>Ga0308167_1000706_pt1 | contig 51876 bp, 39 predicted proteins | sample PhyCR1_2_FD_202138 | JGI IMG/M metagenome (GOLD analysis project Ga0308167, IMG submission 202138) | Phyllosphere microbial communities from UC Gill Tract Community Farm, Albany, California, United States - DLSLRC.R1 | ecosystem: Host-associated > Plants > Phyllosphere > Unclassified | place... | reverse complement strand
TTGCCAAAACGTTTGGTGCGTTGGGACACAAAGCCGGTATGTATCGGCCAGAAACAAAAGTGGTTTCTTCTGCAGTTAATGTCTAATGACGCGGATATCAATGTGCAGCACAGCAGCACGCCTGAGTTCGACGGCTGGCGCTGGGTGAGCTTCTGGTATCCGGTGCGTCAGGTTGTCTCCTTCAAGCGCGACGTCTATCGTCGGGTAATGAAGGAATTCGCTGGCGTGGTGATGTCTATGCAGGAGAGTGCGGGGCAGCGAAACAATCCTGCCCATCGACGTAAGAGAGGATAGGCCACGCCCTTTATGCTCACTCAGTTGCGCGAAATTGTAGAAAAAGTGGCGAGTGCGCCGCGTCTGAATGAAGCACTCGACATTCTGGTCAATGAGATCTGTCTGGCGATGGAAACGGAAGTCTGTTCCGTTTACCTCGCCGATCACGATCGTCGCTGCTATTACCTGATGGCGACGCGCGGGCTGAAAAAGCCGCGCGGTCGCACCGTAACGCTGGCGTTTGACGAAGGCATTGTCGGGTTAGTCGGCCGTCTGGCCGAACCGATCAACCTTGCCGACGCGCAGAGTCACCCCAGCTTTAAATATATCCCCGCAGTTAAAGAGGAGCGCTATCGCTCCTTCCTCGGCGTGCCTGTTATCAGCCGTCGCCAGTTGCTTGGCGTGCTGGTGGTCCAGCAGCGTGAACATCGCCAGTTCGATGAGAGTGAAGAATCGTTTCTGGTGACGCTGGCCACACAGATGGCGGCGCTGCTGTCGCAATCGCAGATGGGCCAGCTGTTTGGCCAGTTCCGCCAGACTCGGGTGCGCGCGATTGCGGCAGCACCCGGTGTGGCAGTGGCGCCGGGCTGGGTCGATGAGACGCAGCCGCTGCTCGATCAGGTTTCCGCCGCGTCAACGCTGGATGTTCAGCGTGAACGTGAACGCCTGTCGCTCGCCATGAGCGAAGCTGCCAGTGAGTTCCGCCGCTTCAGCAAACGGTTTAGCGCCAGCGTGCAGAAAGAGAGCGCGGCGATCTTCGACCTTTACTCGCACCTGTTAACCGATGCCCGACTGAAGAAAGATCTGTTCGATGAGATCGAACGTGGATCGGTGGCAGAGTGGGCGGTTAAACAGGTAATCGAGAAGTTTGCCGAACAGTTCGCCCGGCTGACCGACAGCTATCTGCGCGAACGCGCAGGCGATCTGCGGGTGCTGGGTCAGCGGCTGTTATTTCACCTCGATGATTCGCTGGTGGGCACCAATGCCTGGCCGGAGCGCTTCGTGCTGGTGGCCGATGAGCTGACCGCCACCTCTCTGGCCGAGCTGCCGCACGAACGGCTGGCCGGGGTGGTGGTGCGCGATGGTGCCGCCAACTCCCACGCGGCGATCCTGACGCGCGCTATGGGTATCCCGACGGTGATGGGCGCGGATATTCTGCCGCATCAGCTGAATAAACGGCTGCTGATCGTCGATGGTTACCGTGGCGAGCTGTTAATCGATCCCGAACCGGTGCTGGTGCAGGAGTACCAGCGTCTGATCAGCGAAGAAAATGCGCTGAGCAAGATGGCGGAAGGAGTAGTCGATCAACCGGGTGAGCTGAAAAGCGGCGAGCGCGTACAGGTGATGCTCAATGCCGGTTTAAGTCCGGAACATGAGCAGGCGCTGGGCAGCTGGGTTGACGGCATCGGTCTCTACCGCACTGAAATTCCCTTCATGCTGCAAAATGGCTTTCCGTCAGAAGAGGAGCAGGTGGCGCAGTATCAGGGCATGCTGCAGCTGTTTCACAACAAGCCCGTCACGCTGCGCACCCTCGATGTCGGGGCAGATAAACAGCTGCCGTACATGCCGATCAGCGAAGAGAATCCCTGCCTGGGCTGGCGCGGTATCCGCCTGACGCTTGACCAGCCGGAGATTTTTCTGGTGCAGGTCCGGGCGATGCTGCGGGCGAATGCAGCATCCGGCAACCTCAGTATTCTGCTGCCGATGATCAGTCATATTGATGAAATCGACGAAGCGAAACGGCTGATCGATCGCGCCGGTCGTGAAGTGGAAGAGATGCTGGGCTATGCAATTCCCGCGCCGCGCATAGGCATCATGATCGAAGTGCCGTCGATGCTGTTTATGATCCCGCATCTGGCGTCGCGCGTAGACTTTGTTTCAGTCGGCACCAACGATTTGACCCAGTATCTGCTGGCGGTGGACCGCAATAACACCCGCGTGGCCAATCTTTACGACTCGCTGCACCCGGCAATGCTGCGCGCACTGCATGCCATTGCGCATGAAGCCCGTCTGGCCAATCTGGAACTCTGCCTGTGTGGTGAAATGGCGGGCGATCCGATGTGCGTCGCGCTGCTGGTGGGCATGGGTTATCACCACCTCAGCATGAACGGTAAAAACGTTCCGCGGGTAAAATACCTGCTGCGCCATCTGGATCATGAAGAAGCGCAAAAGTTGAGTGAGCAGGGAATGAATGCGCATACCGCCACTGAGGTTCGTCATCTGGTTTCGACCTTTATGGAGCGTCGTGGACTGGGCGGGCTGATTCGGGGAGGCCGCTAAGCGCCACTTCAGGCTATTTTATTTGCCATTCTGGTCCTGGGCAGTGCTCACAATCCTCACGTACCAGGTGTACGCTCCGGTTGTTGCGCGCTGTACATAACCGGACTGGCTGCAACAATATACGCCTGAAGGGTCAGACTATTTTATTTGCCATTCTGGCCCCGGGCAGTGCTCACAATCCTCACGTACCAGGTGTACGCTCCGATTGTTGCGCGCTGTCCGTGACCAGTCTGGCTGCAACAATGTACGCCTGAAGGGTCAGGCTACTTTATTTGCCATTCTGATCCTGGGCAGTGCTCACAATCCTCACGTACCAGGTGTACGCTCCGGTTGTTGCGCGCTGTACATGACCAGACTGGCTGCAACAATGTACGCCTGAAGGGTCAGACTATTTTATTTGCCATTCTGGCCCCGGGCAGTGCTCACAATCCTCACGTACCAGGTGTACGCTCCGGTTGTTGCGCGCTGTCCGTGACCAGACTGGCTGCAACAATATACGCCTGAAGGGTCAGACTCTGGGCGTTATCCGCGTTTACATTTGCGGGACAATTCACAAAACCGGCTGTGCTATGATGCGCAGCCTTAATTTATGTGCCTGACAACGCCCCTTTTTAGGGTTGAAAAATAGACGGTGAATGATGAATAACGGCTATATTGCATTTCCGCAGTTCGATCCGGTGATCTTCTCGATCGGACCGGTTTCGCTGCACTGGTACGGTCTGATGTATCTGGTAGGCTTCGTTTTCGCCATGTGGCTGGCGGTGCGCCGTGCCAATCAGCCCGGCAGCGGCTGGAAAAAAGAGGAAGTGGAAAACCTGCTGTATGCCGGTTTCCTCGGCGTGTTTCTGGGCGGGCGTATCGGTTACGTGCTGTTCTACAATTTACCGCTGTTCCTCGAAAACCCGCTCTATCTGTTCAAAGTCTGGGATGGCGGCATGTCATTCCACGGTGGCCTGATCGGGGTGATTGTGGTGATGCTGGTGTTCGCTCGCCGTACCAAACGTAACTTCTTCCAGGTGGCTGATTTCATCGCGCCACTGATCCCGTTTGGTCTGGGTGCGGGCCGTCTCGGCAACTTCATTAACGGCGAGCTGTGGGGCCGTGTCGATCCGGGCTTCCCGTTTGCCATGCTGTTCCCGGGTTCACGCAGCGAAGATGTGGCGCTGGCTGCCACTAACCCACAGTATCAGGCGCTGCTCAATACCTACGGCGTCCTGCCGCGTCATCCTTCGCAGCTTTATGAACTGATCCTGGAAGGGGTGGTGTTGTTCATCATCCTTAACCTGTTTATCCGTAAGCCGCGTCCGATGGGCAGCGTCTCTGGCCTGTTCCTGATCGGTTACGGTGCATTCCGTATCATCGTCGAGTTCTTCCGCCAGCCGGACGCCCAGCTTGGCCTGTTTGAAGGCGGGATCAGTATGGGACAGATTCTCTCCGTTCCGATGATTATCGCCGGTATTGCCATGATGATTTGGGCCTATCGTCGTCGTCCACAGCCACAATTTCGCGAGGAAAAATGAAACAGTATCTGGACCTGATGCAACATGTGCTGAATGAAGGCACGCCAAAAGCTGACCGCACCGGTACCGGCACGCTTTCAATTTTTGGTCACCAGATGCGTTTCAATCTGCAGGAGGGTTTCCCTCTGGTCACCACTAAAAAATGCCACATCCGTTCAATCATTCATGAACTGCTGTGGTTCCTGAAAGGTGATACCAACATCGGTTACCTGAAGGAAAATAACGTCTCAATCTGGGATGAGTGGGCTGATGAAAGGGGCGATCTTGGCCCGGTTTATGGCAAACAGTGGCGCAGCTGGGGCACGGCCAGCGGCGAGCAGATCGACCAGATCAGCAAGGTGATCGCGCAGCTGAAAAGCGACCCCGACTCACGCCGGATTATCGTTTCAGCCTGGAACGTCGGTGAACTGGATCAGATGGCGCTGGCACCGTGCCACGCGTTCTTCCAGTTCTATGTGGCTGACGGCAAACTCTCCTGTCAGCTTTACCAGCGCTCCTGCGATATCTTCCTCGGCCTGCCGTTTAATATTGCCAGCTACGCGCTGCTGGTACATATGGTGGCGCAGCAGTGCGACCTGCAGGTCGGTGACTTTGTCTGGACCGGTGGCGATACCCATCTCTACAGTAATCATCTGGAGCAGGCACGCCTGCAACTGACCCGCGAGCCGCGTCCGCTGCCGAAGCTGGTGATCAAGCGCAAGCCAGCCTCGCTGTTTGACTACCAGTTTGATGACTTCGAAATTGAAGGTTACGATCCGCATCCGGCGATCAAAGCGCCTGTCGCAATCTGATACCTGCTGTGAAAAAGCCCCGGTGCTGCCCTGCACGCCGGGGCTTTTTTTTACCTGTCTGCGTCAAAATATGCGGCATGGCTCGCAGCGTCATGCCACCAGATGTCCGATGATCGTCCTCTCTGTGACCCTTTTTCCAGCCGCATAACAACCCGCTTGTCCCCGCTTTCTCCACCCGGCACGCTAGCCCGATGAAAACACACTTGTTACGCGGCTTTACCCTGCCGGAACTGCTGGTGGTGATGGTGATTGCCGGAATACTGAGCCTTGGCGCACTTCACGGCTGGCAGCGCTGGCAGCAACGGCAGCAGCTACGCGACACTGCCCAGCAACTGCAGGGTTTTCTGTTGCGGCTTCGTGCGCAGGCTTACCGGCAAAATCGCGACCTGGTCCTGTGGTCACGTCCGGGAAAGCCCTGGTGTATTGGCGGCGGCAGTCTGCCGCTCGGGGCGTGTCAGTCAGGAAAGCGTCTGCATTTCATTGCACCCCATGCTGGGGTGATGTTAAACGGGCTACGCGGTGAGCCGGGCTTTTACGGCCGTCGCAACGTCGCCCGGGCAGGCAGCATTGAGCTAAGGAATGAGGCAGGAGAGCTGCGGCTGATTATTTCCACCCGGGCCCGGATCCGCTTTTGTTTTACCGACGCCGGAGCGTGCCGTTGAAAACCGCCGGGTTCAGCCTGCTGGAAATGCTGATGGCGATGGCGATCGGCGCCGTCCTGATGGTCAGTGCCGGACGTTTTTTACCGCTGCTGCTCGGCGAGAATGTCGGGTTGCTGCAGCGGGCGCAGCTGCGCCAGGAGCTGCAGCAGATTATCGCCACGCTGGAAAAGGCGGTGCGACGCGCAGGCTATTGTCACGGTGAGTGCGGCAACAGCGCGCTCACCCTCAGTGAAAACTGCCTGCTGCTGCGCTGGGATGAAAACAGCAACGGTCAGTGGGACGGCGTTAACCAGGCGGCTAGCGATTACTATGGTTATCGCCTGCGGTTGCAGCAACTGGAGATGCAGCGCGGGGTTAATGACTGTCGCGCGGGTGGCTGGGAACGGCTCTCCGATCCGGCTTTCCTGACGCTGGAGCAGTTCAGTGTGACCCGCCAGCAGAGGCAGATCCATTTGCGGCTGCAGGGACGTGCCGGGCGCTGGCTGGAAACGGTAGAGAGCTGGGTGGAGGCTGAAAATCTGTGAGGCAGCACGGCAGCAGTACGCTGGGTATGGTGTTGATGCTGTTAGTCATCGGCAGCCTCACGCTGCACGCCAGCCGGAAAATGTTAGAGCAGGGGATGCTGCTACTGGCTGATGAGCAGCAGTTTATTCAGGATTTCTGGCGGGCGCAGTCGGCGCTGCAATGGGGCCTCTCCCTTAGCTGGTCTGCGGGCGAAACGGTCGGTTGTCAGCATGATGAACGTCAGGGATGGCGCAGTTGCTTACAGCGAGGTGAAGATGGAGAAGGTCTGCTTAAAGGTGAAGCCAGTGGCAGCGGAACGGCGGTGTGGCAGTGGGTCTCGCTCCATCAGAGTCGTATTCAGCCGCTACCGCATGGCTGGATCGACTACTGCCCGCGAGCCAGAACGGACGACTGTCTGTGAGGCGGCGGGATTCAGCCTGCCGGAAGCGTTATTTGCTCTGCTGTTAATGGCATTAAGCAGCAGCGCGCTGCTGCAGTATCATCGCGCGCTCACGTTCGGGTTCAGCCAGCAGTGGAATCAGCGAGAGGCGTGGCGGGTGGCGGAACAACGGCTGATTGGGCATGAGAGTGCTGGCTGGCGCACCACCCTGCAAATCCAGAACGGCCCGGCGGGCTGCCGGCTGGAACGCGCCGACGTGCTGGGACCGCAGCAGCGCAGCGCCAGCCTGACGCGATTACGCTGTTAAACCGCCCGAATGACGCCCTTTTGATGGGCTTCAACCGCGATACGCGGTAGAGTTACCGGGCCGCAATACCGCAGTTATGTTATGAGTCGCCACAGGAGTTTTCATGTTTCACGTTTATCACTCTAATCAGCTTGATGTGCTGAAGATTCTGGCGGCTGCGGTGATTAAACATGATCCTCTGGATGATCCTTTCGCCTCTGAAATGGTGCTGGTGCAAAGTCCGGGTATGGCGCAGTGGCTGCAAATGGAGCTGGCGCAGACCTTTGGTATCGCGGCCAACATCGAATTCCCGTTGCCGGCCAGTTTCATCTGGGAGATGTTTGTCCGGGTGCTGCCCGATATTCCGGTCGAGAGTGCGTTCAGCAAAGCCAGCATGAGCTGGAAGCTGATGCATCGTTTGCCGGTGATGCTGGAACACGAGGAGTTTATCTCGCTGCGCCACTATCTGCACGACGATGGCGATAAGCGAAAACTGTTCCAGCTGAGCTCACGAGTGGCGGATCTGTTTGACCAGTATCTGGTCTATCGCGCCGACTGGCTCAACAGCTGGGAGCGCGGTGAAACCATTGACGGGCTGGGTGAGGCGCAGCGCTGGCAGGCGGCGCTGTGGCGCGATCTGGTCAGTTATACCGAAACGCTGCGTCAGCCAAAATGGCACCGTGCCAATCTCTATGCGCGATTTATCCAGACGCTGGAGCAGGCGCAACACACGCCGGAAAATCTGCCGAAACGGGTATTCATCTGCGGCATCTCCGCGCTGCCGCCGGTCTATTTACAGGCGTTGCAGGCGCTGGGACGCCACATAGATATTCATTTGCTGTTTACCAATCCCTGCCGCGATTACTGGGGCGATATTCAGGATTATGCCTTTCTGGCTAAGCTGCAAAGCCGCCAGCGTCGGCGTCATGGTGCGGATGAGCAGCGCGGATTATTCCGCGATGTGGAGCAGGCGCCCGCGTTATTCAATGATGCTGGTGAACAACAGCTGACCAATCCACTGCTCGCCTCATGGGGCAAGCTGGGACGCGATAATCTGTTTCTGCTCAGCCAGATGGAGGCCAATGACGACATTGACGCCTTTGTTGAGGTGGAAGAAGACAACCTGCTGCACTGCCTGCAGTCCGATCTGCTTAATCTGCAGGACAAAGCGGTGATCGGGCTCGACGCCGCGCAACTGGCGCACAGCGATCAGAAACGCCGGCTCGATCCGCAGGATCGTTCGGTGGCGGTGCAGGTATGCCACAGTGCTCAGCGTGAAGTCGAAGTATTACAGGATCATCTGTTAGCGCTGATGGAGGCTGACCCGACGCTGAAAGCGCGTGACATTATTGTCATGGTGGCCGATATCGACGCCTATGCGCCGTTTATTCAGGCGGTTTTCGCCAATGCCTCCGCAGACCGTTATTTACCCTTCGCCATTTCAGACCGCCGCGCCAGTCAGGCGCATCCGGCCATTGTGGCATTCCTGCATTTGCTGGCGCTGCCGGACAGTCGGTTTGTCTCCGAGGATGTGCTGGCGCTGCTGGATGTGCCGGCGCTGGCCAGCCATTTCGCCATTGATGAAAGCGGGCTGCGTCTGTTGCGGCGCTGGGTCAGTGAATCGGGCGTACGCTGGGGGCTGGATGACGCCAGCGTAGAAGCTTTATCATTACCGATAACCGGCCAGCATACCTGGCGTTTTGGTCTGCAACGCATGCTGCTGGGCTACGCGATGGAGAGCCACAACGGGGACTGGGAAGGGATTCTGCCGTACGATGAATCAAGCGGCCTGGTGGGTGAACTGGCTGGCCATCTGGCGGAGCTGTTATCCCGGCTTAACCACTGGCGGCAACTGCTGGCCGAGCCGCGGCCACTGCAGGCATGGCTGCCGCTGTGCCGGGAATTGCTGAACGCATTTTTCAGCCCCGATGCCGAAACCGAAGCGGCGCTGCTGCTGGTGGAAGAGCAGTGGCAGACACTGATTGAATATGGCATGGACGCCAGGTTTGAAGAGGCGATTCCGATCACGCTGCTGCGTGACGATCTTCGCAGCCGGCTGGATCAGCAGCGTATCAGCCAGCGATTCCTGGCCGGGCAGATCAACTTCTGTACCCTGATGCCGATGCGTTCGATCCCGTTCAAAGTGGTCTGTTTACTGGGCATGAATGATGGCGTCTATCCGCGCACTTTAGCGCCGTTAGGTTTCGATCTGATGCAGCAGCAATCACGTAAAGGCGATCGCAGCCGCCGTGATGATGATCGCTATCTGTTTCTTGAGGCGCTGATTTCTGCACAACAGCAGCTCTACATCAGCTATATCGGCCGGGCAATTCAGGATAATACGGAACGCTACCCGTCGGTGCTGGTCACAGAACTGCTGGATTATATCGGGCAGAGTTTTTATCTGGACGGCGATGAAGAGCGCGATCTGGATGAGAGCGCTGCGCGGGTACGGGACCATCTGCAACATCTGCACAGCCGGATGCCGTTTGCTGCCGAGAATTTCCAGCCTGCCGCCAGGCTGCAGAGCTTTGCCCGCGAATGGTTACCTGCCGCACAGGGCGCAGGCCAACCGCAACCCGATTTTGTTCAGCCGCTGGAAGCGCCGTCGATTGAGGCGTTGACGCTGGAGGCGTTTCTGCGCTTCTGGCGCCATCCGGTGCGGGCGTGGTTTCATCAGCGGCTCGGGGTAAATTTCTGGCTGGAAGAGAACGAACTGCCCGACAGCGAACCGTTCGCTCTCGACAATCTGGAGCGTTATCAGATTAACGCGCAGTTGCTGAATGCGCTGGTGGAAGGGGAGGATACCCAGCGGCTCTATGCGCATCACCGTGCGGCGGGTAATCTGCCTTACGGCGCATTTGGCGAACTGTTCTGGCAGGCGCAGCGTGATGAGATGCAGGAAGTGGCGGCAGAAGTGGTGACGCAGCGCAGTGAAGGCGAGAGCTGGGAAGTCAATCTGCAACTGGAACAGGTCAGCCTGACCGGCTGGCTCACCCAGGTGCAGGATGACGGCCTGTTGCGCTGGCGGCCTGGGGTGCTGAACATGAACGACGGGCTGCTGCTCTGGCTGGAACATCTGGTCTATTGCGCACTGGGCGGCACCGGCAGCAGCCGGATGTTTGGCCGACAGCAGAGTCGCTGGCGCTTTCTGGCGGTAAACCCGCCAGCGGCCGTCGCGGCACTGAATGACTACGTGGCGGGCTATTTCGCCGGCATGCGTCAGCCGCTGATGCTGCTCAACAAAAGCGGCGGTGCCTGGTTAACGGCCAGCTATGACAAAAAAAGTCAGCAGCTACTGACCGATGAAGCGACCCAGCTTAAAGCGCGCAATCGCCTGCTGACTGCGTGGTCAGGCAGTTATCAGGTTGAGGGAGAAGGCAGCGATCCTTACCTGCAACGCCTGTGCCGCGTGCTGGATGAAACACAGCTACAACAGATAACTGAGGCGGCACAACGCTGGTATTTACCGGTGCTGGCTGCACATCAGGATGATGAATAGCAGGCCAGACAGCAATTTGCTCACTGGCCAATTACACAGAAAGTTTGCTCTGCTTTGAGCCGCGGTGTCAGGCACTGGCGGTTTATTGGGTAACGTAAGGGGTTTACATGCGGACATACGCACGCTGGTTTGCGGCGCTTCTGATAGGCCTGGTGGCTTGTACTGCCATGGCGCAGACCGAATCGGGCTGGCAACCAATTAACGACATCATTCGCAAGAGTGAACACGATCCCCGTCAGTATCAGGCTATCCGGCTCGACAATGGCATGACGGTATTACTGGTTTCCGATCCGGTTGCCCCCAAATCGCTGGCGGCGCTGACCTTACCGATTGGCTCACTGGACGATCCTGACCAGCAGCTCGGCCTGGCGCACTATCTGGAGCATATGGTGCTGATGGGATCAACCCATTACCCGCAGCCGGACAATCTGGCGGAGTTCCTGAAAAAGCACGGTGGCAGCCACAATGCCAGTACCGCCTCTTACCGCACCGCCTTTTATCTGGAAGTGGAAAATGCTTCACTGGAGCCGGCGGTGGATCGTCTGGCAGATGCGGTTGCCGCGCCGCTACTTGATCCGGTCAACGCCGATCGGGAACGCCATGCGGTCAACGCTGAACTGACGATGGCGCGCTCGCGCGACGGGTTACGCATGGCGCAGGTCGGGGCAGAAACGCTCAACCCGGCCCACCCGGCGTCGCGTTTTTCCGGCGGTAATCTCGATACGCTCAAAGACAAACCCGACAGCAAACTGCACCAGGCGCTGCTGGATTTCTACCATACCCATTACTCCGCCAATCTGATGAAAGCGGTGATCTACAGCAACAAAACCTTGCCGGAGATGGCGTCAATTGCGGCCAAAACCTTTGGTCGGGTGGCTAACCATAACGCCAGCGTACCGGCAATCAGCGTACCGGTGGTGACGGCTGAGCAGCAGGGCATTCTGATCCATTACGTTCCGGCTCAGCCACGCAAACAGCTTAAGATTGAGTTTCGCATTGCTAATAACAGCGACCGTTTTCGCAGCAAAACCGACACCCTGATTAGCTACCTGATCAGCAACCGCAGTAAAAATACCCTGACCGACTGGCTGCAAAAACAGGGCTTAGCCGACGGGGTGAATGCCGGGGCTGACCCGATGACCGATCGCAACGGCGGCGTGTTTGCGATTACCGCCTCGCTGACCGACAAAGGTCTGGCGCAGCGCGATGAAGTGGTCGCAGCCATTTTTAGCTACATCAACCTGCTGCGTGAGCAGGCAGATGATAAGCGCTATTTCGATGAGGTCTCTCACGTGCTGGCGCTCGACTTCCGCTATCCCTCAATTACCCGGGATATGGATTACATCGAATGGCTGGCGGATACCATGCTGCGGGTGCCGGTTGAGCACACGCTGGATGCGCCTTATCTGGCGGATCAGTATGATGTCGCGGCCATCAAGGCACGGCTGGATCAGATGACGCCACAGCAGGCGCGTATCTGGTATATCAGCCCGCAGGAACCGCACAATAAACAGGCGTACTTTGTTGATGCGCCGTATCAGGTTGAAAAAATTACGCCGGCGACCTTTGCCGACTGGCAACAACGCAGCAGCCAGATTGCGCTTTCGATGCCCACGCTGAATCCTTATATTCCGGATGACTTCACCCTGCTGCCGGCGGACGATAAACACTATTCACATCCGGTCAGGCTGGAAAATGATGCCGGTATGCGTATCTACTGGATGCCCAGTCAGTTTTACGCCAGCGAGCCAAAAGCTGCGATTACCCTGGCGCTGCGTAACAAGAACGCCATCAGTGATGCGCGCCAGCAGGTACTGTTTGGCCTCAATGACTACCTCTCCAGCCTGGCGCTGGATGAGCTGAACTCGCAGGCATCGGTCGGTGGCATCAGTTTTTCAACCGGCGAAAATGAGGGGCTGGTGTTTAGCGCCAGCGGCTTTACTCAGCGCCTGCCAACCCTGCTGAAGAAACTGGTTGAAGGCTATGCTCACTTCCAGCCGACGCAACAGCAACTGGAGCAGGCCAAATCCTGGTATCTGGAACGGCTGGAGGCAGCGGACAAAGGTAAAGCTTTTGAACAGGCGATTCAGCCGATGCAGCTGCTGTCGCAGTTGCCCTACACCCAGCGGGAAACGCGTCGCAAGTTGGTCAGTGCTATCACACTTAATGATGTCACCGCCTATCGCGATGAACTGTTCCGCGCGGCAACGCCGGAAATGATGGTGGTGGGTAACCTGAGTGCCGACAGCGTGATCCAGCTGGGGCGTGAACTGAAGCAGCAGATGCAGAGCACCGGCACTGACACCTGGCGCAGTAAGTATGTGACGTTCGAAAAACCGCTTAAAGCCAACCTGCAACAGAAGGGCAGCAGCACCGATTCTGCCTTAGCGGCGCTCTATATACCGCTCGGCTATGGCGAATACCAGAGTATGGCGAACAGCTCGATGCTGAGTCAGATTGTGCAGCCGTGGTTCTACAACCAGCTACGCACTGAAGAGCAACTTGGCTATGCGGTGTTTGCCTTCCAGATGCCGGTAGGCCGTCAGTGGGGGATCGGTTTCCTGCTGCAGAGCAACAGCAAACAACCGGCCTGGCTGCTGCAGCGCTATCAGGCCTTCTATCCGCAGGCGGAGAAACGCTTACGCACGATGAGTCAGGCCGATTTTGCCCAGTATCAGCAGGCGATGATCAATGATCTGCAGCAGCGTCCTCAGACACTGGATGAGGAGGCGGATCGCTATAGCCGCGACTTTGACCGGCAGAATGACGACTTTGACACGCGCCAGAAAGTGATTGCGCAGATTAAACAGCTGACTCCAGCCAGCCTGGCTGATTTCTTCCAGCATGCGGTGATACAACACACCGGTATGGTGATGACCTCGCAGATCGCGGGAAACAGCAACGAAAAAGTGGCCTTTGCCCAGCTGCCAGGCTGGAAAACCTGGAATGAAGTGGCGCAGTTGCAGCAGTCGCTGCCGGTAAAGAGTGAGACCCAATGACGCAGTTACCTGCCGAATCCCTGAATCCCTTAACGCTGCCGCTCAGAGGTGAGCGGCTGATTGAGGCCTCAGCGGGGACCGGAAAAACCTTTACCATTGGTTTGCTCTATCTTCGTCTGCTGTTGGGATTGGGCGGCGAAAATGCTTACAGCCGTCCGCTGTCGGTTGAAGAAATTTTAGTGGTGACCTTCACCGAGGCCGCGACCGCTGAACTGCGCGGACGTATCCGCGAAAATATTCATCAGCTGCGGCTGGCCTGTATTCGCGGTAGCAGCGGCGATCCGATGCATCAGCTGCTGCTTGACCAGATACCGGATTTAGCGCACGCCGCAGCGCAACTGCTGGCGGCCGAGCGGCAGATGGATGAAGCGGCGATCTTTACTATCCACGGTTTCTGCCAGCGGATGCTCAACCTCAACGCGTTTGAATCGGGCATGCTGTTTGAGCAGGAGCTGATTGAAGATGAGCAGGCGCTGCTGAAGCAGTCGACCGCCGATTTCTGGCGGCGGCAGTGCTATCCGCTGTCGCTTGATGTGGCGCGGGTAATTGCGGCGGAATGGAGCGGGCCGGACAGCCTGCTGACCACGCTGCGCCCCTGGCTACAGGGTGAATCGCCCAGCCTGAAGCGGCCACCTGCTGCCGATGAGACTCTGGCGTCACGTCACGCCCGCAATCTGGCGCGCATTACGTCAATCAAGCAGCAGTGGCAGTCGCTCAGTGCCGACGTGGAAGGCATCATCAGCGCATCCGGCGTCGATAAGCGCAGCTACAGCAGTAAAAACCTGCCGGTCTGGGTGGCGAAAGTCACGCAGTGGGCCAACAGCGAAACGCTGGATTATCAACTGCCGAAAGAGCTGGAGCGTTTTGGTCAGCAGGTGCTGGAGGAGAAAACCAAAAAAGGTGAAGCCCCGCGCCATCCGGTGTTTGACGCAATCGATCAGTTTCTGGCGGAACCGCTGTCGCTGCGGGATGTGATCATTGCACAGGCGCTGACTGACGTGCGCGCCACCGTCCAGCGTGAGAAACGGCTGCGGGCGCTGTTAGGCTTTGATGATCTGCTGAGCAAGCTGGATGAGGCGTTGCAGCAACCGGGCGGCACCCTGCTGGCTGAGACCATTCGGGCACGGTTCCCGGTCGCCCTGATCGATGAGTTCCAGGATACCGATCCGCAGCAGTACCGCATTTTCCGCACGCTCTATATCAACCAGCCAGAACAGGCGCTATTGCTAATCGGTGACCCTAAGCAGGCGATTTATGCCTTCCGCGGCGCGGATATTTTTACTTATCTGCGCGCGCGAAGTGAAGTTAGCGCTCACTACACGCTCGATACTAACTGGCGCTCGTCGCCGGAAATGGTCGATAGCGTTAACCGGCTGTTTTCTCAGCTGGAATCCCCATTTCTGTTCTCCGCTATTCCTTTCCTGCAGGTCAAACCGGCGGCACCGAATCAGGCGCTGAAACTGATCTATGACGATCGGCCGCAACCGGCGCTGCGTTTCTGGTTACAACCCGGTGCAGGCGTCGGCAGCAGCGATTATCAGCAGTTTATGGCGCGTCAGTGTGCGGCGGATATCAGCCGCTGGCTGGTGGCCGGACAGCAGGGACGCGCCTGCTTAGGAAAGGGTGACTCGCTGCGTCCGGTGCGCGCATCCGATATCACCGTGCTGGTGCGTAGTCGTAACGAAGCGGGTTTGATCCGCGATGCGCTCAATGCACTGTCGATTCCCTCGGTCTATCTCTCCAGTCGCGACAGCGTCTATACCACGCCTGAAGCGCGGGAACTGCTGTGGCTGCTGCAGGCGATCCAGGCACCGGAGCAGGAGCGACTGGTGCGCAGTGCGCTGGCGACCTCTATCTTCGCCATTGACGCCGCCACGCTCGATGCACTGACCCAAAATGAGCGCGAATGGGATGCGCTGGTCGAGCAGTTTGCCGTCTGGCAGCAGCTCTGGCACCAGCGTGGTGTGTTGCCGATGCTGCGCGACGTGATGATCAAGCGTCAGCTGGCTGAAAATATGCTGGCCTCCGAAAACGGTGAGCGCCGCCTGACCGATCTGATGCATCTGGGCGAACTGTTACAGGAAGCCTCAGTGCAGCTCGACAGTCCGCATGCGCTGGTGCGCTTTCTGGCCCAGCAGATTGCGCGGCCCAATAGCCAGGCGGCCAGCCAGCAGCTGCGGCTGGAAAGCGATCGCCATCTGGTGCAAATCGTCACCATCCATAAATCGAAAGGGCTGCAATATCCGCTGGTCTGGCTGCCGTTTGCCGCCGGCTACCGTGAGGCGGCCAGTGCGCTTTATCACGATCGTGAAAGTTTTGCCGCCTTGCTGGATGTGCAGGGTGATGCACAGAGCATGGAACTGGCTGAAGAGGAGCGACTGGCAGAGGACTTGCGACTGCTTTATGTGGCGCTGACCCGTTCGGTTTATCACTGCAGCGTCGGTATTGCGCCGTTGATCAAAGGAACGCGTAAAAAAGAGGGCGACAGCGATCTGCACAAGAGCGCGCTCGGTTATCTGGTGCAGCGGGGCGAAGCGGCCGATGCGCAACAGCTCAGCCAGCGGTTAGCGGCGTTAAGCGGCAACGGGATCGAGGTGATCGCTGACGATCTGCGGCCGGGTGAAGTCTGGCAGGATCGGCCGACCGGCGATGAAGCCTTAAGCAGTCGTGAGGTGACGCGCGCGCTGGCCGATGCCTGGCGGGTCACCAGTTACTCGGGCCTGCAACAGCACCACAGCTCCGCACTGCTGGATGCGCTGCCGAATTTCGATATTGATGCGGCAGGCGAAGAGGAGAGCGGCGAGGAAGCGGCTCTCACGCCTCACCACTTTCCACGCGGTGCCGCACCGGGAACCTTTTTGCACGGTCTGTTTGAATCGATCGACTTTGCCGAACCGCCGGATGCGTTCTGGCTGGAAGATCAGTTGCAGCATCATGGCTATCCGCTGAGCTGGTTACCGGTGATCCAGCAGTGGATTGAGCGGGTACTGCATACGCCGCTCAATGATGACGGCCTGACGCTGTCGGCGATAAACAGCAGTGACCGGCTGATCGAGATGGAGTTCTATCTGCCTATCAATAATCTGCTGACCGCTGCCGAGCTTGACGATCTGCTGCGCCGTCACGACCCGCTTTCACAACAGGCGGCGGCACTCGATTTTCGTCAGGTGCAGGGTATGTTAAAAGGCTTTATCGATCTGGTGTTCCGCTGGCAGGGAAAATATTATCTGCTCGACTATAAGTCGAACTGGCTGGGAGAGAGCCACGCCGCGTATACCCCACAGGCGATGGCGCAGGCAATGATCGACCACCGCTACGATTTACAGTATCAGCTGTATACCCTGGCGCTGCATCGCTATCTTCAGCACCGTCTGCAGGATTATGATTATCAGCGCCACTTCGGCGGGGTGTTTTATCTGTTTTTACGCGGGATGGATGGCAGTTCGCCGGATAACGGTATTTTCGCCACCCGTCCCAGCGAAGCCTTTATTGAAGAGATTGATGCGTTGTTTGGTCATACCAGGGAGATGTCATGAGTGAAATGCTGAGCTTACTGCTTCAGGCGGTAGAGAAGCGTCTCCTGCGGCCGTTAGATATTCAGTTTGCCCGCCTGCTGGCGGATGAATCACAACCGGCGTTGCTGCTCGCGGCGGCCTGCGTCAGTGCGGAAGCGGGAGAAGGCCATGTCTGTCTGCCGCTGGATAACCTGAGCGAAGCGGGCCTGTTTGCGGGCCGTCAGCCCGCGCTGGCGCAGGCTCTGTGGCAGGCTGCCGGCGCGCCGGATGACTGGCCATCGCTGCTGGCCGGCTGGTCTGCGGTCAGTGACGGCAGCCTGATTACCCCCCTGGTACTCAGTAACCGCCGTCTCTATCTGCATCGTCTGTGGCACAGCGAGGGCAGAGTGGCGAGCTTCTTTGCCCTGCAGGAAGTGAAATCGCCGTTTGACGCCGAGGCGGCCAGTGAGGTGCTGAATACCCTGTTCGGCAATCGTCCGGATGACTGGCAGAAAATCGCCGCCGCTGTAGCGCTGACCCGCAAGACCGCCGTTATTTCCGGCGGGCCCGGCACCGGAAAAACCACTACGGTGGCCAAACTACTCGCCGCACTGATACGGCTTAATCCCGGCAACTTACGGATTCAGTTAGCCGCTCCAACCGGCAAAGCCGCGGCGCGGCTCACCGAATCGCTTGGCAACGCGTTGCAAAATTTAGCCGTCAGCGAGGAAGAACGTCAGCGCTTTCCGACGGAAGCGACCACGCTGCATCGACTGCTGGGCGCGCAGCCGGATACCCAGCGTCTGCGCTATCACGCCGGTAACCGGCTGCATCTCGATGTGCTGGTGGTCGATGAAGCTTCAATGGTCGATCTGTCGATGATGGCGAAGCTGATTGCCGCACTGCCGGCCCATGCGCGGGTAGTCTTCCTTGGCGATCGTGACCAGCTGGCTTCGGTCGAGGCGGGGGCCGTGCTGGGCGATATCTGTCGCTGTACCGAAAGCGGCTACAGTCTGGCACGTGCGGAACAGCTCGCATTGCTGACCGGGTGTGCGCTGCAGGGCAGTGACGATCGGCTGGCGCCTGCCGTTCGCGACAGTATCTGTCTGCTGCAAAAAAGTTACCGTTTTGACGCAAAATCGGGCATTGGCCAGCTGGCTCAGGCAATTAACCTCGGCGATGCACAGCAGGTGAAAGCGGTGTTCGCCGCGGGCTATCAGGATCTCAGCTATCAGCCGTTAACCAGTGGCGAAGCCTATCAGGCGATGCTGGATGATGTGGCGCAGGGCTATCAGCCTTATTTGCAGCTGATCCGGCAACAGGCATCACCTGCCGAGGTGCTGGCCGCCTTTGGCCGCTATCAGCTGCTGTGTGCGTTACGAGACGGGCCCTTTGGCGTTCAGGGTCTTAACCAGCGGGTTGAACAACGGCTGATGCAGCTGCAGCGAATCCGTCGCCCCGCGATCGGCGGGCGCTGGTATGCCGGACGACCGGTGATGATCACCCGTAACGACAGTGCGCTGGGGCTGTTCAACGGCGATATCGGCATTACGCTGCGCGACGAAGAGGGCAACCTGAAAGTCTTTTTCCCGTTGCCGGATGGCAGCATCAAAGCGATTCAGCCGAGCCGCTTGCCCTCGCATGAAACTGCCTGGGTGATGACGGTACACAAATCGCAGGGGTCGGAGTTTGAACATACTGCGCTGGTGATGCCAACCCAGTTTTTGCCGGTATTGACCCGTGAGCTGGTCTATACCGCGATTACTCGCGCCCGCAAACAGCTGACGCTCTACAGCGATCCTGGAGTGTTCCAGCGAGCCGTACAGCTGCAAACGCAGCGGCGTAGCGGTCTGGTTGAGCGGCTGGGCGAGGCAGGATAACCGGCAGGCAAACAGGGCCGGCGGTATTAACCGTCCGGCCCTGCTGGCGATTACAGCGTGTTTCGGCTCAGATCGGCCATCAGGACTTTTGAGCGGCGCTGATAGTTGTACATCTCTTTTTTACTCTCCGGCAGCGACTCAATATCAACCGGCGTAAAGCCGCGTTCCTGGAACCAGTGAATACTGCGGGTGGTTAACACAAACAGCTTTTGCAGCCCCATCTGACGCGCCTGCAACGCCACGCGCTGCAGCAACATTTCACCACGCGATGAACTGCGATAGTCGGGATGGACCGCCACGCAGGCCATCTCACCGATCTTCTCATCCATAAAGGGATAGAGCGCGGCACAGGCGATAGTCAGATTATCGCGCTGAATGATGGTGAATTTATCAATCTCCATTTCCAGCTGTTCACGTGAGCGACGCACCAGAATGCCCTGTTGCTCCAGCGGCCGGATCAGTTCGAGGATGCCGCCGATATCATTGATATTGGCACGACGGATTTGCTCAGCTGACTCCATCACAATCTGGGTGCCGATACCGTCGCGTGAGAACAGTTCCTGTAACAGCGCGCCATCTTCCTGATAGCTGATCAGATGGCTGCGACGCACGCCGCTGCGGCAGGCTTTAACCGCGCCGCGCAGGAAACGGACGGTGCCGGAAAGGTAATCACCGCTGCTTTCAATCTCGTCAATGCGCGCCTGGGCATCATTCGGGAACAGTTCGGAGATGATATTCCCTTCGCTGTCCAGTGCACCCTGTTCAGAGCAGAAGCCGATCATCTTTTCCGCTTTGAGTTTAATCGCCAGTTGGGTCGCGACCTCTTCCGAAGTGAGGTTGAAACTCTCACCGGTCACTGACACCGCCACCGGACCAAGCAGCACAATCGCATCGTTATCCAGCTGACGATGAATCGCCTCTTCATCGATACGACGAATACGCCCGCTGTGACAATAATCGACGCCATCATCGACACCCAGCGGCTGGGCAATAATGAAGTTGCCGCTGACCACATTGATATGCGCGCCCTGCAACGGGGTGTTGTTGAGACTCATCGAAAGACGGGCGGTGATATCTAACTGCAGACGACCGGCCGCCTGCTTCACCAGCTCCAGCGATTGCGCGTCGGTGACCCGGGTAAACTTGTGGTAGACCGGCTCAAGCTGGTGTTCAGCGAGGCTGGCATCAATTTGCGGACGGGCGCCATAGACCACGACCAGGCGGATACCGAGGCTGTGCAGCAGGCCTATATCGTTAACGATGCCCGAGAAGTTCTCATGCTCGATCGCTTCGCCGCCCAGCATGATGACAAACGTCTTACCCCGGTGGGCATTGATATAGGGAACGGTATGGCGAAAACCCTGAACCAGTTCAGTACTACGTTCCTTCACAGCCAGCCCTCAGTGAATGTTTATTCGGATTTTTTGTATTTTTATTCTTTTCGCTGCAATTTTGCAAGCGCTAATCCTGACGAAAATTTACGTTTTTTCGGGTGTCAAAGCCGCTAACAGCCTGCATTATTTAGGGTTTCCGGGGTGACATCACCTTCTGGATTGGATAAAGTTTTCGCCGCCATTTGATTAACTGGCGCTTTTTTAGACATTACACAGCAGCTGGAGCGGCATGTCGGATTTTAATTCCCACTTTTCACGCAGACGATTTTTACAAGGAACCGGCGCGTTACTGTTGTTAAGCGTCAGCCGGGTCGGTATGGCCGCTAAAAACCATATCGTCGCGGTACGCATCTGGCCGTCATCAACCTATTCCCGTATGACGCTGGAATCGAATGTGGCACTGAAGTACAAGCAGTTTGCCCTGAGTCATCCGGAACGGCTGGTGATCGATATTGAAGGTCTGCATCTCAATACGGTACTGAAAGGCGTTGATAAGCAGGTGAGGGTGGATGACCCCTTCATCAAAAATGCGCGTGTCGGCCAGTTTGACAGCAATACGGTGCGGGTGGTGCTGGAGCTAAAGCGCAGCGTAGCGCCGAAGATCTTTAACCTGTCACCGGTGGCGGGGATCAATCACCGGCTGGTGGTGGATCTCTATCCGAGCAAGAATCAGGTTGAAGACGATCCGCTGCTGGCGTTGCTGAGGGATTATAACCAGGGCGATCTTGAGAAAGATGAAACGGTGCAGGCACCGCTACCGGGTAAAGCCGGGCGCGATCGTCCGATCATTATCATGATCGATCCCGGCCATGGCGGCGAAGATCCGGGCGCGCACGGCAAATATAAAACCCGTGAGAAAGATATTGTGCTGAAGATCGGCCGGCGGCTGAAAGCGTTAATCGATAAAGAGGCCAACATGAAGGCCTACATGACGCGCAATGAAGATGTGTTTATTCCGCTGCGCGTCAGAGTGGCCAAAGCCCGCAAGCAGCGCGCCGATCTGTTCGTCTCAATTCATGCCGATGCGTTCACCAGCCGGGCGGCGCGTGGTTCCTCGGTATTTGCACTCTCTACCAGCGGCGCGACCTCAGCCGCGGCCCGTTTTCTGGCTCAGACCCAGAATGAATCTGACCTGATTGGCGGCGTCAGTAAGAGCGGCGATCGTTATCTCGACCATACCATGTTCGATATGGTGCAGCGGCAGACCATCCATGACAGCCTGAAGTTCGGCAAAGAGGTGCTGCACCGTATGGGGCGGATCAACCATCTGCACAAGCGTACGGTGGATCAGGCCGGGTTTGCGGTTCTGAAAGCGCCGGATATTCCATCTATCCTGGTGGAAACGGCTTTTATCAGTAACGTGGAAGAGGAGCGTAAGTTGCGCACCACCCGTTATCAGCATCAGGTGGCAGAGGCGATTTTGCAGGGAATCAAGGCATACGTGCAGAGTGGGGCGGCGCTGGCGCACCGATAAAGGTTTGCGGGTAGCCTGTGCTATCCGCTGCTGCTTAACGTCAGGCAGCGATGAAGATGAAATCAGGAACGGCAGAAACAAAAAAACACCCTTTCAGGTGTTTAAATGAGTGGTTGCGGGGGCCGGATTTGAACCGACGACCTTCGGGTTATGAGCCCGACGAGCTACCAGGCTGCTCCACCCCGCGTCCGTATTACTCTTTGCACTTAGCGTCTTTCACATTTCTACTTCGGTAAACTGCTACAGAAGTATTGGTTGCGGGGGCCGGATTTGAACCGACGACCTTCGGGTTATGAGCCCGACGAGCTACCAGGCTGCTCCACCCCGCGTCCGTATTGCGCTTAGCGACTTTCACATTGTCACTTCTGTAAACTGCTGCAGAAGTATTGGTTGCGGGGGCCGGATTTGAACCGACGACCTTCGGGTTATGAGCCCGACGAGCTACCAGGCTGCTCCACCCCGCGTCCGTGGATGCGCACTATACTCCGCGCGTTATTTGATGCAACCCCTTTTTGCACATAAAGGTCAAATTTACAGTCAGTTGCTGAAGGAATCAACCATCTGGCGAATTATTGAACTGATGGCAAAGGGGAGAAAGCGGATGGATTTCATTCTGTCGGGCGCTTTGCTATCGTCGCGGGACGAACATTTATAAAAAGAGACAACAATGAAAGCACACTGGGCCAGGATTGCACTGACCGGCGCATTGATCGCGCTGCTGGCGAGCTGTAGTTCTAAACCGACCGATCGCGGTCAGCAATATAAAGATGGCAAACTGGAACAGCCGCTGGCGCTGGTTAATCAGCCGAATGCCAAAGGCAGCCCGGTGAATGGCCGGGACTTTGGCGAGCAGGTGCGCCAGATCCAGACCGCCTCGTCAGGGCTGTACAGTCGTCAGAATGGCACCTACAGCGCCATCGAAAGCTGGCTGATGGCCGGTGCGGATACCCGTCAGCTGCAGCAGTTTGGCCTGAATGCCTGGCAGATGGAAGGAACCGATAACTACGGTAACGTGCAGTTCACCGGCTACTACACGCCGGTGGTTGAAGCGCGCTATACCCGTCAGGGCGAATTCCAGTACCCGATTTACCGCATGCCGCCGCGTAAGCGCGGAGAAAAACTCCCGAGCCGCGCTTCTATCTATAGTGGCGGCCTCGACGATCGTTACGTCATCGCCTACAGCAACTCGCTGATTGATAATTTCATGATGGATGTGCAGGGCAGTGGTTACGTCGACTTTGGCGATGGTCGCCCGATGAGCTTCTTTGGTTACGCTGGCAAAAATGGCTGGGGCTACCACAGTATCGGCAAAGAGCTGATCGATCGTGGCGAAGTGAAGCGTGAAGATATGTCGATGCAGGCGATTCGCCAGTGGGCGCAGGAACACTCGCCGCAGGAAGTTCGTGCACTGCTGGAAACCAATCCGTCATTCGTCTTCTTTAAGCCAGAGCCGTTTGCGCCAGTACGCGGTGCCAGCGCGGTGCCGCTGGTGGCAAAAGCGTCGGTTGCGTCTGACCGCTCAATCATTCCGGCCGGTACGGCCCTGTTGGCGGAAGTGCCGCAGTTAAATGAGAAAGGCAAATTCAACGGCAAATATGAGATGCGCCTGATGGTCGCGCTGGATGTGGGTGGGGCGATTAAAGGCCAGCACTTCGACATCTATCAGGGGATTGGGCCGGATGCCGCCCATCTGGCCGGTTTCTATAACCACTATGGCCGCGTCTGGGTGCTGAAAGCCGCACCGGGTGCCGGACAACCGCTGTTCTCCAGCCCGCAAAACGGTAATAATGGTTCACTGCTACTCGGTTCCAACTAATTTCTTCTCTGCGGGCCTGCTGGCCCGCACGACGTTACAGGTTCAACTATGAAAGTGTTAAATGACGCCTGGCACCAGCGGTTTGGTGGCACGGCGCGTCTGTATGGTCAGGATGCGTTGCAGCGTTTTGCGGATGCGCATTTCTGTGTCATCGGCATTGGCGGCGTCGGCTCCTGGGCGGCTGAAGCGCTGGTGCGCACCGGTATTGGCAAAATCACCCTGATCGATATGGACGATGTTTGCATCACCAATACCAACCGACAGATTCACGCGCTCAATGGCAACGTCGGCAAAGCTAAAACCGAGGTGATGGCGGAACGTCTGCGCGCGATTAATCCCGATTGTGACGTGATCTGCATCGACGATTTTATTACGCCGGACAATACTGCAGAGCTGATGGCGGCCGGATTCGATTATGTGATCGATGCTATCGATAGCGTGCGGCCTAAAGCGGCGCTGATCGCCTGGTGCCGCCGTAACAAGATCCCGCTGATCACTACCGGTGGCGCGGGCGGTCAGATCGATCCCACCCAGATCCAGGTCGCCGATCTGGCTAAAACTATTCAGGATCCGCTGGCAGCAAAGCTGCGTGAGCGGCTGAAAACTTTTGGTGTGGTGAAAAACAGTAAGGGCAAACTCGGTATCGACTGCGTCTTTTCTACCGAGGCGCTGGTCTATCCGCAGCCGGACGGCAGCGTTTGTGCCTCACGCAGTACGGCAGAAGGGCCGAAAAGAATGGACTGTGCCGCCGGTTTTGGCGCGGCCACCATGGTGACCGCCACCTTCGGCTTTGTTGCCGTCTCTCACGCGCTGAAAAAATATCTGGCGCGCGCTGCCCGTCAGGCCTGATCGCGCGCCTGACGCGCCGCCTGCTGTACCGCCGTAGAAAGCGCCTGCAAACCACTGCTGCGCGAGGCGCTGAGCTGGGCGCGCAGGCCCAGCTGATCGAACAGCGCCAGCGGATCGTTTTCAAGCAGCGCTTGCGGTGTCTGGCCTTCCACCGCGGTTAGCAGCACGGCCAGCAGACCGCGCACGATGCGGCCTTCACTGTCGCCATAGAAGTGCAGGGTGCCATCCGGACGCAACTGGCTGCTCAGCCAGACCCGATTTTCGCAGCCATTCAGCTCAATCTCCGCTTTTTTTAGCGCTTCGGGTAATGCCGGGAGCTGGCGGCTCAGCTGAATCAGCTGACGATAGCGATCCTCCCACTGATGAAAGCGGCTAAACGTCTCCTTCAGGCTGGCAACCGTAATCAGATCGCCAAACGGGTGTGGCGCTAACAGCGGTGAACTCATGATTAAAACTCCGATAACAGCGAAATGGCGCTGCGCATAGCGTGCACCAGGGCATCAACATCCTGCAAATTATTATAGGGCGCAAATGAGGCGCGAAGCGTCCCGCTAACGCCGAGCGCCGCCAGCAGCGGCTGAGCGCAGTGCTGACCGGCACGTAAAGCGATACCCTGCTCAGCCAGCAGAGTGACGATATCGCTGTGGTGCAGTCCGGTGAATTCAAAGGCTAACAGGCTGGCATGGCCGCAGCGGAAACTGCGAAAGCCGGGTAATTCAGCCAACTGCTCCTCTGCCAGACTGGCGAGTTGCTGGCTCCAGCTCTCCGCTTTGGCCCGATCGTGCTGGCCCAGCCAGCTTAGCGCTGCGCTTAATCCCACCACGCCCGCCACGTTAGGCGTTCCCGCTTCGAAGCGCCACGGTACCGGCTGAGGGGTAAAACCGTTGAAATCGACTTCAGTCAGCATCTTGCCGCCACCCTGCCACGGCACCATCTCCTCCAGCAGCGCAGCTTTGCCATACAACACGCCAATCCCCATCGGACCATAGATTTTATGACCGGAGAAGGCGTAGAAGTCGATATCCAGCGCCTGCACATCGGGTGGGCAGTGCACCACGCCCTGCGCGCCATCCACCATCACTTTGGCACCGACCGCATGCGCCAGCTGAATGGCCTGAGCGATATCGGGGCAGCCGCCGGTAACGTTGGACATCTGACTCACCGCCAGCAAGCGGGTACGGCTGTTCAGCAACGCCGGCAGCCGGGCGATATCCGGTAACCGATCGGCACCCAACGGCCATTTAACTACCCGGGCGCCGCAGGCCTGCGCCGCCATCAGCCACGGCACCAGATTCGCGTGGTGTTCTGCTTCGCTCACCACGATCTCATCGCCTGGCTGTAAGCGAGGTCGCAGCCAGCTGTTCGCCACCAGATTAATGGCTTCAGTGGTACCCCGCGTCCAGACAATCTGATGGCCATCAGCGGCGTTCAGCCAGCGCGCCACCTGACTACGCGCCTGCTCATAACGCTCGGTTAAGGCACGTGCGGCCGCAAACTGACTGCGGTGCACGGTACCGGCGCTCAGGCTGTAGAACTGCTGAATGCTGTCGATCACCGCCTGCGGCTTCAGCGTTGTCGCTGCGCTGTCGAGGTAGACGCCAGCATCGGCCAGTGCGGGAAACTGCTGGCGAAACGCGGTTGGGTTAAATACGGTCATACGCGGCCCATGATGAGAATAAATAGGACCAGACTGAAAGAGTGGTCTCTGTCTGGCAAAGCTGGAAAAGCGCGTTATGCTGATTATTGCAAGGTTTGAACCAAACCCGCACAACGATCGAACAATATTTGGTCGATCATACTTATCTGCTGCCTATGGTTAGCGTAACGCGGGTGGTTTGATGCAATCAATCTGCAAGGAGATAGAAGATGAAAAAACTCACCGCAGTGCTGGCCGTGTGTACTCTGGCCTTTACCCTGACTGCCTGTTCCAGCAACTATGTCATGCACACCAATGATGGACGCACCATTGTTGCCGACGGCAAACCTAAGGTAGACGATGAAACCGGTATGATCAGCTATAAAGATGCCAATGGCAACGAGCAGCAGATCAACCGCACCGATGTCAAAGAAATGGTTGAGATGGGTCAGTAATTAAGCAAAAAAAAGCACCGCAATTTGCGGTGCTATTTAAAAATCACTATGGACAGACAGGGTAAATCTACAGGAATTAAGAGCTTGATCCGCAACAGTCGGATCAAAAATTGCAAACACAACATCACGACCACAAGCCAAAAGCTTTCAGAAAATCTGCGAACTCACTCACAACTCTAAAAACTTTTCGTTCCGGCTCAGGAAGTGCGGCAACTATAGGTATTTGCTGGAGGTTCCTCAACGGACAAATTATAATGCCTCGGATTAAAAATTCTAATACGTAAAGGCTGCATATAAGCCCGCGTATTTTTCGCCGATCCGGATACGGAAAACCATGTCGAAACGCCTTCCTCCTCTCAACGCACTGCGGGTATTTGATGCCGCCGCGCGCCATTTAAGCTTTACCAAAGCCGCTGAAGAGCTTTTCGTCACCCAGGCAGCTGTAAGCCATCAGATTAAATCTCTGGAAGATTTTCTCGGTCTTAAGCTGTTTCGCCGGAGGAATCGTTCGCTTTTGTTGACCGAAGAAGGGCAAAGCTACTATCTGGATATTAAAGAGATCTTCTCGGCGCTCAATGAAGCCACCCGCAAACTACAGGCACGCAGTGCCAAGGGTGCGCTGACCGTCAGCTTACTGCCCAGCTTTGCGATTCAGTGGCTGGTGCCACGCCTCTCCAGCTTTAATATGGCTTATCCGGGGATCGACGTGCGTATTCAGGCTGTCGACCGTGATGAAGAGAAGCTGGCCGATGATGTCGATGTGGCGATTTTTTATGGCCGCGGTAACTGGCCAGGCCTGCGGGTTGAGAAGCTCTATGCAGAATATTTATTGCCGGTCTGCTCGCCTTCATTGATGACCGGCGAAAACCCACTTAAAACGCCAATGGATCTGTCGCGATTTACGCTGCTGCACGATGCTTCACGACGTGACTGGCAATCGTATATCCGCCAGCTTGGCCTGCAGCACATCAACGTTCAGCAAGGTCCTATCTTCAGCCACAGTGCGATGGTACTGCAGGCGGCCATCCACGGGCAGGGCGTAGCGCTGGCCAATAATGTGATGGCGCAGAGCGAAATTGAAGCTGGTCGATTGATCTGTCCGTTCAACGACGTATTAGTCAGTAAAAACGCTTTTTATCTGGTTTGTCATGACAGTCAGGCAGAACTGGGTAAAATAGCCGCCTTTCGACAGTGGATCCTGGCAAAAGCTGCAACCGAACAAGAAAAATTCCGCTTTCGATATCAACAATAACGTCTTGATTTAATTGCATTGCGATGCAAACGCACTCTGAGGATCGTTTCATGTCCAGTCGTGCCATGTTTATTTTTGCTGCCATTAGCGGATTTTTGCTGGTGGCGTTTGGCGCTTTTGGTGCCCACGTATTGAGTAAATCGCTCGGACCGGCGGAAATGGCCTGGATTCATACCGGGCTGGAATATCAGGCTTACCACACCTTAGCGGTGATGGGGCTGGGTGCGGCAATGTTACGCCGCGCCAATATCTGGTTTTACTGGAGCAGTGCGCTGATGGCGCTCGGCACCGTACTGTTCAGCGGCAGTCTCTACTGTCTGGCGCTGTCACATCTGAAATTTTGGGTTTTTATCACGCCAGTGGGAGGATTATGCTTCCTTGCGGGTTGGGTATTGATGTTGATTGGCGCGCTGCGTCTTAAACGAAGGGCAGAACGCCATGAATAAAGTTTTACTCTATTGCCGTCCCGGTTTTGAAAAAGAGTGTGCGGCAGAAATCAGTGCGAAAGCCGCTGAACGCGAAGTCTACGGTTTCCCGCGGGTTAAAGATGACTCGGGCTATGTGCTGTTTGAGTGTTATCAGTTTGAGGACGCCGAACGACTGGTGCGTGAGTTGCCGTTTGACGACCTGATCTTTGCGCGTCAGATGCTGGTGGTCGGCGAGCTGCTGCGCGACCTGCCGCAGGAAGATCGGATCACGCCAATCGTCGGCATGCTGACCGGCGTGGTTGAAAAGGGCGGCGAACTGCGCGTTGAGGTGCCAGACACCAACGAAGCGAAAGAGCTGACCAAATTCTGCCGCAAGTTCACCGTGCCGCTGCGTTCCGCGCTGCGTGAAAGCAAAATTCTGTTGAACTACGAAAGCCCGAAACGTCCGGTGGTGCACGTATTTTTCATTGCGCCGGGCACCTGTTACGTGGGCTATTCATTGCCAGAAAACAGTTCGTCTTTTTATATGGGCATTCCGCGGCTTAAGTTCCCGTCCGATGCGCCGAGCCGTTCAACCCTTAAGCTGGAAGAGGCGTTTCACGTCTTTATCCCGGCGGACGAATGGGATGAGCGTCTGGCCAGCGGCATGTATGCTGTCGATCTCGGTGCCTGTCCTGGCGGCTGGACCTACCAACTGGTGCAGCGCAGCATGATGGTGTATGCGGTCGATAACGGTCCGATGGCGCCGAGCCTGATGGAGACCGGGCAGGTGATGCATGAACGCGTTGATGGATTCAAATTCCGCCCGCCGCGCACCAACATTAGCTGGCTAGTGTGTGACATGGTTGAGAAACCGGTACGGGTAGCGAACCTGATGACAGACTGGCTGGTCAACGGCTGGTGCCGCGAGGCGATCTTCAACCTCAAGTTGCCAATGAAAAAGCGTTACGAAGAGGTGACGCAGAATCTGGCGATGATTGAAGAGCGACTCAGTGAGAACGGCATCAATGCGCAGATCCGGGCGCGTCAGCTCTATCACGATCGCGAAGAGGTCACGGTACACATTCGTCGTATCTGGGCGGCAGTCGGTGGTCGTCGCGACGAACGCTGATCAAACGGCTGAGTGTTTCGGCACTCAGCCGCTGTAACGCAACGTATTCAGATTACCCTGCAACACTAAATCCCGCTTCAGCGTGGCCACCTGGCGACTGATCTCAGCCATCCGCTGGCCGCTGGCTAATTTGTCACGCCATTTTGTCGGCACCTGATCCAGTTGCTGATAGATCCCGTCCAGCGAATGAAACTCTGCCAGCAGTTGTTTTGCGCTTTTAGGGCCGATACCAGCAATGCCTGGGATCTTACTGCTGCTGATGCCACACAATCCCCAAAAATCGGGTAACAGCTGCGGCGCAACGCCATATTCAGCTTCGATAAACGGCAGATCGAGCCAGCGCTTCTGGAAGTAGTCACGAATACGGATTTCCGGCGCCAGTAGCTGACAGTAGCCTTTGTCCGTTGACACGATGGTGGCCTGATGTCCGGCCTGCGCCATTTTTACCGCCAGCGTCGCGGCTAAATCATCCGCCTCATCCTGATCGGCAATCCAGCAGCTGACGCCTGCGGCGCGAAAAGCCTGTTGCAGCGCCGGCATCTCCGCCTGTAAATCTTCCGGCATCGGCGGACGGCCGCTTTTGTAATCCGGTAATAACTGGTGACGCCAGCCCTGATGCCGGGTTTCACCATCAAACACCGCCACTACGTGGGTCGGGCGGGTATGCCCCAATAGTTGACGCAGTGCCGCCACGCAGCCATCGACGCACGGCGATCCTTGTACCGCATGCAGACGGCGTATCAGGTTTAACGCATCTACGATAAGAAGATGAAAAGCCATGAGAATATCGGCAGCCCAATGGCTGCCTCCTGGTTTATTTGATGATTTCGTAGCAGGGAATGTAGGCGGTACCCGGCAGCTTCATACGTTGCTGCGCGACAAATCCCTGTAGCAGTTCGTCCATGCGATGCATGATGTCGGCGTCGCCATGCAGCTTATAGCGGCCTTTCTCGCGAATTTCGCGGATACCCATCTCTTTCACGTTACCGGCCACGATGCCTGAAAAGGCGCGACGCAAATCGGCGGCCAGTTTTTCCGGCGGCTGGTTGGTGTAGAGGTTGAGGTTGGCCATATTTTCATGGGTCGGCAGGAAGGGTACCTGCAGATCCGGCGCAATACGAATCGACCAGTTAAAGCTGTAGGCGTCGCCGGTTTCGCGTCGATACTCTTTAACCTGCGGCATCGCCTGCTTCATCAGACGCGCCACTTCAGCGGCATCGTTAATGATGATCTGATAGTGCTTGCGCGCCTGCTCGCCCAGCGTACTGACGATGAAGTCATCCAGCACCCGGAAGTAATCCGCACTCTCTTCAGGTCCGGTCAGGATCAGCGGTAACACCTGATCGCTGTTGTGCGGATTCATCATGATGCCGAGCAGATAGAGCAGTTCTTCTGCGGTACCGACCCCGCCTGGGAAGATAATGATGCCGTGCGCGATGCGGACAAACGCCTCAAGACGCTTTTCGATGTCCGGCATAATGATCAGCTCATTCACCAGCGGATTCGGCGGCTCGGCGGCAATGATTGACGGTTCTGTCAGACCAATAAAACGGCTGTCACGGTAGCGCTGCTGAGCGTGGCCTACCGCCGCTCCTTTCATTGGCGCTTCCATTACGCCCGGTCCGCAGCCGGTACAGATGTTCAGTTCACGCAGCCCCAGCTGGGTGCCGACGTTACGGCAATACTGATATTCAACGGCGTTGATCGAGTGGCCACCCCAGCACACCACGGTGTTGGGATACTCGCCAATGTGCAACGCCCGGGCATTACGCAGAATTGAAAAGACGGTATTGGTGATAGCGGCGGAATCATTCTCTTCGGCTGCGCTTAAACGGCCTGGAGCGTTGAGCTGGCCGCTGACAAACAGAATATCGCGCAGCACCGCAAACAGGTTGGCCTGCAGCGAACGGATGATGCGTCCATCAACAAACGCCTCTTCCGGTGGATTGATCAGCTCCAGTTTGACGCCGCGTTCACGACGCAGCACGTTGATATCAAAATTCTCAAAGCGGGAGAGTAATTCGTGGCTGCTGTCGGTCTGGCTGCCAGAGTTCAGCACCGCCAGCGAGCAGTTGCGAAACAGTTGGTACAGGTCGCTGCTGGCCGTGCGTTTCAGCATATCGACTTCCAGCTGCGAGAGCAGATCCATTGAGCCAAGAGGGCTGATATGGGTAATCAAATGAACTCCTTTACACCCGCCTGGGTGACAGTTGACACTGCAATCGCAGTGACGAAAATCCCTGGTCGGCAACCCGCAGATTGCCGCCATCTCCAGAGTAGCCTTGTCGGCCAGCGTAGCTCAAGTGGAACCGCGCCTGCAGCGCACAGCCTGCGAGAGATCTCGCAAACTATTGGCGAACCAGACGCGAATAGCCCGGAGTGAAGGGCACATTGCTCCGCCACGGATTAATATCGAGCCCGCCACGGCGCGTATAGCGCGCATAGACCGTCAGCGCCTCAGGGTGGCAGAAACGCAGCACGTCATTAAAGATGCGCTCGACGCACTGTTCGTGGAATTCGTTGTGCTGACGGAACGACACCAGATAGCGCAGCAGCGCTTCACGGTCGATACGCGGGCCGTTATAACGAATCATCACTGAACCCCAGTCAGGCTGATGGGTGATCAGGCAGTTCGATTTGAGCAGATGGCTGACCAGCGTCTCTTCGACGATCTCGCTGCCGGTGGCATCGGCCAGGTAGTCGGCATTGAAGCGGTAATCGTCAATCGCGATATCCTGCTCATCGATGCAGTAGCCGTCGAAATGGCCGATCGGCTGTCCTTCGACTTCATTCAGCCGGAACAGCGCGACCCGTACATCACCTTCAGCGCAGGCGCTCAGATCGCGCTCCAGCGTCTGGCGTACTTCGCCCCAGTCGGCGAAGCGGGTCTGGTTGAAACTGTTAAGATAGAGCTTAAAGCTTTTCGATTCGATCAGATTGCGGCTCTGCGCATCCAGCACCACTTCACCGACAGCGACCTGTGGCAGCCCTTTGCTGTTAAGCCACGACAGTTCATATAAGGTCCAGATGTCACCGCCGGTAAACGGCAGGCTATCAGGATACAGGCCGAGCGGTTCACGGTTCAGGCTACGCGGCACCGCCTGCAACAAACTGTTGTCATAGCGATCGTGATAGGCTGTGGGTTTGCCCAGCGTCAGGTTGCTGAGGGCCTGATCCTGTTCGTGAGTAGTCATTGCGGTTACCACCAAAATTAATCAAAGTGGCTAAGTGTAACCTATCAGAAGTGAGAATATGAATGACGCAGCAAACTGCCGCCGCACTGCGCGACTTTACTAACCGCTATTGCCAGCACTGGCAGCAGCACACGGGCCATGCGCCAGCCAGCAGCGATCTGTATGGCGTGCCGTCGCCTTGTGCGCTGGAAGATCGTGACCAGCGTGTCCTGTGGCAGCCACAGCCCTTTAGCCTGCCGCCCAGTCTCGACGCGGTAGGACGGGCGATCGACCTCCAGTTGCAACCGCAGATCACCACGTTTTACACCACTCAGTTCGCCGGAGACATGCAGGCCCGTTTCCAGCAACGGAACCTGACGCTTTTGCAGGTGTGGAGTGAAGAGGATTTCCTGCGACTGCAGGAGAATCTGATTGGCCATTTACTGATGCAGCGCCGCCTGCGCCAGTCGCCAACGCTGTTTATCGCCACCACGGAATCAGAACAGGAGATCGTCTCTTTATCGAACCTCAGCGGGGAAGTGGTTCTGGAGCAGCCGGGCCGTAAACAGCGTGAAGTTTTAGCCGAAAATATTGAGATATTTCTTAAGTTATTACAGCCGGTTACCGAGTGACTTGCAGTGATCGCCTGGCTTGATTGTGAGATATCTCTTACAAGGCGTGTGCGAGATCGTCAGATGTAGCTTGAGACATCTGGATGGCCGGGATGTAAAAATATTGTGAATCATCGACTTAATGGCATTAGTCTGAAATTGTTTCGCTAAGATGCTGAACTTACGCTTTTAGTCACTTGTATGCACAATTAGTTCTGTCAGAATATCTCGCACTGGCAGGATGCTGGGGACAAAGATATCGTCAGGATGAGGATAAGCCAGGAGGCGGGAACGTAACGGAGTTTACGGCACACGGAAGGTTTCAGGCTGAAACAGGACCGCTCAGGATTGAGCAAGGGACACCTCCAGGATGGAGAATGAGAGCCCCTCAGAAGAGGTGGTGGGCCAGGAGGCTAAGGATTCATCAGGATGATGCGCGACAGGAGTTCGCACTGGACAAGTTGTCACGGAAGAGCAGGGAGCATTAACGTAGCGGGATGGCTGCAAACGAACCGGGAGCACTGTTTTTACAGTGCTCCCTTTTTTTGTGCCTGCGCCAACAAGTGATATGCTTGCCGCCCGTTTTTTTACTGTCCGCTGGAGGTGGCGCATGACGCCCGAACAATTGATTACGCAGCGGCTGGAGCAGGTTGAAGCGGTGTTGCGTGAGCACGATCTCTGGCAAAGCACACCCCCTGATGCCAGCGCTTTCGACAGCCGCGAGCCGTTTTGCCTTGATACGCTCGAACCGCTGCAATGGCTGCAATGGGTGTTGATTCCCCGAATGCACGCCCTGATTGCGGCCCGGCATCCACTGCCGCAAAACTTCGCTGTTGCCCCCTATTATGAAGTGGCGCTGGTGCCTGACCAGCCCGGTGTTGCGCCGCTGTTACTGACGCTGCGTCAGCTTGATGCGTTACTGAAGGATGCGGCGGTCTGATGCTGGAAATTATTTATCAGGACCGCTGGCTGGTGGCGGTGAACAAACCGAGCGGCTGGCTGGTGCATCGTAGCTGGCTGGATCGGCATGAGACGGTGTTTGTCATGCAGACGGTGCGCGATCAGATCGGTCAGCATGTGTTTACCGCGCATCGTCTGGATCGTCCTACCTCCGGTGTGCTGCTGATGGGATTGTCCAGCGAAGTCGGACGGCTGCTGTCGCAGCAGTTTGAGCAACATCAGATGCAAAAAACCTACCATGCGGTAGTACGCGGCTGGCTGGAAACCAGCGGTACGCTGGATTATCCGCTGGTAGAAGAGCTGGACAAAATAGCCGATAAGCATGCCACTGAAGAACGTACGGCGCAGCCGGCGGTCACCGACTATCAGTCACTGGCCACGGTGGAGATGCCGGTGGGTATTGGCCGCTATGCGACATCGCGCTATAGCCTGGTTGAACTGTCGCCGAAAAGCGGTCGCAAACATCAGCTGCGCCGGCACATGTCGCACCTGCGTCATCCGATCATCGGCGACTCTGCACACGGCGATCTGCGGCAGAACCGCGGCGCAGCGCAGCACTTCGGCGCTAACCGCCTGATGCTGCATGCCAGCAGCCTGGCGCTGACCCATCCGGTCACCGGCGAGCCGTTGCTGATCCGTGCCGGGCTGGATAGTGTCTGGCAGAATCTGATGACACAGTTTGGCTGGCAGGATCGCATTCCTGAGGTGCCGCGGGTTGAGTTTGCGGCGGCGCCAGGACAGGATAACGTTTCAGAATAAGGGAGAAGGCAGATGGCAAAGATTGGCATTTTTGTAGGCACGGTATACGGCAATGCGTTGCTGGTGGCGGAAGAGGCAGAGCCGATTCTGCAACAGCAGGGCCACAGCGTGACGGTGTTTGAAGATCCGACGCTGGCAGACTGGCAGGCCTACGCCAGTGATGTAGCGTTGATTGTCACCTCTACCACCGGACACGGCGATTTTCCCGATACCATTTCGGGGCTGTTCCACGCGGTAAAAGATAAGCTGGGTCATCAGCCGACGCTGCGTTATGGCGTCATTGCGCTGGGTGACAGCAGTTATGATCATTTTTGTGGCGCGGGTAAAACCTTTGATGCGTTGCTGCAGGAGCAGAGTGCCCAACGGGTGGGTGAAGTCCTGCTGGTTGATGCCAGTGAAAATCCCGAGCCGGAAGCGGTCACTTCTCCGTGGGTTGAGGCCTGGGGCGCGCTGCTGTAATCCGTAACTGCTTTGCGCCCTGCGCCGGCCTCAGGCGTTTTATTGCCGTGGTAGCGGACGAGAACCGGCCCGGATCGCCGCCGTGGCAATCCGGGCGCAGCCTGTGATCAGGTAATCGGTGCCGGGTTAAACACCGCCAGCTGGTTACGTATTCCCCAGCGATCTGACCAGGTCTGTTTGCGGCCGCTGGCAATATCCAGAATCAACTCAAACAGTCGCCAGCCAACCTGCTCAATACTCTCCTCGCCGGTTGCGATAGTCCCGGCATTAATATCCATCAGATCGTGCCAGCGTTCGGCCAGCGCATTACGCGTTGCCATCTTGATCACCGGAATGGCCGCCAGTCCGTACGGCGTACCGCGCCCGGTGGTAAACACCTGCAGGGTAATGCCGGAGGCCATCTGTTGGGTCCCGCAGACGAAATCACTGGCGGGGGTGGCGGCGTAAATTAATCCGCGACGGGTAGGGCGCTGTCCCGGTGACAGCACTTCTACAATCGCGCTGCGGCCCGATTTCGCAATGGAGCCGAGCGCTTTTTCGACCACGTTGGCCAGCCCGCCTTTTTTATTGCCGGGCGAAGGGTTAGCGCTGCGGTCAGTCTGACCCTGGTTGAGATAGTCGTCATACCAGGCCATCTCCTCCAGTAAGCGCTTACCAACCTCTTCATTAATCACCCGCGGCGTCAGCAGATGAATCGCATCACGAACTTCCGTGACTTCAGAGAACATCACCGTGGCACCACAACGCACCAGCAGATCTGAGGCAAAGCCCACGGCGGGATTGGCGGTCACGCCAGAGAAGGCATCGCTGCCGCCGCACTGCATGCCGACGATCAGCTCTGAGGCGGGACAGGTTTCGCGCTGGCGCTGATTCAGTCGCTTAAGGTGGCGCTCGGCGACCTGCAATATTTCGTCAACCATTGCACCAAAGCCCACCAGCTTTTCATCCTGCAGACGCACAATGTCATGCTCCTCCAGCGAGATCGGCTGTACGTCTGGCGTGCCGGTCAGCAGCCGTTCCGGCTGTAATTTTTCGCAGCCCAGACTCACAATCATCACTTCGCCGCCGAAATTGGCGTTCAGCGCCAGGTTGTGGATGGTGCGAATCGGCACTACAGCCGCCGGGGCATTGATCGCCACGCCGCAGCCATAAAGATGATTCAGGGCGACAACGCCATCGACGTTGGGATAGCGCGGCAGCAAATCACGCTCAATCAATTGCACAACATGATCCACCACGCCCGCCACGCAGTGCACGCTGGTGGTGATGCCGAGCAGGTTACGCGTTCCGACGCTGCCATCGGCGTTGCGATAGCCTTCGAAGGTATAGCCTTCCAGCGCAGGCAGTTCGGCAGGGACCTGCGTCGCCAGCGGCAGGCTGGCCAGCGGCGGCGCTTCCGGTAGCGTCACCAGGGACTCATCAATCCAGCTGCCCTCAGCAATATCGCGCAGCGCATAACCAATGATTTCGCCGTAGCGCACAATTGCTGCGCCCTGCGCAATCGCGCTCAGCGCAACTTTATGCCCTTGCGGCACATGCTCAGTCAGCGTCAGGCCATCAGCAAAACGGGTGCCGGCTGGCAGTCCGAGGCTGTTAACCACAATTGCGACGTTGTCGTGCTCATGGACTTTGATATAGAGCGGTTGTTCGGTTGTTGTTGGGGTCATCGCTCACCTTCCCGTCTGTCGTACCGTACTTGTGCGGTGCGTTGTTGTCGTGGTGTTACCTGTCAGTCGCTCACTGTTTGCCAGCTTCAGTATAGGGAGGCGCTGTGGGCTGTACATTGTGCAATTGACCGGCTTTGAAAAGATTTATAGCCCCGTTTTGGGTCGATTAACCAAAAGCAAGTGAAGACCCTCACAAACAGCGTGGGAAACCGGCTTTCTGGCCGGTTACGCGTCCGATATTTACAGGTTCCGTGAGCCATGCCGCAGGATTCTGTGCAAACGCCAAATAATCCCGCAAACATCAATCCTATTCCAGGGCGATACTCCAATGTCATCGCGGCAGGCTGTTCTTATACTGATTTTCGTTAACCCAGGTCAGGTTATCCGTCACGACGCTTTACCCGGTTTGTTGCCTGTTGCACCGGCCTTGTCCGCCCATCGCTGATGAGGTGCTGTTAACCGGCAGGCAGTCGCTGAAACAGCGAAGGGGTAATAAAGATTTGCCAAAAAAAAAAGATCGCCGTGTTTAACCTCATTTCTCTCTGATACCCAACGCGATGTGTATGCAGTCAGAGCGAATGTAGCTCACGCTATATTTCAGGAGTGCATCATGAATAGTTTCAGCCAGACAGCGGAAGCGGTGCAGAAGCGCACCAATGCCCGTTACTGGATTGTGGTGATGTTATTTATTGTTACCTCATTCAACTACGGTGACCGCGCAACCATTTCGATTGCCGGTTCGGCGATGTCCAAAGATATAGGCCTCGATTCAGTCGGACTTGGCTATATCTTCTCCGCCTTCTCATGGGCGTACGTTATTGGTCAGATTCCGGGCGGCTGGCTGCTCGACCGCTTCGGCTCAAAACGCGTCTATTTCTGGAGCATCTTTACCTGGTCGCTATTTACCTTCCTGCAAGGGTTTGTCGATCTGTTCAGCGGCTTCGGTATCATCATGTCATTGTTTATGCTGCGTTTCCTGGTAGGGCTGGCCGAAGCACCTTCCTTCCCTGGCAACAGCCGCATTGTCGCGGCCTGGTTTCCGGCGCAGGAGCGCGGCACGGCGGTGGCGATCTTCAACTCGGCACAATACTTCGCTACCGTCATCTTCGCGCCGATCATGGGCTGGCTGGTCTCTTCAGTGGGCTGGGCACACGTGTTCTGGTTCATGGGTGGACTCGGCATCATCCTCAGCTTCATCTGGCTGAAAGTGATCCACGATCCCACCGATCACCCTGGCGTGAATAAAGCCGAACTGGAGTATATGGAGCAGGGCGGTGCGCTGATCAATATGGATGTCAAAAAGGATAGCCGCAAAGTGAGCTGGAGCGAGAAGTGGTTCCAGATCAAACAGCTGCTGACCTCACGCATGATGTTAGGCATCTACCTCGGTCAATACTGCGTTAACGCCTTAACCTACTTTTTCATTACCTGGTTCCCGGTCTATCTGGTACAGGCGCGCGGCATGTCGATTCTTAAAGCGGGCTTTATTGCCTCGATTCCGGCGGTGTGCGGCTTCCTCGGCGGCGTCCTGGGCGGGGTGATTTCCGACTGGCTGATGCGCAAAACCGGCTCGCTGAATATCGCGCGTAAAACGCCGATAGTGCTCGGCATGCTGCTCTCCATTTCGATGGTGATGTGTAACTACACCGATACCGAGTGGGTGGTAGTGTTCTTCATGGCGCTGGCGTTCTTCGGTAAAGGAATCGGTGCGCTGGGCTGGGCGGTGATGGCAGATACCGCGCCGAAAGAGATCAGTGGCCTGAGCGGCGGTCTGTTCAACATGTTTGGTAACTTTTCTGGCATCGTGACGCCTATCGCCATCGGTTACATCATCGCCACCAGCGGATCCTTTGAAGGCGCGCTGATTTATGTCGGTATTCACGCCTTTGTCGCCGCATTCAGCTTCCTGGTGATAGCGGGCGATATCAAACGTGTCGAACTGAAAACCTGGTCCGGTAAGGATGCCTCATGAATACACAAAGTTCACCGGTGATCACCGGGATGCAGGTTATCCCGGTCGCCGGTTATGACAGCATGCTGCTCAATATTGGCGGTGCGCACAACGCCTGTTTTACCCGCAACATTGTGGTACTCACCGACAGCGCCGGTCACACCGGCGTCGGTGAAGCGCCAGGCGGCGACACCATCTATCAGACGCTGGTTGAGGCGATTCCGCAGGTCAAAGGCCAGCAGATTGCACGAATGAACCGCCTGGTGCAGCAGGTGCACAAGGGCAATCAGTCGGCTGACTTCACCACTTTCGGTAACGGTGCCTGGACCTTTGAGCTGCGGGTCAATGCGGTGGCGGCGCTGGAAGCGGCGCTACTCGATCTGCTGGGACAGTGCCTCGGCGTGCCGGTGGCAGAGTTACTGGGGCCCGGCAAGCAGCGTGATGAGGTCACGGTGCTGGGCTATCTGTTCTACCTTGGCGATCGCCGCAAGACCGATCTGCCTTATCTGAGCGGTGAACAGGCCAGTCATGAGTGGTATCACCTGCGTCATCAGGAAGCACTGAGTAGCGAAGCGGTGGTGCGACTGGCAGAGGCGGCGCAGGACAAATATGGCTTTAAAGATTTCAAACTCAAAGGCGGCGTGCTGCCAGGCGAACAGGAGATCGCAACCGCCGCGGCGCTGAAGCAGCGCTTCCCGGATGCGCGCATTACCGTCGATCCCAACGGGGCCTGGCTACTGGATGAAGCGATCGCCCTGTGCAAAGGAATGGCGGATGTCCTGAGCTATGCCGAAGATCCCTGCGGTGCAGAACAGGGCTACTCAGGACGCGAGGTAATGGCGGAGTTCCGGCGCGCCACTGGCTTACCGGTCGCCACCAACATGATCGCCACCAACTGGCGCGAGATGAACCACGCGGTGATGCTCAACGCAGTCGATATTCCGTTAGCCGATCCGCACTTCTGGACGCTGAGCGGTGCCGTGCGGGTGGCGCAACTGTGCGACGAATGGGGCCTGACGTGGGGCTGCCATTCCAATAACCACTTCGACATTTCGCTGGCGATGTTTACCCACGTTGGCGCAGCGGCACCGGGCAATCCGACCGCCATTGATACCCACTGGATCTGGCAGGAGGGCGATCAGCGCCTGACCAAAAATCCCCTTCAAATCCGCAACGGCAAAATCACCGTGCCGGATGCGCCAGGCCTCGGCATCGAGCTTGACTGGGACCGCGTGCATCAGGCCCATCAGCTTTTCCAGTCACTGCCTGCGGGTGCCCGTAACGACGCCACAGCGATGCAATATCTGATTCCCGGTTGGACATTCGACCGTAAGCGCCCGGCATTTGGCCGCGCAACAGCATAAGGAGCAGGAGATGAGTTCAACACCGAAAGTTACCGCCATGCAGGTCATTCCGGTTGCCGGCCACGACAGCATGCTGCTTAACCTCAGCGGCGCGCATTCGCCGTTCTTCACCCGCAACATTGTGATTATCAAGGATAACGCTGGCCACACCGGCGTCGGCGAAATCCCGGGCGGTGAAAAAATCCGTCAGACGCTGGAAGATGCGGCTTCGCTGGTGATTGGCAAAACTGTGGGTGAATACAAAAACATCCTCAGCCTGGTGCGCAGCACCTTTGCCGATCGGGATGCCAGCGGGCGCGGCACCCAGACCTTTGATCTGCGCACCACTATCCATGTGGTGACCGGCATTGAAGCGGCGCTGCTCGACCTGCTGGGTCAGCATCTGGAGGTGAATGTGGCCTCGCTGCTGGGTGACGGACAACAGCGCGACCGCGTTGAGATGCTCGGCTATCTGTTCTATATCGGCGACCGCCGCAAGACGTCCCTGCCTTATCAGAGCCAGGAGAGCGATCCCTGTGACTGGTATCGCCTGCGCCACGAAGAGGCGTTAACCCCGGAGACGGTGGTACGGCTGGCGGAAGCGGCTTATGAAAAATACGGTTTTAACGATTTCAAACTGAAGGGCGGCGTACTGCGCGGTGGCGAAGAGGCGGAAGCGGTTACCGCACTGGCGAAGCGTTTCCCCGAGGCGCGTATCACCCTCGATCCTAACGGCGCCTGGTCGCTGAACGAAGCCATCATGCTGGGTAAGCAACTGAAAAATGTACTGGCCTACGCTGAAGATCCCTGTGGTGCAGAGCAGGGCTACTCAGGACGGGAAGTGATGGCGGAGTTCCGTCGCGCCACGGGTATGCCGACAGCCACCAATATGATCGCCACCGACTGGCGGCAGATGGGCCATACGCTGTCATTGCAGTCGGTCGATATTCCGCTGGCCGATCCGCATTTCTGGACCATGCAGGGCTCGGTGCGGGTTGCGCAGATGTGCCATGACTTTGGCCTGACCTGGGGTTCGCACTCGAATAACCACTTCGATATTTCGCTGGCGATGTTTACCCACGTTGCCGCAGCCGCGCCGGGCGCAATCACCGCGATTGATACCCACTGGATCTGGCAGGAGGGCAATCAGCGCCTGACCAAAGAGCCGTTCCAGATCAAAGGCGGCATGGTGCAGGTGCCGCAGAAACCGGGTCTCGGCGTTGAGCTGGATATGGATCAGGTGATGCAGGCCAATGCGCTGTATCAGAAGCAGGGGCTGGGCGCACGCGATGATGCTCAGGCGATGCAATTTCTGGTGCCGGGATGGACCTACGACAATAAACGTCCCTGCCTGGTACGTTAACCTTTTCGGCTCCCCCGGGGAGCCACCGCCACAGGAGTTAACCATGAGTAATGCAGCCTGGCCGAATGGATTTCGTCGTCGTTTGTTAGCGGGTGAAACCCTGATCGGCAGCTGGTGTGCGCTTGCCAGCCCGATTTCTACCGAGATTTTAGGTCTGGCCGGTTTTGACTGGCTGGTGCTGGATGGCGAACATGCGCCAAACGATATCACCACCTTTGTGCCGCAGCTGATGGCGCTGAAGGGCAGTCACAGTGCGCCCGTGGTGCGTCCTCCCTGCAATGAGCCGGTAATCATCAAGCGGCTGCTCGACATCGGTTTCAGTAACTTCCTGGTGCCGTTTGTTGAGACGGAAGAGGAAGCGCTGCGCGCAGTGGCATCAACCCGCTATCCTCCCGCCGGCATCCGCGGCGTGTCGGTTTCGCATCGCAGCAACATGTACGGCACCCTGCCGGACTACAACAGCAGCATCAACGACAACATCACCGTGCTGGTGCAGATTGAAACCCAGCAGGCGGTGGACAACATCGACGCCATCGCAGCGGTAGACGGAGTTGACGGCATCTTTGTTGGCCCGGGCGATCTCTCCGCCGCTCTCGGCTATCTCGGTCAGCCAGCACACCCGGAAGTGCTGAAAGTGATTAAACACATCTTCGAACGCGCCAAAGCCGCGGGCAAACCCAGCGGCATTCTGGCGCCGGTGGAAGCCGATGCGCGCCGCTACCTGGAATGGGGCGCAACCTTCGTGGCGGTCGGCAGCGATCTCGGTGTGTTCCGCAACGCCACACAGGCGCTTTGCGACAAATTTAAGCGCTAATCAATCAAGGGGAAACGCAATGAAAATTGGATTTATCGGCCTGGGAATCATGGGCAAACCAATGAGTAAAAATCTGGTGAAAGCCGGTTATTCGCTGGTGGTCCGTGACCATAATCCTGAGAACGAAGCGGAACTGGTTGAGCTGGGCGCGACCGTTGCGAAATCAGCCAGAGAGCTGGCTGAGCAGTGTGACGTGGTGATCACCATGGTGCCTAATTCGCCACAGGTCAAAGAGGTCTGTCTCGGCGAAGAGGGCATTATCGCGGCGGAAAAACCGGGCCTGATTGTGATCGACATGAGTTCAATCGCCCCGCTTGCCAGCCGCGAAGTTCACGATGCGCTGGCGACAAAGCAGATCAAAATGCTGGATGCGCCGGTCAGCGGCGGCGAACCCAAAGCGATCGAAGGCACGCTGTCAGTGATGGTGGGCGGCGACAAAGCGGTCTTCGATCACTGCTACGACATCATGAAAGCAATGGCGGCCTCGGTGGTCCATACCGGCGATATCGGGGCAGGCAACGTGACCAAGCTGGCTAATCAGGTGATTGTGGCACTGAACATTGCCGCGATGTCCGAAGCGTTATCACTGGCAACCAAGGCGGGCGTTAATCCGGATCTGGTTTATCAGGCGATCCGTGGCGGCCTGGCGGGCAGTACCGTGCTGGACGCCAAAGCGCCGATGGTGATGGATCGCAATTTTAAGCCCGGCTTCCGTATTGATCTGCATATCAAGGACCTGGCGAATGCGCTGGATACCTCACACGGCGTTGGCGCGCACCTGCCGCTGACGGCGGCGGTGATGGAGATGATGCAGGCGCTGCGTAATGATGGTCAGGGTTCATCCGACCACAGCGCGCTTGCCTGCTATTATGAGAAGTTAGCGAAGGTTGAAATCGCCCGCTAAAACCCGGTGCCGGTGTCTGCGGATGCCGGACTGGTTTCAGAGCATTTCAATCCCTTAACAGCGCTCGGATTGCCTATGAAAATCGTAATCGCACCGGATTCATATAAAGAGAGTTTATCCGCCCTGGATGTGGCATCGGCGATAGAAACGGGTTTCCGTGAAATTTTCCCCGATGCGCATTATGTGAAAATACCGGTCGCCGACGGTGGTGAAGGCACGGTAGAAGCGATGGTGGCGGCGACGAAAGGAAAAATCGTCAGGTTAAAGGTTACCGGGCCGCTTGGCGCGCAGGTCGACGCTTTTTATGGTTTGTCCGGTGACGAGCGCACGGCCTATATCGAAATGGCGGCTGCCAGTGGCCTCGAACGGGTGCCCGCCGCGCAACGCGATCCGCGGGTGACCACCTCCTTTGGCACCGGCGAACTGATTAAAAACGCGCTGGATAAGGGCGTCGGACATATCATTATCGGCATCGGCGGCAGCGCCACCAATGACGGCGGGTCTGGCATGATGCAGGCGCTCGGTGCCCGACTGCTGAACGCCCAGGGCAGTGAAATCGGTTATGGCGGCGGCGCACTGCCTGACCTCGCCTCGATTGATATCAGCCAGCTGGATAGCCGCATTTCACAGTGCCGGATCGAGGTGGCCTGTGATGTGACCAATCCGCTGACTGGCGAAGAGGGTGCCTCGGCGATTTTCGGCCCGCAAAAAGGGGCGACGCCGGCGCTGGTGAAGCAGCTTGACCAGGCGCTGGCCCACTACGCGGCGATTATTCACCGCGATCTGGATATCGATGTGTTGCATATTCCCGGCGGTGGCGCGGCGGGCGGTATGGGAGCGGCGCTGCATGCGTTTTGTCAGGCTGATTTACGCCGCGGTATTGAGATTGTCACCGAAGCGCTGGGGCTGGCGGAACAGGTCAGGGACGCCGATCTGGTGATTACCGGTGAAGGGCGCATCGACAGCCAGAGTATTAATGGCAAGGTGCCGATTGGCGTCGCCAGCGTGGCAAAACGCTTCAATAAGCCGGTAATCGGCATCGCTGGCAGCCTGACGGCGGATGTCGGCGTGGTGCATCAGCACGGTATTGATGCGGTATTCAGCGTGCTCTACAGCATCTGTTCACTGGACGAGGCGCTGGCCAGCGCCGGCAGGAACGTCCAGCTGACCGCACGTAACGTCGCGGCGACGCTGAAGCTGGCCGGTTTCCGCTAACCGGGCGGGCAATTCAGCGCGTCGGCATTGCTGATGACGCGCTGTCTGATGAAGGCTGAGTCACCCGCCGGTGCGGCAGCAGGGCAATGCCGTGCCGGTATTATTCGACGCCCAGTATCCGCCGGGCTTCTCTGGCGACATTCTCCATCTCATCCTGCAACTCCAGCAGTTCAGGTTCCAGCGCGGCAATATCGCTGGCCTGAAGCAGTTCGCGCTCCAGCTGATGGCAAAGTTGCTTCATGCGTGGCACGCCGCTGTAGCTGGCGCTGCCGTGCAGCTTGTGAATGATCTCACGCAGCGCGCTCACCTCATTACTGGCCATAAACTGCGCGATTTTTGCGTGGACCTCAGGTAAAAACTCCAGCAGCATCCGCAGCAGATCGCGCGCCAGATCCGGCTTGTTGGCTGCCTGTCGCAGCGCCAGCTGCCAGTCGAGCGTCGGCAGAATGTGCGGCAGTTCCGGAACTGCGGCGGCTGGCGGTGGCGTGTAGCGCGCCAGGAGCTGGCTTAGCTTACTTTCATCAATCGGTTTGGCCAGATAGTCATTCATCCCCGCTTTAATCAGCTGTTCGCGCTCGCCGTCAATCGCATGGGCGGTGACCGCGACAATCGGCGTACTGGCATGATGTGGCAGGCTGCGAATGATTTCGCTGGCGCGGATACCGTCAATATCAGGCATCTGAATATCCATCAGGATCACATCCAGCGCCTGCTGGCGGGCTTCGCGAATCGCGTGTTCGGCACTGTTACACAGCACGATGCGTTGTACCTGCTCCTCAAGTAAAGCGCCGATCAGCTTGAGATTGGCCGGATTGTCATCCACCGCCATCACCGTTAACGGCAGGCGCGGCGAAAGCGGCAGTTCACTGCTCTGACGGGTGTGCAGATCCAGCAACATCGGCAGCAGGCGGGTCAGGGAGATCGGTTTAGCGATACAGCTATCAATGCCGCGCACCTTCAGCTCATCGGCCAGCAGCATCATCGGGCTGGGCAGTGCCATCAGCACATGATCGGCCCGATCCAGCAGGGCATTAATCTGGCTTTCCGCCAGTAACTGATGCTGGCTGACATTAACCGGCATCGCCATCAGCAGCAGCGGATAGTGCGCCTCGCTTAAGCCCTCCAGCGTCTCGCTGTAATCGATCTGCAGCGGCGTCGCGCTTAACATCTCCAGTGCCGCCCGGGCTACTGCAGGATTGGCTTCCACATAGGCGATACGCGCATGCGACAGCGCCTCCAGCACCCGTGGCATACCTGGCGCATTCGGGTTGAGATCCAACTGCACCCGAATCACGAAGGTGGAGCCGTGATCGGGCTGGCTGCTGAAGGTGATTTCCCCGCCCATCTCCCGCACCAGTTTCTGGGTGATCACCAACCCCAGTCCGGTCCCGCCGTGACGGCGAGAAATGCTGGCGTCCGCCTGACGGAACGCCTGGAACAGCTGGGTCTGCTGCTGCTCAGAGATGCCGATACCGGTATCCTCGACCTGAATTTCCAGCTCGACCCGGGTATGGGTGATTACCCGCTGTCCGACGCGCAGGCCAATGGTGCCTTTTTCGGTAAATTTAATCGCGTTGCCAATCAGGTTGATCAGGATCTGCTGCAGGCGCAGCGCATCGCCAATCACGTTATCCGGTACGCTGCTGTCGCACACTACCGTCAGCTCCAGACCTTTGTCATGGGCCGACGGTGCCAGCAGCACCAGGGTTTCATCCAGCGTGGCGCGCAGCGGGAAGGGGATCGCCTCCAGCATCAGCTTGCCCGCTTCCAGCTTCGAGAAGTCGAGCACATCGTTGATAATGCTGAGCAGGTTATTGGCCGAGCGCTCAATGGTCTGCATGTAATCGCGCTGGGTGGCGCGCAACTGGGTCTTCAGCATCTGACGGGTAAAGCCGAGTACGCCATTCAGCGGCGTGCGCAGTTCATGCGACATGTTGGCTAAAAATTCGGACTTGATGCGGGCGGCTTCCTGTGCCCGTTTTTTCGCCAGATCCAGCTCAACGTTCTGAATCTCCAGCTGCTCCAGCGTCTCGCGCAGGTCGTAGGTCGCCTGATCGATATTATGCTGCATCTCTTCGTGGTAGGCAGTAAGCGACATCGCCATCGCGTTGATGCCGTTTTTAAGAATGCTCAGCTCCCCCAGCATGTAGCCTTCGACCCGGCTGTCGAGCTGACCCCGACGAATCCGGTCCACGGTGGTGACCATATTGCGGATCGGGCCGGTGACGTCGCGCATCAGGCGGTAGGCGAACAGCATCGCAATACAGAGACAGAACAGCAGCATCAGCGTCGCGACAAACACTTCTTTGTACTGCTGCAGCCGCACCGACTGCAGATCCAGCTCAATCGCCACATAGCCCAGCGGATTACCCGCCGGCTTGGCATCTTCATCCGGTAATTCGTCCACGTCATAGCGTTCGGTGGTAATCGGGGTACGCAGAATCAGCAGGCTGCCGTGCCGTTCCATTGAGACATCATCGGGCAGGGCGCGAATATCATCCTGCTGCAGCAGGCTCAGGTTCTGCTTGTGGTTGGAGGTGACGTAGAGCTGGTTATGGTTGTCGAACACCGAAATCGCCCGGACAATACCGGAGTGGCGGCGGTGCAGCAGGCTGACCAGTTCGCGCATCGCATCGCGATTATGCCAGGTCATGCTGTATTCGCTGGAGATCGCCAGCGGTTCGATGATGTTGGCACCGGCATCCATCACCTGCCGTTGCAGTTCGTTGTAGCGATGCACCACAAAAAATGAGCTGAGCAGCAGGCCAACCATCAGCGTGGGTGCCAGGATTAAAATCATCATTCGCGCCCGCAGGCTGTATTTGGTCATAATAGTCGCCTGGCTACTCCGGCTTAACGTCCCTGTGCATCCGTCGACAAACCTGTGCACATCGTTTTTAGAGAAAGAGAATTAACAACACTATGGCGCAATTTTACGCTGCAAAACAGCGCGTGGCGACGCAACAACGCCTTACCGTCACCATTGAAGAGCTTGATCCGTTCGGGCAGGGCGTGGCGCGTCATAAAGGCAAAACCATTTTTGTCAGCGGTGCGCTGCCTGGCGAACAGGCAGAAATTACGCTGACAGAGGATAAACGGCAATTTGCCCGAGCGAAAGTGACGCGGCTGTTAAACACCAGTCCGGCGCGCGTCACGCCGCGCTGTCCGCATTTTCAGCGTTGCGGTGGCTGCCAGCAGCAGCATGTGGAAGTGGCACTGCAGCAGCAGAGCAAAGCCCGGGCGCTGAGCCGGATGCTGAGCCAGGCGGCACAGCAGCCGGTGGCGGTTGATGAGGTGATTGCCGGTGAGCCCTGGGGCTATCGCCGTCGCGCCCGGCTGGGCCTGCAGTGGCACAACAAGCAGCAGCGCCTGCAGATGGGCTTCCGCCAGGAAGCGAGCAACGATCTGGTCGATATCCAGCAATGCCCCATTTTGATGCCCGAACTTGAGGCATTGATCACGCCGCTGCGCCAGTGCCTGAGTGGCTTACGCGCCGTCAGGCGCCTCGGCCACGTTGAGCTGGTGCTGGCGGACAACGGTCCACTGATGATCCTGCGCCATCTTGATGCGCTGCAGGCGGAAGACCGTGAAAAGCTGGAACAGTTTTCGCATAAGCATCAGCTGATGCTGTTACTGGATGCAGGTGATGAGACATTAACGCCGTTAACCGAAGCGAAGCCGTTTTATCACTCTCATCAACTTAAGCTAACCTTCAGTCCACAGGATTTCATTCAGGTAAATGATGCGGTGAACCAGCAGATGGTGGCACAGGCGCTAAGCTGGCTCGATCTGCAGCCGGAAGACCAGGTGCTGGACCTGTTTTGCGGTATGGGAAACTTCACACTTCCTATCGGAATCTTCGTACAAAATGTAGTTGGTGTGGAGGGCATTGCAGCATTAGTACGGCAGGCAGCGTATAATGCTGAGCTGAATAATCTTAAAAATGTTCGCTTTTTCCAGCATAACCTGGAGGAAGACGTGTCGCGCCAGCCGTGGGCGGCACAGGGATTTAACAAGGTATTACTCGATCCGGCTCGTGCCGGGGCTGCTGGCGTTATGGCGCATGTGGTTAAACTTGCACCAGAACGCGTGGTCTATGTTTCGTGTAATCCCACCACACTCGCGCGTGACAGCCAGACATTGCTGTCAGCGGGCTACCAATTGGAAAGGGTCGCGATGCTGGATATGTTCCCTCATACCCGTCATCTCGAATCCATGGTGCTGTTCAGAAAAACAGAAGCGATGGGCTAAGTCGCTGTGCAGGAGAGGATATGGTTGCGGTCAGAAGTGCGCATTTAAATACTGAGGGGGAATTTGCCCTCGACCAGTGGATCGCCAGTCTCGGTATTGCTAACCCGCAATCATGTCAACGCGTCGCCGAAACCTGGCGCTACTGTGAAGCGCAAACCCAGGGCCATCCCGATCAGTCGCTGCTGCTGTGGCGCGGCATCGAGATGGTCGAAATCCTCTCGATGCTCAGTATGGATATTGAAAGCCTGTGTGCGGCGCTGATCTTCCCGCTGGCTAACGATGAAGTGGTGAGCGAAGAAGATCTGGAAAAAACCATCGGCAAAGGCATTGTCTCGCTGGTGCATGGCGTGCGCGATATGGACGCGATCCGTCAGCTGAAAGCGATTCACAATGACTCGATGGCGTCTGAGCAGGTGGATAACGTCCGCCGGATGCTGCTGGCGATGGTGGAAGATTTCCGCTGCGTGGTGCTCAAACTGGCCGAACGCATCATGAACCTGCGCGAAATGAAAGACGCGCCGGAAGATGAGCGAGTGCTGGCGGCTAAAGAGAGTACCAATATCTATGCGCCGCTGGCCAACCGGCTCGGCATTGGTCAACTGAAGTGGGAGCTGGAAGATTACTGCTTCCGCTATCTGCATCCCGATGAATACAAACGCATCGCCAAACTGCTGCATGAACGACGCATTGACCGTGAGCAGTACATCGACAACTTCGTCAACAATCTGCGTAAAGAGATGGCCAAAGAGGGCGTACGTGCCGAAGTCTATGGCCGGCCGAAGCATATCTACAGTATCTGGCGCAAGATGCAGAAGAAGTCGCTGGCTTTCGATGAGCTGTTCGACGTGCGGGCGGTGCGCATCGTCGCTGAGCGCTTACAGGATTGCTACGGCGCGCTGGGCACGGTCCACACGCTTTATCGTCATCTGCCGAGCGAGTTTGATGACTACGTGGCAAACCCCAAGCCAAATGGCTACCAGTCAATTCACACCGTGGTGTTAGGCCCGCAGGGTAAAACGGTGGAGATCCAGATCCGTACCCGCCAGATGCACGAAGATGCCGAGCTGGGCGTAGCGGCGCACTGGAAATATAAAGAGGGGCCGACTTCCAGCAGCGCACGCGGCGCAGCGGGGCATGAAGAGCGTATCGCCTGGCTGCGTAAGCTGATCAGCTGGCAGGAAGAGATGGCGGATTCCGGTGAACTGCTGGAAGAGGTGCGCAGCCAGGTGTTCGATGACCGGGTGTACGTGTTTACACCGAAAGGGGATGTGGTGGACTTGCCCGCCGGCTCAACGCCGCTCGACTTCGCTTACCACATCCACAGTGACATCGGTCACCGCTGCATCGGCGCAAAAATCGGCGGCCGTATCGTGCCGTTTACCTATCAGCTGCAGATGGGCGATCAGGTTGAAGTGATCACTCAGAAACAGCCGAACCCGAGCCGGGACTGGCTCAACCCTAACCTCGGCTATATCACCACCAGCCGCGGCCGGTCAAAGATTCACAACTGGTTCCGCAAGCAGGATCGCGATAAGAACATCATCGCCGGACGGCAGATTCTGGATAACGAGCTGAATCAGCTGGATATCAGCCTGCGTGAAGCGGAGAAGCTGCTGCTGCCGCGCTATAACGTTACTTCTCTGGAGGAGTTGCTGGCGGCGATTGGTGGTGGTGATATTCGCCTTAACCAGATGGTTAATTTCCTGCAGGCCCGGCTCAACAAGCCGAGCGCCGAAGAGCAAGACCGCGAAGCGCTGCGCCAGTTGACCCAGAAGTCCTACACGCCACCGTCGCGCAAAGAGAGCGGGCGCGTGGTAGTCGAGGGCGTGGGCAACCTGATGCACCACATTGCACGTTGCTGCCAGCCGATTCCGGGCGACGATATCGTCGGCTTTATTACCCAGGGGCGCGGTATTTCGATTCACCGTGCCGACTGTGACCAGCTGGCTGAGCTGATCTCCCATGCGCCGGAACGCATCGTTGACGCGGTATGGGGTGAAAGTTACTCCAGCGGTTATTCGCTGGTGGTACGGGTGACAGCCAACGATCGCAGCGGGCTGCTGCGCGATATCACCACCATCCTCGCCAATGAAAAAGTCAATGTACTGGGCGTGTCGAGCCGCAGCGATACCAAAAAGCAGCTGGCAACTATCGACATGGATATCGAGATTTATAACCATCAGGTGCTGGGACGGGTACTGGCACGCCTGAATCAGGTCTCTGATATCATCGACGCCCGCCGTTTACACTGATACCACTGGCCGCCGGTCCGGTTTTCGCCACTGAGGCGAACGGCCGGGCTGGCGTGCTGCACTTCAGGCGCCGTATACGCGCCACCTCAAGACCAACCGCAAAGGATTTTCCTGAATGAACGCCATCGATCGCCTGCTTGGCATTATGAAAACCCTGCGCGATCCGCAACACGGCTGTCCGTGGGATCGTGAGCAGACCTTCGCCACCATTGCCCCGTATACGCTGGAGGAGACCTATGAAGTGCTGGACGCTATCCAGCGCGAGGATTTTGACGATTTGCGCGGCGAACTGGGCGATCTGCTGTTCCAGGTGGTGTTTTATGCCCAGATGGCCAGCGAGCAGGATCGCTTTACCTTCGAGGATATCTGCCACGCCATCAGCGACAAGCTGGAGCGCCGTCATCCGCATATTTTTGCTGACGCCAGCGCGGAAACCAGCGGCGAGGTGCTGAAAAACTGGGAAGCGATAAAAACCGCCGAGCGGGCGGAAAAAGCCCAGCATTCGGCGCTGGACGACATTCCCAGAGCATTGCCGGCGCTGATGCGCGCCCATAAAATCCAGAAGCGTTGCCACAATGTCGGCTTTGACTGGGACACGCTGGGGCCGGTGGTCGCCAAAGTGCACGAAGAGATCGATGAAGTGATGCACGAGGCGCAGCAAAGTGTGGTGGACAGCCAGAAGCTGGAGGAGGAGATCGGTGACCTGCTGTTCGCCACGGTGAACCTGTCGCGCCATCTTGGCAGCAAAGCTGAAACCGCGCTGCAAAAGGCTAATGACAAGTTTGAGCGTCGCTTCCGCCAGGTTGAAGCGATCATTGCCGCGCAGGGGCTGAGCATGCCTGGCGCCACGCTGGAACAGATGGAAGCGGCCTGGCAGCAGGTGAAAATCAGCGAGAAATGCTGATTATTCCAGCGCTGTGTATAAAATCGCCGCTTGAGCTTACACGATTCAGCGCGGCGACAACTTTGTGACGTACATCAACATTTCATTAACGGCTATCCGCTATGTTAGCCGCAGCACTGCGTTGGAGGATGGCTGTGATTCATCAATTGTGGCTGATAGCGGTTTCCAGTATACTGTTTTCCCGTCCTGGTTATTCCACCGTCTTTAAACCTAAACTCTCAGGTTCAGCATGACAACGAATTAT
>Ga0308167_1000704_pt1 | contig 52042 bp, 55 predicted proteins | sample PhyCR1_2_FD_202138 | JGI IMG/M metagenome (GOLD analysis project Ga0308167, IMG submission 202138) | Phyllosphere microbial communities from UC Gill Tract Community Farm, Albany, California, United States - DLSLRC.R1 | ecosystem: Host-associated > Plants > Phyllosphere > Unclassified | place... | reverse complement strand
GAACAGCAGCTTTGCCGGTCGGGGAATATACATGGAGCAGAGTCTACAGGGCAGCAGGGAGCAGGAAAAGGGCGTCGGCACCAGCCGGCTCACGTCGCAGACGTGCTCATTTTATGCGGGTGTTAACTCGGACGGACGCCGGGAAATCATCGGGATGGGCATCGGCGAGTCGAGGGCCAAAGCGTTCTGGCTGACCTTCCTGTTGAGCCTGAAAGAGCGAGGGCCTGCAGGGAATTAAACTGGTTATCTCCGACTCGCACAGCGGCCTGAAAGCAGCTATACAGCAAGTGTTCTGCGCATCCTGGCAACGATGCCGGGTTCACTTCATGCGCAACGTGCTATGCCGGGTTAACAAGGCCAATCAGTCGGTGGCGGCGCTTTCCCGAACGAGGCCGGCATCACGCGGCTGCTGGGCGCGGTACTGGGCGAACAGAATTGTTGCAGAATAGGTACATGCCACAGCAAAGCATGCTGGAGATAGACCAGAATGCTAATGATAACGACGTAATTGACGGACTCTACCACAACTTTGGTCGTGTTCATGTTGTGTTACTCCCAGATTAATTCAGTCAGTAAAAGTATGGCACTGACTACGTTAGAAAGGGGCGTCCATCACATCACTACACAAACTCTCTTTTCATAACCTTTTTATATCGAGAAAAATAGTGCTGATTCCTCCTAGCCCCCTCAAATGCAGAAGGGGGGAAAAATTATTAGAACATGTATTTCACGCCCAGCATAGCCTGACTGTCACTGTAACCTTTGCCACCTATCTGTTGAGCTACGTTGCCCCAGACATTCAAGTTATCGGATATCTTGCCTTCCACACCCGCTTTCAACTCGCCGGCATTACGCGTGCCGTACGATGCAGTTTCTACACCGTTCAGTCGCGCACCAAACTGCCTGGTATTGTATATCCAGTTTGCCTCGACAAACGGTTCGAATTCCCGCGCAGTTCCCTTATCAACGTGACTCTTGCCATTCAGAAATAATCTAACACCCAGGCGGGTCTGAACATTATCCTCACCGACGGCCTGAACAAGCGTTCCGTTATTTTCTTTGTGCTCCCTGGCTTTAACCCCCATCCAGATTGCCTGTGCCTTTGGTTGGATATAAAACCGATTTTCCATGCCATAAGCGGTTTCATAAGTTCCGGCGAGGAAAGAATATCCCGTTTCCAGTGAGGCGGTCAGCCCACGTGATTTGTATTTCTCCTCGGCTTGACCTTCTCCATTAACAGTGTTGTCGAACCAACTGTACTGAACCTAACTGTCAACATACAACCCACTTTTGTCTTTCTGCTTTTGGTAATAGGTTCCGTAAAGACCTGTACTATAACCGCTGGTGCTAGCCTTGGATGAATTTCCAGACAATGTGTTGCGGGTATTGCTATGTTGAGTGGCATATCCGTCCATCAAGCCAAGGTGAAAACGCTGGTCTTCGTTACCGCTCCACTGAGCCAAGTCACCACCAATCTGCAAGAGTGGGGACAGGTCTTTTGACAGAATTTCCTGCAGTGGCGAACAGACTAAATAAGCGGTGGGACTAGGAAGTTTCTGCACATCACCACTTATTTGAGTGTAGTCGTTTTTTTTGTAACGCTTTACATCAAAAAAATATGCACGCCTTCAGAAGAGGTTCGCAGTGCTTGCCACTAGACTTTATTATTAACTTCACCTTGAATAAGCCGACGCCACTCACCATCTCCTGCCGAATTTACACCACTCCTGTGGACTCTACCGAGGGCGCTTATTATTTGCTGATTAATTTGTATAAAATAATGCAAAACAGACTCGTGTTCAGTATTATTCGTGTCTTTTTTTGGATGGATAAAAGTAAAATAACGCCATTGTAATATAATTACGCATGTATTGATGTTAGACTTGGATTCTGCCAGAGAGTACTTTTGCTTTGAAGTTTCAGATAAAGGCGTAAAATACCTAATAGGTTGAGTTGCTGTCCCTCTGCTGTCAGTCCCCTACTACTATTTTTTGAATCTAAGACCAGGCCTTAACGTAGGTGCATGGCGGTTACGCAATTATACTACTTGGAATTACAATCATGCGAACAATGATAATAATAACCCCACAACTCAACAATGGAACACTATCTATACTTATGCACAAAGAAATATAGCACCTCTGAGAGCACTATTGACACTCGGAGACGGCAACTCTCCAGCTGATATTTTTGATAGTACTTCGTTTAGAGGTGTGCAGCTAGCTACAGATGATGACATGCTACCAGAGAGTTTGAAGGGGTATGCTCCCGTCGTCAGGGGTATTGCTCGCAGCAATGCCCAAGTTATTATCAGACAGAATGGATATATCATTTATCAAAGTTACGTTTCTCCAGGTGCTTTTGAAATAAAGGACATGTATTCGACAGGGGGTAGCGGTGACTTGAATGTTACGATTAAAGAATCCGATGGAAGTGAGCAGCACTTAATTGTCCCTTATGCCTCACTTCCTGTCTTACAACGTGAAGGGGCTATTAAGTATAGTTTAACATCCGCTCAATACCGCTCATACAATAGTTCTGTTGAAAAAAACTATTTTTCTCAGGCTACAGGTATTTACGGCCTTCCTTGGGGGGCCACTATTTATAGTGGTGGACAATTCTCAAGTTCATATCAATCTCTAGCTTTAGGGGTGGGTAAGAATTTTGGCGACTTTGGTGCTATTTCTGTAGATGCAACGCAAGCATGGTCAAAGCCAAAAGAAATGGATAAAAGTACAGGCCGATCTTGGCGCATTCGTTATAGTAAGAACTTGGTGAATACTGGAACCAACTTTTCTATAGCAGGATACCGCTATTCCACATCTGGATTTTATACTCTGAATGAAATATTTGACACATATCAAGATACATCATTCTATCCTTTAACTGAAAGGAAAAAGAATCGAGCTGAATTAATAGTAAATCAGAATTTAGGTGATAGTGCGGGTTCACTTAGTCTAAGTTTAATAAATGAGCAATACTGGAATACAGATCGCAGGATGAGTTCGTTAGGCCTAAGTTATAGTAACTCTTGGGATAGTATTAGCTATAGTTTGAATTATTCATACAATAGAAATTCTATACCGTCATCACGATTCAGTAACGAGCATCATAGTGAAGTTACCCGAACATCTGGAAGAATATATAATAATGATCAAATATTATCTTTTAACGTCAGTTTACCTTTAGATCGCTGGCTAAGCAATACATACGCTACATATAGTGTTAATAGCAGCAAAAAGGGCAATACAACTCACACTGCTGGCTTAAATGGGACTTTGTTAGAAGATAATAACTTGAGTTGGGGTGTTCAGGAAACATATGGCACAAAAGGCCAAGGAAATGGAGCCAGTGTGAATACGGACTGGAAAGCACCCTATGGAGAAGTTACGGCAGGATATTCATATGATAAATATGGAAACACCCTTAATTATGGCGTACAGGGGGGGGTATTGATTCATGAGGATGGCATCACGGTCGGGCAAACTCTTGGTGAAACTTCAATTTTAGTGAAAGCTCCAGGAGCCAGAAATGTTGGTGTGAATAATCAAACAGGCGTGAAAACAGACTGGCGAGGCTATGCGCTTGTACCTTACGCAAGTCCTTATCGTAAAAATACAATATCACTTACTACTGAAACACTACCTGATGATGTTGATCTTGTATTGACTAGCCAAACTACTGTACCGACGAGAGGAGCTGTCGCTAGGGTTAACTATAAAGCAAATGTGGGACAACGAGTATTGATGACATTGTTACATAATGGATCAATATCTGTACCGTTTGGCGCGACAGTTAATGTTAATGGTGGTGAGCAAGCTGCGATTGTTGGAGATAATGGTCAGGTTTATCTTTCAGGATTAGCAGACAAAGGGATACTATTTGTTAAATGGGGTAACTCTAGCGACAAGCAGTGCACAGTGCGCTATGTTTTATCAAAAATTAATAGTAGCAAGCAGTCTAATGTTGTATTGACTAGTAGTGATTGTAATTAGTTATATAATTTTGATATTAATGACTGGGTGATTTTATCCATATGTTATGGGGGGTAAAATAGACATGCCACCTTGACAACCATAGTATGAAGAAGTTGAGTCTACAACAAAGTATATAGGTGTAAATAAGATGAGTGATTTAAAAAAAGTTGTTTTGCCTCTTGTTATATTAGGTGGTGTTTCTGTAAGTTTTAGCTCCTACGCTGATTGTTCTTTCAGTTCCGGTTTTTCAGCTGATACTCGAGAGTCAATTAATTTTGGTGATATCATAGTATCTCCTTCTGCTGCTGTAGGTTCTGTTATAGCAACCTCTACTTCTAACGAGATCAATAGGCGCAGTGTCTTTATAAATTGTAATACGAATGGACAGCAATTTAGACAACAGGATTGGCGTGATCCCGGGTTACCGGCTATCAACTACGGTAGTGAAGTACTTTATCAATCTGGGGTTCAAGGTTATGCCATCCGTATTGTTACACCAGGAGCGGGTAGCACTGCAGGTAAATTTGGCAATGGTGCTTTCCCTCGCCGACTGACAGATAATTTTTGCACTTTTGGCGATTCTGTCTGGGGTTACTGTGGTGGTTCATGGGGTGCTGTAACTTTCGAATTGATAAAAATATCCAACATAACGGGTACAGGAATGATGACAGGTGGTCAGTTAGTTAGAGCTAGTGTTCCTGGATTTGAATATATATATACTGCTAGCTTAATAGGTTCGAAAATTTCCAACCCAACATGTAAAGTTAGTAATGCAAATATAACGGTTCCTATGGGGGATGTTCCATCAAAAAATTTCAAAGGCATAAATAGTACAACTGCGGATAAAGAATTTAATGTAGCATTGTCATGCAACCCAAATACAAGTATAGCGGTTACGTTAAATGGAGTTCAAAATCCTGATACAGCTAACAACACTGTATTAGCATTAGATAATATTGGAGGGGCAGGAACTGCCGATGGTGTTGGTGTTCAGTTGATGTATAACAATGCCCCCATTGCATTGAGTTCTACTACAATGCTTAAAACTAGTTCTGGCGGAATGGATAGTCTTACATTCATTGCACGTTATTTCCAGACTAAATCTACAGTAACTCCGGGGCAAGCTAATGCCACTGCATTATTAAATTTCACATATCAATAATATATACTTTTTGTAGAAGGAGTGAAATATGAGCAGGAAAGGTTTTTATAATAATTTTTGCTTAATGGGAATTTTAGCGTTTATCATTTTTGTTTTCTCTTTACATGTAAAAGCAGATGACGCGGTAACCGTTAATATCACCGGTAGAGTGACTGCATCAGCTTGTACTGTTGATGATTCCTCCATTATTCAAACAGTAACTTTCGGGAATGTGTCTATAACGGCCTTTCCCTCCATTGGTAGTAGTGCCGCTTGGAAAGATTTTTCTTTAAATCTTTCTTCTTGCCCACTCTCGACAACAAAAGTTATAGGTACTTTTTCTGGTAATGCTGATAGTAATGATGCTAATAAATATTCAAATACTGGTACAAGCAAGGGATTAGCGTTACAAATGAGCTCTCGTGATCATCAAACTGATTTGGGCCCAAATAGTAGTCTAACTGTTAACGTAAATAGTAACGATCAAACTGCAATATTTCCGTTATCAGCACGATTAATAAGAACGGGGGATGTGGGGAGTGGTTCTTTCCGGAGCCAAGTACTCGTCACTTTCAGTTATGAATAAGTTATCTATAACTTAATTAGTAGTTTATAATATAGGAAAGACTTGGCGAATAGTCTGTATATACCAGTTTGCCTGCGTGTCAGAACTGATGGGAACAATATGATCATTACCGATATGGAATTACAGTTATGTAGCAACCAAAGCTCGAGACATCGATAAACAGCCCTGAAATTACAGAAATGAAACCACAAATTCCACATTCTTATCCTCTGGTGCTAAAGCACGTCTGAGTAGTATGCGCGAAAGTTGTCCTCGACGCATGAGCCGAATTCCAGACGCAGGGGGCTCAGGTCGCACGCCTGGCGCAATGCCGGCGGCAGGTATGAACGCATCAGGAAGAGAATATACAAAACCCGGGATCTGGCTCGGGCAGATATCTTCGATTACATTGAAGTGTTCTACAACCGGGCCCGGCGTCACAGTCATCTCGGTGGCGTCAGTCCGGAGGCCTTTGAACAGGCCTCGTCGTGAGGACAGAATTTGTCTACGGGCATGGGGTCAGTCCAAAACTTTTTTATTCCTAGTGCAACTAATTTTCTGTAAACTTTTTTATAAGGGAATGTCACTATGAAAATCAACTCCTTAACAGAAAACAATCGATATAGCACATTCGAAAAAAAGGATGAGAAGGTAGTTCCAGCAGGAAACTCTTCTCTGGAAAATAGATTTAGCTCGGGTAGTCATGATTATAGCACTGTAACTGTTAACGCCCCTGATTCTGAGCATAAACCTGAGTCAGATAGTTCAATTGAATCTGGTGGATCAATGGAAAATAAGACTGAGTTTTCCGATTCAATTAGTAAAATGGCTAGAAACCCAACACCAACAAAAGATGAATTTGATAATTCAAAGCAAAAACAAACAGATAAAAACAATGTAAAGTTTTCAAAGGCGGCAACATCTATATCTGGCACTGGTTATTCTTCTTCTGTATCACTTGCTACAAGTGCAGGATCAAAGTTTGATACTCCCGGAAGTACTTCATCTCGAGTAAGTAATAGTGTGATTGGCGTTTCAAAAGTTGTAGGACTTGTGACTAAAATCATCGATACAGCTGATAAAATAAAATCCCCGACAGAATCAGATACAGATAAAGTACTATCGGTAGCAGCCACTGGCGTTGCCATTGTTAATCTTCCTGTTTGGGTCGCTAAAAAGATAATTAAAGAGCCTGCCGTTAATGAGTATCTGCAAAAAGACTATACTGGCCATGTAGCAGAGGAAAATGGCAAACCTGAATTAAAAGCAGTTCAGCCAACTAATGAATTAAAAAGTGATATAGGTTCTGAGATTCATCCTAACCAAAAGAGTGAAATCCCAGATACCGGCACTGCCGGGACGATAAAACCGATCAACCCGGATGCAGAGGTTGTCTACGATCAGAAGATTAGTGATGCGCCTCCAGGGAACAACCAGTCCGGAATGGTTGAAGCAATTCCCTCTAACCAAAAGAGTGAAATCCCAGATACCGGTACTGCCGGGACGATAAAACCGATCAACCCGGATGCAGAGGTTGTCTACGATCAGAAGATTAGTGATGCGCCTCCAGGGAACAACCAGTCCGGAATGGTTGAAGCAATTCACCCTAACCAAAAGAGTGAAATCCCAGATACCGGTACTGCCGGGACGATAAAGCCGATCAACCCGGATGCAGAGGTTGTCTACGATCAGAAGATTAGTGATGCGCCTCCAGGGAACAACCAGTCCGGAAAGGTTGAAGCAATTCACCCTAACCAAAAGAGTGAAATCCCAGATACCGGTACTGCCGGGACGATAAAGCCGATCAACCCGGATGCAGAGGTTGTCTACGATCAGAAGATTAGTGATGCGCCTCCAGGGAACAACCAGTCCGGAAAGGTTGAAGCAATTCACCCTAACCAAAAGAGTGAAATCCCAGATACCGGTACTGCCGGGACGATAAAGCCGATCAACCCGGATGCAGAGGTTGTCTACGATCAGAAGATTAGTGATGCGCCTTCAGGGAACAACCAGTCCGGAATGGTTGAAGCAATTCACCCTAACCAAAAGAGTGAAATCCCAGATACCGGTACTGCCGGGACGATAAAGCCGATCAACCCGGATGCAGAGGTTCCTCATGGTGCTATAAATAAAAATAGTGGCGTAGCAATTGACACAGAATCAGCAATAACTAAGGAATCGTTCACTAACCCAAAATCAAGAAAATTACAGACTCGTCTTTCAGTTGCTTCAGCAACTCTTACGGCTATAGACGGTGCATTAAGCGTAAAAAGTAATATCGATATATTAAAAGATCCTACTTCATCAGACTTAAACAAGGTTAGTGCTTCCTTAAATCTCGCTAGTTTTTCTGCTGATGCCGCAACGCTGGGTTTTACTCTGGTAGAATCTGTTGGTGGTAGTACTGCAGTCGGTGCAGCAGGTGCAACAGGCGCAGCAGCAATGGCTACGCTAAGTTCTATGGTTGCTATTCCGGCAACTGCGGTTGCGACGGCTATGGTGATCAAAGACGAGTCAAAAAAACAAACCGAAGATGGGTTAGTAAATAATATTAAATACGATTACTATAACTCTAGTTTGGCAGCAAATCAGTTTGATATAAAAACTAAGGCGTTAGATTCTAAAATAAATACAGAGTATCATGAAAACCCACCAATGAATGTTATTGTAAATAATAATGTTGCTGAAACTTTCCAGATAATGGCGAGTGAAAATGGCGATAAGACAGCTTCAGGGCAATATTTAAAGGATGACCGCCAACTAACTTATTCAAATTTTCTGGAAAAGTATAGTGACGTCGTGATAAGAAGTAATATGTCCAATGATAACAATCTAAAATACGATGCTAATGTACGGGCTGAATCTCCAAAACCTCTTTTCGAACTACCTGGACAGGAACTAATTCTTGAAAATAAGAATGGGCCTTTCAGTTATAAAATTGATCTTAGCAACCGTTTCGCTAATAAAGGATATGTAAGTTCAGGTAATGATCGTTATGAGCGATTCTATCAGATGAGGAATTTTCAATATGGTTTAAACGGTCTTTCAATGCGCTACCCATCGGACGATCCGCGAACTGCATCATTGACGATGTCAGCCGGTTCTGCATATTTAAATAAATCCGTTAACCCGGCAGGAAATTGGGATTTGATTCATATTAGTGATCAGGATGTCGAACAAAAAGCTGCTTTTCCTCAAATGAAAAGGCCTAGTAAGGAGGATGGTACTTTCGGTAATCCTGGAGCTGCTCGTGGGTATACTAGCGTTAGAAACGCTAACTATGAAAGAAATGCAAAGACATGGGGCCGGGATGCTTTTCCAATTTTGGCAACAGGAACTCCTGTAATAAGAAACCCAAATGCCATAGAGCGTGATATTAAGACAACTGCAGAAAGAAAAACAGTCGTAGAAATGGACAATTTGATACATCCAGTTAAGCTGTATCTGAATCACCCCAGCGACTCTGTGGTTTTTAATCAACTTCCTAAGTCTGACGTGGAAGTTATCCTAAAAAAAGGACAGTCTCTTAATATAAAGCATGCATATTTAGCCGATGGTGAATCTCCGCCTAGTCTGAAAGATTCTGACTCGTATCATTTTAGTAATGGGAGGAAGCTTATAGTTCGCTATGAGTAGCATGAGGGGGCTTTGTTGAATAAATCGAACTTTTGCTGAGTTGAAGGACCGGGGCACGCATCATTTGATAACACTGCTCGTAACGTGGCAAAGCAGAAGTTCAGGATCACCAACTGGCGCAACTACAACAAAGCCCTCGTCAATCGTGGCTCCGTCACTTTCTGGCTGGATGACGAGGCGATTCAGGCCTGTTATGAATCATGAACGTAGAGCACCTGCGGTGCGAGCACGGCGGCGTTGCTGCCTCAACAGCCTTTAAGCCCCAGCCTCACATCAACATCGGTGCCACCTGACGGCCCGACGGCTCGCACTGTTGCGCTGACACCGACATAAAATGAGCACGCCTGCGACGTGAGCCGGCTGGCGCCGACGCCCTTTCCTGTCCCCTGCCTCCCTGTAGACTCTGCACCGTGTATACACCCAGATCGGCAAAGCTGCTGTTTCAGCATAACGCTGGCTTTACGCTTACCGGCAACCAGGCGTGTATATAACTCTTTAATTACAGGGTTGTGCCTCGTCCCAACCAGGGCTGACATGACATTAGAGAGCTGTACGGACGGAAGCTCGCCCTCGAATACTGTTTCGGCGACCGCGCATCGTACCGGAATCCCTGTTTACTGGAGCAACCCCAATAAGGGCGCTAGTTTCACGTCGAGAGAGCGAACCAAGCTCAGGAACTTCAGCCAGCAATACAGCAACTGTCGCAGCCCCAACACTTTTAACTGCACTCAGTAGATCAGATAACTCACTGAAATGGCTCTTGATGTGAATCGATATTTCATCTTGAATGCGAGCCAACTCACTCTTCAGTGCCGAAATAATTGATCTAATGCTTTCATAATAGCGTTGAAACATTTTACTCACGCACAGAGGAAAATGTGATGAACCAGTATATTAAACGCACACAACGCGATTACTCTCTATCCTTTAAACTGGCCGTCGTCGAATAGGTCGAAAAAGGCGAAATGACTTGCCGTCAGGCCACAGACCGTTATGGTATCCAAGGCAACGTCACCGTCATGAACTGGCTACGCAAATACGGTCAGCTTGACTGGCGAACTTCTCCTTCCACCAGAACGTGCGGAGACAACATGCCCAAACTCCCCCTGACGCCCGAACAGCGTATAAAAGAACTTGAGCAGCAACTGGCTGAATCTGAAGTCAAAGCCCAGTTCTTCGAAGCTGTCGTCAAAGTGATAACACCGACTTTGGCGCCACGCTGACAAAAAAGCAGCTAACCGCCTTATCGCGCAAACACAAGTACCGGGACTCACAGTAACGCGGGCCTGCCGATGGATGGGCATTAGCCGACAAGCGTGGTATCAGTCCCTGCAGCGTGAAGCAGGCAAAGAGGAGCAGGCCCGGCATCTCGTCGAACAGGTGACGGCCATCCGCTTGCACCTGCCCCGACTGGGCACACGTAAACTGCATCACCTGTTGCGGCAACGCCCCGAACCGGCGTTGCATGTGGGGCGCGACCGGCTGTTCAGTATCCTGCGCTGCGCGCGGTTACTGGTGATGCCTAAACGGGCATATCACAAGACGACGCAGAGCCATCATCGTTTTTATCGTCATCCCAACCTGCTGAAGGCGGGGAAAAATCAGGTCATAGCCAGCCGTCCGGAACAGGTATGGGTGGCGGATATCACCTACTTGCCGCTGAGAACGGGGACGGCGTATGTCAGCCTGGTAACGGATGCCTGGTCGAGAAAAATCGTGGGGTATCATGTGCATGACAGTCTGCATACCCGGCATGTGTCAGCGCCAGTGATATAAGTCCCTAAATCACCATTTGATTTGTCCGCTCCACCCAACATGTTGTTTCCTGATGGTTCCGACACCGAAAAGGATATCAACATGCTGAGCAGAGAGGACTTTTTCATGATAAAGCAAATGCGCTATCAGGGGGCTTACATTGTCGATATTGCCACCCAAATTGGCTGTTCCGAGCGCACCGTCAGACGGTATCTGCGCTATCCGTCTCCGCCGGCGCGTAAGGCCCGGCTGCGAATGGAAAAACTCCGTCCTTTTATGGAATACATCGATATGCGTCTGACCGAAAACGTCTGGAACGCCGAAGTGATATTCCATGAAATCAGAAAGATGGGCTATCCCGGCGGACGCTCCACGCTTCGGGCCTACATCCAGCCCAAACGCAAAATGCGACAGGGTCGTATCCTGACGTTCAGTCAGCGCTGCGTTTCTTAGGTTTTTTACAGTCTGATAAATAAGCGTGAGTTTTTACTAATGTCACCAATATAGCTGACTTTACCTGTGCCGCTATGTAGTGAGTCTGCGAGCATGGTTTTATCGCACGTTTTGTGAATCGCTTTATGCATCAGGCGTCGTTCGCTACGGGATATTGGTGCTATGGTCGGCATCGCTCAGTCCGGTTGGTGATTTGTGATGTTTGACGATTGCTCAGAGCGCACATCTGGGCTGAGTTCCATCGAAGTGACCTACTGTTTCGCGCAGCTATTCAGGACTCTACCGTCAATATAAAGCACCATCAGATGTCTAATTTTAGACGTTTTCCGTCGAGGCTTGCTCTAGGCATATCTCATAAGTTATTTAATACGGAACCACTACGTATCCGCTGGTACCTTTGAGAAGCATAGTGCATAAGGTGAAGCCAGGAAGGTTCGAAGAACGCTATGAGTATAGAAATACTATGCAGATGCCTGTGAAATTATTGTTCTGGTCATGATTAGTAGTAAGTCATTTTAGTTCCCCCCATAGTTTGGTTGAGATTTTTCATTAACCTGGCTATGACCACCGTTCTATGCTTGGCAATTTTATATCGCAGTTTATGAATGAAAAAAACAAAAGGAGAAGTAACTGTGGAGTATTATGAATATATAGCATTTGAATTAACGAACGTGATTTTAATTGTTGTAGCTTATATAAAATTATCGAGCGGCTCACAACCTATCTCAATAGAACACAGGTTTTTAATTGGAAATTTATTGCTTATTTCTACTCTGGGATTTATCTATATAGATTTTATTTTTTATTCATTAAGATTTGACTGGATACCAGTCAGGTTTGTTTTTTTTGGTAATTAATAATTTAGATCGTTCTCACTTTCTGTTTATTGACAATAGCACGGATCATGCCAATTTCAGTGTTTATTTATGTCATGTTTAGCAACTGAGTAATGCGCTGCTTTTAATGTACGCATCATTTCTTTGGGGCTGCTATGAGAAAATTTAAGAAATTGAATTAAGCTCTAGTTTATAATTATATGCTATTTAGCACATGCTAAATTTTTTATAAAAATACATTAATGATATTCTATGATACAAATAGAGAGTGGCGGCTTATGATGCAATGCGTTTATCGATATTACCTGGCTCACAATCTTTCAAGGACGCACCCGATGAAACAACGGTTTTTCCCGCTCGCGCTGCTCATCAGTTCTTCCGCCGATGCCTTACTGCTGCAGCAAGGCTACATGCAGTTTGAACTCGACCCTGCCACGCTGCATATCGCCGCAGGCCCGGTGCCGAGCAATCTGGCGCCGCCTGCGCAACAGGTAACGGATCGCCACAACGCGCCAGCTGGCGATGGCCGTAACGCGTAGTCAACGTCGTCAGTGCCCGTCTGCAAGGCGGAGATCTGCGCCTGAGTTTCAGCAGCGACCGGCTGCAAACCTTGAACTGGTATCGTATGCCGCAGCGGTCTGGCGTCATTACTTGAGGACGTAAATGACGCCGCTGGATACCAACTGGGATCTGAAACTGCCGATGTGGAGCCTGCAACACCAGGGTAAGGCCTACAGCTGGTTGATGTTGACGCCGTTCAGTAACACCAGATAGCCTTCGCCGCCGCGCAGGAAAAGCTGGCGATGCGATGTAGCAGAAGATGGATGCCGAGAGCAAAAATTTGCTGTTGGGGCTGGCGGGAAAAAAGTCGGAGGGCTGGCAACAACAACCCCAGATCGACGACATCAACCGGGCGTTGACGGCGCAGTTGCTCTGAACGCGACGTCGGATGACGCCGACTTTCTGCACCCGCAAGCGGTAGCCGCCGCTAAAGTAGCCGACGGCCGCATCCTCAATATTGTGCCTTAGCAAGTTTTATTTGATGGAAGCATAACTAGTTAATTCTCATTTTAATCTACCTTAGAGGTTGAATATTATCCATACTAATACGTAATCATATTGATGGCCGTAATAGATAGTGATACCAAAGAATGGTAACGAAATTTAAAATTTAAACGTTACATTGGCTAGGACTAATTTTATTACTATCTTCACTGCCATCCGAAAAGTATTAAGTTATAGTCAATGCTACCGTTATATATCCATTATTATGGGCAAAATCTTCACCGATAAAATGTTACAAAAATTAAACAATTAGTATTTTATCATTAAGCTAGAGAAAATAATCAACCAAGAACGCTGCTGAAATAATTTTTTCAGATAGAAGTAATTGCCGATATTTATATTAACCCTAGCTTTATATAACGAAAATTAATTAATTTAATGTGATTTTTGGGAAAAGTTTCCAAAGAAATTAAAATACTAAATAAGCACTTTCTTTAAAACTTAAATACAAGTAAGCAACTCAACCATTTCATTTTAAAGTATTCACAAGAAGAGAAGTCACAGTTATATAATTACTAAAAACACTTGCGACACATTTATATTCTTGCTATGTGGCAGGGATAAGCCCTTTAAACTGTTATAGCCAACACAATTAGCTGATGGAGGTATACCTAATCCACAAAATCAAGAGAAAAAACGTCCAAAAATGGACATTGCCAAACATAGACACGAAAGAAATTTTATTGCATGTTTAACCAACATAAAAAGCAATTGAAATACTTTCATAACAAGTCAATCGCTTTGTTTTAACTATGTCGGGTTGATATATTTAAAGCACGATATAGCAACTTAATTATAATTGTGTTTTTCCTATAAAAATCATGATTAAAATGCCGTCCTAAGGTTAAATGTGAAAAGGTTATCTGATGCATTGGGAAAAAAATAATTTCAGAGTGTTTAATGATTGTTCAATTACGCAAAAAAAAGAGAAGGAAAAAATACAAGATATAGTTTTGAAGCATGGTCGGGAATTCTCAGTTGAAAAAAATCATGAGTTTTTCTTGTGCGAAACTGACAAACAGAATATTTTTTACATCAATCGAGGATATATCTGTCTGGGTGATGCTGAAAAAAAATCCATTATAAAACTGTTCCCTAGTCCATTAATTATTGGAATTAGAGAGCATAAATTGCAATCAAAGGTATCATATAAATCAATATCTACTTGTACTGGATACTTTATTGATAACGATTTGTTCAAAAAAAAATAAAGGCAGAGAACTTGTGCTTTACCTTAGCGGAATACATTGGTGAACACTGTGATGAAATAATTGACTCATATGCATTGATTCATGGTAAAAACTCTTACGTAATGATAAAACAATGTATAAAAGAGTTGTACACACTTCCCCAAAATGTTCGCGAGGAAGTTAATTTAACCAGTTACATTATAAAAAGGACAAGTCTTTCTCGTAGCGGGGTAATGAGGATTGTTAGTGATTTATGCATTGGAAAATACATAGAAATAAGGAATGGAAAGCTGAGAAAAATAAGGCATTTACCTCACGCTTATTGATATTAAAAACGATGCCAGACTATTTTTGATAAGTATCTCAGCGTAACGACCAAGATACCCTCTCATAAATGTGATTCATCACCAGTTTTGTGGATTACAGATGTGGGGAACATTGCCATTCCTGGTATTACATGTAATTTTGATAAGGTAATCATTTTTAATAAAAGAAGGAGGGGAGTGTGACATTATTAAAAAAGGGGTGCAAAAAAATATTTAATCTCCATAAGATTTTCTTATATGGGTTGATGTCTTTTTTATTTTTAATCTGGACTACATTAATATGGTTAACCTTGTTGCTATTGTATCAATTTGAGATTTGACGATATTGATTTTGCCCCTCAGAGGTTGGGGGCGCTTAACCTGGCTAAAAGCGGGGCGAGTACCATTACATCCGTGACAACAATCGTGGCTGGCCTGTCCGCCTTCTCTGCCAGGTGTTGGATGTGCATTCGAGTGGATTTTACTCTTGGTTCCAGCAGCCACATTCACGACGGTATCGTCCGATATCGCCTCGATGGCATTTGAGTTGGGTTGATTTATAACAAGTTTTCGATATGTGTTTCTCCAGGACTAGATATAGTTCCGTGCCAGCCAATATCAATATTATTAACAAGCACAATAACCGTAGGAATCCATACCATATAGTGAAGATGACCTCTTGCTATAACTGTTTGATATTAAATAGTCAAAGTTTTTTTATTAGAGATTTTATATTGGTCTCACCTAACTTTATTAAGCCGGAATGACGTCGCGAGTATATGGTTTTGCGACTAATACCTAATTTAAAAGCACTTGAAGTAACAGACTCACCCTGTAACATTAAAAGCAACGCTATACATTCCTTACTAGATAACTGTAGATATTTTTTATGTGAAGCAATATCTCCTTTTTTATTATCAGTGCCATTCAATGACAATATCAGATCACATATTTTTGAAACTGGTAATTTTGAGCTTTCCGTACTCACGCTTATATTACCAGCCATACGCATAAATATATCTAGAATTGCATCATTATTAAACTCAGATAGAACTATCACTCTATCAAAGCGGCTCATTTTAAACTCCCTGAGCTGTAAGATCAAGGAAAGAGCAGGGATTGGCGTTGTCGGCAAAACTATGACCAAATAATTAAAAATATTAATTTTAATTGTTTTTTTATTGGTTTGATAGATATTATAGAAAGCAAGTTAGATAATGAGTTTTCATGTGAAAATTGCCATTTTTTCTCGGAGTCTGTTTTTATCCGTAAAGCATCTATCAGTCCTTCTCTACTATAAAAACAAGGATCAACAATAATCATCTTTAGCTCTTTGGCAACGTCGTCTTTTTCGCTACTTACTGATACTCTATCATGTATAACCAAGTTAGATGTACCTTATTTTTGATAAAAGTTTATAAGCCATCATCATGTTAAATACAAGATGATGGTATGGTGTCGGGGGAGTATTAAAATATTTATATCTATGGAGACCGTTTTATAACGGTTGTTCTATGTCTATTTCAGAATAATCATAACTATTGCACCTAGTTTTTTTAAAAGATGCCAGTTATTTCCATGCTGGTCAATGTCCAAAAATGGATGAAAAGCTGACAAAATAAAATTTGCTTATTTTTATTTGCCTCGGTCATCTATGACGTGAATGATTTATTAGTGACACTGGTAAAATGGTATAAATAATAAGTGTGCTTTTTCTTGTAAGCCTTAAACCACCTCCTAAGGAGGTGGTGATTGAACCTATGAGGCTCTAGCCTGAAGGAAACCCATGCCGGAATATTCCAGCTTACTCACCACAAGTAAGAAGGAAATCACCAACATGGGTTTATACAGGAGTTCATCACATGTGTTCTGGCGTTGCAAATACCACCTGGTTTGGACGCCGAAGTATCGATTTAAAATCCTCCACGACAAGGTGGGCAAAGAGCTCTACCGAACAATTTATATCCTCTGCAACATGAAGGACTGTGAAGTTCTTGAGCTAAACAACGTTAAACGGACACCTTGAGCAAAGCGAGCAGTTGCTAAGGAAGGCATGGGACCCATCAGCCCATTTCCCGGAGGAAAACATGGGTTGGCAAAGGTGTAGCGGTATTACATTCAATGAAATTATTGGCCTGGATGCACTGGTTGCAGGGCATAAATTGGAAAACGGAGAAATCTGGTGTTTGCCTAAGATGACATACGTCAGTTTTTCAGTGAAGTCCTCTACAACCTGAAAGTCAGTCTGATAACCTTTGAAGAATAGTCAGGTTTCACAAGAGTCATTCTGGTGTAGATTGACTGCCGAAGTTTGCCAGATTTCACGTAGCGCGATCAAAAAGGAGGGCATTTTGACGCATTCTGCAAAGTTGTTTAGCCAAATCCAGACGCTTGAGGTTGAACAGCATCAGCCATCGGTGCGCCGCGATCCGCAGCGCGTCGCGGCATTGCTGCATGAAGACTTTGAAGAGATTGCTCGCTCAGGTCTGCGTTATGACAAACGCCAGACCGTTGCGGCGCTGGAAATGGAAACTGAGCATCCGCAGATTGTTGCCGAAGGTTTTACGCTGGCGAAAATCAGTGAAGGCGCCGTGTTGCTGACGTATAAGAGTTTTCAACGCAACGCGCAGGGCAACGCCATTCGTTGCACAGCACGGTCGTCGATTTGGATGCTGACGGAAAAGGCGGGTTGGCAGATGCGGTTTCATCAGGGCACACCGACCGAGGATTAAACTGAGGTGCTGAAATTGAACGGGCTGATGATGGGCTTAAACATAAAAGTGGGCCAACTCTGGAATGAAGTACACAGCGAAGCGATTAGTCGGTTGGATGCAGAAGCGCCTATTTTTTACCTGAGCACGGGCTCCTTCAGAAAGTGAACCCGGCATTCACCGCAGAAGATGTACCGGTGAGATGCCGTTGTTGTACCTATACGTTCAACGGGGAACTCGTGCCCGTCACGGAAAAGAACTGGCAAAAACCCTATGAGAAGGAACCCTGGGAATAGTCAGGTTTCACAAGAGTCATTCTGGTGTAGATTGACTGCCGAAGTTTGCCAGATTTCACGTAGCGCGATCAAAAAGGAGGGCATTTTGACGCATTCTGCAAAGTTGTTTAGCCAAATCCAGACGCTTGAGGTTGAACAGCATCAGCCATCGGTGCGCCGCGATCCGCAGCGCGTCGCGGCATTGCTGCATGAAGACTTTGAAGAGATTGCTCGCTCAGGTCTGCGTTATGACAAACGCCAGACCGTTGCGGCGCTGGAAATGGAAACTGAGCATCCGCAGATTGTTGCCGAAGGTTTTACGCTGGCGAAAATCAGTGAAGGCGCCGTGTTGCTGACGTATAAGAGTTTTCAACGCAACGCGCAGGGCAACGCCATTCGTTGCACAGAACGGTCGTCGATTTGGATGCTGACGGAAAAGGCCGGTTGGCAGATGCGGTTTCATCAGGGCACACCGACCGAGGATTAAACTGAGGTGCTGAAACTGAACGGGCTGATGATGGGCTTAAACATAAAAAAGGTTAGCAGCCTGATAAGGCTTGAAGGTGAGGTGAGAAAGGACGGCCAGGCTAACGGCGGTGCGTATCCAATAATTAAATTTAACATAATTTTCGTTATGCGCACCACCGGTGCCACACTTTCTACGATCACTGCCGCCAGCTGGCTTTTCCCAACCCGCTGGCGCCGAACAGTATCACATTTTCACTCGTATCAACCAATCCAGTCTGTCGTTTCCGCAGGCTGGCTTTCAGGGGGGCATATCTCAGGAATGATAGTTGACAATCATCCGCTTACCATTGCTGAAGGTATAAACGGCTGTATCACTGTTTACCATCTTAGACATCTGCGGCGCTGATTGATCTGCTCCTGCATAGGCGTAATCTATCTTAGGCGCACTCCCTTTCTTTGCCGTAATTTCAATATCGGCCTCGGGCAGTTGGTTAAATACAATGCTATCCTGCGAATGTTTCAGGTTGATGTTAACGGGATTTCTCACGTTGTCCATCTCAATGCTGGTTCTCACATCACCACTGGTGTTAATCATGCGGCTAAACGTGTTGGGACTTCGTATAGTGGGTGTCGTAGCATCCAGAGGAAACGCATTTTGCCAACGGTCCATTTCACGTATATATTGTTGAACTTCTGAGTCGTAGCTGTTTGGATTCTTCATAATCTCCGGATCCAATGGAATAGGGGGTTCCATTTGTGGATAGCTCTCTTTGTTCATGACAGCCTGGTCACTGATACGTATTAAATCCCAACTTCCGTTATTATCCACGGTTTTATTAATGTAGGGAGAACCGGCTGTCATGGTTTGTGACGCAGAGAGATGATGTTCCGGCTGAAAGTATGCAGAGCCATCTGATCGAGTATTTCTTATCTGATAAAAACGCTCTAAATTATCTGGCCCGACATTACTATATCCTTGATCGTTATATGCCTTCGTTAAATCGCTCTGAGCACCATAATGGCTTGCCCGATCCTGTTCGTAATTATGTTGACCAGCCCCCAAAAAAAGTTTGTGGACAGAAGGTAGGTTTGAATTGGGATCATAAATCAATACGCCTGTCCTTGCGTAGTTGCTGGCTAGCGTCACATCACTATATTTCTCAAATAGGTTAAACCGGAATTCATTTTTAGTATCATCAGCTAAGTACTGACCTGAAGCCGTTTTATCATAGTTAGGACTAGCCATCATCTGGAAGAGATCAGCAACATTGTTATTAGTAGTAACATTTCTTGGTTGATTATTTCCATGCTTCGTCAATAATTTATTGTCAATCCCATCTAATTTTCTTTCTAGCTCCCTTAACGCTAAGCCTGAATTATAGCTATCATAACGGACATTTCGCAGCAATCCATTTTTTGTTTCTGAATTGATTTTTTCGTTTATTGCTACACCTATATTTGCTGCAATCGTGGAAATAGCCAAAGCTGCCGCCACTGGAGGAACTATAGCGCTTCCTGCTGATAAAAAAGCTCCTGCAGCTCCTCCTTTAACAAGCATAGCACCTACACCAAAACCCAACTCAGCAGCTTCTACTGATGTCGATACAACAGATAGGCCAGCAGCTATTTTATCTGCTGTAGATGCCTGTGGATTATACAACTTTTTAATATTCCCTTCCATCGCCATCAGACCACCTATAACACTCCCTCCCTTTTCAAGTTGCCCCACTATAGCTTTTAATGATATGGGGTTCTCTTTATTTTCATTCATCAGTGTTTTAATTGCGCCAGCAGCCGTGTTGAGTACAGAGCCAGTAGCACCAATACCTTCCTGCATTTTTTGTGATAGTGTTGATTTGGAATCAGCAGCCACGTTTGAAGCATCAGACACCTTAATTACTGAATTAATTAATTTGGACAGATAAATAACTGGCGCAATAGAATCGCTTGAAAGGGGTTGCGGTAATTTTTTTTGTAGTTCTTCTGGTGACTTATTAGTGCCTGCAAGTTCGCTTTGCTTCATTAGTTTTGCAAGCTCTATTGCTGAATTCAAAACAGTCAGCATGTGTTGGCCATTATTTAATTCTTGACCTTTATCCATTGATAAGCTAAGTCCACGTTCAGCTTCCTCCTTGAAAGGAGAATGCCATTTTTCAACATCTAAGCGTGATTTCCTCTCATAATGTGAATGCTTTAAAGAATGCATGCCGTTGGATGTTTCAGATTCAAACGCTACCTCTTCCGTATGAATATCTAATAGTTTAACTTTTTCAGGATGCATTACCTGCTGAGATCCATTGACAACTGTTTCTACAGTAATGGGACCAGGTTCAGGTGCAGAAGGTGGCGGGGGTTTAGGTTGAGCGGCCGGTGGTATTATGGATGGATCGATAACATGTTGATTGCCATCTTTATCTGTAGCTACAGTAATTGGTCCTGGTTCTGATGATAAAGAGAAGCTCGATGGTGCAGGCTGAGGCTTAACGGTCGAAGCTATCGTAGAAGGGTCGATGACATGCTGCTCGCCATCCTGACCGGTGTCTACGGTTATAGGGCTAGGTTCCGGTTGTTGCGAGGCTTCATTGAGTAGCTTAACTTGCTGGGAAGCTACTTGGGATTCACTATGAATAGCACCATGTGGTTGTGCTGATCCAGAAGCTGGCGATTTCGGTAATTGAAGAATAACCGTATCACGCAGCTTGCTATTAAGTGAAGGATCTATAGGGGCAGAATTTCCCTGATCATTTTCCGGGAAAAGATTATCTTTTTGCTCATTTTTTCGTTGCAATAAGTATGGATTGTTGTTTTGTGAAGAAATAACTTTCATATATTATCCCACCTTAAAATATTCAAGAGTAATTGTCTATATTGGATTTTCGCAAATTGATAATATGTTAATGACCTTTCTACATATGAATGAGTTCGCATTTTGTAGCAACTAACGGTGTGTTGTTGTTTAATTGAGTATTTAACAGGTACCATCATGGAGACTGGTACCTTAATAAAAAACTATAAAAAGAGATTAAATTCTCACTTATCCTCCAGCTTTACCCATTACACTTTTTGCGATGTCAGCAATTTTTGACAAAAAGCTCATGCCTTCAGAAAGTGCGTTAGTCAAATTTTTAAAAATATCTCCAGCGGCCTGCATTGCATCTTTTAATCCTGCCTGAGCATCCTTTGCGTCAGCGCTTTTAGCTTCCTCTTGTCCAAAGTCAGTCTTATTTTCCGCAACAGCTTTTAACTCGATTGTGTCATTGGATTGAAGTTCATTAGTATGAATTGAAGTTGAAAAGTTAATTGAAGATAAAGACATTTTATATTAACTCCTTTAAAGTAAAGTTGCAATGGCATTATAACTAATGCAATAAATTAGTCGCACAAGAGAAAGAAAAGTTTCAAAATATATTATTGATAAATTTTGATAGTGCTAAAATCTGCGTTTTCACTCTGTAAAGCAGGTGACCACCATATAGTTAAGCTTTTCGTAGTAGATAGAGGCCTGCAATCAACACTTCGACATTGTCGTTCAGATTGGTTAGTACACGCAGTTAATAATATAAGCATCATCGAACAAAAAAACAAACAAGTGATCTTCATCCTAATACCTTAATTATTTAATTGAAAGCAAAGATTTTCGAGATTCTTTATTCGTTAGTTTATCATCATAAGCAACAATAACTTCACTCGACTGATTTGGTGGAACAACAGAAGAAGGCCATACAGATACGGCAAGAACCTTTTCACTGCGGCAAACTGACTCATCAAGTCTTTGTGTGGAATTTGATATATTTTTAACAACGAAAACCGAGATGCGAAAATCATTGTTGGAGTAACTTTGAAACTTGTTTATATCCACATTTAGCTGTGTTGGTATTGTACACAATACATTGATTCCCAGGCCATTCTTCTCCACTTGCATCCCTCGAGGGACTTTATATTCAGCTAAATCCTTCATCGCCTGGGAAATCTTTGGTATAAATTGAATCGACTTTCGTCTGTCCGCAATTTCTTTCATTGAATCACGAACGCTTCCCCGATTATCACTGAATACATAGCGTGATGGATCAATCTGATCACCGAGTAAATGTGGTGTAATAATAAATATTCTTTCACGATTTGATTCCTCTGAATAATCGGACTCGAATAGCTTGCCAAGCAGTGGAATATTTCTTAAGTATGGGATTCCACTTTGTTTCTTTTCACTCCCTCGAGTATGTATTCCTCCAAGAACAACAGAACCATTTTCAGCGACTAAAGCCTGAGTACTTACATAGCTATTTTTAACCCCGGACGCCTCTCCAGAAGCATCCTTATTTAGTTTACCGTCTTCAACATCTACTTTTAGTTGAACTGAGTAGTTATCACCATTTTTTATTGCCCTCGGAGTCACTCGCAATCCAGTACCAGCAGTAACATCTTTTATCATCGCATACCTTTCTGCTGTCGCGGTTTTAAAGGCTGTGTCACTAACATCAAGTACCGCGGGCTGGTTTTCAAGGGTGATCAATGAAGGATTGGCAATAATGCTGGCAGTGCCCTCGCTTTCTAGAGCATTAATCCTTGAAATAAACCTGGAGTAATCTGATACCAATAACGTCCCCGTTCCGGTAAAGGCACTTACTCCAATACCTATACCAACACTACCTATCTTACCCAATGAATCAAAAGCCAGCTTTTCTAGCTGACTTTTATCAACATCAACAATCAAGGCATCTATCTCAATTAATTTATTAGGTATATCCAGCTTTGCTATCAACGATGAGTACTCTCTGAATCTCCGCTTATCATCATATACCAGTATTGAATTGGTTCTTACATCATAAGATATTCTCTCTGAACGCCCCCGTACGGGAGGAACACCATCATCGTATTTTTGTCCCAAAACCACCTGTGATATATCATTCTTCATTTCTGGGGTCAGTGACAAAGCATGTTCCATGTCTCGATCTGATATACCGGAAGCTACACTCTGACTACCTAACATATCATTTAATAGACGGGCCATACCTGGGATGACTAATTCCTGTCCTCTAAACTTTATCGTCCGATCATCAACTGAGCCATATTTTAACGGGAAAACCATAACCGTCATATTCTCATCATAATTATTATTTTGCGGGGGGATAGATAAATGTTCATTCACTATTCTAACATATTCAGCAGGGCCACTTACGATGACTGAATTTTTATTATTAGTTTCACTCCATCCGAAACGAGGATCAATAACTCCTTGACTTAATAGTTCATCTTTGATCTGAGAAGCCTGGCCATAAGGAGTTGGGATAGACATTCTCTTTCTGTCTGACGCATTACTTATATATAATGTATCATCATAAAAAAACCACTGAATGCTATACTTAAGTGCCACTCGATTGAGAAACTGCGTAGAGTTATCAGCACGAAGATCGCCTCTAACCATCGTATCATCTATCGCGGAAAAATGAATTTTGACGCCATGACTTTTAGAGAACTCAGTTAGCATTTTTTTCAGGCTAACATTATCCGCGTTAAAAGCATACTCGCCATAATCCCATTCGCGCGGAGGGGCTGCAAAACTACGCATGCATATAAGTGGTAGAAATAAGAATAGCAAATATAACATTTTCCCTGATGCGACTCTACTCATTTCCTATCTCTCAATCAAAAGTTATTAATAAAAGATTTTGCTGTGCTTATGATTTTATGTTCATAAGCAACGCTTAAATCCACACCTTGATTATATTTATCCAAGGCTCTTACAAATGAAAAATAATCATCACTATAAAAACTATCAACACTTCTCAGGTTCCTAGAAAAATTATCAGCAAGCTGTACCAGAATTATATCTAACTGATTGTTTTTAGAGTCATTAATAATCATAAATCACCTCGTTCTAATTAAAAATATTTACCACTTCATTCCACGACAAACAAAATCCACCTGAACGGTGTAACACTTTAATGCTGCGAACGTCGATAGTGGGGCTTTTTATTATAGTGAAAACAGAGCGGTTATTTGACAGGAGCTCCTGTAAGTTTTCATAATCGTTTTCATGGCAAACTAGCTTTATATGTTTATCATTAATATTCTTGTTGATGACCTCACGTAATAAAATAGAAATAACATCTTTATCACTCAAGTTATTAACTAACCTCCCCCATGTCTCGGATAGAATATTGCTTGCAGCGGACTCTATGTTTTCCTTAAAACAATCGTATTCCCTGATTAGCTCACAGATTAGTCCCCGTAGCTTACGACCTAACTCAGATATCTCCTGGTTTTTGGCTTCTAGTTTCAAACTCTGTGCACGAAATTCTGCCTCTTTTATAATAGACTTTGCTTTACTCCGGGCATCCAGAATAATTACTCTAGCTTGAGCATTTGATTTTCTATTTGCTGTAGCAATCTCCTTTGCGCTGATGATGTTGCCCTTAGATGGAGACCACTCGACATCAATCAGTTTCAAATTCGATAGAACGGATCTTATCATCATAAACTTTCAACACTATAGTTTCCCAAATAAATGTTACTTTATCAGAAATGACTTGTGGTAAATCAATGTGGTCAGAGGCTTCCACTCTTTCGATAATGCATCGAGGGAAATATAGCCGAAGCCTTGACCAGTATTTGCACTTTATTTGTCTCAATATATTAATATATAAATTAGCATTCGTATTTTCTCGGCCATATTTAAACCAAAGTTGTGGTTGGACAGCTTTTTTTATTCTCCTCCACTCATTTGTTTTCTTATCTGGCGAATTAAATTCATCACAAATCAGTATGTTGTGCAGTATTTCTATAGTTGAAAGTCTTTCTTCCATACTAAGTTGCGAGAAGTAAAATAAGGGTTTCCATATAATTCTTGGAAACTCTATAATACCAAATTCTTTTAGTAGCAGATCCGGGCTAGCTTTAAGGATTTCCACTTCAATCGGAACTGATATTATTTCATACCAATCCTGAGAAATATTTTTTGTACATCCGTCAAATAAAAAAAAAGCCAAGAATCTTCATAATCCCATCTTATATCCATGCTACCACCTTATTTTACTACTTTTCCTCTTTTTTTGATGAAGAAAAACAGCACAGCTATAATAAATAAAGTGCAAAACACATAAAAAAAACGAACAGACAGTTTATAACTATACGGTTTCATCTCAAAAGGACCAACTTTTATTATTTCATCAACAATTTTTATCTCATGATAAGGAAAGAAAACAACCTTAACCCGTTCTGAGTTTTGATCTGATAAGCCAGGTATGCTAGCTTCCACCAATTTTTTCACCTTAGCTTCAACAGCATCGGGATCTAATGTGTTGTTATATTTAATAAAAACAGCGGCTGAGGCTGGTATCAGTTTATTTTTAGGGGGAATGTTCTCTGGCAATACAATATGAACTCTAGCAACAACAACTCCATCAATCTGTGCGATAGTATTTTCGACTTCCTGAGATAGCGCATAAACATATCGAGCTCGCTCCTCTGTTGGTGTTGAAATAATCCCTTTTTTTGCGAAAACCTCACCAAATGTCTCTTTCGTTTTCTTAGGAAGTCCAGCGATATTTAATATATTAACTGCATTCTCAATATTATCATTTCCAATAATTACAGTTATCCCATCTTTTTCCTGATGTTTATCTGTGGGTATGTCATGTTTTTTGAGCTCCGCAATAATATCATTGGCATCTTTTTCTGATAAATTATTCATCAGAGTTGTCTTTGAATCACAGGATGAGATGAATAAAATTATAAAGGTAGCGAAAATAAAATTTCTCATCATGACTGACTCAGTATTTTTTCCAAAGCCTGGGATATCTTGCCACTAATTTTACCAATTAACAAACTATTTAATTGATCTTTCTCAGCGTTGACCAAAAGATTGGCCAATTCTCTTCTGCTACTATTTTTCATCATGTCATTATAGCCAGAGTTTATAGTGTTACGATTTATAGACGCTTGCCTTGCCTCTGCGTTAATACTTTGCACTATTGCTTGAAAAGTGTTAATATCAGTTGCATTGCTTTTATTTACTGGAATGTTATCCAGGTGGTTTTTTTCATTCTGAAGATCATAAGGTTTGTTAGTAATGTCAAAAACATTCATATTCCCCCCCCCTTCTCTGGTAAAAAATATAATAAACAGATAGTACATGTTGATTCGTGGATTTAATAGAGCAACTGCCGTTCATGTTTAATATCCCCTGTTATGATATTCTCTTTTTGCTCCTCAATATTTTTCTTTATTCTAACCTTGTTAAGGCCTTCAGATTATCCCTTCAGCGTACATATGCTTGTGGCTGAGCTATTACTGTAAACGCAATTTAATATAAAAGTCTCTGTTTATGTTTCACCCTGCCGCCAACAGAAATGTCATAACATTAGTGAACATTATCGTGAAGAAGTTGCCTTTTAAGGGGGGGGTGATCGATGCTGGATTGAATCTTGCGCCATGCTCTAGGCCTGTCAGTCCCATAAAGCATGGGTTCTTTCTGTAAGGTTTTTTTACGCATAAGATCAATGAATTGGTGTCACTTTTTCCACGGATTGGCATTTTAAGCGCTTTGTTGTATGCGTGCCGGTTGAGGTTTTAAAATTTTGCTTTGCAATTGGAACTTGATGTTGAAACGACTGTAAAGAGTACAGTGATTGATTAACGATAAGTGTCAACGAAGTTGTCACCCCTGACGTTCACTATGCGGCCTGCTTTTCCCGCTCCGGATTCAGGGTAACCTCCGCTTTCCACTGCCGGTTTCTCGTTCCCCTGCGACCAGCGCTCTGGGTGGCGCGTCTGGTCGTGCGGTGCAGAGTATCTGCGGGCTCAGTAGCGTACGGTCTTCACCTGTGTGTTCTGCCCCGGGGTTACATAGCCGATGCCGCTGTGGAAGTGTTCCTCGTTGTACCAGCGGATAAATGTGTCCTCCCAGATACGTGCCTCATCCAGAGTTTTAAAGCCCGAGGACGGCCACTGCGGCACATATTTCAGCGTCCGGAACAGTGATTCAACGTACGCATTGTCATTGCTCACCCGCGGCCTGCTGTGCGACGGCGTGATTTTCAGCTCTGCCAGCTTTACCTGCAGCGCCTGCGACCTCATTTCTGCACCCTTATCTGCGTGCAACACCAGAGGGTATCGCTAGCAGGGTTCCCGTAACACTGTCCTTTGCATCAGTGCCGCTACCTACTCGCCGCTTTCCTTTCTGCGCCGGTGATTTCTCGGCTGAACACATATTCAATCAGGTACGGATAGTACTAGAGTCCGCGCACTACCGACGGCAGCCAGGTGATGTCCCGTGTCCATACCTGCCGCGGTCCCGTTGTGGTATATGTCCGGGGCAACGTTACCCGCTCAGCCGCGGCCTTCTTCCCCGGTAATGCACTTCGCCGCGATGGCGCAGTATCCGGTAAAAGGTCGATTCGCTCGCTAGGTAAATCCCGTTACCGTCGGTTTCTCCGTAGTAATCCCTGAACTTTTTTCGCAACACCAGTATCGCGGCCGCCTCCGCCAGCTCTTTCTCCAGCTGTCTGATGCGCTTCTGGCGCTGCTTCAGGGCTACCTTATCCTCTGGCATGGAGGCCTGTAAAAATGTCTGCTTCCGCTGCGTTAGTTATTCCGGATAAAGGCCCTTTTTACGGCATTATTCCGCCACTTCCGCCTCTGAAAGCGTGGCCGTCTCCACGATGGCGGCGAAGCAGACCTCCACAGGCCACTGCTCACTATTCCTGTCTGCACCGGGCACCGATTTTCCCTCCTGCTTAGCCTGATTACGCCAGTTATAGAGGATAGCTTCAGAGATTCCTTCCATCTGCGCACCGGCGGAAACGGTCATGTTGTAAGGGGCAGCAGTTTTGCTAGCGTCGCGGCCTTGCGCTCAGGGGGAATTCGTTGCATTTGTCACTTCATCGCCCTCAGGGTGATTTTTCAGAGGAGGTGAACTATCCTGACACTGAGGGTTAAGTAGAAGTTCGATTCACTCAATAAAATCCTTCATCTGTATAAAAAATTTCTCTTTCTGCCAGTGTACTTGTGTCTAGTTCTTTAACAAAAACGTAGATTTTTGCGATTGAGGTTATTGTTTTGCGGGGTATTTCAGTATTAATATTAGACTCAAAATAAATTTGTCTCGTCAACTTTGAACAGTTAATTACCGGCTTTCTCTTTTTATAAAATAAGGCTTTGAGGCTATCAACTTCTTGCCCACGTTTTTTTAACACGATTACCGGTAGTGATTTTTTTTGTTCATCATAATAAAGCGCTACTGCATAATTTTCAGGGTTTACTAACAAGAAATCGGCTACATCTGCCACATCCATTTTCCTTTGTCTGCTATCATTACCTACTGTATCAACCTCATAAATGCTACCTTTACTGGCACTACATCTACCTTCTTCTTTCTCAGTTTGACTGCGCACAGCAGATAATGCCATAGATCTCAAGTGATATTTGGCTTCTCCACCTTCATTTTCTTTATGTTCATCTTTAACATCCTGTTTTGACATTTTTTGTTTTTTTATATAGGCAATTCTCTGGATGAAATAATCAACGGCACAATAAACAGCCGTAATGCCAATAAGGATGTTTAAGAAATAATCAACATTAATGATAAAAACAGAGAGCACCGTTCTCATAGAATAAAATATAGACTTGACTAAATCTTCATAAAGTTTAAACAAGAAAAAAAACAGGCATATAAAGAATGATAAAAGTAAAATAAAAGCAGAGATTAGAGAGTAGAATTTAGGTAAGGAAAATATATTTTTAATGTTTCTAACAGGACTCAGATTACTAAGTTTAAACTTTAATGGTGCAAGGGTGAAAAGAGGCTTGAATTGTATCCAACCAGCTAGACATCGAAGTACAATAGCAACAAACAGAATGATGGCTGCAATTGTCATACATAACATGACTTTTTCTTTAATTATGTTCACAAAACCGAACTTAAGGTTATGAAAGTCAGTGATACGATAAAAAAAAGTCTTCAGCCACCCACCAAAATAAAATATGCTATATATTAGGAGTTTAAATACAACAAGGTAAAAAAGTTTATGAAGTTCTTGAGACTGATAAATAGAACCTTCACCTCTTAATTTATCCAATTTTTTTTGTGTGGGTTTCTCTGTCTTTTCGCTACTCATTCCATCACCATTGCAAGTAAAAAATGACAGCCGACTTTTAATTAAAGGTTACGTCAAGCGAGTAATAAAATCAAATATTGTTTGACATAATCCCATATATTTATTTTATAAAAAAAAGAATCATTCATGTTTGATACGTAGATCGAAAGAAACAAAAAAGAAACTAGGCATTTTATAGGTATAGACATCTGTGTGGCTTGTAATTGAGAGCTAAAGGTATTTAACACCCCCAGGCAAACGTCGATAAGTAGAAGTATACCTACAATAGGAACCGAGTAGAGGAGCATATAATCAAAGGCTAAATCAATCAAGTTTCCGAATGCATAAAATCCTTCAGGAGTAAAACTCTCCCCTCTCCCGAGAACAGGTAAAAAATAATAGCTATTCCAAATGGCAACAATGAATTTGGCGAGGCCAATTTTTGTCAGAATAAAAATAAAGCAAAGGCTCTTGAGTATTGTTCCTGTTGGAGTCCCCCCCCCTCCCGTTGCAGTTAGTTGCTCCCCCATTAATCGGCCAGATTGATTATCTATTAATGAGCCAATTCCTTCGTAAATCCAGAAAGGCACTGAAAACAAAAAGCCCATCAAAAAACCAATAACGACCTCTTTAAATAAAGTGCTAATTAGAAAGGTAACTGTTACATCAACACTTGCTAGCTGATAATATAAGTCCATTGCTGGGTTTAAAGAAAAAACACAGGAAACAAAATATTTTAACTTTCCCTTCAAAACGATAAATGTAAAGTTTTGAGTTAAAAACAAAATAACAAAAATTCTAGTGGCGCATAGGGTAAAGCTAATTAAATACAAGAATATCTCTTGTGATAAAGATCCAATTGAAATCATATTCGACTTAAATAAATAAATATTTTACTTGTGAACTCAATCAGCTCATTACTCATCCAGCCGCCTGTAGCAAGTAAAACAAAACTAACTGAAATAAATTTAATACAAAATGGAATGGTCTGATCCTGCAATTGCATAGACGTCTGAATTATTGAAACGAGAACACCCATTATTAGAGCGGTGATTACTGGAGGTGCGGATATAACAACAATCATAACCATTGCTTGGCTTATTAAATCCTGAATGTCCACCCTCCCTCCCCTTATTTATAACTGTTAAAAAGACTAATAAGTAGCTGACCCCAGCCATTAACCAGCGTGAAGAGCAGTATTTTTATAGGGATAGTGAAAACCATTGGTGAAACCATTTGCATTCCTAGTGCAAGCAGAATATTTGAAACAACTAAATCTATAATTATAAATGGAATGTATATCATGAATCCTATTTTAAAGCCGCTTTGTAATTCTGATATAACAAACGCGGGGACTGTCACCAACCAGTCATTGTTGTTTACATCATTTTCTTTTGTTTGGTCCACTTCTAAAGTCGAACTATCTCTATTGTTATCAAGCTGCTTAAGTTGATAAAGAATATCATCATCGATATTTCTATCCATGAAATCTTTCAAAGGCTTTGATACCACAGAGGCAAAGTCTTGATAATCAAGAGAGTTCTTTAACTTATATTTTTCCTGTTCAATTAATTGTGTTGATTGATTGATTACTGGAGCCATGATAAAAATGGTTGTGGCAAGAGATATTCCATATATGACTATATTTGGGGGGATTTGCTGTACCCCCATTGCATTTCGCGTCAGTAACAGAACGATCGATATTTTAAGAAAACTTGTGCACGTAGTAACTAGCAGTGGCAATGCAGACAACCCAACAAAAAAGATGCCCATGCCAATAGGGTTGTAATTTATTGAATCAAGCATTTTAACTCAACTTTTGAATAATTGATTGCTAAGAGTGGTTATTTGCAGGCCCAAGCATCCATCTACATCTACTAATTCTCCTTTAGCCAGCATTGTCTCATGGTTATATAGGTAAGCCTGATGGTTTTGGTATGAGTTGATTTTTAAGTACGTACCATTTTTTATCATCCGTAATTCAGAAATCGATAGTCTTATGTTTCCGCATCTGATATGCAATTCAATCTCAATATTGTCAAGCTCATTGGTATTCATTTCTTTACTATCCTTTTTGTTTGTGTTTTTTAGATTGCTTGAAGACATGTGCATTATACTTTGGCCCCAATTAAACTCAATGAACTTGACTTCAAAGTAAACACCTTCTTGTGCTAGCGATGTGTAAGTCCCTTCTAGTTTTACGTTGTTTATTATTAGCTCATGATTATATTCAGTTATAAAAACACTAGTACTTGGAACGATAACCGCTCCTACTGAAAATTTCTTCAAAAAATCTTTCTTATTTATTTTAAAAACAGATACATTCCAAGGAAATGAAAATCTAAAATCTTTATTTAATTGATGTCTGCTTTTATTCCACTTTACAGTACGTAATATTTCAGTTAATTGTTTATTTTTTAATAAAACATGGCCTGATATACTCTTTCCTTTAGCAATAATGTTTAAATTTAATATATATGAACCTGAGGGTTTTACTTCACCCTCCATAATTGATATATAACCAAGTAGTTTTCTAACATCTGAAGCTAAATTCCTATTATAGAGTTCGATAACCCACGACTCATCACAGTTTTCTATAAAAGGAGATGTGGATACTTGATTCATTAATTCAATTGCATTCGTTAAAAACACTACACCTAATGCTGTACTCACTGGGCGGAAACTCGTTTCATCTTCAATTTCCCCAAAAAACCTTTCCAGTTGGAACTTACATTTTCCGCAGCTAGTAATTATTGAGAGGCTATTACACAACTGGTTATCTATTTCTACGCTTTCCGCGTCTATTTTTCTAACACCTAACATTATTATCCTCTATAATTAACACCATTAACCAATAAATAAAGTAATGATGCACGCCCACATGATTTAGTAATTGCCATAAGTCAAGATAGTTAGCGTACCGGCGCTAGTATTTTGTTACTTGTTTGTGACAAATTTAATTTTCTCTATTTTTTTATTAATATGACAAATTTTTTGGGATAGTGTATCGTATTCTTCTTTTTTTAATTTAATTTCATTTGTGTTATCATCAAGTTGCTTCTTACTTTCATAAATATCTTCCTGTGTTTTATTTATTTTCTTCTGAATATTTATCAAATCCTGTGATAAGCCACTATCACCCCGTATAAAAAACAAACATTTCAGACTATCCTCATACGAAACTATTTTTTCGGAAATTAACATGTTTTTTTTTTAGGTTTAATATATCTGTATTTATTCTATTTTTCTCGATAGAGATCCTTATTGCTCTCATATTGTAAATGGCTACTATCTTAGTTACTTCCTTTATGAACTCATTATAGGACCCCATCACCATCTCCACTTTCACATATTTTATTCATTTGAATATTAACCATTTCAATAGAATAAAATTCCCCACTTGACTGTTGGGTGAAAATATTAATATCACACATTTTTGATACGGCCTCATCTAATAACAAGTCGTTACCTTCCTTATACTCTCCGATCTTTAAAAGAAATTCTGATTCTCTGTATGCTGACATTAACATCTTTATTTTTCTTGCCATTTCTTCATGTTTTTTATCAACAACTTTAGTCATCAATCGACTAAGGCTGCTCAACACATCTATCGCAGGAAAATGGCCTCTCTCAGCCAGTTTATTTGTTAAAATAATGTGCCCATCCAAAATAGACTTAATTTCCTCTGCGACAGGATCACTATTATCTCTGTCTTCGAATAAAACGGTATAAATTGCCGTTATCGAACCTGATGAAAAATTACCTGCTCTCTCTAGCAGGCGAGGTAAGTATGTATAGACAGAAGAAGGTAACCCTGTTTTACCTATTGGCTCTCCGATGGCAATTCCGATTTCTCGTTGTGCTCTTACAAAACGAGTTAGGGAGTCAATCAGTAATAGCACAGAAGCACCGTTGTTGCAGTAGGCCTCCGCAATCGCTGTCGCTGTAAATGCAGCTCTTGACCTTTCCATACAACCTTTATCTGATGTAGCACAAACTATAATTATTTTTTTTTCTTTCATATTTTTTGTTTCATCAAAAAATTCATTTAACTCCCGCCCCCGCTCTCCAATAAGACCAACTACGATTATATCGCAGGGAGTTAGTTTTATGATCTCTAGTAATAATGTTGTTTTACCACAACCTGGCCCAGCAAATAACCCCATCCGTTGTCCGCGGGCTAATGTCAGCAAACCATCTATGACCTTAATCCCCGAGTACAAAGGCTCAGTTATATGTATTCTATCCAGTAAGCCATAGCGCCCTGTTAAAACCTCAGTGCAATCTTTCTCCAAGTTATTTGCTACCAATACTGAAGATTTGTTTGTGCTAATCGCTCGGCCATAACCATCATAAATTGAACCTATAGAACTTTCATCTATTTTTATTCGATGAGGTGTGTTTAATAGATATATTTCACATCCTTTGACTACTCCATCAAGATGCTCAAGGCTAGTTAACAAAGTGTAATCATCAGAGAAACCCACTATTTCTGCCAAGATATCTGATTCGGATTTTATTACGCACAAATCACCAATTCTTGACTCCGGGATAACTCCTTTAATAATAATACCGATAACTTCATATACCCAGCCAAACGTTCCAGTAGTTAATAGTTTTGTGGCCAATTTTTTTTTCTCTTGGGACCATTTTTCAAGTTCCATGCTTACCACTTTACTTTAATTATTTGTTCGCCTGAAAAAATAACTACTCTATCCTCAATAGATAGTAGCGTCATCCCCTGGTATGTTTCGCCAATAAAAATAATAGTGCCATCACTCGCTACTATAAATTTAGGGTTCTTATTTACAATTTGCTGTATTTTAAATGGTATTTCATCAATAATTAAATCAGTCTTAACAGAAATCGGGGTTTTATTCTTATAACTATCATTTAATTTTTTTATTATGGTTTTTATTTTATCATTTTCCTCTTTGCTCACCTTCCCCGCAATTACTACCTCGTCATTTTTTTCAAATAGTTTTATATTATCAAGTTGCTCCATCCTTTCCGATAGCATTTTTTGAATGATAATCTTTGTTTCATTTGGTGTTTTAAGTATTTCTTTTTCAACTGTGTTTTTTTTTTTAATGTCTGGGGACTTAACAGTAGAACAGACATAACCATAAACAATACTGCGGCAGATGCAATGAGTAAGACGTTCTTCTTCTTTTCATAGGAATGGTCGTGTCCTTTTTTTTTTCTAGGCCATTCTTTTTTGGAGTCGCTAATAATAAAACTTATCCCATAGAGTTCAAATCTTTCATCAATCGCTATCCTTTGATTGATTTTTTCTTCGTCATTACTTTTATTGACAGACCATCCATTAACAAGATCTCCGATTAACAGGAAGTCTTGCTCATTGTTCATATCTGGTATAACTATATCATTAAAACAAGAACCACCAACTCTGTATTTACCCGCAGCAACAGGAAAGGCAGCACCTTCATTTTGTCCTGTGATAATTCGTAACTCTAGCATGATTCACCTGTAAGTAATTAGCCGCCTATGGTTTTAATTATATCGACTCTATTGTCATCACTCAGTTCAGTATACGATATAACACCCCGAAGCCATGTCTTACTTTTTGTAATTTCAAAAATATCTCTTCGGATTTTTTCGTTAACAATTAAAAGTGCTTGGATATTACTATCTTTGTTCTCATTTTCAAATTTATTTATAACCTCTCCCCAACCTCCTTCTCTGTCATGAAGATAATTACCTAATTCTGGTGTGGATAATGAACACAAGTATTCTTCAAGTCTAGGATTGATTAATATAGCTTTTATGATACCTTCACTCCTATATTCATTCAAAATATGCTCCTTGATATTAATCCTCACCAAGGAAAGAAGTTCGTTGAATCCTTCTGCAGAGTTATTTTCTTTTACAACAGCTTCAACAATTTGTCTGATCGGCTTTATTGTTATTTTCTCCTCCACCAAAGATTTTATTATTCCACAAAATTTCAGCATCGGAACGCTGCGTTGTAACTCCTGAACTAGAGCTGTTTCATCTCCGGACAATATTTCTAATATCCTGTTGACCTCTTTAAGGCCAATGAACTCACCAGAAATATCGAACAACAAATCTTCCATTTCGTCTTTTATTTCCTGGCAAACATCACTTATATCTCCCAGCTCATTATCGGAACCTTCACTGCAATCTACATTTTTTATAATCTTATTCATGAAGTGAACATTGTTTACCAATACTTCCATGTGGCTCTCTGGTCTTTTACCAGAAAATATCACATTTAACTCCGGAAGAGGATAACCATAATCACAAACAATTTTATTGCGTATACACCTTAAATCAAAAATTAACTTATTTATTACCGGGTTGTTTTTATACGTACTACTAAGCCTTAACATTAGAGGAAGATAGGGTATGAAATCTGTAAAATCACTATGCCCATTTTCCGATGGAGCCATAAACTCTCTTTCCTCATAATATTTTTTAATTTTTTCCCGTTGCCATATGAAATAACCTCCAATTAATATAGAGATGACACATAAAGCCATAATGATGGTAGTTGGCATACCTGGCATTAGCGCAAACAAAAACATACTTACTGATGCTACAATCCATGCATACGGTTGTTTAATTATTTGCTCTGTAATTTCAGAACCAATATTTTCTTCTTTACCATTATCAGCTGATACTTTAGCAACGATAAGCCCCGCAGTTAATGATATCAAAAGAGCCGGGATCTGAGCAACCAGACCATCGCCAATACTTAAAATTGCAAATGTATTTAATGACTCACTGATATCCATATCCTTCTGCATTACACCTATAGCAGTACCACCGATCAGGTTGATGGCTAGAATAATAATACTCGCTATCGCATCTCCTTTGATAAACTTCATGGCTCCATCCATAGCGCCAAATAACTTACTTTCTTTAGCCAAATCATTTCTTTTAGATCTTGCTTGAGAAACGCTAATTATCCCAGATCGCAAGTCGCTATCAATTGTCATTTGTTTTCCTGGTATTGCGTCAAGGGTAAATCTCGCACCTACTTCAGCGATCCGTTCTGCCCCTTTAGTAATAACCATAAAGTTGACAACCGTAATAACTAAATACATAACCAGACCGACAACAAGATTACCCCCGACGACAAAATTCCCAAATGATTCGACAATCTCTCCTGCGTCCTGATTTACAAGAATATTTCTTGTTACTGCGATGGATATTGAAACTCTTAGCAAGGTTGTTAGCAAAATAATTGCAGGGAAACTTGACAGGCTTACCGGTTTATCTAAGAATATCGAAATAACTATAAGCAATGTACATATGCAAATGTTTATTGATATTAACACATCCAGTATAATTAAAGGAATGGGTGCGATTAACACAAATACCATAGCAATTGCTATCATAGATATAAATATCTCAGACCGCTTAGAAATTAGGATATTTATATTAATCAGTTTTGAAATATTCATGTTTCATTCCTGATTGTTCTTACATGCTGTAATTACAACTTTTTCTAAGTTTGTTTCTAATTCTAAAAACCTTTGATTTTAAGGTCCCGATAGGAACTTTCATTTCCTCTGAAAGGTCTGCATAGTCCTGATCATCGTAACAAATACATTTTAATATATATATTTCATCATGACGCATTTTATGTATTGCTTTAATCATGGTTTCTGTACATCTTCTCTGATCAATTATTTTTTCAATACAACCCCCATCATCAATATTGTCAAGGTTTACAACTTCCTCTCTTTTACTTTGGAGCATTTTCTTTCTGTAATATTCTTTTATTAAATTTTTTGATATTCCAAAGATCCATGTTTCCATTGCTGATTTCTCTTCATACTTATGTATATTTTCTATGGCTTTTAAGAAAGTCATCTGTATTATGTCTTCTACAGCATCAATGTCGCTTACTTTCCTCAAAATATACTTCTTCAGCTTATTCGTGATTTTTATTACTTGCTGATTTTTTTTATGCCACTCACAGCCATGTGGTTCGTTTTGACAAAAAATCATATCCATACTTTAATTCCTATAATTATCATGTTAATGAAGATTCTGTTTGCTATATGAAATAAATTTTTTATCTTTTCGGTATGATTTTTTCGGCACGCTCTAAATATTCATAACTACTGCGATGTACCCCGACTATGTAGCATAAAGTAACGATAGGAAACTCCTACTAATTTATCTCAGGTAATGCGAATTTTTCAGAGATTATGATATCAAAAGAACGGTTTTAGTTTTAACGTTGTTAACGTAACACTATTTTCAATAGCTGTAATTGCATCTTAAAGTTTTAATTTATCTCTTGTTTTATTTCTATGTGACCAGTTATAGGTGTTTTTGATGTTTTTAACCAGGTTGGCATTTTTTGTTATTACTCTTGAATAAGCTATCGATTATTTCATTGGTTCCTCTTTGCCGTGGACTCTGCGGCTCAAAAACCAGCATACCTATATTCGCCGTAAATCCAGTATGTTTGCTCAACTCTATACTACGATCACAGCTCAATATCCAATTGCTTTATAAGGATTTATTTTTTTTTATTCAGTGCATGCCCGTAGTAGGCTTTATCGGCCTGAACTGCATGAGCACGGCACTTCATACTGCCGTTTTGGCGATCGTCTCACAGACGCTGTGCAAACTGGTTTTCGTGAGCCTGACCGGGACTAAGCACGATGTTTAATGGTAGACCGTTTCCGTCTGTCACTAGATGGGTTTTTGGTGCCAAAACTACCGCGTTAGAACTCCAGGCTGTTATCTCCGGTGATATCGGGATGCTGCGCGCCAGCGTCGCACCTGAGCGACTGGATATTGCTACCATCTAGCACCGTGACAAACTAGTCAACTAGGCCATGCGCATCGAGTGCAGAAAGCACCCTGTGAAGATGTGGATTCACCAGGCGGCAGAGGTTGAATGATGATCCATACTTCATCGGGAAGATCGTAGCGGGCCATTGCTCAATGTGGTCGTAAAACAGGTAGTTACTCTAGCTTAAGATATTAAGGGACACAGCCTAGCCTGAGTTAGCGATTATCCTATACAGAACGCTACCGCCCTTGGTTTACATCGCTAAACCAATAAAAAGTGCAGAGAATATAATTCATGATAATTACAATCCACATGTGTAAAAATGTACATTGACAATTATTCCATATTGTTATTATCTCTAAATGTTTCACATTTATTACAGGTATTATTGAATAAATAGAGTCTGCCGACAGGATGCCCCTAACTCGCAGCCCCTTTATACGGTCGGGCGCTTTTCGGCATACCCAACAACGTCAACCGGTTCTCGCTTTGATCATCGCTATATCTTCCACAATCTGCATGTCTGTTAGCGCCTAGGCTCGAGGTCATTCAACTGGCATGCAGCTCCAAGGTCAGCCACGCCTCTCGCTCACCAACGTGATCGGAACCCAAAAGCAGGAAGTTTGTACGTTTCAGCCATCCATAGGCTATTTTCGGCGAGATAGTTATCCGCGTAATAGGTCAGGGCTGACCATTGGTAAAGTGGTATATACGAACACTTCCGCCAGTGCGTCGTGCGGAGTAGCGTCTTCAATCCAACCTTCCAGCTGTTTGTCCAACAGGGGTTTTGCTCTCAACTGACGTTGATTCAGACGCTGTTCCGCCAGAAACACTCGTTGTATACAACTAGCCTGTTCGTATCAGGTCTTCCTTTGTGAAAGCCGAGAGTGTAGGGGATATGGATGTCGTGGATTTTTCGACGGATATGGGCTCAACTTGCCACTTCCGTTATATTGCAATAACGGTTCAACTCGTTAAACTCTTCATAAGCGTCAGCTTGTAGCACACAGCTGAAATTGGCCTAGTGTGTCTGATAATGGATCCCCTATGAGTTCGGTAAGTAGGCGAACCATACGGACGATACCTACGCTGACCTGGCATCGCCGTCGTCGCAGACATACTCAGCCAACGGCGCTAGAAAAGCTTATTGCGAATGCCGGCGCGATCGTACAAATGCGCTATATCGGATGGTAAATGTTACCCATACAAGAGAGGCTATCACGATGAAAAAAATGTTTTTTGCCAGCCCGCATTATCTGGAACCTCAAAAGGTTCGGAGTTCCTAGCCATAGCCTGGCCAGTGGACAGGATCCGTGACCTGCTGTCATGGAAAATCGATCTTATTTCTCTCTGAACGTCAATACGGTAAGTGTAGCGGCTCGCAATCAAAATCCCTCCGATTCGCAACCAGCACCAGTTTCGGCCCACCTTAACTGCAAATGAAAATCTGATAACATGAGATCATTAACTTTTATTCTTTACCGGAACATTTTGATGGCTTAATTGTGTTGTGACACTTGAGACAAAATGCCTTCTTTGTATGGTTTTTCAGCAAATTTTTCCACTCCTGTTGATGCCCATTTTCTGGGGGATTTTCTCTTAAAACTGATAGTCTGTCGATTTCGTAATAGGCACTCAGACAACCACAATAAGGGCATAATATCGGTCCGTTTTTAATCTTCATATCTCTTCCTGATAGTCAGTGTTAACAATAAAATACACAGTTGGTTCCAGGCCAATTCATTGGCCAGCAGCTCCGTTTTTAGTTTATGTAAATGGTACAGAGTTTTATGCACTTCTTTGACTGTCCGAAAAGGATGTTAGGTTTTTCCTTTGGTTTATGATATAATAAAAAACTAGTCCGATCTCCAAACTGGACTGACCCCATGCCCGTAGACAAATTCTGTCCTCACGACGAGGCCTGTTCGAAGTCCTCCGGACTGACGCCGCCGAGATGACTGTGGCGCCGGGCCCGGCTGTAGAACACTTCAATGTAATCGAAGATATCTCCCGGGCCAGATCCCTGGTTTTATATATGTGTTTTCTGATCCGTTCTTTTTTCAGCGAACTGAAGAAAGATTCGGCCATCGCATTGACGCTCCTACGTCAAGAGTGGGCGATTGGCGTAGGCGAGGGTCTGATAAAATCAATGGATAGAGTTGACGACAATGTAGCGCTTTAGGCATCTCAGGATCTCTTTGGTCGACAGCCCTTCACCAGTGCGTCTGTCGACATAGATTCTTGTGCGCGGATCACTACGCATACGCACAAGGGCTATTGCCCACAGGGCGTTGTTTGCTTCACGTGAGCCGCCACGGTTTAATCTGTGCCTGACTGTTTTTCCTGATGATGCTGGTAACGGATTTACGCCGCAGAGAGATGCCAGAGCCGCTTCATTTTTTTAAACGTTCCGGGTTATCACCTGCAACGGCCAGCAGCGTTGCCGCCGTCGGTGGTCCTACTCCAAACTGGCGACGAAGGTTACTGGCATATTTGCGGGTCAGTTTATCCAGTGATTCGTCCAGTTCATTCAGCTCTTCAGTCAGGGCCATCCATCGCTTCGCAAGAATTCGAAGCGTGCTGCACAGGGCTATCCGCAATGGAGAGCACTCTGACACCTCGCTATTAATGCAGGCGGCTACGCATTCGTGTGGTTTCGATTTCCAGAGTTTGTCGCGAACATCCTGTGGGGCACTAACCAGCAGCGCACGAAGCTGGTTAATCGCCTGCGTGCGGGCTTTTACTGCGCTGCGTCGGGCAACACTGATAATCCGGAGAGCTTCACACGCGCCGGACTGCATTTTGGGTATGGCCTTGCTGCTCCCTGATAGAACTGTCCGGGCTGCATTTTCTGCATCCAGGGGATCTGACTTTCCTTCAAGGCGACGTTTTGAGCGATCTGGTCGATTAATTTCACCCACATAAATTCCATTCTTAATAAGATAACGTGTTAATGCCGCTCCATAAGTACCGGTTCCTTCGATGCCTGCTCGTTCGAGGATCCCAAAAGCACGTGCCCAATCAAGTAGTTCCAGATAACCAGATTGATTTGTTTGAATAATGTGAGTTCCAAGCAGTTTCCCTGCCTGACTGATAACAGCACCGACATGAATATCAAGGTGTGTATCAACACCCAGGCTCACGCTTTCAGAAGATTGGTGGTCGTTTTGCATGGTTTGCCCCCAGATATTGGTAGCACAACCATCCCCATCGCAGGACAGGACACTCGAGATGCAGCACAAAGCTCCTATCAGGTCACAAACGCTGGGCCCGGTTATGCCCGGGAAATACCAGAATCAGACGACAGGTCAACACAAAGGCATCTGAACCAATCCCAACACGGGGCAGTCCGATCCGGTATTTGAAGTATATTAGAACGAGTATCCCAACAGTTGCCACGCCGGCTCATGCTCGGCGACAGGTTATTGACTCGGCAGAAGCGCTGCCAGTCGTCACTGCCGTACTGGCTGCCCTGATCGCTATGTACGATAACCTCGCCGTCCGGTTTTCGACGCCAAACGGCCATCATCAGCGCATCCAGTGCCAGTTCGCGTGAGAGGGCCGGCTTCATCGACCAGCCAACCACGTTACGGGCGAAGAGATCGATAACCACCGCCAGATACAGCCAGCCCTGCCAGGTGCGGAGTAGAGTAAGAGGCAGGGCGTAGTCGGACTATTTCCCTGCCTCTCCTCTCCGAACCGGACGTGCACCTTTCAGCGCATCCGGCTCTCCATTTAAACGCTGGCGAACGCCATTGCCACTTCAGTAAAACGCGATGTGTATGTGTTTCTGGCTTCCGTCCTCAGATAGGGATTACCTTCAGGCAGACGCCAGCGGAACACCCTGATGGCTTCTGCCTGTGCTTTGGTGCCCTTGACGATAAGTACAAAATCATCGGCATAGCGACAGTAAGCAACGGCAGGTTTCCATTGCCAGTTTTCTCTGACTGCAGTACTTCTGCCCGCTGAATACTGTGATTCCAGTACCACCGATCCTTTCTGGCTTTCCTGCTCAGGTAGCGTTTATGCAGATACTGATCGAACTCATTGAGCATGATATTCGACAGCAACGGCGATATTACGCCGCCCTGCGGCACACCTTCACTGGCTGCCCGAAAGAGACTGACATCAACGTGTCCTGCTTTAATGATTTTCCACAGCAGGGCCATAAAGCGCGGATCCCTGATCCTGCGATTAACAGCCGATGATGTACCGTGCCAAAGTAGCTCGACAGGTCCCCCTCAATCACCCAGCGCCCTCGTGTTTCTCCGCAGTCGGTGAGCTGTAATTTCACCGTACGGATCGCATGATGCACGCTGCGTTCCGGCCGGAAGCCATACGAGAGCGTATGAAAGTCACTCTCCCATATCGGCTCCATCACCATCAGCATGGCCCGCTGAACAATACGATCCCGCAACGCGGGGATACCCAGTGGACGCAGTTTGCCGTTGCTTTTAGGGATGTAAACCCGTCGGGCAGGCAGGGGCTGGTAGTGTCCTGAGAGAATTCATCCCTGAGGATTTGCAGCTCAGCAGCCAGTCTGGCCTCCAGCTTTGTTTTGTTCACGCCATCAACGCCGGGGGTATGCGCCCCCTTTGATGACAGCGTGATCCGTGCCGCTTCAGCCAGCCATTCTGGTTGTGTTATCAGGCGCAGCAGCCGTTCAATCCGTCGGGACGGATCGGTGGCTGCCCATGTGGCAAGCTTGCGTTGCATTTCGCTGATTATCAAAGGTCTTCACCTCGTTAGGTCAGTTAATTCACGTCGCAAGCACATGTAAACTGCTTCCCTTCGCCATGTAATGGTCTCTCCCCATCGCGGACTACTACGGAAGCTCCGCCAGCCAGCGCGTCATCGGGGCCATGCCCCCTTAACATCCGTCGCTGACCTTCTCCGGTTCACCTGCCTGGACTCAGACATACTGAGGAGGCTGCCCGTCGCACTCTTTATCCTTGCTTGCCGCAAGTTGGCAGAAGTCAGCAACGCGAGTGTGATAGACGCTGCTGCCCCGGTGTTTCGCATACATGTCAAAACACCTTCGACCGGCAGTGCTTACGTATCACTGCCAGTTCCTCCTGCACGGCCCGTCAGATCACGTAGGCCGTGGTGACATTTTCAACCCACAGAGGCGGATTAACGGGTTCATGTTCTTCAGCCTTTCAGTACTCAACCTTGAGGATCATCTTGGCTTAGTGATCTCGCCTCAATCCCCGTTGTCAGCGGGTTACATCACCCTGCGGGCATGCCGCAGGTCACTGCCGCTCAGGTTCTCCACCGTCACACCCGGTGGGATTGTTGGGCTCCTCATCGTGAGTTACCGGTTCAATATTCCAGACAGACTCGTGGTTCATTTGAGCATCCATGCTCACCCTGAACTCCGGGCACACTATAAGTAATATCGGTGAGCCAGACCTGATTGGCCCGGACAACGGTAAACTGCCGCTGCACGCGATTAGGAGCGACCACTGAAGGTCTGCCGGCGATACGACGCGGAGCTTTATAGCCGCGCACGGCTTTAATCCGGTTCAGTTGCATAATACGGCCTACCCGGTTTTTACCGCAGGTTTCCCCGATTTCGTTCAGGTCGCCATGAACCCGGCGGTAACCGTATACGCCTCCGCTCAGTGAATAGAGGAGTCACGGATGAGCGTCAGAAGACGCTGGTTATCTTTATCCCGCGCCGAGATCGGGTTATGCAGCCACGCATAGAACCCGGCCCGGGCGACATTCAGTACCCGACACATCGTCATCACACCCCATACAGTGCGGTGCTCATTGATAAAGCGGTACTTCAGTCGGGCTCCCTTGCAAAGTACCGCGCGGCCTTTTTCAGAATGTCCCGTTCTTCCTCAGTGCGCTTCAGTTGGGCCCTGAGCTTCAGGATCTCGCTTTTGGCTTCCAGTAAATCCCGGGCATGCTGTTCGCTGTTATCAGGCTTGATAGCCCGTAGCCACTTGTAGAGGCTATGCGCAGAAACGCCCATACGGTCGGATACTTCGGCAACGGAATAATCGCGTTCTGTTATCTGACGGACGGCTTCTTCCTTAAATTCAGGTGTAAATCGTGGTGTGCCCATATGCTCCCCCTATGCTCAAACTATAGGGCAGGATCGTCTACCGGGGTGGGGTCAGTCCATAAATGACTCTCAAGTGTCTGTTAAACCCGTGGCGATTCAGGATTCAGGATTTCGATTGCGATCCGCTACAGGTAAGGGAACTTCTTAACTACTATGCTCACTAATCTTATGACCTTCTTGTGGTCGATAAAGTGAATATAAACGGAGGCTTTTATATGAATGTTGATAACAATAGCTCAGCTTCAAGTTTGGATAAGCTGAAGGGAGAGTCAGATAAGCTCACTGAGGATGGAATGAAACAGAATATTGAGGAGCAGAAGCAGAATCTGATGATGAATGCTGTTAAGCATAATCAGAAGTTGTTAGAGAAGCTCTTTAGTTAAACTTATAAACATCAGGCATTCAATATGCATGCCTGATGTTTCCTTGACCTGCCACAAGATTAGATACAACCTTCAGTTAGTAAGATCGGTTGGGTTTTCTTCATATTTCCTGTTTCGCCAGTCCGCTGCGAATTCAGCGGGTGCCTGGTAATCCAGCGGTGAATGGGGACGGCACTCGTTATAATCCTGCCGTGTTCTGGAAGGTATAATGTCTGTTCCGTGTTTTTAGATGCGATGAGTCATCCTAACCATGCCCCCATAAAATGGGGCATGGTTAGCGCCTGGAAATCAACCGAAATAATACATTTAGCATTGTTGAATTTTACTCCGTTGAATGTCCAACTTTAAGAATGCAGTCAAAAAACGGCGCGGGTTCATTTTTGGTAGTAAGGGCGCCCCTTCAGGACAAGACGTTGAGCAATAGATAGATCAACGCTCATCGGGCCGCCTCCCTGTACAACCAACTGCAGGCAAATCACGATATAGGCAGATTCTGGCAGGTAAAACATCCAACTGTACCAAGTAAGTAAATTGAGGTTCACCGGAATATGTTGTAGTCCGACGGTTACCAGCGCCACCAGACTGATAATCATCAGTACCAATGCGCTCAGGCGTGTCAAGAATCCCACGACTAACAGTACCCCAAACAGCATTTCACATCCGGCAACAAAAGGTGCCATAAATGTCGGGAACGGGATGCCTGCCTCGGTAATAGTTTCTAGCATCATCGACTGGCTTTCTAGCACAAATACTTTGTTAAAGCCAGAGGCGAAGAAGAACATCCCGAGGGCGATTCGCATTATCGCTAGCGGAATAAACCTGCGGAGGCACGGCGTCTGAAACAAAGACTGCCAATAGATCATAAATATTCTCCCTGGGTGATGTAATTTAACGGCACCTGACACAGGTCAATATCATATACCGTCAGATTTGCTGCACTGTTAAAACATACTAAACGCACCACACAAGTGCAAGCGAGGTTCAAAAATAATATTCTGATATTTCTTCCGGGGCCGCCGCATCCCGTTTTAGTTGCTTTTTTTAGTCTAATTATGGACTTCCATCTCCTTGGTAACTCAATATAAACTAGAATTGATAATGTTTTGTTCGACTTGTTTAATGGCGTGACATTAATAGATGTCAAAGGATTATTATGAAAAACGGAATTTATTTAAAGCTATCACCCTTGGTTTTCGCAAGTTTTACGGCTACGGAAGCCTACTCTGCAAGTAGTTCAGTTGGTAGCCTGATTAATAAACGTTTATCGTACATGAAAGACGTTGTCGGCTATAAGGCACAACATCATCAGGCGGTCGAAGACCTGGTACAGGAAAAAAAAGTTTTGGAAAAGGCCGTAGCGGATGCTGAGGCACTGGGAATAAATGGTGAAACAGTGAAACCTTTTATTCAGGCTCAGATGGATGCAGCAAAAGCGATCCAATACCGGTATCGTGCAGACTGGTTGTCGATGCCGGAACATAACTGGACACCGTACCCGCTTAATAAAGTCAGGAAAAAAATCGACCGGTTGAGCTATATCATTCTGCAGGCAGTAGCTGAAAGATTAAAATTAGACGAACCATTGAACGAACACGAAAAAGAGTGTTTCATGCAGGACATCCAACAGCAGAATTTGAACGATCAAGATAAGCTGTTAATTTGGAATGCGCTAAAAAAGGTGTTCCAGAAACAAGGAGGGTAAAGGATTGGTATCACTGGATGCCCCGTGCCGATCTCAGGCATAATAATAGTGCAGAGATGGCGGTATGTCTTTTGCCTAACATCCTGAATGTGCGTGCTTTTTAAGCAGATTACGCTACGTAAAAAATAATGTATCAGCAAGATCCATTATGCTGCAGATTTTACGTAGCACGATCGAAAGAGAACCCTTACTCCCCTGCTCCTGCACCGCGGCCAATGAGGAAAGGTGGAATAATTTTCTGATAAGATGATGTCAAATTTTCAAGGTGATGTGTTACTGATAACTTATCAGCCTCCCGCCTCCGGGGCGGAAACGCTCCCCAGCCCCTACTTTGATTTTACCTAGGCCGTGACCATGCGACGGATGGTTCTGAATCTGTCGGATCAACCCGCCTATCTGCTGGCGCCGGAAATCCAGATCTACGCCGGAGGATGCTGTTTGATTTTTTATGGAACACCGGCGCCCAGATCAACAAAGCCCTGGCCGTTACACCGAAAGAAATTGTGCTTGATGCCGTCAAACCTTTTGTTGTGCTGTTGGCATTAATTGCAGGTCGCCCCGGCTGGCCCGGTAGAGATATGCCAATGAAAAGGATCTTGTGGTTACTAGACCCTAGTTTTGTACGCTGGCTGCGTGATCATCTGGCCACCTTTACCCGTTATGTCACTAAGCCGATATGGGAGATCTCCGATGACTCCGCACGAAACTGGTTGAAAGAAGCTTTGGGTCATGCACAACGCGCGGGGATGAACTTCTCCATTGAGAACATCACACCACATACGTTTCAGCACAGCTTTGCCCTGCATCTGCTCTATAATCGGGCACATCCGAAAATCCTGCAATCGCTCATGGGACACCGATACTATAAAAGTACAGAGAACTATATCCGGTTTTTTGCACTGGACGTTGCCGGTCAGCTGGGAGTGGTTTCGAGATGACTCCGGAACATGCGTTACAGTTGTTACACACTAACTTGTCAACAGTTGTTTGCTGATGGCGCCATCAAGGCGGAGAGTCCCGTGCCGGAAGACTACCTCGCATGACAGATTGAAGGCTTCCGGCTCATGAGTTGCCGCGGGCGGTTGATTGGCAAGTTCGGTTTCAGCATCCAGCGTTATCGGAAGTAGCTGGGGTGTAACCACTCCAGGTGATACGGGCAACTGGGGTTTTCCCTGTCGCCAGTGTTGGCGTCATTTAAACAACAGATTGGCGTTGATACCGTTCTCCAGCGCCAGTTTTGAGATAGAGACGCCGGGCTCACATGACGCGGCCACCAGTCGTTGTTTAAATTCTGGAGGATAATTGGGACAGCCTTTTCGCCTGCCGGCGATAACACTTTTCTGGATATCTGACATTTTGGTTCCCACTACTATTTGGTGGGAACCAAAATGTCGAAGGTGTCAAAAAATCGCCAGACGGTACACAGCATACGCTTACAAAAAGAATGCATCAGGAAGAAAATATACAAAACCCGGGATCTGGTTCGGGCGGATATCTTCGATTACATTGAAGTGTTCTACAACCGGGCCCGGCGTCAGTCCGGAGGCCTTTGAACAGGCCTCGTCGTGAGGACAGAATTTGTGTACTGTCGTGGGGGCAGTCCAATTTCCTGTTCCTTCAACATTTATGTGGAGAGTTTTCCTGTTTGAGTTAACGTCATCTGGTGGCTCTCTACAACTCACGCAGCAGAAGTGGTCAACAAAAACTGGCCACAGCTTTAGAGTTTTTCCAGTATAGGTTTTCCGATTCGTTTGGTGGTATCCCATCGTTATATTCATGCGGTCTGAGCGCTCTGTAATATCTAAAGATATAGTTCGTTATGGAGTGAGTTGCATCGCTGAAGCTTACGTAACCCATCACTGGCACCCATTCTGTTTTCAGACAGCGGAAGAAGCGTTCCATTGGGCTGTTATCCCAGAATTTTCCCCTCCGGCTGACGCTTTGCTTTATTCTGTAACTCCAAACTGACCCCAGTATTGTCAGTGTGATTGCTGTGGCGTATATTTTGTAAGGTCGGAAGTAGCGACGATTTTTTTGCCGACTCGGTTTGGTTGACGAGCCGGCAGTGGAAAGCTTGGTGGAGCTCTATCAGTGGCGAATGTGCGCCAAGTCGTCGGCCGTCAGCCCGGTCATTTTCATTACCGACTCGCGATCGAGCCCGCTGGCCAGCATGGCGCGGGCGATTTTTAACGCCGCTTCGCGTTCGCCTTCTTGGCGCCCTTCTTGGCGTCCTTCTTGCCAACCTTCTAAGCGGCCCTTTTCCAGCCCGCGTTTTTCGCCCTCAAGGCGCAGTTTCTCTGCAATTGTCATCAGCGTGTCCTCGTGTTCCGGCACCCGTGATGCCAGGGTTGATAGTAATTCGCCCGGGTTGCGGGTTTCACCAACCTGCAGCATGTAATGCATCAGTGATGTCAGCTGCTCCTGAGTAGTGTAACCGGCCAGCAGCAACGTGACCAGCTGTTCCAGCAAATCGGCCAGGTCACGCTGGCGAACGTGCTTTTGCAGCAGCTCCAGAATGGCGACGCGGCGATGCTGCATGATTTGATCGTCTGGAATGACCGTGACGTCAACGAGTGGAAAATCTCCCCCGTACAGCTGGCCGGCCAGCGCCGGATCACTGAACCCCTGCAGCCAGCTCATCGGATATGGGTAGGGTGTTATCTGGCCATGGTAGAACAGGACGGGGATGACCAGCGGCAGCTGTTCATTGCCGGCAGCTAGATGGCGTTGCATGGCGGCAATGGCATACCGCATCAACCGAAACGCCATGTTTTTGTCCGGCGTCGATTGGTGCTCGATGAGGGCGTAAATATAGCCGTCGCCCTGCCCAGCCTTCAGCGAATAAAGTACGTCTGAGTAGTACGCGCGAAGGTCGTCCTCGACGAATGAGCCGGACTCCAGACGCAGGCTGCTCAGGTTGCACGCCTGGCGCAACACAGGCGGCAGGTGTGCGTCCAGAAAGTCGCGGGCGGTTTCCGGATGCGTCAAAAACTGTTTGAACAGCGCGTCGTGCGCGGTGGGTGTCTTTTTCATCGTGGTATCGTAGCATGATCCCTCATTTCGCCCTACCCTAGGTTAAGCGGGTTGATACCCCTCTACCCTGACTGAACTGGCGCCGACTCAGCGACTATCTCTTTTTAGCATTGAGAAATGCATCAGCCATGGATGAGGATATTTTTGTGGCCAAGCTGCCTATCTGTTCCCCTAATGAACGTTCTCGTTTCTTTCTATGAAGTATCATTGGACGGGGAGCCGGTTTTTCGTTGTGTGTCGACTGTACACGGGGCAAGCTGTCCGCGAGTTTCTTTTTTACGAAACTGACATTGAATGCTTTTTCTGTGCCACCGATTTTATTAGGAAATACCAGGGTTATTTCATCTTCAGAGTCTTTGACAAAACAGGTTCTGATGCGGGTTTCTTTCTTGTTGCTCTCTGATTCTGACAACAGCTCATTGATTTTCTCATACTCGAGAAGAAGATAGCTTACGCGAAAACGTTTATTAAGATTACCGTTAACGATAGCCGTCATATTTTCCTTTTCATCAACAACCAATTCAATGTTTCTTATTGTTAACGAGCCCACAATATGCGGTGTTGATACGGAGTAAATGGGGGGGGGGGGGGCGGATGTATTTTTCTCTGCGGGCGTCACCGACATTAAATCTGGCGTGATGCTAGTATCCTGTTGGAAATTAACATTATCTTCCTTTTCTGATACAAGCTCGTAGCGACAGGTAAACGTCCTTTTGCCGTTGTGCGTCTGTACCTTGTTTTTCTCCCTGGCGGCAAAAACAATGATATTTTTTACATCCTTAATGTCAACGTGCATTTTTAAAAAATCAGTTGCTTCGAACGTAAATCTGATTGTCGTGCCACGGATTTCCCCTTGTATCCGTAATGCGTCACTGGATATGATGACACCTTTTTCAATTAAAACTGGTTCCCACCCCGGCGCGCTTGCCGGTTTCGTTTTTTTTCAATACCGGTTCTGAATGATAACACGGATGAATTGGCCAGGGGGGGCTAAGGCATCAAAGAGTCCCCGTGAACCGTATGAATTCTCATAATTAAAAACATCTTTGCCACATTTATTGCAAGTGGCATTAGGCACAGTGAACGATGTGAAAGAGTCAAATTTATTCGTGGTTACATTATGTTTTGGTGTTTTTTATAGTCATGAGATTCGTATTCTGAAGCGTGTTCTTCATCAAAGGTGGGGGGAACAATACGTCCTCTCATTTTTCTGAATATTGTGACGCTCATTGTTCTGGCCTCCCTTGGCAAAAATTACTGCGGTAGTGGTCGTGATGAGGTGACAACTGTTGCCGGCCACTTCCGGTATGCTCCGAACTGGATGGAGGAAGTATAGCGTTTGCATTGTGTTTCGGTAAAACGCCTCTTTTACCGAACGTTGCCGACTTATCCACCGTTTCTGTGGGTAACGCTATATCTTGTGCCTGAATTAGTCGTCTCGGCTACTACATGTTGTGTCGGTTTGCCCCGTGGTCGGCACCGCCAGGCAAAGGAACCACGGACGCTTTCAAGTAAACTACCTGTTGGGTGACAGAGATTAAAACAACGATTTTGACGCTGATTGTTGTCACATAACCCGTGATTTATTCAAAGTTATGCAAATCACATGGGTTTTAGCTTTGGTGAGGGAATTTTCTGGGGTTCCGGCGTAGGACCCTATGAAGATTATCGTCGTCGGATCCTGACGCAGCTCAACCGGGGATAAGGCCGCCATGCTGTGGCGCGGGCGATCTGCTACGGGCTGCGCGGTGAGATCAGAAAGCGCTATCGTGAAGGGCAGGAAGATCAACTGGGTGCGCTGGGCCTGGCCACTAACGCAGTGGTACTGTGGAACACGCTTTATATGCAGGAAGCACTGAACTGGATGCGTAGAAACCAGGGTTGAAGATATCCGCCCGATTATCCCCACTGATGCACGGCCATATCAATATGCTGGGGCATTATACGTTCACGCTCCCGGAGGATATTTTAAAGGGAGAACTGAGAGCATTAAATTTTAATATAAACAACGAATTATCTTCTTAACGTACGTTTTCGTTCCATTGGCCCTCAAACCCCATCACGGGCTATTACAGTGCCATCCGGCCTCACTCGTATAACGGCGGTCTGACGCCAAACGAATCTGAGCGACTGTACTACTTACAGTCTAATGCGGTGGCCAGTATTAGTTGACCACTACAGCAAGAGTCTGCACAGCAAATGTGGAGAAAATAAGGTGACCCTTCTCGATCTGAAAACCCGGCGGTGGCGTTCTGGCGTGAGGGGAAGGCAGGGAGGCGGCTATGCGCCTCCCTGGCAGGGCATCAATACACTTCTGGCACGACCATATTATCCGGCACCGGGCTGCGACTGTAGTCCGGGCTGCGTTTGCGTGGCGGCAGGGTGATCACCTTGCCTTCGGCTTCTTCGTAGGGCACTTGCTTAAGCAGATGGCTGATACAGTTAAGCCGGGCCTTTTTCTTGTCGACACCCTGAACCACCCACCATGGCGCCTCAGGAATGTTAGTGCGCGCTAACATGACTTCTTTGGCCTCGGTGTAATCCTCCCAGCGGCGGCGGCTCTCCAAATCCATTGGGC
>Ga0308167_1000700_pt1 | contig 52231 bp, 65 predicted proteins | sample PhyCR1_2_FD_202138 | JGI IMG/M metagenome (GOLD analysis project Ga0308167, IMG submission 202138) | Phyllosphere microbial communities from UC Gill Tract Community Farm, Albany, California, United States - DLSLRC.R1 | ecosystem: Host-associated > Plants > Phyllosphere > Unclassified | place... | reverse complement strand
TCAACATCTGAAAAGTTATTAACAATTGTTTTAATGTCCATACATATAAAGTTTTATCTGCATATGAAATGTCTATCTTGTCAGCACTATCTTCAACTTCAACAACACTGAACTCTCGACCAAAAACTGTGAACTCAGTTGGACTTGATTGTTGAAAATCAACTCCCATATGTTCAGCATCTTCTTTCAATGACAGAATAACATCATTAATTGATTCTTTATTTACAGAACGTCTTTCACCTGTGATAAATTCAAGGTCATCTATAATATCAGTACTATCATACCATGTAACTGAAGATAAGGTTCCAAACAAACTTAGTACTTGTTTGCTGTTAAGTTTTTCTTGTTCTTCAAATTCAGGATCAGTTGAAATGATATTTACATAGTAACTTCCATCTTTTGACATTTTATTTTTTGCAAGTACTAATGTCCATGAATCTTTTTTAACTTCAATCTGAACTAGAGTGTCCATTGTTTTACCGAAAGCCTGTACTTTATATTCGTCTTTCTTGTACATCATTTTGTACACGGTAAGCATTACATCAACGTTCGCTTCTAACTCTTCAGCAGGAAGTTCGGTATTTGAATAATCAATACCAGATTCTTTGATATTATCATAGATGGGCGAAATATTTTTATACAATGCACTCATAGCCTTTTTATATCGTTCTGGTTGTTTACGATATAAATGGATCAAGAATGTTCTCGATTCTCTATTATTTTGTGCCACATATTCAATTGCTTTTTTTATTGCTTCATTTTTATTAGGATTAAGTTCATCCTTCAAAGCACTCTTTTCAAGTTCTACAGTTATGTTATCGATTACGTTTCCTAATTGTGGAGTAAATTCAATACCACTGGTATAGTAATCTTCACCATCAGAAAATTCTTTACTGTATCCCGGTTTCCTTTCCAATTGATTATCATTTTTGTTGATATTCTTAATTGCAAATGCCTGTACTACGTGTTGTAGTTCATGATACGTATTACTCATGATTTCACTGGCAGTTTCAAGAAATGATGGATTATGATTTAATCTTCCGACAACAACTGTAACTAATGCTGAATAGTTACCAATTGATTCTTTTGAACCACCTAAATTGTTATCTTGACTCTTAATCAACAAAGATAACTTCATGCGGTCTTTCATAAGACTGACCAATCCTGGAGTTACACCTTTGAAGTTTAGTTCTTGGAAAAACCTTTCTACGTCAATAGGGATATCGATAGAATGGTTAACAATGCTATTTGCTGTTTCAGCGGAAATATTTTTAGCTCCGTACTTAGACTGCAATTTACCCATTGTTGTTTGTGCATCTTTGATGATCCGATTCTTTTCTTCATCACTTGTTCCGGTAGGAAGCATGAGCTGAATCTTATCAACATATTGTTTTATTTTAAAGTACAGGTACGATGCCACATACATGTTTACTTTAGTTAATACTTCTTGCGGTACTTTAATGATCGCTTCTTGTAACTGATTATACTTCATCTTCGCGTCCCTTTAACTTAATCATACGTTTCGCAATATCAGTCATCTTCTGACTAATTTCACGTTTAGCAACTCGACCAGTTCTTGTATTTCTCCACTGTTTACCCTGGAAGGTATAAGTATCACCATCTGGTGCACGGAATTCATGACCAATTGGAACTTCTACAGTGTTTAGTACTTCTGGTTTTAATGCATCTTCCCATTCACCAGTTTCAACGTTATATTTCAAACGTGGTTTAACTTCATTGGGATTAGTATCAAATTTATGTTGTGGGATTGACTTAACTTGACGGTACGGATATTTGTCGCGAATATAACGCCACAAGAATTTACCCTTACTGTCAACCTTTAACATCTGGCGTACTAATGCTTCTGGTACGTTGTCGTACTCATAAGTACTGCCATTTATAAAGGTAATGTATAAAGCCTTACCTGTATGTTCGATTGTTTTAAGGTGTGATGAATCAACGTCAGTTGGAGCAATAGCTTCAAGAATAGCGTTTAATAATTCTTTTTTCTGCATAATAAAAAAACTCCAAGGTTAATTTTGAGTATTTATCTCTCAAAACCTTGGAGTTTAAGTATTAGTTATTAAATGTCACCTGGGAAATCGCGACGGATAAGATTTTCAAGTAATTCCATACTATCCATTGATTCTGATTCATAAATTTCAATCATATCAGTTTCAAGTTCATTGCCCGTTGCGACGTTGGCAGTTTCAACCATACAAGAGAATGTATGCATTAGTTCCATAGTACCTTTCGCTACTACAGCAGAACCTTCATGATGAATAGCATTCACAATGTTATGAGTTTCTTCATAATCTTTGCGGAAAATGTCAGCCACAATCTGTTCAACATAACTAGCTGAGGTTGTAGCATTATCAAGAATAACAAGTTCAAATTGTGGAACTTTTAATGTTGAAACTGGATTGTCTTTAAGGAAAGCATCAAAGCCGTACTTAATTGCATCCAATTCTTCCAAATCAAAAGAATCTTTAATTTTTGAAACATAATCAGTAATATCATTCGTGCCGACAATATAATATACTGAGTTTTTGTAAGAAGCTTTAACCACATCAGTACCAAATAGTGAGAAAACTTCACGTACAATATTAACCATATAATAGAACTCCGAGATGAGTGGGTGTTAAAACTATTTAGTTAACACCCTTATAAATTTTTTGTACTTATTTTGCTTTAACTGTGCAGGTGATATTGTTTCCCTGTACTGCAATTTGTTGAACAAACTCAGACTCATTAATACGAGAAACTACTTCTTTCAAGCGTTCAGTATTTGCTTTAACGAGTTCAGGGTTTGCTCGTGTACGTCCTGCCATTTTCATGACAATACGAACATGTTTACCTTCTTCAATAAACTTTTGTGCAGACTTTAATTTAGTACTCAAGTCATGTTCATGAGTGTTGTATGCGAATTGTACTTCTTTAATTTGAACTGCGGTTTCACGCTGTTTCTTTTTGTTGTTCTTTTCAGTTTGTTTTTGATCGTACAAGTACTTGTTAAGATCAGCAACTTTAACAACGGGAACATCTTGTTCAGATACTTGAATTAAATCTAATTCTTTACTGTAAGCAAAAGAAAGTGCAGCAGCGATTGCCATTACTTTGCTAGAACCGTCTTCTTCTACTAAACGAACGTTCTTTGCAGTAATTTTTTCGTTGGCAATAACAGATTTCATATAGGTTTTATAACTCCGAGGGGGTATTCATTAGGTAAATCATAACATAAATTTCAGATTTGTCAAGCGTTTATCGCTTGTCGTCTGCGTCTTTCAATGCTTTGCAGATTTCTTGTACAAATTTTAAATTTGCAATAGCAGTATCTGCAACACTGCGGGTACGTGGATAAGGAGCTTCTTTAGACATTTTTTCTAAATCATAAATTATCTTATCAAAAGCAGAAACGTCCTCTAAAATCCTATCATAAAAAGTTTTGTCGTCCATGTCAACTCCATGTTGAAAATATTATAGTGTAATGTAACTAACGGTAGTACTAACAGTTTCTGCTGGAACATCAACGTAGATCGTTTCTAGTTCATGATAATTGTTGGTAGTTGTTGCACCTGGATACGGAGCACGGTTCACAGTTTTCTGTACTTCAACAAACTCACCAACGATTTCTTGTGCAAGTGCTTCATCGATGATTGTCTTGATCGCTGAACTTGCTACGTCTTCTGGTACTTGACCTTCAACAAAAGGAACCTGATTTACAAATGCATCATAGCTGATGTAACCAACGGTGATTTTTGCATCAGTTGGGATTGCAGTTGCAGATCCAGCCGTAGTGTAATCGATCTTGAAGTATACTGGAACAGCTAGTTCACTTAGTTTACGTTCAATTTGTTTTAGACGAACAAATGCAATACCTTTATCAAGGGTTTGTGCATCAGTAGGTACTGTAGTACTGGTATTGTCATAATCTGAGTACTGATAAAACTTTTTATCATCTAAAAGTTGACCAGGTACTTCGATAGTAAATGCTTGAAATAAATTGTTCATTGTAGTCTCCAATATAGAACTTTATACTATTTATGTGTGAACATATTAGAAAGTTCACACAAGGGCAGTTAACCCGTTAATATCTTCCGTTTTTACGTAACATTACGCTATAACGTGGACGGGTCAAAGCTGTATAAAGGATACGGCATTTAGTATCGTTGTTTGCAATGCGTTCGATAAAATCTGTATCGAACCAGATATTATTAAAAGTACTTCCCTGTGACTTGTGAGCAGTAGTTGCATATGGATAGTTTATAACGTTAATCTTATTCTTGATAACGTAATAGTCCTGCCACATGTACGGCTTTTTAGTTAAAGGGTTTTCTGCTTTCTTTTCAATCTTATCTACCAAATCTTCAAGATGCTTATCCAATGTAAGTCGTGTATACGGCCCAACCCCAAGAATGAAATTACCATTTGGTAATTTAAACTGCCAACAATCAATACCTAGAAATGATTCTTGTCTGATTTCTGGACACTGAATTATTTGCTGTACTGTGTATGGACAGTTCTCAGTAATGGTTTCAAATACAATTGGTTCACCTGCAACAAATTCTGATTCAGTATGTTCTGGAAACACTTCGTTTCTGATATACATGTTTGCAAAGTTTACACGATAGTTTGTATAAGCAATAATCTTATTCTCTTGAACAAAATCATATAATTTTCTTGAAGAAGTTCGGTTCTCATTAACATATTCTTTATAAATGTCCAGAAATAGCATCTCGTCATCAATTGGCGTGATGGTATCCATTCCTTCCAGATTATTAAGAATATCCATTGGTTCCCGACCAGTACCGATACATTCACGAATCTGAGTTGCGACATTGATAATTGGATTATCAAGTGCCTGACGTAAAACATCAGTAAGTTCATATTTTAGTGTAATGTCAAAGGTAGGACTTAGTTTTGTTACATTGTTAGTTCCTTCAGTTTCAACTGGAGGTAATTGACATGAATCACCAATGAAAATAATAGCCCTACGAACACGGTGAATCTGGCTCATAATATGCTGATACATCTCTTCGGAAATCATACTACATTCATCAACGAATAGTACGTCAACCATAGCAGTACTGTTCTTTGATTGTGGGTCATGCTTAAGTACTTGGCGACTCTTTTCATAGACTAACTTAAGTCCTAAAAAGGAATGGATAGTACTTACTAGTGCGTCATCTTTTGTCAATCCAACATTGACTAACATATCACGAAGCACAGCGTTAGCTTTATGTGTAGGTGAAGTTACTGCAATGTTATATCCTTGATAGATATTTTCAATAATTTTAGAAACTAAAGTACTTTTACCAGTTCCTGCAAAGCCGATGATTACAGCTTCCGACCGACCAGGAAAATTATTAATTCGGTCGATTACATCATCAAAAATATATTGTTGCTTATCCGTAAGCGTAATACTCATTTCATCTCCTGTGCGGCCTTCTGAGCTAGGTCATTAGCCATTTCGTTATACATATTACCTACGTGTCCGTACTCGTGTGTATATGTACATTCATTACCTATTGAATCAAGCAATTGCCATAGTTCTAGGTTTTTAACTGGTTTATTCTTAGAATCACGCCAGCCTTTCTTTTTCCATCCATGACGCCATGAATTCATACCATTAACAACGTATTTCGCATCAGTGAAAACATCGATGTTACCGTTGTAATTATATTCCTGACGAATATAGGATATTGCTGCAATTACTGCTGTCAGTTCCATTTGATTATTAGTTGTATGTTTTTCACCAAAAGATAACTTATCAATTACTTCGTTATCTTTAAGAATGACAATACCAACTCCACCCGGTCCGGGGTTGCCTAAGCAAGAACCATCCGTATGAATTCTATACATATCTAATCATCTCAAAATCATTCCACATTCTTTTATGTAGATAGGTTACTAATATCCCATCATCAAGTAATTTACTCGTCATTGGATAAAATACATAATCTGGATTAGTAGAATGAATATCAAAAAATGTATCACATTCAAAATCACCATTAACCTGACTGAGAATAACTTCATCAATATATGGTAACGCAGCTTCATATATAGTAGCTCCACCAATGACGATAATATTATCATTGTATCGTAAGAAATCACATAGGCTATTCTTATGAATAAAAATAACATCCTTATGTTTATTGATTTCGGAATCCGAAACATGTCGAGAAGTCACTACAATGTTTAACCGGTCAGGTAGTGGTTTACGTGGTAGACTTTCCCAAGTCTTATAACCCATTAATATTTTTTTACCTTGGGTTTCTTCTTTGAAATGTTTAAAATCTGCTGAACTATGCCAAGGAATAGAATTATCTTTACCGATACCATTTTTTGAATCAGTACATAAAATTATTTTATTCATTTAGATAACTCCGATTTAACTTTCTTATTACTATTAATTAGTAATGTCATTCTAAAAATGAACACTGCACTAATTGCAATAGTTAATGGAATGTTTTGAATCATATAAGCAACTACTGCAAGGTGGCAAATAAATGAGCCAATGTAGTTGATAAGTCTAGGCCGGAATTCTTCTCCGAAGAGAAATTCTACTCCTTCCTTAAATTGACTTCCTACTGCTGGGTACTGAATAACCACTTGGTCAATACGGTAAGCAATAAATAATGCCCCGATGCAAAGTACTGTATAGTAAATCTTAAGAGATAATACATCTCCTATGTAGGCTAGGTAGGAAGTAAAAAGAATGTTGAGTATATTATAAATAGTCGTGATCATAGTTGGCTCTGTTGTTAATGTAGATATTATACCATAATCGTCTTATACGTTTCACTTATTTGCTATTTTTATGTACGTATCGGTAAATATGTATATAAATTATTAAATAATGGAGAGGATAAAAAAGGATTATGTTCAATATTAACGCTGACGTGATTAAAAAAATCCTTGAAGTATTCTCTAGAATGTCAGCTCTGCGTATGGTCGCTCTTTCGTTGTGCTTAATGATGATGGGTATGGTATATGTAACTTCGGATACATGGTCTGCTTACATCGGTTCTAGGTTTAATTCATTGCAACAAAATGAAATGTTCAAACCTGCTACTTATGCGATTAAACCTCAAAACCTTGCAAGTATTAATGCATCGATTGGAACGTTTATTCAGCAAAACAACGAAATAGCTATGATACTAGTTTACAAGCTAGTACCAGAGGCAGATGCATTCTATCAAGGGCGTGTTTTGGTAACCGGCATAGCAAGTAAAAGTACAAATCTAAACATAGATAAGTACAACTTAAAATGGCTACCGATTAGTGCTTTTAGAGCACAATCAAATATGATATTAAAGGGTAAGACATTTATTGGTGACATAGGAGTTATTAGCCGAGAGTATCTACAACCTGATAATGAGTTAAGAGATGAATATCTCACACCTGCTAATCTAATGGCAATTTACAATGATGGTGGCAAATACGTGATTTCAGTTCCGATTAGAACTAGTCGAATCGAAGGTTACGTAAGTGTTATTTTCAGAAATGTACCTGAGTCTGATGAACAAGCAAAACAATATTTAAATATTGCACAAGCCGTAGCGGGTGAAACAGGATACTACATCTCGTACTAAGGAGAATAAACATGTTTAATCGTAAAGAACATCTACCTATCATCGGAAAGATGCTTACACTGGTTGCGTGTTTCGTACTTGGTTTGTTCATTCTGTTTAATATGGATGCGATTCATAGAAAAACGGAAGCAGAAGTAGCTCCAGCAATAATGAAAAATATGTCTTCTGTTAATCAACAGAACACTGAAGTCATTAATATGGAGTTCAAGAAGATGATGATGAAATTTCCTGATATATCTTCTGTTGTCTTATACAAGTTTGTATCAGATAAAGGAACAAAGATGTACACTGGTCAGATTAATATAACATCTGAAACCAATGACGGTACTAAATTACCAAACGATAGCACAGTTGTCCCGATGGTAGATGGTACTAATAATATTCAGGAAATACTCTTGAATAATGTACATTACGAAAACATTGCAACTATACAACTACTTTGTGAAACCCGATATGATAATACTCAACCATATTCATGTGAACGGTATAAACGTAACGGTGAAACTTATAAAAGTATAGTGTCTATTCCCATTGTCCAAAACATCGATATTGGTGTTATTGGCTATGTGATGATAACTCTAGGATCTGAATACGATAACCTTCAAGTTCAAAATCTTGTTAACGGTCTAAGACCAAATCTGGCTAATGTCCAAATATTAGCTAAGTGAATAAAAAGGGAGCCATTGGCTCCCTTTTTTTATTGGACAATAAACTTGCTTAGGTCTGGTTCAAAGAACCCCATACCTTTAAGTACTTTACCATCACCTGCACGATTGATAATATAAAATGTATTACCATTATGTGTTACTTCACTAGTAGTTGCACCAATGTAATCATTTTTACCTTCAATTACACGAGCTTTAATACTTTCATCTGCTTCAGTACGGGTTTTACAGAATTTGCTCATATTTGATTGGTGAACTTCATTAAATGCACCAATTAAATCAAAGTTATGTGCATGAGCAATACCAATTACTGAAAGTACGATGTTGTTTAAACCAATCTGAATAGTACGGCGGTCACCTTGAACTAGACCACGTTCAGTTTGATTGTAACCATCTTGAACATGTCTACGTGTGTCGTAAGCAGATGAAATTGTCATTGCTTGAGACTTGACGCTCTGAAGATGAGAATACACTTCATGTTCAATTGATTCTAGACCAAACGTAGCATATGCACCATAAGCAACATAAAGTACATCACAAATGCCGTCTAGAATACCTTCTAGATTATCAGTATCAACTGAATCGAATAGTTCATTCTTACCGTTCATTTCTTCATCAATAAGACGTAAACGGAAGTTACCAACTTTAGTTGTAGGATTTTTCCATGAAGTGTTAACTTCTTGACCTGCAACTGACATAAACTCTACTACTGACTCAAATTGATTTGTTGTGGTAGTCATTACCATTCTCCATAATATGCATCACCGTACTGAACAGTGATGTGTCCGATTTCTGCGAATTGTGGTTCAATATTCGAAAGAATAAAAAGCAAATCCTCGCAGTACTTCTTAATGTATTCTTCACTAAAATCAGAAGTTTTAATCTGAATTAGAATGTTTGTTGCATTTGATGAACCGCCAATAAAAGTACTATCATCGTATTCATAAATGGCATCTAGTAATTCACCCTCAAAAGGTGAATCGAAAAGACCGGCGGTTAAATCAATTGATACTAACGATTCTGCAAACTCATTAAGATGTAATTTCTTAATTGTTCTTTTAGAACGTGCTGATGTTTTTGGTAATGATTCTTTTACTTTTGAAAATGTATACTGCATTTTTATCACTTGCGATTAGTACGACGAGCTTTACGAGCTACTTTATTTGAAGCACGACGTTTTGCTTTAATTTTACGCTTCAATGCTTTATCTGAATCTTTCTTCATATAATAACCAGAAAGACGTTCAATCATTTTACGAGTATATTCAAGGTCCGCTTCAGTCATTTCATAACCAGGAACTTCTTCTGCTGCTGCTTCTAGATTGTTGTTTACCATTTGATTTAGTTTCTCGTTCATAATTTTTCCTTTTTCTGTGAACTCAATTATTATACCACAAATCTTTCGTCTGTTTCATTTTCTTGCCGATTTAGAATAGGCATGAAGTATGCAATTTTATCTGTAGGAATATGCTGCAATCCCTGTAGTACTATGCCATTGTCATAAGTTTCAATGATCATGTCAGTAAACTGTTCACCCGATATTAGTTTAATGTAATACGGATATGATGGATCAAAAGAGAACACATCTTGAATTGTTGGATTTTGATTAGCCATTAATATAATTCTCATTAAAAAAGGAGGCATAGCCTCCTTTAGTTATTATAGTTCGAAACTTCCGAATGATTCTTCAGAAATATCATTTACAACACCACCAAGAATATAAGAACTGATTTCAGTTTCTTGTGGAGCTACCTGTACATCGGCACCAGCAATCCAGCTTTGTGTCCAAGGTAAAGGATTATTTTGACTTACACTGTACGGACATTTTACGCCTGCTGCCATCATACGTTTAGAACCAATCCAACGAACATACTGCTTAAGGATTGCTGCATTTAGACCAATGATAGAACCATCTTTGAATAGGAAATCAGCCCATTCTTCTTCCTGAACAATTGCGTCCATGAACATGGTCTGTACTTCATCAGCACATTCTTCTGCAATTTTAGCGAAGTCTTGATCTTCCTTTTTCAATAAGCGTAACATCATTTGAGTTGCACCTAAGTGAATATTTTCATCACGACAAATGAAACGAATGATCTTAGCATTACCTTCCATTTTTTCATTCTCTGCAAAACTCCATGAACAAGCAAAGCTTACATAGAAACGAATACCTTCTAAGATGTTGATACTATTGATACATAACCATAGTTTCTTTTTCAATTCATAAAGATCAACTACAACTTCTTCGCCGTTGACAACGTGTGTACCCACGCCTAATAGACGATACTTAAGAATGTAGTCATCAAGATCATCATAGTACTTTGCAATATCATCAGCACATGATGTAATTTCAGGAATATCTAACATGGTGTCAAATACTTCTGATGGGTTTGCATATACGTTACGAATAATATGTGTATACGAACGGCTATGAATACTTTCAAAGAACGCCCAAGTTTCAATGAATGATTCAATCTCAGGTAAAGAAGCAATTGGTAGTAGAGCTAAGTTAGGACCACGACCTTGTACTGAATCAAGAAGAATCTGACGCTTTAGATTTGATGTGAAAATATGACGTTCATGATCCTGTAGTGATTTAAAATCAATACGGTCTTTAGAAAGGTCAACTTCCTGTGGACGCCAGAAGAAACTCTGATGGCTCTCTGTCATTTTTTCAAATGGAGAGTACTTAACTGTATCATAACGCTGAATGTCAACTGACTCATCCAAGAACATATTTTTAAGTAGGTGAGAGGTTTCATTCTTTTTAAATACTGACATTGTTTTTCCTTATGTGTTAATCTTTTTGCCAAGTTTATATGACAACCAGTGAATATCACGTAGGCCGTCTTTAGAAGTAGCGTGAAGTTCTAATAGTTCGTTCCATGTTAGAACAGTAGTATCTAATGGTGTATGTGCATGATAACGATCAATACCGTCTTGACATGGATCAAACGCCATAATTTGTGCACCGGTAATAGTTGCTGCTGGTGCGGCAAGACCTAATAAACTTCTTATATCATCCGAAATAATTTGGAACGTTGCTAATGCTGCAACACTCAACTGATCCCATTTTTCTTTGATGAAATCTACCGTTAATTTCTGGTAACGAGAAATATAATTACTATCCAAGTACTCCCATTTTTCTTTGATAAAATCAACTGTCATCGTTTGATAACGGGAAATTTGTTCACCAACTTTATCTGAGAATGCTACTAACTGATCCCACTTATCTTTCAAGAAATCTTCTGTTAGTGTTTGGTACTTAGTAATAGTTTCAATTGCGGTGGATTGAAAATCGCTCCACTTTTCTTTAATTAATTCAATTGGCATGATTACGTACTGTGCAATCACATTTTTGTTAAACCAAGCCCACTTTTCTTTAATAAAATCCATTGTCATTGTTTGGTAACGAACTAATGCGTTTGCATCTAAACGATGAAAATGTTTTTCAATAAAGTCTTGTGGTAGTTTTTGATATTGAATAACTTGGTTCATATCCAAGTCATCCCAAAATTCCTCAATAAATTCCAAATCCATTGGTTTTGTATAATCGACTTTCATTTATTACACCGATAAAAAATCCCGTCAGTGACGGGATATTTAATTTTAAATTTTACAACTATCGCAATCTTCTTCATCTTCTTCCATTGGTGGAAGTTGAATCACGATACCTTTTTCTTTCTTCACATCTTCCAATTTATCCAAATCAACTTCACCTGAACCATCATTGGTATTCATATAATAAAGATTTTTTAATCCGTACTTATAACACTTCATTAAGTCTTCAAGTAACATAGACATAGATAATTTTTTATCTGGATAGTTTTCTGGATTATAACTGGTATTTGCACTAATACTTTGGTCAATGTATTTTTGTAATACCCCACAGATCTTAATGTAACCATCGTTACTTGTCTGTTCCCAAAGTAGGGTGTACTTATTCTTTAATTTTCCAATCTCAGGAACAACTTGTTTTAGAATACCATCTTTAGATGCTTTAACTGAAACTAAGTTACGTGGTGGTTCAATACCATTAGTACTGTTACTGATTTGTGCAGAAGTTTCTGCTGGCATTAGTGCCATAGTTGTTGCATTACGAATACCATGTTGAGCAATGTCAGCACGTAATGTATCCCAATCCATTTTCAAATCTGTTCCTACAAGAGAATCAATACTTTTCTTATAAGTGTCGATTGGTAGAATACCTTTAGCATATTTTAGATTCTCAAACTTCTCACACCGACCTTGCTCTTTAGCAAGTTGTACTGAGGATTTAAGCAAATAATATGACCAAGCTTCTGACCACTCATTGATAGTTGCTAGTGCTCCGTCATCGTAACGTAAGCCACGCTTAGCCAAGAAGTATGCTAAGTTGATGATACCTACACCTAACGGACGATAAGCCTTTGTAGCTCGTTCTGCGTGGATTACAGGGTATTCCTGATAGTCAAGTAGTGCATCTAATGCACGTACTGCCAAGTCACATGCTTCTTCCATTTCAGAAGGAGTGTCAAAGTTGCCCCAATTAATAGCAGCCAAAGTACAGAGACTGATTAAACCATTCTCATCATCTTTAACATCTTCAAACGGAATTGAAGGTAATGCTATTTCCTGACATAAGTTACTTTGCTCAACTGGTGCAACTTTCTCATCGAATGGTGAGTGTTCATTAGTCAAGTCAATATTCTGAACATAGATACGACCTGTCTCAGAACGCTCTGTCATGAACTGTGAGAAGGCTTCAATAGCAGTCAATGTCTTGCGACGGATACTAGGATCATTCTCGTACTGAACGTATAGACGCTCAAATTCGGCCTGATCTGAACAGAACGCATCATACAACCCAGGAACATCACTTGGTGAGAAGAATGTAATATTCTTACGATCAAGCAAACGCTGATATAGTGTTTTGTTAAACTGGAAACAATAATCCAACTGACGAACACGAGAGTTCTCAGTACCTTTATTGTTTTTAAGAACAATCAGATCTTCAAATTCATAATGCCATAATGGGAAGTGGACTGTTGCTGCTCCGCCACGAACACCACCCTGTGAACAGGATTTAACAGTTTTTGCAACTGCCGATAAGAATGGAATAAGACCAGTATGTACTGCATCACCGCCGCGAATCTCAGAACCAACGGCACGAACTCGACCATAGTTTACACCAAGGCCAGCTTTCTTAGAGATATATTTCATGATAGCAGAGTTACCTGCTGCAATACTATCTAGGCTGTCACCAACGTTAAGAACTACACAAGAGCTAAACTGGCGTGTATTAGTACGTAGACCTGCCATGATAGGGGTAGGTAAACTAATATCAAAATTACTTACTGCATCATAAAACTTTTTAACCCACTGAATACGATTTTCAGTATAATTCATGAATACGATAGCTGAAATCATCATATATGCCATTTGAGGAGTTTCAAAGATTTTACCTTCGATTCCTTTTTTTGGGTTGGCACGGTTTTGAAGTAAGTATTTTCCTTCCCATTGCTTCATTGCAACAAACGTAAATTTATCATCACGTTTGTGTTTGATATAACGACCAAGTTCTTCTAACTCTTGAGTAGAATACTTTTCAAAAATTTCTTTATCGTATTTTCCAATTTCTACTAGTTTGGTAACATGGTCGATGAATTTGATTGGCTCATAGCTACCATATACTTGCTTGCGAAGAGAATAATTAATCAATCTTCCTGCAACATATTGGTAATTAGGAGTTTCTTCAGAAATTAGCTCCGAAGCGGCCTTAATTAGAATGTCGTGAATGGTTTGGGTATTCATACCTTCAAAAAACTGAAGCTGTGAACGCATTTCAATTTCTGAAACTGAAACTCCGGTTAGACCTTCACACGCAAAAAATAAAATCTGGTGAATTTTATCTAAATCAAGTGCTTCCTTTGCACCATCACGTTTAGTAACGTTAATCATCGTACATCCTTGTCGTTGTTTTTCTTAAAAATCTTAGTTTTATATTTATTAGGGGCGAAAAAAGGCGGGAGCCTTAAAGTGCATCCCACCCGCGAATTATGAATTCCACAGTACAACTTTCAGCACTATCATTTGATAATGTGATTGCCATTCTGTTTGTTCCCGTATCGAAAGCTGGGTCTTCAAATTCGATGACCACTAAACCTTCTGTTTGATTTGTATTGTTTTGTTGGGCGATAAGTACTGTACCGTCCTGAACCACAAGTTGTACTGCACCAGATTCAAGTAATGTACTACCAGACGCATTACTGAATGCTACATATTCAATAAACACACGAGAAGTACTTTGTATGTTTACAGTAGCATTACCATTTGCTGGAACTGTTACTTTATATGGTTTGTTTACTAGTGTATTGATGATATTCCAAGGGGTGAATTCTGTAAGAATCTCTACGTTCTCTTTACCAGAATTAGGGGCGTTTTCCCAGGTGCGGCCTGCAACAATAGATGCAGGTTCAGATGTGCTTGGTAATCCAATGAATACACGACCAACATCAGTACTGAATCCTACCTGACCTTTCTCTAGTGCTAGAGGCAGGTCACGCTGTTTACCCATTCGAACTTGCATCAATGCAATTTCTTTTTGAGCCATAACTAAAATCTCCTATTAAAGTATAGAATTATTTAGTACTTTCGTCTTTCGCTTTAACTTCAGCAATACGAATGTCAATTAGCTCATTTACTTTAGCTCCATCTACAGCAGTAAGAATTGGTGCTGGTACAGCACTCTTAAGGTGTTTTAGATATGGTGCAAAAGATTTAAATTCTTTTTCTTGAAGTGCGGTGTTAATTACATCAACATCTTCTTGTGCACTTTCGGTGCGAACGATTTCAACTTCATCATCAGCAATAACAACTGAATTTTTAATTTCTTCTAAATCTTGTTGTTGTTCAACAGTATTAGTTTTATAATTTTCAATGGTTTCATTTACTGAAGTAGTTTCATCAACTACTGGTTCATCTTGAATCATAATATCAGCGATTTCTTCAGCAATTTGTTCTGCTGTTTTTCCACCACGAACTTTATAATCTTTCACTGCTGAAATTAGTTTTACTGGAAGCGGTAGTGCGTCAAGGTCAGCTTCTGATAATTTAATCAGTTCCTGAATATCATAGCCTTTTGCTTGTACTGCTTTAATTGCGAATAAATCTTGTTTCATTGCTCTAGTTCCCATTTTTACATTTCTCCACGCTGAGTATAATATTGCTCTACTCTTTCAATCCACATACGTTTAGCTTCTTCGAAGTCTTCACCTTCTATAATAAATTCTTGATAGACAAGATTTTCAGGATCTGCTCGAACACAAATAAAAATAACACCACGTTGAATATCAGTTCCGTGTTGTTGATTGTGTGCCAAGGCATAAGCGGCTAACTGAAGACGATAGTTTTCAATATATTCCCACGTCTTAGGTTTTCGTGAATTTTTATAATCCATTATAGAAGGGATACCGTTGTGCATTCCTACTAAGTCTGTCGTTCCAGCCCAAAGACCATTATAAAACAACGGAACTTCCTGGCCCCAAATCTCATTGATAGCAGGCCATGCATTCATCTGAATACAATCTGCCATGTTTCGGGCAAGTACTCGTATTGGCATTCCACCATGATGATCAGGATCGCCAACTAATCTGCGTTCCAAATTCTCATGCATGAAGGTTCCGACTGTGGTTGCTTCTAATGTTATTTCTTTTGCGGCGGCTTCACCGACTCTTGCTCTCCACTTCTTCAATCCTTCATCATCAGAGGTGGCACTTAGTATTGTAGTCACGGATGGTAGGTTTCCACTTGGGGTAGAATAAAGGCGACCATCGGGGCCGCCTTCAATTCGTTCATAACCGACATACGTGTACTTATTGATAATAGGTGGAATGTACATCCTGTACTCCTATATTATAGCACATGTTTTTCGTTTGTTTCAATTATCTTTGTTTTAAATTACTTGCTGCTGCTTTTGTTGCCATATCACTTACTTGTTCTTCTGAAGATTCTGCATTATCACCACTTGGAGTAGTGTCAGTACCTTGTAAAGTTACTATGTCAGAATTTGCATCCTGAACAAAAGGAAGTGTGTTTAAAATGTCCATAATTACATTATACGGAACATCGATATTAGTTCTCTTTTTGATTTCATTAACCAAAGATTGAACACTAACCTGTTCTCTGCCAGTGGCAATTAAGGATAGTGCTATAGTACTAATCATATTACGTATATCTTTACCTGGTGCATCTTCGGTTATTTGACTGAACCTCATATGTACCTCCGGTTATTTTAGGATCTTTAGAACCTTAGCAATTTTACTTTCGTTCTCTGATAACCATTGATTCATTTCAGCTTTAGAGCTAAAGTACTTGTTACCAACAGAACCTTTAACGCTTTCTAGTTGGATACCAATACGTTTAGACTTAGCTGATTCTTTCATCGCACGGTCAATTGGAGTTGGTTCAGGAAGTGCTTCAGCATCATCTGTTAGATCCGCATCTGATTCAAAATCAAAATCATCACCATCAACATCGATATTAACATCATCGAATGAACTTTCGTCAGAACCCAAATCAGAAACTGCTGGAGAACTTGTAATATCACCAGTTAGTTTTAGAGTTTCAGTACTGATCTTATCTTTAACATCCATAATAGTTTTTACTGCATGGTCTAATAGACCACTGATGTTATTACGGAAGCTTTCTGCTGCATCCAAACCATGTTCAGCTTTAATACGGTCCAATAGTGGACCAAGTACGTCAACACCCATGTTGTTAATAACTTCAGCTTGACGTTGTAGTTTATCTACGATTTCACCCTTAACGGCTAGTACGATTTCAGCTTTCTCAATATTTGATTCATTTAGATGAACAAAATTTAGAGCTTCAACACGACTACCGGATTCCATCATTTTTTGAAATTTCTTTGACATTTACTATTTCCTTATAAATGAAATTTATATCCTTATTTAGTTATGAAACCTTCTTCTTCTAAGAAGTTCAATACTTTTGTACGTAAGTCGCTTGCTTTCCTTTTATGTTCAGCAATAACTCCATCCAATTCTTGTGCCTTATCGTACCGTGATTCTTTAAGTACATTCTGACGTTGTTTAGCAGCTTCAATTGCTTCTTTAACAACTTTGGTATATTGAATACCTGAACTGATAATACCTAGAACTTTAGGATCAGTTAATGTTTTTCCAGCGTTCAAAAGATTACGAAGTGCAATTGCAGATTCATACATCATGATATTATCAAGAATGATCTGATTCGTTGCATTACATTTAACACTATACGTTTTTGCATTTTTCATTCCAAGTACAGATTCTTCAATAATCGACCAGTGTAAACCCGGTTGATATGGCCTTTGTGTAGGCTGTACTGGAGTGTTGGTAGTTTGTGGATTGACCTGACGCATTCTTACTTGAATTGGAGATTCAATATATTCCTCTCCTTCGTCTGGTATATATCTACCATATATACTGTCTAGGTCGGTGGACTCATCCATAAAGCCACCTTGATCATAAAATTGTGCATCTTCTTGATGAAGATTACCATATTCACCAGTTAAATCATTTAGTGAATGTAAAAGGTTTTTTGTTTCAGCAAGATTAACCTGTGCAAAATCATTAACGAAAGTACTTCCGTCAGCTAATCTTGTAGTTTTAGGTACGGCACGACCTTCCTCGATATCATCAAATGCAGACATGATATCAGACATAAGATCTACACCCTGTTTACGTTGTTCATATTCGCCATAATCGTCACTCATTGCTTACTCCTTTTAATTGATACAAAATATTCAGTGTCGCCATCTTCATCTATATTTAATACTCCACGAGATACGAGTTTATAACCCAACTCCTGGTAATACTCTCCTAAAGATTCAACATCAACTCGAATATTTGCATCAATCTTTTTTAACAAACGGTATTCTTCATTAGATACAATAATAGAATAACCATTTTTTGTATCTACTGATCTCATTAACGACCTCTCATACGTGAACAGAAGTCGATGATTTGTGAAAGTACTTCATCAGCATTATGCATACCTTCGTTACCTTCAACTGATTCTTCACCAGAGGTATTCTCTTCACCTTCAATATCACCAATAGCCTGTGCCAGTTGTCCCATACTTGGTTGTTCATGAGTTAGTGGTGAACTTGTTTGTTCAACATGTGCAACATCAGGTGGTGCCATAACATCTTCAGAATCATTTTCTTCGTATTCAGCTTCTTGAACAGGCTGAACATCATCTAAACCAAAAACACTTAGTTGATTTGCTTGATTAGGATCTTTAGTTACTACTAAGGTTTGGTCAGTAGTAGGACCAACGTCCACACCAACAACTGGCTCAATATCAGTTGAACCTGTAGAATTACCAGGTACAGTAACTTTAAAGTTCTGATTATTGGCATTTTGCTGTAGTTGAGTTTGTTTTAACTTAGCAGCAGTTTGTGGATTGATTTGTGTTTGTTGGGTATTAGTATTCTTTTGATTAATCTGATTAGCAGATAAAGTACTTGCTAAATCTTCATTAAGTTCATCAAAAACTAAAGTTTTAATTTCAGCTAATGTTAGATGAGAATTTTCACGCAATGCAAAAGTACAATGCTGCTTGAAGAAACGTTCTAATTCATTTACTGATAGTTTATTCAAAGAACTTACTTCAGCAGATTCATTAATCTTAGTATTTGTGAATAACTTATAACTCTCACTCATACGTGCTTTGTACTTTTGAAGTACTTGCATAATAGCTCGGTTATCAGAGTTATCCATTGCTTGATTGATTTCGACGAAATCACCAGCATCCATAGAATTTAGTGCCTGGTTTACATCCATCTGTAAACCGTTTGCATCAGCAAATTTTTGCAATTCCTGTGCAGTTTGTTGTATATCCATATTATCTCCAAAAAGAAAAACCTTTTCTGTACATGATGATATTTATCATGTACGGGAAAAGGTCTGCTTTGTGATGCTGATATTTCGCTCGGTTGTCGTATTATTAAATTTAGTTAGTCTAGTTCCATTAACTTCGGTAGGAAGAACTAATGGAACACCCATAACTTTAATATCAACATTCATTGGCAGTGCAAATTTAAAAGTACTAACAACACATTCTCCCCACACTGACGGAAGATTGTAAAATGATGAATTGTTATTCTTACTTAAGTCAACCTCAGTTCGAACAACACTTACCATCATTGGTCTATCGAATTCCATAACACATTCAATTAGTCTAGACAGATTCATTGCACCAGTAAACGTACCATCCACGATAGGAGGTGTTAGTCCATCACCAATATCAACTACTGTGTTGATCGTATAAAATGTATAGGAAATCATGTTAGTCCTTTTTCTTAGATGTTTGCTTGTATTCTTTATATCCAAAAAAATTAGATTTAGGTAAACGTGTTACTAATGGAAAATGTAATCCAGAACTAACAGACGCAATACCACCAGCACTCGTTGCACCGGCTGATGCATTTTCATCAATCTTTTTATTTTTCATATTAATTACCTTTGTTCTTACGTTTATCTGTTAGGGCTATGTTTTCAAGACCCTTTTCGAATTTACGATAGTCCCGGTTCTTAATACTCAAATAAAGACGCCGGGTTAAATCCTCAGCATCTTCTTCATCAAATTCTTCTTCAATACTGTCAAGAAGATTAATAATCGAATTTATTGCATGATCTGCACGATTACCAATGCTCTGTAACTTATCTTTATCGTTAGTATAGTTCATTATACTATCTAAAAGATTGTGCTTGTTTTTTGACATAATTACGTCCTACCATTCAAAAAGTTTCGCATACTGGAAACCTTGTCTTGAGCCTTTGGTGTATTTATGTCTGTCGAATCAGTACTGGTCAAATTTTGAGTAACCGGTTTTTTGGTTACTTGGGTAAGCTTATTTGATAATGCACCCAATGCAGATTGTCCTGGTAGTGTAGGAGTTGCCATTACGCCACCTTTACCAACACGACCTTTACCACTATGTTTGAATTTGGAGTTAATTTCCATTTCTTGAATAGTCTGTGGATGATCTAGTACTCGCAATGAATCAATATCATAAGACATTACAAGTTTAGAACCTACTGCGGAGCTGTTACGTGTTTTCTGGAAGTCAAATACCATTTCACCACGTTCTTTACGTGCATCGATGTAAATTACGTTATCTGCGGTATAGATTTTGGAAATACCACCTGCGATCTGTGCTTGGCTCTTAACATCTTCACCGCTAACACCAGAACGGTTGAACTGACATGCTGTAAAGACGGTTAAATCCATTTTCATAGCAAGAGCACGTAATTCTTCAGATACAAACTTATCTTTTACAAACGCATTTGATTTATCATTGGGTCCACAACGGTCAGAAGTTAATAGATCAAGGTAATCGACACAAACATAATCAAGTTTTACACCAGTTTTAATCTGTAGTTCACGAATATAACTTTCAATGTCATTAACGGTACTGACTGATTCTGGTAAACGGTGAATACGTAGCTTACCGTTTGTTTTTTCTTCAATTTTAACTTTTGCAGCAGTTTCGCTAATATCAACCTTAACACGACCCTGAGCAGTATCAACCATCATACCGTAGATACGTACTGCTACTAGTTCTTTAGCAAGTTCTAGTGAGATATAGGCACCATTAAGACCAGCTTTACTGAAGTTTACTGCTAAGTTTTGTAGTACTACTGATTTACCACCACCTGATGCAGCAGCGAAGATTTCTAACTCCTGACGACCAAAACCACCGAACAATTTATAGTCCAATGTTTCCCAGCCAGATTTGAAACTACCTTGCATATCAGCTAGAGAGCTAATTACTTCTTCTGGATTTTCATAAATGTCCAAACCTAAATCATTTTGGACTGTTACAAGCATAGCTTCACGAATAAGTTCTTCGATTCCACCGTAACGCTTTTGGTTAACGAGTTCCATTCCTTGCTGAATTGCTAAAGCAAGTGCTTTATGACGACAAAATTCACCAACACTATCAAGTACTGCTTGTTGATTTAATTCCTGTACTGGAGTTTCAGTATAAACACCATCAGCGTTATGTTTAATGTCATTAAGCGTAGGAGCCACGTTGTACTTTGTTGAATAATCATGTACATATTGAATACTTGGTGCGAATTCCTTATCAAAGTATTCAGGCTTTAGGACATTCTTGCACCGAACATATAGATCCGGTGTACTAAAAATCTGTGATAGAAGATATAGTTGATATTGAATGTCGTATTTTCTTACGTCCGTGTTAGTTGCCATTAAAACCTCAAATCCATTTGTCTGTTTGTACTCTTATGTCGAATCTGTCAGTGAATATGCTTTTATGTAGAAGTTGTAAACAAAACAACCTTCCGTACTTTGCACATGCCTCATCAAAATCCTTTATGTGACGAATTCCATTTTCATCACGAACTGTTCCGAAATCAGGCATTGCTACACTGAATCCGTTTTCTATAGCTTGTTCTATTGTGACTAAACCATCCTTATCACGATCTGGAACAATAACTATATTTTTTCCACGTTCAGAGGCTTTATGCAACAATTCTAATTGTGCAGAACTCATGAAGTAGTTATTAGAAGCCATGCCGCCCATTAATGCTGCGTCAATTGGTCCTTCTCCGACAAGAATAGTTTGTATTCTGTCATCATTTAGTAAATCGAAGTTATAAAAAATGCTCGTGCTAACTTGATTACGATATCTGTACTGACTATCTTTATCAATATGACGAGCGGTATAACCGATAATGTTTCCATTCATATAGTACGGAATTATGAATCTCTGAAACATATAAAATTCTTTAGACGGACTCCAGTACAAATCTAAGTCCAACAGATAGGGATTACGCTCATTTACTGCATTTACAACTTTAATAAAATCTGGCGGTATGTTTTCCATATTCACCCATTCTAAAAAAGGCTTTGCATCGCTTGGCATCTCTCTCTGTACGATTTTCTGATATAACTTAGACGCAGCAGTATCCTGTACTTCATAGTCTCCACTTTCAACCATCTCTTTTGCAATTAACTTAATTGCAGCGAGTTGTTTATCGTTTGCACCATAAGAATTAAGAAGCGTTTCCATATCACGACTTAAATATCTTCCAGGCGACCATCCAGTTTTTAAGTGGCAGTTAAAACAGTTATAGGTAACGGAACCATCGTTTCTAAACATATGGTTTCCGCGACCCTTGGTATCTGGTCTTGATTGCCCTCTGTACACACAAGCAGGGCAATTGTGTTGATTCCAGCGGTCCATTATTGGTGCCGGATCATGCATAATTGATGATATAATATCTTGTATCTGATTCATCATTCATATCCTATGTCTGTGTCAGTACTTTGATTATTATACCATAAATCTTAAATCTATTTCATTTATCTACGGATCAAAATCTTAGGAATCGTACTTAAAGGATTGTAGTCTTTCTTTACGATATTAGGAGGGAAATTTTGAACAATTGGTGGAATAAGAGAAACAACTCTAAGCCACATCAACTGTCCACGGAAATTGAATGCCTGAATTCCATCTAAAGGAATTGGAATACCATTAACATCAAAATCATTCTCGATGTAATCTTTACCGTCTAATTTAATAATGAACCATTTATAATCTTCTGCGTCTTTAGGAGTTTCATTTAATAAACAACCCTGTAATTGAACGCGTCCAATGAAATTACGGAAATAATAAGCAACAGTACTTAATCCATCAACAAGTCCATATTGTGCAGCCGCTCTGATAGCAGAACTATGAAGAACATCAAAGTCTCCAACAACACCATTAGAAATAGGTTTTTGTTCTTTATCTTTGATTGGCAACCATGATGGATTATGGGTTGCACTAATTTCTTGACTTGGTGTAAATGTAGGTGCTGCAAGATTACTGATAATTAATTCAGAACTTGCCTCAAATCCTAATCCCGTATATAAGTATTCAGTAGGTTCAATAAGACTTCCGTCCATTGTTACTTTAGTAATACTCCAACGATATTTAGATCCTACGCTTAGGTCTTGTATAACACCTGCCGGTACTAAACACCCATAATACACTTTTTGTTTGTTATTAATTGTAGGTCTTGCTTGTCCAGCTTCTGATACCCATGATGGTAGAACTTTCTCAAGTACCGTTTCAAAGATACGTGTATCGCTTCGTGCATCATATATATTGAAGACTAGATATTGATTATCACTAATCAATGTATATTTTCCATCAGCATTATGTATGGTAAAGCTTAATGGATTGTTTGCACCTTTATAAATTGTAAGTTTCTCATTATTGAATGGCATATTGAAATTGCCTAGAGATACTTCATTGTTATAAGGATACATGTAAACGCCGTGATGTGCCATGTGTAACCTCTATAAATAATATATATTATCAATAACAATATTTATGGAAGTCCTATGAATGAACACAAAACTTATCCGTTCGTGACGGTCATAGAGCACGACGAGGTAATCTACTACGGAATCATTAAGATTAAGAGTAAACAATATATGACTTTGTATTGCTTTTCTGAAATGGATGAATCCAATCAAGAAGAACTGTTACTATTAGCGAATAACTGGTGGTGGCAAAGTAATCGAACAATTCCTATTTGCTTGTTTATGCAAGAAGAAATGGAAAAATTTGAACCTTATACTAAACGATTTAATACTGACCAAGTTAAAGTACACTCAGGTCCAGTAATATCATTAAGTGATCTACCGACAAAACGAATCAAACGCCGCAATGTTGCACTCAAGAAGAAGAAATAATAAATTCTACTAGAGCGTTTAACTGTACAACAATCATCAAACTATATGCATAAGCATGAGGCTTTTTAAAGTACCTTAACTTTTTACCTTCTGCGTCAAGCCCAATACTATCATAATCCCAAATCACAGCACGCACTTCATCCCAACTATTCATACTCTGACACTGACGTTTCCCAGGACGGATCATTGCAATAAACATTGCAAGTTCATCAATGCTACGTGGACGCCATATATTAAGTAAAGTTATATGCTTCTTAATCTGTGATAATTCTTCTACGAATTCTGGCACTAATAATAGATCCCAATCCGGCTCTTTGTTCATTAATTCCTTCAGGTGATCCCTATCACGCACATGTTCGTAAGCCGACTGAGAAAGAATATCAACTTTTTGGTATCCTAATCTTTCGGCTTCTTTGTATTGAATACTAGCCAATCCACTAATAGGATCTACTGGTATATTATCAAAATGCACGCCACTATTATGCGGGAATAACCCATCTTCCGTAATTCTCTCAACACTTCTAGTACAAGGTAGTTGCTCAATCACAGACTTTCCATCTTTGAAATCAATATCAATATCTGTTCTTGCTTTACGATAATTAATAACCTGAGTATTCTTGTGATCCATATCCATTAGTAATTTCCTTCAATCTCTGAACTTCATTCTTTAATGTCTGAACTTCACTAATCAGTACTGAGATAGCGTTATGTTGTTCTTTAATTCTATTCCGCATAGTACTTAACATATCTTCATGCCCTTTAAGGATCATAGCAACACGTTCTAGTTTAGCAGGGTCCGAAATTTGGAACTTACGATTCCCTAATGTAATCTCTGTTACTGAACCACGCTGAAGAATATCTAACTTAGACTGTGCTTGTTCTTTTAGTACTTCACTTTTCTTATCAAAACTTTCATCTGGTTTAGATGAATACATTCCTTTGCTCATAAACCTGCCTCTACAAGTAGTTTTCTTATATCTACCACTTCATCGCTGTATCGAATTTGAAGAATCTTGAAATATGTAGGATCGATAAATCTAGCAAGATAATCAAGTTCAGAATCTGAAAATCGATTAAGTAGTTTATTACCACTTTCTGGAGATGCAATATATATGAGCCAGGGTGATAGTTTACCTGTCTCGAACCATAGAATTGCACGTTCGGTACTTACATTGTCAAAGAAACTCGTCCAGTCATTATCTGTAGCAACCCCCCACTCAACTAAAGCATTAATTGAGCGTTCAATTCCACGGCGTGGATGTTCATTGCGAATACATTTAATAACCCATTCTTCATATGTTTTATGTGAACGCCATTCGTAAACGGTCATCCCACCAGTTAAAACATGTTCGATGAATTGTTCCTTATTTAGAATATCGTTAGTCAAAATATATTGAGCGAACTCATAGAAATCATTGAAGTATCGTGATTTGATAAACTGCATCAAAGGTTCTTCATTCTTTTTCATCTGGAATTTATGGGCTTCCATAAAAAGCATATACAAACGATATGCTTCACGCATTAAACGTGATTCACGATCATTATACCTGTCACGCTTGATACATGCATGAGTCAGTACTGTGTCTTCTCGTTTATATGACTTTCCACAAAATCTACATTCATAAGTAGGGGCTTTAGCAGCCCCTTTATTACTTTTTGCCATACTTTTCACTTTCTGCTTTGAATAGTTTTAGAAGAGATTTAATCTCTTGTTCAGATGAACCAAGATCCTGAAGCAGTTCGCTAAAGGTTTCTTTGGTGTATCCTGCTAACAAAATTTTATATTCAGCTTCACTTAATTGTGCAGCAGTATATTCAGATTGTGTACGTTTGATAATCTCAAAAAGATTCTTATCAACGTTTTTTAAACCTTTACAATGTGGTAACCAGTTATGAGCACGCTTTTGCGGTCCAATCATTTCTGATACAGAACACATCAATTGGTAAACTAATTCAGGGTGATTCTTCATTTCCCAAAAATCTTGATTAACCATATCATTAAGTAGAATTAAGTGATACTTAATAGTAGTGCTATCAATTAGAGATATAATTTCACTACCACCAATTCCAAATTCTTGCATAGTACTGATTAATGCGTCAGCAGAGGATTTATCCTGAACTGCAAACTTAATACGCCAATCATACTTAGCATGTTCATACTTAGCAGCACTGATACAAATTCCAGCATCAGTACTGTTAAATTCATCTTTTAGTTCATTAAGAGCATCTTTGCCACCGGCTGACCATTTTCCAAAGACAGTTTCAACTTTCTTTGCATTATAAGTCACTTGAACAGAGTCGTCTAGAGAACTTACCCAACGTAAAACAATATACGGTTGGAAATGCTTCTTTTCTTTTTCGCTTAGTGTATCAAAATAACCATAATCGGCCATATCAATCTTTTCAAGTAAAAGATTCATGTCTAATTTGGTATTTGAACCAGTAACTGAATCTTCATCCTCTGAAGTTGTTGGCAAACCGCTAAAATCGAACATTATTCACCAATTCCTAAAAATAAATCTTGGATTTTTTCATTTTCATCTGCAAAGTACACGCATGGTGGATTTTTACCATTAAACAACGGTACTGCAAGTAAATTTTTCTTTGGTAGCATTGGAATTTGCCATTTAGTAGTTAGTGTAAAGACACGAAGTACTTTTACTGTCTCATAACGTGGATACATCGAGCGAATTGGGTTATAAACAAACGCACGAGGATCTTTCATGTTTAAGATATTCTCAATGGTACACATTTCCATCATACCAGTATCTTCATCGCCTAGCAAAATCTGCCAACCTAACGGTACTTGTACAACGTGATTGCCGATTTGTAAATCAGCACTAATACTGTTAAAAGAAACTGTATTGTGAATGTGTTTGAAATAATAATCAGCATCTTCTACTGAGCTTAAATCAAGTACACAATACATTTCTTCTGGAATGGTATCTGAAACCAAATCCATTTCAAAAGAGTAGTTTTCAGGTGTTAAAATATTCATGTAAATCCTTAATAATAATTGTTGTCTTCGTCTTCATCGTCCTGATAATAATCTTCGTCATCATCAGTACAGCCGTAGAACTCCAATCCATAAGTTTCACATAATTCCTGAATTTTATCGACGTCAGTATCAAGATACACATCAAAATTACCAGATACGCTAATCACATCAATGTAGGATTTAGCATCAGTACTGGCATAGATAATGTCATATTTGTGTTCTTTGTCGAATTTAGCATCAAGTCGTGTTTTAATGTCGTAGATATTAACCCACGAATCATCATCCGCTTGGCAGCGGTACACATAGGTGTCATCTGTTTCTAGATCCGGTATGTAATCAACCGAAAACACCATATCATCGATTAATGATTCCTCTGTTATTAGGGTATCAATAATCTCCAAAATTTCAGAATCGCCAATAAAGGCAAGACTAGATCGAAGTTCCATTTCAAAATTCCTTTTGTTCCATATGCCTATATTATATCACAAATTTTATTTTCATTCCATATTTTCCCAATCAGAAACGATAGTTTGTTCATATGGGTATTGTACTTCATTGTAATATGCAATACGTTCTCGTTGGTGCTTAGCACTGTACTTATTAGAACCTGAAATATCAAAAATCTCTACGTGATCTTTATCTTCTGCACGGCGTAATCCACGTCCAATACTCTGAATAGTCCTTACAAAACTCTTACCGGGTTCAATGAGTACTACATTATATAAACGACTGATACTAATACCAGTACTTGCAACACCATAGGTAGCAATAAGTATTTTGTTATCAGCCCAACGAATTTCACCATATGAAGCTTCACGATCTTTCTTCTTTGTCTTACCCCTTACAAACTCGGTAACTGGAATTCCTAAGAATTCACATAGTAGTTCCCCAGCTTCCAATCTATCTACTAGTACTAATGTGTTACCAGTTTCTGCAATAGCAGCTATGAATGTAGCAATATACTGCATTCTTGCTCTATCAGTAACTAGGTACTTTAATTCTTCCTGATAGTTAGAAAACTTCATCTTACTTTGCATCTTAATACAGTTAACATTACATGTACTAAGAATCTTTTTATCTTGAAGTTCTTTTGCTGAGATTGTATAAATTATGTCACCAACATTACACTTAATCTTAGCTGCTAGTACTGGATCTTTTGGAATAGTACCAGTTAAACCCCAGCGTAACGGAATATTACACATGACCTGTCCAAGTACTGCATGTAGTGCTTCTGCTGCACTGGTATGTGCTTCATCTACAATAACTGCAATAACTCCACTGATAAAGTCATTAACATCCTGTTCAGTTAGTTCTAGTTCACCCTTTTTGGTTTTCTTCCATAGGGAGTTAAGTGACTGCCATGTAGTAATAGTATGTTGGTGATTAAGTTCTTTTTTATCACCATAGAACACACCAGCATCAAGACCACACATTTCATAGTCATTATATGTCTGCTGAACAAGATCTTTGTTAGGTACGATGATAATACTTCTTCCGTACTTCTCAACACTTTTAGACATAGCAGCAGTAATTAGTGTTTTACCAGAACTAGTACTTGCTAATAGCAATCCATGTGGATTGCTTAGACAAGCATTTACCGCATTTACCTGATGTTCACGAAGGATAATTTTTTCACCTTCCATGTGGTGACCAGCAGGGAATTCTACATAATCGAATATGTTCTCATCAATTTCTTCAAACTCAAAGTTATGTTGAATACGTTGATCTTCGATATCGATCATTATGTTATGCTTTTCAAGAATCGGTAGTAATTGCTCTAACATATGATAGCTAGTAGCACCACCGATGTTCATAAAGTTCACTTTACCATCCCAGCGGCCCATTCTTCCCGCTGGGGTAAATTTTGCATATGGTAGTGTGAATGAAACCTTACGAATCATTTCTTGACGAATATTAGGGGCAAGCCCCTCAAATTTACAGTTAACTTCATCCTGAAGAATTAACTTACAAGTTCCACTCATCCTTGAGTCCTTATTTTATTTCTTAGTGCGGTTGTTCATCCAATATAATCGAACCGTCTTCCATTCTGCGTGTAATTTCAGTTTCTACTGTATACGCTAGATCTGCATCAAAGTTTGGCATATCAGGATTTAGTACATCCATATTCATAATCATCCAAGTTAGATAATTCTGAGGTACTTCTTCCATCAACATTCCTTTGTGCTTACCGATAGTCATTACACTGTATAGGATTGGAGTATTTGCTAATGCAACTACTTGTGGACCAATTTCCATATTGGTATCAATTAAACCACGTTCAATCGCTATATTTACTAAGTGTACAAGCACCTTATATGTCATGTATACATCATCTTCGGCACTGTGTGGTACAATTTTACGAGTACATGTTGTATGCAATCCTAATTTGAACCATAAGAAGCTTAATGTTAGGTTTTTAAACTCAGGATCTTCAGCAAATAATTTCTTTGCAAGTTTTAGTGTACAAATCCAACGACTATCATCAATAAACGGTGAAAATTCCGTTGTATCAACACGTTCGCTGTTTTTGAGTAGCATTCTACGATCAAACTGCACATTGTGTCCTACAAAGTACTGTTTTAGTTCAAAGAATGGATAAAACTCATTATGTCCATCAGCATAAGTTTCATGTCCAACTAAATCTTCTTCAGTAATGAAATGAATAGCAGATGCGTCGGCAGGAATACCATTTACTGGTTTAAAACGTTCGGTGTAATTGACCATATCCTCAAACGAATCATTTGAACTATTAGGAAATGACGCACTGAATTCAATAATTTCAGATACATCATCTACACCAGTAGTTTCAGTGTCAAGTACTATAATATTGTTAAAAAAGTCTTCTAGCATTGTATTATTTTGTCCTAAAAAACAAAAAGGACGCAATAAGCGTCCTTAAAAATTAATCTAATCTTGCGTCTTCGATGCCTGCTGTTCTCAATCGAACAATATTGTTCAACTGGAATGCTTTCATCTCTAACGATTTTACTACGCCTGCTAATTGATTCCGAATATATGACACATCAGCTATCAATTGCGATAACGCCACAACATCAGGATCGCCATCAACATATTTCTTACAGTCTGCACTTGAAAGAGCACGTTTGTAGTGCTCTAAGAATGTTTTAAACTTTTCAGATTCGAGTTGTCTCATTTCTATTTCTAGAATTTCGAGTACTGCCTCTACTTGTTGAAATTGGCTGAAGCGTAATTCATGGTATGCAGGCAACTTTTGAGCAATTTGTTCAATTAAACCTATTTGTTTAATCTCGCGGCGAGCTTCTTCAAGTTCTTCTTCGAAGAATTCAACCATGTCAAGTATTTTGGATTTATCATCTTTGATAATCCAGTGCCATGCCTTAGCCATTATTATTCTCCGGTTAGTTCTTCGTCTGGTGTTTCAATATCAAGACCGAAATCTTCATCACCCTTTTCTTCTTCAGGGACATGCGAGATTAATGGATGACGAACGAATTGTTCCATTACTAAATCTAGACAATCAGATTCATTATTCATCCAACCCTTACGATATAGTAGAATTTGCTCACCAGTATCAATATCAACATATGATAGACGGTTTCCTGATTTCTCAATTAGGCCGTACTTCTCAAACATGTCAAGAAGACCACTGCGAGGATTCATACCTTTATCCCAAGGAATTTTGATTTCCACATCTTCAAATGGTTTGTTGTAACGTGTTTTCATGACTTTACATTTAGAACGAATACCACTTACATCAGAAGTTTTATTACCATCTTCATCTTCTTTTAGTTTTAGTTTACCCATCGCAACAACGATTGAGGAAGCGTATACTAAACCAGAACCACCACTGATTTTAGGATCAGGACTGAACATATCTTGGCTTTCATATGAGTGGTTTACACATACCATTCCCATATTCAATGCACCAATACTGTTTACACAGTTAGTGATGAATGCTTTTAACTGCTTAGGTTTATGACCCATGTCACCTTTTAGATTACCCGCTTTCATTTGATCGTTAGCAATTTCAGTATTCAACATACCGATACTATCAATAATGAATAGAACTTTTTGACGTTCATCACGTGGTACATCTTCGTATTCTTTACGATAACCTTCAATGAATTCATAAGTGAATTTAGCAACGTCGCCAATCATACCCATGTTCATTTTAAGTAGTTTTTCAGGTGAGGTATCTACACCAAGTGCCTGAAGCCATTCTGAATCCAATGCGTTCTCAGAGTCGATTATAACTACAAAAATGCCTTGTTTCTGTGCTTCACGAGCAATATTACCAGATACGATGAATGATTTACCGGAACCGGATTCACCAGCAAACATTGTTACTTTGCCAAGTGGAATACCCTTTTTAAAATCGCCACTAATACGGTAATTAAGTGCGAAGTTACCAGTACTAACCCAAGTATCAGGATCGTGGAATCCAATACTTACACCAGAGTTCTTTTTAACTGAGGCGGTACTGTTTTTAATAATGCTTGCAAGACCTGCTGAAAAATTCTTCATATTTTTCTCTCCATGAAATGATTAAGGCCAATCCTTGGCCTTAATTTTTTACTTACTACTTATTAGCCGCCTTTAGCTTTTAGCTTAGCAACTAGCTCGGCTGGAGATAGTTTAGCGGTGGTAGCTGCTGGAGTTGCTGCTTTAACAGGTTCTACAGGAGCAGATTCAACAGCGGCTGGTTTAGTTTCAGCTACTACTGGAGTAGATGGAACTGAAGCAGTTTGTGCTGCTGGAGTAGTTGGAGCGGTAGTGCTTGAACCAGTTGCTGGTTTTTGAACGCCTGCTGGACGATAGAACTCAGCCCAACGTGCAGGATCGTATGCTTCACCGTTACAAGATGCTTCGAACATCTCACGAATCGCATTCAATTCTTCTGGAGTTGGTTGTTTTGGCATGAATTCACTTAGAGTGAATAGACCATATTGTTCAATCGCTGCTAGTTCATCACCGTTTAGTGGACGCTCGGAGAATTTGAACTGAGATGAGTCATAGGTATTGAAACCACCACCATTTTTAGTCTTGATTACACGGAAATCACGTCCATGCTGATAATCAGTTGGTAGTTCTGCCACATCTGGATTCAAAATGATAGATTTGATTTTTTCGAACAAATCTTTGTTCACTAGAACACGGCGAATTGGGTTTTCAGGTGCGTTGTCGTCTTTAACTTCAACTGAGCCTGGTGCAATCATGCATTGGAATAGATAAGTTTTCTTTTTCCAGTACTGTGATGCTTGTTTAGATAGATCTTCGTTACCTGTCTCTTTAGCCACTTTATACCACTGACGAATCTCGGTAAGAATAGGACAAGAGTTTGGAACCCACATTTCGTTGCATGGAACTTGTAGACGTACTTTATCAGTGTGTACACCTTTCACGCCGTTGAAAGTAAGATTAATCATCTCACGCTCACGCCAGAAGTAAGTGTTATTCTGATCTGCGTCTGGTAGAAAACGTAGATTTAGATCTTGGTTTTCAGGAATGTTCCAGAACGCTAGAAATGCGTCAGGTTGACCATTTCCGGTAAAGGTTCCGCTTTTTGCTGCTTCAGCTTTTGCCGCTTCAGCCGCTAGTAATGCACGAATTTCTGCTAATGATGCCATTTTTGATTTCCTTATCAATTTGCTTCTTTGTTTCTTTGTTTAATTTGCTTATTGTCGCCAGCTTCATGCCGTTGACTTTCATATTATACCACAATATTTCGTGGCGTTTCATTTTTCTCTACTATACACAGGTAAAATACCTAACATACAATAAAACAAAATGGCTTTTAAGTCTGTGCTGACTATATTTGAGTTGCCTCAAATCTATTTACATTATACCACAAAAACGCATAACGTTTCATTTATTTAACGGAGGGGGCTTATTTGCCCCCTTTAGCCCATTCTTCTAATTGTTTAATTTCTGGCTCTACCAGTACTTCTCTCTTAGCACGATTCCGACCTAAGACCGAATTACCCAATGCAATAATAAATTCTGCATCTTGGGGTAGCATATAAGGCTTATGACAAATGTTTTCTAAGATTTCTTTTACGATTGGATCTTGAATAAGTCCTGCAATCTGATTTCCAAATAGCAATACCTTATTTTCGTCATCTGACGGTTCCATCATAAAATCACCATCTACTGGCACACATCCTAAACAGACTTTTTTCACCGCTGCACTAATATCTTTAGGTTCGTAATCACCAGTAATATTACTTTGAGCAGTATTTAAGTATGCTGGTAGTTTAGAACACTCTTGGATTAGATGATGACGGGCAAAGCATCTGTTATTATTAGCATCATCGGACATAGAGCTTAATTTGCTTGCATAATCATCGATATATTTATTTCCTACACGTGGTACTAAACTTAGGCTCCGCATACTATCGGCATATCCTTTTGGAGTACTTGAACGTTTGAGAAAATCTTTAATTGAATTGATGTACTGCATAGCTTTGCTAGCCTGAACGACTTTGCCACTAATTTCTAAATCAGAAAGTAGACGCTTTAATGCTTCTAAATCCTGAGAATATGAATCTAAATGAGAACTGAACTTATCTCCCCACTGTCCACCTTCATTAAGGTGATGAGTCATTGCCTTAGCAGCAAATAAGTTGTTAGTACTCATTCGACGACGCTCACCATTACATTCAACGAATACTTCTTTAACGTTTCGTGTACGTGAACCTCTAATTTCTTCTTGCACTCTCATACTATGTACTACCACCATTTTAGCACGTGGTAGCTGATAATAGGAACGCATTGCAGAACCGGTAAGACCTTCCATCAAAGATTCTTGAATCTTTGTTTCTTCCATATTACGCATAGCAATATGAGAAAATTTCTTAGGTAGGTTACCTGCCCCAAAATCATAAATTGTAAAACCGTATCCGTACTGATTAGACGTACTTTTAATACGTTCTAGTACTTCTTTTGTTTGTTCATCTTTAACATCACTAGACTTCCAAAGATAAACTTCTGGTCTAATTGTAGTTTCGGCAACATCAGGTACTTGAATCATGAAGTTAACTGGCATAACATAAAACCATTTAGCTTCTGATGGAGAGATTGTTCCCTGACCTTCGGTATCAAACATAGTAATTTGATAACCATATGAAGGTGCTGCAAGTACTTTATAAATGTCCGAACAAAGAACTCCTTGTTTCATTGACGTTCTCCTTCAAATCTGTATAGATATATTTATTAACGGTTATAGGATACCAGTATGGATAGTGGTTGATAAAGCTGACCATTGTCCAATGTTTCATTAATAACCTGAGCTGTTCTATCTTCAAATTTGGCGATAATATCAATCATACGCACTATTAATAATGCTGCACTCACCAAGTCATCCTTACAACCTAATTTAGCTTTATAGATACCATCATCCATACCGGATTTGATGAAGTCGTTAAGCTGGCGATGTAATTCAGTACTGGCAACTTCCATCCTGAAGGTTTCCATAAGCTTCTGTAAGTGGAAACAAGCAGTCTTTTTAGTTGCTTTGGTGGTAGTGAATCCTTTACGGATACGCCCTGTTCTGGTTCTCTTAGGTTCGTTAATTAAAGTACCAGGGAAACGTTCAATACCTAGATTTTGGATCTCAAGTACTGCTGCTTCACCGATGGTGTTATTTTCAACTGACCAGAATAAATGATCCTCAATATTACGAGCACCACGTTCTTCCATTCTAGCAGCTATCTCAGTTAATATTCTATGCATTAGCTTAATCTGATTAGGAATACTAGTACTGTTATTACGCCATTCTGCAACCTGTCTTAATGTCGGTAGTTCATATACTTGAATAGCAGCGTCATCACCACCAGTACCACCAGAAGGATCTAATGCTACAGTATAAGTGCAACCATATTCAATTTCCTTAAACCAACGAACATCATCAGTTTTTGCAATAGGATCACGTACTGAACGGTTCTTTATTTCAGATAACTTAATACTGTTGATTAGTGTTTCTTGATACGTTACGAATTCGCAGTTATACTCACGACGGAAACGAGAAGAACCTAATTTATATTCTTCAGCATCGGCCCATGATTGATTACGGTCAGGGTGTTTATCCCACGTAACTTTAATTCCACAAAAATCATTAATGCCTGGACCTTTAGGGTCTAATTGAACAACCTGTCCATCATCATTTTCACGTGTGTGATTCTGTGATTCAAACCATATTGATGCAAACTGGTCATATTCAGTGTTCGGTGTACTTGATATAATACACTTACCTTTAGAACCTGCTAATGTCGGAGATACAGCAGCCCAAAAGTTTGCTTGATAACTTTCTTGTACGAATGCAAATTCGTCTAGATATAGTAAGTTTACGGTTAGACCACGAGCGGCCTGTGGTGTTGTTGCACGAGCAATAATACGTGATTTGTTTTCAAATTTAATTGTTAATTCATTGTACTTTGTAACACCATCACGAATATGGTCTGGACACATTTCATATGCGAACTTAATACGTTCCATAATTTCTTGTGCTGCTGCTTGTACGTTACCCATCAACAGAATAGTCTTAGTTGGGTTAAACATTGCATACCATAATAGATATGCGGCTACAACAGTGGTTTTACCCATCTGACGTGCAGTAAGCATGATGTTATTTCGATGATCAATGAAGTTTCTAATCATCTCCTTTTGATATTCAAAAGGTTTGAATAATGCTTCACCACCATTAGTTTGAATATAAACAAAATTCTCAATGAAGTATAATGGATCAACTGTACAGCGTTCCAATTCATCAGCCATTTTTTGTGTATATTCAACTTTAGTTTTAGGTTTCTTGATAACGGAATATTCATCACCATCTTCATCTAGATAATCCTCATCATCCAGATAATCATATAATTCCTGATCAAGTTCTTCTTGTAATTTTTTTTCTGACATTGCCAAATTCCTCTAGTTTACCCATGCGGGTTTTCTAGACTATTTAGCAATTAAAAAAGTAAAAATTAGTTACGATGATCTAACAGTTACAACTCTGTTATACATAAATGCATGATTTTTAGGTATTTCATAATTATCAACAAAAATATATTCAAAATTCCTTCCACGTAATCCATTTTCTACATCTTGAATAAAATAAATCTTAGAATTATTAGAGAAAGTGAATGTACTTAAGGTACGTTGTTCAAGAGTAATAAATCTTTGGTCTTCTGGTAGACTTTCTTGGAATTTATCAAATAATTCATTAATAATATCCAAATTATATCTAAAGATACTATATGACTTTCCACAAAATGCCACATTAATATTTTTATTGAATAAAACTGCCCATAATGCAGCTATCATAATTGTTGTTGTAGTTCCATCACCACGATTTGTAATAATTTCGTAATGGTCTGAATGATCCATATTAATAATATGGTTCATATCATTCATTTGATGTTCTCTAAGACATATTTCTAGATATTCTTCTATAAAATAGAAAATAGTTTGTCTACAAATTTCATATTCTAATACGTAATTCATAATCTTCCTTAAAAAGTACCGTCAAGTGACGGTACACAGTACTATTAAATCTGTTTTTGTGTATATGTTAGGTCCATATAAGTCTTAAATGGTCCATATAGTGCTTCAGTATTGTTTCGTTCGTTGTAAATATCGATACTTAGAGTTAAACGAGGAAGATATGTTCCATTTTCACTACGAACCAACCACCAGCCAGGATAAAAACGCTTTTTAGAGCGTGTACTTTTCCTGAAAGTACCGATACCCAATGGATCATCATATAAAATATCAATAATAGTGTCAGTATCATTAATAGGATAGTCACCTAATGCTTTGGATGCATTGGTCGAATCAGTCACTACAATTTCTGCATATGTGAATTTTTCATTAAGAAGTTCTTCGAGTTCTGAAATAGTATTGAATTTCAATACTCCAGTACTGGTAAAGAACTCTAAACCTGTACGTTCGGTAGTACCTTCATCATAATTAACTAGAATACCCATCTTTTCACCAGTATTAGTTTCAACAATAAATGAATATTCAGTTAGTACTTTAAGAATTGCCATTATTCATCCTTGCTTGTAAACAATTTAACATATGATTCGGGTGAGTTTTGAACATGGACTAGTTCATACTTTGCAGCAAATCGTAAAAAGTGTACACCAACCATAGGAATAGACTTTTTACCCCGACCAAAGATCTGTTCATCCATAATTGCAATGACTTCTTCTGGTTGTTGAGTTAAATCTACTAATTTCTTATTATGTGCATACATTTGACGCACAGTTACTTCTTCACCATCGTGACGAGTCCAGTTAGTATTCATGAAACTATTCCACGCATAACCTTGAGCAATACGATCATCATATGCTTCACGGATTCCAACACGTTTCTTAGTACTTTTCATTGGTGCACCGGGATAGGCACTGAAAACATTATCTGAGGTATCTCCACGGATACATTTTTCAAACAGAATGAATTCAGGATCTGGAATAGCTAGTGCATTACCTTTCTTATCAGTTACTAACTCACCTTTAAGATTAAAAATACCACTAATAGTGTACAGTTGTTCCTGAACAGGATTGTATTGTTTAACGTTATGGTTAAGAAGTTGTTGGAAGTCAGTGTCAGTACTTAGGATAATGTGATTATCTTCTGGATGGGTTTGAATCCAGCGTGCAATATAGTCATCTGCTTCACACTTAGATGAACGTAGAAGAGTACTGTTAGTTTTATTATCAACGAAATCTAGGAAATCGTTAATCATTTCAAACATAATTTGTGATTCTTCTTTTTCGTCTTGTGTTCTTGAGTCTGCTTTATCAACGCGGTTCAATTTATAATAAGGGTCATAATCTTTACGCCATGACCGACCTTCAGCACAGAAAACAACATGGTCAGCAGAGAACTGATCATTCATTTTCTTCAAGCCGCTTAAGGTGATGTGCAATGCTAATCCAACTTTAGTCCATATGTCGGAAGAACGTGAGGCCACGTTAATTGCACGGTGGAAACAGTTTTGTGTATCCACCAAAAGGTAGGTTTTGTTAGTCATTTGGAACTCCATTTCCATATTTTCCTTAATTATACCACATTTTTAGATATAGTTTCAGAAAACAAATAAATAATTGCATATAAACACTTTACATCATTTTTTATTCGTTATTAATACCAACGAAATGAAAATGATAAATAACATTAAGCAGGCAAAAGCCTGCACCAAATTAGACAAGGAGATTTCTTATGAGTCTTAATTCTTTTGATCGTAACTATGGTATGTCTGCTAATAGTCGCGAATATTGGGGTGGTAATAACGGTTTCGTTACTGTTGTTGTTTCTCTACCAGCCGATGTTGAAATCGGTGTATCAACAGTAGCATTCGATGGTACTGAACTTGGTAATAACGCTGCTCAAACAGCACTATCTGCTGCTGAAAAGAACCAGTTCATCATCGCACAAGCTCTTGCACAACGTGCGGTTCTAGTAACTACTTCTGCCCTATCTACTTCAGTAAATCCTACTGCTGCTGGATTCGGAACAGTCGGTGGAAACGTTATCGCTTTCGGTTCTGCTGGTACTCTTGCTACTAATTCTTTCGGTATTACTTACATTGTTGAACGTCAAGACGTTTTCACTAAACAAGAAAACAAACCTGGTTCTACTTATGCTCTAACTGTAGATCCTGCTGCTGAGATTGCTGCAAATCTAGCACAAGCTGGTGTATTCCAGAAGAAAGATGGTACTCCTGCTGCTGCTGCTGGTGTTGCAATTAAAGTATTTGCTGCACTACCAGTACTACTATAATAAGAGGAATATAATATGTTAGAACGTATTAATGGTTTCTCCGAAAGTGGTGTTTTGGGTTATTTCTACGGAAAGAATGCCCTAGTTTCAATCGCTATCGGTGGTGCATCTGATGTTGTTGTTAAGGTTACTGGTGCTGTATGTTCTTTCGTAGAACTTCAACGCTTCCTTAATACCGAAGATGCTGATGTAATTGTCGCATTCCTAAATGACAAAAACGTTGTTCGTGTTGACGGTACTGATTTCGTAGTTGGTACTCTAGCTGCTGATTATACCGCTGCTTATGCTGCTCAAACTAACGTTAAACGCGTAATTGACATTGTTCAACAACGTGCTGTTATCCTAAGTACTTCACTAACTGCACAAGACGTTGCTGTTGCTGGTTTCAAAAATGCCCCTGCTGGTGTTTCTGCGGCTGCTTCTGTAGCTGATGCAAACGTGATTACTTTCCTAGTAGAACGTGCGAATGTGTTTGATAAAGATCTTACTTCATTCCAAGGTGTTCCAGATGGTACAATTGATGAAGGTCGTCTACTAATTGATGATCTAACTGCTGTTCCAATGCTTTCAGCTACTGCTACTGAAGTGATTCTTGCTTCTTCTGCAACTGCTGCTGCGGCTGGTAACTTTGCGATTAAAGTGTATAAGGCTATTCCAGCACTATCAATTTAATAGAATAAAAAGAAAAGGGAGAACATTATATGTTCTCCCTTTTTTTATTCATAGATTTTGAAATCAGTAGAACCAGTCGTTTGATTCATTTCGTCGTTTACGCTTGTTAACTTTGTGTCGTAGTCACCACTGTAATCTTCAGTAGCTAACTTACGACCCCAATCTTTAATAAAGTTATCAATGATTTCGTGTTCATCAATTCCCGGATGACCTTCAGCTCGAAGTTTTTTCCAGAAATATTCATTATAGTCAAATGACATTATTAGGTCATTTGTCTCTTCGTCAAATTCCACATCAAATGCAAACCAAGGCTCCTTATTAAAGGTTGCAACCTCTTTATCATATTCATTCTGTGAAATAGACTCATATTTCAATGCATATGCCAATGCTGCTAAGTACTTTTTACCTTCGTCCTTAATTAACTCAACATACTCTTTATCGTAAGTTTGTTGGTCAATCTTTCCGAATTTCAATTGTAACTCAAGAGAACGTTCGTTAACTACACTAGAAGGTATAACAGAAAACTCTTCATCGATGTGGATTTTATTTAATTCATATTGAAATTCATCAATTTCTTCATGATTGAACTGAATTTCATTCTTTGCCTTTTGTAAGTCGTACTTAGTCAAGTACTGCACTTCTGCACGTTTCAAATCTGCTTCTAATCCTTCGTAATTAAAGTCGATTAAAGCAAGCTCTTTAGCTTTACCTTTAAGACCCCAATGAGAAGGATATAACCAGAATGGTATAATCTTTTTAGCCATTTTTCTTTCCAAATATATCACCAATTTTCATAACAAAGTACTTTTTATCACCTTCATCATGTGGCATATTTAGTGAAGATTTACCAAAAACAACAACGTCGCCATCGGCTAGGTTATGTTCTTCACGTTCACCATTATCAAGAAAACGACCTGGACCAACACTGATAATTGTGCCGGTGCATGGTGGTTCAACTTGAGTAAGAATAATGCTAGTTGTAGTTGGTGTTACATCAGATAGTTCGATGAACACATAATCATTAATAGCTTGTAAACTCATTTATTCGACTCCATTCAAAAATAAATTAGTATCCGCCAGTATTGGCGAAGAAATTACCACGGAAATACAGATTACTTCCTTTATCACCTGCGGTATATGCTTCGTACTTCATGGTTTGTTCCCCTTCACATTCAGGGCAATCATGGGGGTTTTCTCGATCATTAATTTTAACGATCTTTTCCATTGAATGTTCACATGCTTCAGTACTACAGCGATATGTATATAGTGGCATTTTTTCTTTCCTTATTAAACAGTAATTTTTCGAGAATCTTCTAGTGCTTTGTAGTATGCAGCTTTTGCAACTGGATTACTTTCAATAACAGCTAATGAGTTTTCCTGTGAAACACCCGCGAAGATTTGTTGTGTACTATTTACTGTCTCAAAGGCAGTGCGAACTTCGTGAAGAGTTCTAGGGAAGAAATTCATGAAAGAACTATCTACTGATACATTCAAATATTCCAAACCACTTACGGATTCTGTGTGTACGTGACCGTGAACATTATTTTTTCCACGTAATTCTTCAGGGTGAAGTGGTGCGTGGGAAAGCCAGAACTCTTTATACTTCAGTAGTCCATGAACTTCGTCAAAAGCTTCACATAGTTTTTTGGTAGAAATATATTCAGAACAGTGGTTACCCAAGATAAGAATTTTACTACCAGGAAGTTCTTTAATAAAATCTAAGTACTTTTCATCAAAGATAACATCACCTAAGAAGAACATAGTATCTCTTTTTGTACAAACTTCTGAAAGAATATATTGAAAGTACAAATCATTGTGAAGGGTGCTTTCAAATACCGGACGATATTTCCAAATATTCCGGTGACCCATATGGGTGTCTGCTATAAAGCGTGGGGTACTCATTATTTTATATCCAAAGAAAAAGGGAACCGAAGTTCCCTTTAATTTTACTATTATGCACCACTTACGTAGATGCTATATACTGCAACACCAGTATCAACTGTTACGTTTAACATACCAGTTTTGGTAAATCCTAGTGACTTACTTTCAGCATTAGATACGCGGTTTAATGCTTGAAGTACGCGGTCAATTGGATAACCGTAACCTTTGGTTAGTTCACCTTCTGTTTTAGAGAATAGTAAAGTACCGGTATGGTTGTTTTTATTCTTTTCACCAACGTAAAAATATAAACTATCGTCTTCAGTGAAGGGAGTGACTAAAGCAGAGAATGATTTAAACACACCTGAGAAACTTTTTAGTTCATTGACCTTAGAAGCACTAGGTGTAACCTGTACGTCATAAGCTTGGTCAGTAAAACGTGGTTGAGGTGGAATATATTTTTCCGCAACAACTAGATAGTTGGTATTTGCATCGTCTGAATTGAAAGTTAAGCTTTTAACTACATTATCTTTCGCATTCACACTAATTTTAGTACTTTCTGATTTGTAGACATTTAAGTTTAGTAGACCTTGAAGCATTCCAAGATTACCAATACCAAAACGACCAACAACTTCAGGTACATCTTCCTTGGTATATGCACGCATAACCAAAGTTTTATCGGCTGTATAAGCTTCCATGTAAACACGTTGACCTTGACCGCGATCTTCGCTAGAAACTGCGATACAATCAAAATCAATACCAGATGTGGTTGTTACTAGGTCGCGTAGTACGTCACGTAATTCCATTTGTTAAATCTCCATTTTGTGTTAACGGGTATATTATACCAGAATAATTCTACCCGTTTCATTTTTGTTAGATATTAGTAGTATTACTTTCGTTTGTCATAATAGCAGTATGTTCAGACATATTTTCATTATTTTTAAACATAGCAAGACCCATTTCATATATTCTTGCAGAAACACTATAGTCAATTTCATCGCTAACTACTGTACTGCCATCACGATACAACCAATCTGGTTGATTAACAGTCCCAAATGTTGCGGTATATGGTTGATTACTTACCCAAGGTTTATTATTCCAAGGATTAGTATTATCCCAAGGAGTAGTATCAATTGGTGGGTATGGTTTGATTGTTGGTGAAACAATAGGTACTTGAACAACCTTTTCAATAGTTTTAATTTCAATTTTATAAAGGGAAACTACCTTTTCCCCTTCTAATATTGATCCAACCTTTTTGAAACCAGAACCTTCAAGAATTTCTGATTCTTCTTTAGTTTCAGCACGAACAATATCGTACTCACCGCATGAAGAGATTGCTCTCCCAATGCGTTCATAAATGTTAGACATATTTTATCCTCTTATTACCAAGCGAAGAAACCAGTGTTTAATTCGATGGTACTTTTCTCTGTTATACCAATATCCATATCAAGAATACCGAAGATATTACCTAATTTCTTAGTTAGTACTGCCATTTCCATAGTATCGTCATCGAATGGTAATTCCATGAACCAATTTGGTAAGTAGTCTGCACAGTCAATTGGGTATCCAACTTTAGTAATCCCTAGTGGATTAGGTTTTAGGTCACATACGATAACTTTTGTACCGTCTGTTGCTTCTGGAACTGATTTATCATCATTTAATTCACGAAGTTTATTCCAGTAGATTGCTGCTTTAACATGACCAACTGAACATTTTCCGGTTTCCTGGAATTCTTTCTCTTTGTTGGTATAGTTCTTAACAGTTTTTGGTGATCCCTTCTCTACGCTTGGTTTATCTTTAAACTCACGTTTAAAAGTACGTACTCGGTTACGTAATTCTTCCTCAGATTCACCAACTAGTAATGCGATTAGTGTTTCTTCAAGGAAATTCTGGATGTATTTTGGTGTGTCTGAACGTTTAATTTCAAGACCCATTGCCTTAATTTCACCAGGTGAACCGTTTTCATCCTTACGGAATCCATCTTCCCAAAACTTTAGAATTGCATAACGTTTCTTTTTCAAGAATAAACCACGAGAACCGACCATTTCTAGATCTGCACCAACGATTTTACCGTTTTCAATACCAGTATTGAAAGTTGTATCCATAAATTCAGGGAATGATGAACCTACTGTATCACCAATCATCTGATATAGTTCAACTACTTCAGAACGTGATAGGTTAAATTCCATATCATTTTCTTTATAGTAGTGTGCAACACTGAAATATACTGAGTCAGTATCGCCATATACTACTACACCACCATTATGATCGTAAGTTTCAGTACATACTTCATTAATCTTACTTGCAAGGTGTTTAGTCATACTACGACCAGTTAAAGTAACTGATTGTCCTAGACGTTTATCGAAGAAACGAGAACCTTTATTCAACAACGCACCATATAGTGAGTTTAAAAGAATCTTACGAATCTGTTGGTTCTGCTTCCAGAAATCAGACTGTGTTTTACAGTACTTTTTATCAGAATCAGCCACAAATAAACGACCATCTTCAATTCTCATGCCATTTTGTGCAATAATCTTTGCCATTTCAGCAGGATTCTTATCAGCAATTGCCAGACGAAGCAAATAAATTGGATCATCTTCATGAAGGTTGGTTTTATGTAGTCCATTTCCAGATTGTAATGACTTTAACTCATTTTCTAAGTCAGCTAGCATATTTTCAGGCATTTCCCAGCCATCGGTAGCCAAGTGCTTATAGTCAATTACCATTTTCTGTTGTGCTTTACGTTCAGAATACCAAACTGTAAGAATTTCTGGAATTACACCATACTTAGTCTTATCAAAAAGTGTTCCATTTGCACTTAGTACAATAGTACTGTCAGAATTAAAGATAATGTCATATAATTCTTCGCCGGTTGCTTGGAAACTCGTACCATCTTCTAAATCTACGGTAATTACTTCCTGTGATTTCTCACGAACCATAGTGAATTCGACGCTTGCAAACAAACCATGCCATGCTTCAGTCCATTTAGGATCGAATTTACCACGACCACCATTTTTAGCCCATTTAACACGCTGTTCTTCAATTTTAGATGCCAAATATGCATCAGTGTAATCCTGTCGCAATTGTCCAAGAATACATTCAGTACTCATGCCTAATGTGCGAAGAACTGTTGGGTATAGTGAGTTAAAGTCCACGCAACCTAACATATCAATCAATCCAAGAATAGGATCTTGTACCCATGCTCCAGCAGCTTTAGAACCACTTTGTGATTCACCATCTTCATCATCATCTAAGTCAATATCATAATCTTGATACGCAAAATCTTCTTCTTCTTCAACTTTACGTTTATTGAATACTACTTCACCACGTTGGTGAGCAAGATTTATAATTGCGGTGTCAATTAGTGCTACTGAACCCATAGTTGTTGTGATTAACACACATTCTTTATGAGCAAGACGGTTATGTAGGTTGATAAAGTCCATCTTTTCATCGATTTTCTTAAGTAAGATACTATCTTGCTTAGAATAACGAAGAAAACGCATATAATCTTCACGATATAGCTTATCTAATGAACCATCATATGGTACTTTGTTCTCGCCAGTTACTTTCTCTGCAATATAATCAAGTTTATATGACTGTTCAACTTGACCAGCATGTTTTTTGTATAGTGCAAGATAATCTAAGTGGACGCGTCCAACTAAATCGTAGGTAACGATGGTTTTACCGAACATATCTGCTTCACGTGCATTTGGTTTTTTATTCCATAAGCACCAGCGAGCTAATGTAGCTTCGTTGAAAACCTTTCTGGTACGGTTAACCATATATGGAATATCAAAGAACTCACTATTCCAACCAGTAAGAATGTCACTATCTTCAATTAGCTCAAAGAAGGTTTCAAACATCTCTGATTCTTCAGTATATAGTACTACTATACTGTTTGGATCATTGGTTTCAGCATTTAAACGATTAATAATATCCTGTGCCTCAATATTATCCATACCAGTAGGTGCCATAGTAAGAACATAGTCTTTACCTGACCAACTTTGGTATAGTGATATTGCAGTTACACGGTTAAATGGATCACTTGGGGAGGCATAACCAAATTTAGGGTGAAAGTCGGTTTCGATATCGAAATAAGCGATGTTTAAATCGGGTGAAGGCTTACCCATGTAGTGTTTTGCAAGGGTTTTAAACGTAACATTACAATCTGCTTCATAAATCTTAGCAGATGCAGGTAATGATTCCATTTGGCGTTTCATTTCAGAATACCGGGAGAATTCAAACTTCTCGGCCATAGTACCGTTGATAGTTTTATGCTCACCGTTTGGAGATTCTACATAGTATTCATATACTGGCTCAATTTCACGCAGTATACGACGACCATTGACACGTTCTGCTACATGCAAAACTTCTCCGGTGCGTTTTCTATCCATATATCCATCTATATACATCTTATTTCCTTATAATAAACGCAATTAAAAACATAATGCCCCATTCATTGGGGCATTATTTACTATTAGTAGTCTGAGTCATCCATTTGTGCAAGATTGCCAGATACAGTAAGAATAGTTTCTACTTCGTCTTGTGCACGAACTTTATCAAAGAAGTCTTGTTTGTAGATACGCATTGCAGCAGATTTTAGTTTAGCCTTATCAAGACCAAGCTCATCAGCTAGGGTATCCATGAAGTCACCATATGATTCTTTGATGGTATCAATATGAGTTAGTTGGACTACAGCAGAATTGAGGCCATCTTTAAGTTTTTTACGTTGAACGTCATTTAACTCAGTTGCTTCAATTTTAGATTCAGTTTTCTTAGCCATTGTATTCTCCATGTTATAAAAAAAGCACCCTAACTCTCCGTTAGGATGCTCATATTATACCAGATCATTTTTTAGCGTTTCATTTATTTGGTGTATTTTTCGACAAGGATTGTATGTAGTTCACTTAAACGTACTAACTTATCAGTTGTTATAATTCCCAAATCAGATTGTAATCTCAGTTCTCTATATTCATCTTTGAGTTGTTCTAACTCGCGAATTTCCATCTTATTTTTGTAGTACTCAGTCTCAGTAACATGTTTAAATTCACCATCAATATAATACCACCCATAAGGGTTTTCATTAAATTCAGAAGGTAAATCTTCTAAAGTTATAATTGAACAATCTACTGGAAATATTTCATAAGGATCAACGAAAGAATATCTAACAAAACAGTTTTCATCAACTGCTATCTTAACACTGTTATTATCTAAAGTTTTTCTATATTCATACCAATCAATGCCAGTTACTGTATCTTTAAGATACAAAACATTGGCAAGTTTTTGTTCAGGACTATACGTTTTAAACATTATAATACTCCAACGGTGTACCAAACACCACCAATCTGTTTCTGTACATATCTATAAAAAATAGCATCAACATCTTCGATCCAAATTTTGCTAGTTTCAGAATCGGCAACACCAACCATAACAGAACCATCAGGTGCATATGCTGCTCTACCTCGATCAAAATTAACAAAGTTTCTGTTAACTAGAGTACCCATTGCACTTAATCTAATATCTTGAACTCCAATATCGATATTTAATGAACCATTACCATCAGCAGTTATGCCATTTACTGAACGTAGTACGTTTCTTCCACCTACAATAGAGGTATTTCCAGTAACAATAGAACCAGACGAAGTGATATTACCTGAACTATCGATAACGACTTCTGAACCACCTGCACTACGTAAACGTAGACTGTTTGTTGTTGCATTATGATATATAGCACCACGTTCACCACCAGTACTGTTCTGGAACCATAGTATGACGTTAGTATCATTTGCACGAATAGCAGCAGAGTTTGCTATAGTTAATGAACCGGTCATTGTATCACCAGCTTTTAGTACATATCTAGAATCCCCTGCTGATTGGTTCAATGCGGTACTTGGTTGTGCAATGTTATATAAAATAGCAACATTAAAATGTCTAACATCAACATCAGTTAAATTATGGCTGTGAACCGTTGTATTTCCATTAGGGTAAACACCATACGTAGTACTGAATGCTGTTCTACTATCTGAACCACTTACTGATTGCACAGTTCTTGTATTTGCTTCACCATTAATACGTAAACCATTATAAGATAAGCCATCATCCCAAGTTTTTCCAGAAATGAACAAACCATCATCACCATTACCACCAGAAAGACCAACCATCATACCAACACCATGATAGTGTAATGGTTCTTGAATTGTTGTATTAGATATAGTTCCTGAACCTGATACTACTGAATCAGTTTTAGTTACACCAGAAGTATTGATACTTTTTAAATAAGCGTTTTGGTTCAAATTAGGAACTTGTTGTGTAACTGATGTTATTCCATTCCACGTCCAGTAAAAGCCATCAGAGAAACACCAACCAGTTTTAGTTACAAATGGTGCATTTATAGATCCATCACGTCCATTTTGACCACCACTAACGCCACTCATTTGTTCACGAATACTTTCAACAGACTGACCTGAAGTTAATGAATAATGCATTAAACTTCCTGGTAGTGATGAAGTGAAAAGTCCAGGAACATCAGTAGGACTAGTGGTGCTTGATGGGAAAACAATATTAAGGTTAGTTCCGCTTACTGAAGCAGAAGCAACTGAACTTGATGAATAGGTTACAGTACTGACACGATTAGCCAGTTTGTTATTAATTTCTGTCAATGAAATATTAATAGGTGCAAGTACTTCGTCTTTTGAAAGTAATTCTACCCACGATACGCCATTATGGTACTTTAACGATTTAGTGTTAATGTCAAATACTACCGCACCTGCTTCACCTACTGGCAATTGTTTATTAGGGAATACAACTGACGATGCATCAAGTCTTAATGGACGTGGTGATGTTGGTGTTCCACCTTCGATTACAATAGTCGCAGTATTCGTGCTAGTGATTTTATTACTAGCATGATTAAATCTTATACTCATATAAATCAATCCTCGCGTTTATATATTATAGAGATATTTATGATTTAGTCTGTCTCTTCTTCTAAATCATCAAATACTGTATCTATCATATTAGCAGCAAGTTTCTTTGGCATTTTATACCATTCTTTTCCTGCACCTTGAGTTGCATTCATAAGCTTCAAGCGTTTATTAACTTCTTTTTCGGCGGCTTTAGCATCTTCAAAATACACTTCATGATAGACTTCATAGTCTCTAAACGGAGAACCTGTCTGATAAGTACTTAGACGTGTTTTCATTTCTTCTTTTGATGTAAATCCAATCTTAACCCATTCAGGCCATGCTTGGTTTACGATTACATAACAGATCTGATTAGACATAGTTCTACCCTCTTTTTTAGTGGGGTATTTATCCTCTCAAAATCTGCACTTTTACACCGTGATTATTCAAATTTGACAGTACTGGATTAGCATTAATAACCTGTCGAGTGATATTTTGCTGACCGTACAGATTTATTGGATTACTCATTTCCTGCATAGTGGTTGAAGGTAACTCATTCAACATAGGAGCATGAGGATTGTCTCGTACTAATCTTTCCTGATATTTTTTTAGATATTCGGTATATGTCATTTCTTCAAAATCAGTATACATTATATCATCAACATATGAATCCATGCTGTAGTATACAGCATCAGTACCACAGCATAGAATACCGAGGTCTTCGATATATCCAACCATTTTATTATCTTCATACAATATCTGAAACCGACTATGAACGCTTTGGTGATAATATTGGCGAGGATTACGATAGACTACTACTGTTGAATTTGGTTTTATGATCATACTATTTCTCCATGATTATACCACAAATTTGAAAGTCGTTTCATATGGTATCGAACGTATTTAGTTTAGGGATATTAGAAACGCGAAAAGGACGCCGAAGCGTCCTTTTTCTTTTTAACATCAGATTTTTTTAAATCTAAACGTTACTTCAAATTACATGAAGGTTACGTTGCGGATAGCAATTTTGCTGTAGTAGTCAGCAGCGTTACCTAGTGATGAAGTACTATCAGTTAGCTGTACATAACCATAACGAGTTAGGAAGCTAGTAACTAGTTCACCAGTGTTAGGGTCCATTACAGTACCAGAAGCCATCAATGGGATGTAAGGGCAGTAGAATGCACCAGCATCAGTTTCTTGATTACCTTTATAACCGATTAGTACATCAGTACTGTCATCAGCATAGGTATCAACATAAACACGCATTGTTGAGTTTAGAACACCAACGAATTTAACGTTAGTTGGAGCTTCGAAAGTACCTTCAGTAGTACGTGCAAAACTAGAAGTAGTTGCAGACTGTAGAATGGTTAGAGCAGTTGGAGAAACAACAGCCCAATTCGCTGCACCACGTTTGGTACGACGAGCAACTTCGTTAGCTTGACGGTTGATTAGAGTAGCTAGAGCAGCGTGTTCATCACCAACGAAGGTAGCAACACCGGTAACTTTAGACTGATCGTAAACAACAGCAGCAGCACCTGGAAGTGCACGTAGACGAGCTAGCAATTCTTGGTCGATTTCAGTAGTGATTTCTTGTGCGATAGCAGCCATTAGTTCAGCTTCAACGTCAATACCGTGTTGTGCTTGTGCATCTTGTGCAGATTCAACAGTCCAACGAGCAGATAGACGACGAGATTGAGCTTCTACGGTTTCACGTAGAATACGGATGTTAACACGACGACCCATAACACCTTCTAGTTGAGAAGTAGGTGCAGCACGTGGTGCAGTGTTATCAGAGTTTACTTCACCAGTGTAAGACTTAGCGATTTTGTAAGGTGATAGAGCTTCTTCACCAGCAACAACGCCTGGAGCGTTATCAGCATATTGAACACGTAGTGTATGAATCTGACCAACTGGACCAGTCATAGGTTGAACACCAATAATTTCGTTAGCAATAACGGTTGGCATAACACGACGGATAATTGGTAGAATTACTTTGTTTAGTGTAGCGATGTTACCAGCAGAAGTTGCACCAGCAGTTGCAGATTCGCGTAGCATTACTTTACGTTGGTTATCTAGAACTGATTCCATTACAGTTTTACGATTACCACTTAGACCTTCAACAAGCTTATCCTTTACAGCAGCCCATTTAGATTCAGTTAATAGTTGTGACATTATAAATCTCCTCAAAAGATATTTTTTACTTTTCTGTATACTTTATTTATCAGACAGAAAAATTAGCATTTAATAATTAACGATTTTTATCCATTCCTGATAATTTAGTAATTTCGTTTAGGAAATCTAAGTCATCAGAAGATAGCTCATCATTTTTAATGATACTTTCACGGTTTCCAGTTACTACTTTACCTTCCGTTAGAGCATTTTTAGCCTTATTATTAACTGCTGGACGGCTAGGATTAGCAGCAGATTCATTTACAGTACCCTTAAGAACAGATTTGTGGTACTTGCTGAAATTTTCTTTTAGCTTCTCGGTTGGAGATGTTGCTAGTAGAGATTCCATAATTTGTTTTTGTTGAATAGTAAGTGGCTTAGTTAGTTCAGAGATGATTGCAGAACGTGCTGCGTTATCTTCCATAATACGAACTTTACGTTTAGCATTTTCAGCTTCTTTACGAGCTTCGCTTAAAGCTACTTTCGCAGAGATTGCTTCTTCTTCAGCTTCTTTAACAGATTCATTAAGCTCACGTAGAATAGAACTTTCGTTATATTGTTTGCTGTAGAATTCATTTGAGAATGCTTCGAAAATCTTACGACCGAACATGTTTTGTTTTGCTTCTAGTAGATCAACTTTAAGAGCATTTAAGTTCTTTTCGGTAGTCTCAGCAATATAAGTCGCTGCGGTTTCAGCAGTACGCTTAATAAAGTTTGCACGTGCTTCCGCAATTTGCTTACTTCCTTCTGCAATCAACTTAACGCGAGTTTCAACTAGTTCACGTTTTTCTTGATGGAAATCTTTAAGTTCTTCTGCTAGGACACGATTACTGAATCCCATGAATTTACTTAGACTTTCATTAATATGTTTGCGTTCTTGACGCATAGTTTTTACTTCTTCAGCTAGTACTGTGTTAGCGAAGTCTGAGAAATTACCCAAAGTCTTACGAAGTTTAACGCGGTCTTCTACAAGTTTACGCTTTTCAGCATATACATCTGACATTTGTTCGCTGATTACTTCAGCCATCATTTTGTCTAGACCTTCTGTTAGTTTCGATAAGTCTTCTTGGTAACGTTCTTTCATTTCTTCACGCATTTCAGCAGCTACGATAGCTTTTTCTTCATTCCATGCTTCCTGAATTAGCTTTTTAGCTTCGTCAGAAAGAGATGATTCTTTTAGAAACTGATCCAATTTTGACATTCGTTCTCTCCTTTAAAGTACAGATATATCTGCACTCTTGATGTACAGATATTTATAAATTTATTTTATTAACCTTTCAAATTCTTAAAAAATTGATGAATTTCATCATCAATAGTCTGAGAGGTTCCTTTGGTAGATTCAAACACTCGTTTTGAACCAGTTACAGGTGATCCGTACTTACTATTTAGAGATTCAAATACCGCTTTTGGATATGCATCTGGAGCACTAGGTTGTGCTACAATATCAATAGTTACGATTTCAAAATCTGATACAATACCGTTATGGTCAACATTACCTGAACCACGTGAACTCACACCCAATTTAACGCCACTTTCAATCATTGTACGAATATCTTTACCATGAGTGGTATCTAGTAACATAATGGTAGCCATACCATTTGCACCTTCCATCCAAACTTCAGTAATCATACCCACTACACGATCTAAATTAACAGTTAGTGTTTCAGGGTGGTCACATTCACATAAAATACTTTCGCCACGACGAATCCTTTCAGCCATATTATTTACTGCTCTCGCAATTTCAGCGAAAGGATATACGCGTTCGTTCAAGTTTCTACGGTCAGCTTGAATTGCAATACCACGAAGGTAGCAATTCTTACGTCCAGTAACCTGATCCTCT
>Ga0308167_1000698_pt1 | contig 52341 bp, 46 predicted proteins | sample PhyCR1_2_FD_202138 | JGI IMG/M metagenome (GOLD analysis project Ga0308167, IMG submission 202138) | Phyllosphere microbial communities from UC Gill Tract Community Farm, Albany, California, United States - DLSLRC.R1 | ecosystem: Host-associated > Plants > Phyllosphere > Unclassified | place... | reverse complement strand
GTACAATTGCGCCAAAGTCAGTATTTACAGAGTGTTATCTGCATGAAAATCGGTCTTTTTTACGGTTCCAGTACCTGTTACACCGAAATCGTAGCGGAGAAAATTCGCGATTTTATTGGCGAAGAGCTGGTCACCCTGCACAACGTCAAAGATGACGATCCGCGCCTGATGGAACAGTACGATCTGCTGATCATGGGCATCCCGACCTGGGATTTTGGCGAGTTGCAGGAGGACTGGGAAGCGATCTGGCCACAGCTGTCGACCCTGAATCTGCGCAATAAGATTGTGGCGCTGTACGGCATGGGCGATCAGATTGGCTACGGTGAATGGTTCCTTGATGCGCTCGGTATGCTGCATGAGCTATTGCAGCCGATGGGGGTGCGTTTTGTGGGTTACTGGCCGCTGGAAGGGTACGAGTTCACCAGCCCGAAACCGCTCAGTGCCGATGGGAAGCAGTTTGTCGGTCTGGCGCTCGATGATGTGAATCAGTTTGAGGTCACCGACGAGCGCGTCGAGCAGTGGTGCGAGCAGGTGTTAACGGAAACCGCCGAACTGCTGTAATCGCAAAACGGTGTGGTCCGGCAGGTGGCTTTTGGCCCTGACGCCGCAACTGATGCCGCTAGTGACGCAGTCAGTGTTGCGCCTCGCTGAAACAGCAGGCGCGTAACGCCCGCCATTCGCCAGGCTGCATATTGTCCTGCATCAGCCACCAGCGCAGCGTCTTGCCCTGCTCGCTTTTCGCCACCAGCAGCACGCCAAACGGCAACCAGCGCAGCGGCTGAGTCGGCCGCCAGCGTGTATCCTGCCAGCACCAGATTTGCGCACTTTCCCGTTGAAGCGAACCGCGCCGCTGACTGAGCCGTCGATGACTACGCCAGCCTTCGGCCAGCAGCAGTCCGATCATCGCCAGTTTAATCAGCCATCCGCTGACCGGCAGCGTCAGCAGCAATAGAGCCGTTACCGTCACCCCCAGCCAGACGCCCAGCAGGCCGCGCGCCAGGCGGGATGGCCGCAGCTTACATTGCCACGGGGCCGCGTTCACGGTTGCGCTGCTGAATCAGGTTAACCATCCGCTTCAGCTCAGGATCGCTGGGTTCACCGTGGTTCATCAACCAGTTAAACAGGTCGGGATCGTCACTCTTCAGCAGCGCGATAAACACCTGCTTATCGGTGTCGTTCAGGCTGTCATATTCATATTTAAAGAACGGCATAATAGCGACATCCAGCTCCAGCATGCCACGGCGGCAGGCCCACTGAATACGTGATTTATCATTGATATCCATGCGTCAGTTTCCACAGTTCACAACATGGCGGCTAGTGTAACCTGGATTGTGGCGGGCTGCAGGCGCAGCGCAACACACTGTGCAATCGGCCGCAAAGCAAGCCGCATTTTTTCAGGGTTATCACGCGATTTGTGCGCCGTTATCGGTAAACAGGTTGCATTGCCAGTCGGCTCTTTTAACATTGAGGATATCTTTTCGGATGAACCCTCTTACTCAGGATATCTCCATGCCAACCTTTACCTTACCGCCGCGCCAGCCTGCAGCCTCGTCCCGTCTGCCGTTAACGCTGATTTCACTGGATGCCTGGGCGCTGGTTTCCGTCTTCGGTCCCGACAGCACCTCCTACCTGCAGGGTCAGCTGACGCTGGACGTCGCCGCGCTGGATGCTGCGCACCATCTGCCCGCCGCCCACTGTGATGCTAAAGGCAAGATGTGGAGCAACCTGCGTCTGTTCCATCGTGGCGAAGGCTACGCCTACCTGGTTCGTCGTGAACTGCGCGACACCCAACTGAGCGAATTAAAGAAATATGCGGTGTTCTCTAAAGTGACGCTGGCGGCCGACGATGAGGCAGTGTTACTCGGCGTGGCTGGTTTTCAGGCACGCGCTGCGCTGGCCAACCTGTTTGAACAGCTGCCCGACAGCGAAACCCCGGTGGTGCAGCAGGGAGAAACGACGCTGCTGTGGTTCGCGCATCCGGCAGAGCGTTTCCTGATCGTTACCTCGCTGGCCCAGGCCGAATCACTGCAGCAGAAACTGGCGGATGATGCACAGTTAAATGATAGTCAGCAGTGGCTGGCGCTGGACATTGAAGCCGGCATTCCGGTGATTGATCCCGCCACCAGCGTGCAGTTTATTCCCCAGGCCACCAACCTGCAGGCGCTGGACGCCATCAGCTTTAAAAAAGGCTGCTATACCGGTCAGGAGATGGTGGCGCGGGCCAAATACCGCGGTGCGAACAAACGCGCGCTCTACTGGCTGGCGGGCCAGGCCAGCCATCTGCCAGCGGCAAATACGGCGCTGGAACTCCGGATGGGTGAGCGCTGGCGTCGTACCGGCAGCGTGCTGGCGGCAGTGCAGCTGGATGACGGTGTCAGTTGGGTGCAGGTGGTGATGAATAACGATCTGGAGCCGGATAGCGTGCTGCGGGTTGAGGGTGATGAAGGCGGACAGCTGACGATTCAGCCGCTGCCCTACTCGCTGCAGGAAGAGTAACCACTCAGGCACGCAGCCGCATAAGCTGCGTGCCTGCCCGGCGATTACTCCGTTTTCTGCGTCATGTTCAGCAGAGTGCGGATGTTTTGCGCCGTGGTGGCGATAATGTCGATGGCACCGGTACGCAACGCACCGAGAATCGCCATTGCTTTGGTGTTCTCTGAGGCGATGGCGATAACGCAGGGGATCTTGCGCAGCTCATCAATGCTCAGACCAATCACCCGATCGTTCATTACGGTATCGACGTGCTGTCCCTGCGAATTGAAAAAATCATAGCCGGCAATATCGCCCGTCACGCCCTGATTCAGACTGGCGTCGATAATTTCATGCGGCGTAAACCAGCCTAATTTCACCATATAGCTGTTTTCATTCATGTCGCCAATGCCGACCAGGGCAAAGTCGGCTTTGCGCGCCCGATCCAGCGTCTCTTTAATCGTGCCGTTTTGCATAAACGCCTCTTTCAGCGCCCGATCTTCAACATAAGCCGGGGCGTAGAGCGTTTCGCTGATGCCACCAAATTTCTTCGCCAGACGACGGCTGATATGGTCGGCATTGATCGCATCACCGGGGCGGTGCGTGCCGCCGATACCGCTGATAAAGTGACAGTTACGCGTCGGTACCTGACCCGGATGGTCGGCGACAGCCGCCACATTGCGTCCCTGCCCGACCGCCACGACCGAATTCTCTTTAAGTGATTGCTCCAGCCAGGAGGAGACCAGCGCCGCCACCTGACGTCGCTGCTCATCGTTGTCCTGCAGGTCGAGGGCGATCAGCGCGCGCTGTAAGTGGGGGAAGCGGTCAAGCAGCTGTTGCTCAAGACGGGTACTGAACACCGGGTGGTAACGCACGTTGATTTCAACAATGCCCTCTTCCCTGGCGCGCTTCAGCAGCCGTCCGACTTTGATGCGTGAAATGCCAAACTTACGCGCAATCTCTTCCTGGGTAATTTCGTCCTGATAATAGGCGACTGCGATTTCGGTCAGCAGTTCGGAGTCCTGAGAAAGCGTGTGTTTTTCCATGCGTTATCTGTCTCGCAGTGAGTTACCTGACTAAGCACAGGCGTTTCAGGAGGGAATTTATACCATTGATACGGCTCACCTCGCCAGGCATTGACGCGGCGAGCCGCTAGCAGTGTCACAGATTAGCGACGAATCGCGTCGATTTTCAGCATGCGGGCAATCACGATATCCAGCTCTTTCTGCTCGAAAATCTGCTTCCAGTCAGGCTTCACAATCTTCTCGCGTCCATACTCCATGGCGATCATGCAGGCATCAGAGAACGGATTGGTGGCGCGGAACGCTACCGCCAGCGCAATCTGGATATGCCCGTAGAGCATCGCCTTTGCGGCCTCTTCCGGTACGCCACTGTGCTTAACCGTTTCGTCCAGCGCCTCTTTCATAAAGGCCCCGACCATGCAGGCAACGGTCTCCACCAGCGTCGGCTCAAGGTAGGCCAGCTGCGTTACGGTCACCCAGTGCACCTGCTCCACCGGACCATACATCACGCGGATAACCTTGCTGAGTTCGTCGCGCTGCGCCTCACTGCCCGCTTCCCAGGCGGCGGCCACATGCTGAATAGCTGCAATTCCGCCAAACGCGTCGGCGTGCTCTTCTTTGGTGTAGCGCTCAAGGAAGACGGACGGGTGACACGGATGCGCCACCGCATAGTCGATATCGTCACGCTGGAAGATCAGGTTGGCATAAGCGGCCGCCGGATCGAGCGTTAACAGTACCGCGCCTGGCTTCATCTGCGGCACGACCGCTTCAGAGACCTTACCCAGCACGATGTCCGGCACCGCCAGAATGACGACGTCGCTTAACGGCACCACCGAATCGGCATCTGAAAGCTCACGGCCCTGTTGAGTAACCTGCTGCTGTGCAGCGGGTGAATTCTCGCAGTAAAAGACCTGGTAATCGCTTTTCTGGAAGTTGGCTGAAATGCGCATGCCCATTTTGCCGCCGGCGCCAATCACAGTAAGGGTTTTCAGTTGTTTCATTATTATTACTCCCGATTTTGTTTACTACGTAAGAATTCCACGCTGCGCGCTGTCCACTCCGCCTCACGCTGACAGGTGGTAGCGGCGTCCTCCTGCCATGGCAACCAGTGTTCAATAATCTGGTTAATGCCCCTTTCGGCCGGGCGCACGCTGGCGATCATCTGGTCATAATCCAGTAAGCCTTCGCCCATCGGGCAACCGGCATAGGTAAAGCCAACCCAGCCGTCACGCCGGGTAAAGGCAAAGTCTTTGATGTGAAGATTGCCGACACGTGCCGCAGTCTGCGCGATAACCTGTTCAGGTAACTCCAGCCCGGCGACGCAGTTGGCCGGATCGAGACAGACCGCCAGCCACGGCGATGAAAAGCGGTTAATCACTGACATCAGGTCAGCGGTTTTGACCTGCTCGTAGGTTTCAAGACATAGGCGCACCTGCTGACGTGCGTAGTCCGGCAGCACGCTGGCGATCAGCTGTGCCGCTTGCTCCAGCGACGGTCGATGGCTGGCGGTATAGAACATGGAGCGCACCACCTGCGCGCCGAGCAGCTGTGCCAGCTGCAGATAGCGTTGCAGATGGGCGGTATCCAGCCCGCGAGTCCCCAGCTCCAGCGTGATGCCCAGCGCATCAGCCCGCTGACGCAACCGTTGCAGGTCAGCATCCGACCAGCTCTCAATCGCCGGATAATCACAAATCTGGAACAGCGACAAATCCAGCGCGGCGGTCTGCTCCAGCATCTGCTCCAGCGTCAGCGGCTGCGGGACACGCTCTGACATGCGCCAGAAAAAGGCATAAGTGCTGAGTCCGATCTGGCTCATGAGAGACGCTCCGCCAGCAACGCGCTGGCCTCATCGATAATCTGCGCCAGCGCGGCAGGATCATGGGCAAAGCGGCCGAGGAACAGGCCGTCAACCGCGCCGCCAAGGCGCTGAATCAAGCCGGGGCCGGCGCTGCCGCCGTAGATCACCTGCAGGGTAATACCCGCAGGCAACGGCAGCTCGCGTAGCCCTTCACAGACCGCGCGGATGTAGTGATCCGGAGCCGGTTGCGGTGCGCCAATTGCCCACTGTGGTTCCCAGGCGAAAAATAGCGTACCGGTCAGCCCCTGCTGCTGCGCCAGCGACAGCGCCTCGGCCAACTGCTGCTGACACAGGGCGATCGCCTGTGACGGCTCACCCTGTTGCGTTTCACCGATGCACAACACCGGGGTCAGGCCGTGGCGGAGCGACATCGCCACCTTGGCGGCAATCTGCGCGGCATCTTCATGGAAATGGCGGCGGCGTTCGGCGTGACCAATCTCAGCCAGGCTGCAGCCGAGTTCCTGCAGCATGCTGGCACTGACTTCGCCGGTCCAGGCACCGTTTTCGGACTGGCAAACATCCTGGCCGCCAACGCGCACCGGGGTATCGGCAAAGATAGCGGCAACCGCCGGAATCGCCGGATAGGCAGGCAGGACGAACAGCCCGATATCGCCACGCTGAATCGCCGGATGTCGACGCGCCAGCGCGGCGACTTCGTGGCACCAGTCGAGAGTTTGCTGGTAGCTGAAGTACATTTTCAGGCTGACACCCAGCCACAGAGCAGGTTGTGTCATGCTCAGACTCCCTGCCCGGCGGTCGCGTGATCTTTCAACAAATCAGCCACCGTATTAACAATCATTGCCAGCGAAATGGCGCCTGCATCGGGCGTACCGAGACTTTTTTCGGCCAGCGGACGGGCGCGACCCATTTTAGGCAGCAGTTGTGCCGTGGCCTGCGCCGCCTGGTCAGCCACGCGCGCAGCTTCGTGCCAGGCGTCCGTCAGCGAGGCACCGCGTGCGACGGCCGCATTCAGGCTGTCGCTGAACGGCACCAGCACATCAACCATGGTCTTGTCGCCGACCCGCGCTTTACCAAAGTGCTGAATCCCTTCCTGCGCCTGTCGTACGCCTCTGGCGATTCGCGCAGCGTCCGGCGTCTGATTATCACCGATAGCGGTTCCGATGGCGGTCAGCGCTACGCCCCACAGTGCGCCAGAGGTGCCGCCCGCTTTGTCTGCCCAGGCATCCGCAGCACGGCATAACAGCGTGCCGGCACCGGCACCCCGGGCTGCGACCTGACGCGCCTTTTCCACCGCGCCCAACACGCCGCGTTCCATGCCGATGCCGTGATCGCCATCGCCGGCGACCGCATCAATATCTCCCAGTTTTTCGGCGTTGCGTTGCAGCATCGTGGCCACCGCCTCCAGCAGTTGCAGCATCTGTTGTGCGCTCTGCTGTGAGGCGGCGCTGGCGACAGGCAGACTCTCTTCCGCCTGCGCCTGCGTGGCCTCCTGACCCAGCGGTTCGGCAACGATAACGCTGCCTTTGCGATAGGCCGGCGCATTCGCCGGGGCGCGCCAGAAGGTTTCCAGCTCATCATCCAGCCACATCAAGGTCAGTGAGGCACCGGCCATATTGAAGCTGGTGACGAATTCACCGACGTCCGGCTCGACGATCTGCAGCCGCGCCGCCTCAAGCAGTTGCGCCACCCGCCGGTAGACCACAAACAGCTCTTCATATTTCACCGTGCCGAGACCGTTAAGAATTACCGCCACCCGCTGTCCCGCCGTCTGGCTGACGCCCGGCGGCAGTTCGCTGAGCAGCCGGCTGACAAAGATGTCAGCCATCTCATCGGCGGTTGGCACCTCCGTCTCTTTGATGCCCGGTTCGCCATGAATCCCCAGGCCCAGCGCCATCCGCCCTTTTTCAACTTCAAACAGCGGATGTGATGCGCCGGGTAAGGTACAGCCAGAAAATGCCACGCCAAATGAACGGGTGCGGTTATTGGCATGCTGCGCCACCCGCAGCACCTCCGGCAGCGCATAGCCTGCTTCTGCGGCGGCACAGGCGACTTTGAATACCGTCAGATCCCCCGCCACCCCGCGCCGCTTTTCAATCTCGTCGATGCCGGCGCTGGAAATGTCGTCGGTGACCGCCAGAATGTCGCACGGAATACCCTCGCCGCGCAGACGCTCACAGGCCTGACCGAAATGCAGCACGTCACCGGCGTAGTTGCCGAACATCAGTAATACGCCGCCGCCATTGTTTGCCGCGCGGGCCACATTATAAATTTGCTGCGCCGACGGCGAGGCGAACAGGTTGCCCATTGCCGCGCCGTGCGCCAGACCCTGCCCAACCAACCCGGCGAACGCCGGATAGTGGCCGGAGCCACCGCCGACCACCACCGCCACGCTGCCCGGCTGGCTGCGGGTGTTGCGTACCACTCCGCCAGGCACCTGACGCACTTTATCGGCATTGGCGGCCACAAAGCCTTCGATCAGTTCAGCCGCGAAGGCTGAAGGTTGGTTAAACAGGTAAGTCATGGTAATTGCTCCTGTGCTAGAGAGGTCGGTTCCTGCTGGCGACTGCGATTCAGCAACAGCATCAGCACCGCTGACAGCAGCATGAATCCGCCCACCACAAACATCGGTACGGTGTAGCTGCTGGTTGCATCGTGCAGCGCGCCAGTGATATAGCCCGCCGAGAAGCCTGCGACATTGCCCAGCGTATTGATCAGGGCGATAGCGGCCGCGGCAGAGGCACCGGTCAGAAACTGCGTCGGTAAGGTCCAGAAATTGGGTAAGGCGGCAAAGATCGAGCTGGCGGTAATCGCAATCACCATGATGGTGGTGAACGGTGAGTCCATGAACAGCGCCAGCGGCACGCTGATACCACCGGCCACCGCCGGGATAGCGATATGCCAGGTTTTGCAGCCACGACGTGAGGCGTCACGGGACCAGAAGAACATCACGACCGCCGCAATCAGATAAGGGACGCCGGTGATCAACCCTTTCTGCATCACATTGAAGGTGGTGCCGAACTGCTGCTGGAAGCCGCCGATGATGGTCGGCAGGAAGAAAGCCAGCGCGTACAGGCCATAGATAAAACCGAAGTAGATCAGACACAGCATCCAGACCCGACCATTACCCAGAATGCTGCGGACGCCCTGGTGTCCGGTGTGCTGCTTGGCCTGATGCTCAGCATCCAGCTCACGGGTCAGCCAGTTTTTCTCATCCGCCGTCAGCCATTTCGCCTGCCGCGGTGAATCCACCAGCCAGAACAGCGCCACAATGCCGATCAAAATCGCCGGAATCGAGACGCCGAGGAACATCACGCGCCAGCCCGCAAGTCCAAACAGGCCATGCTGTTCAATGAAGGACGCTGCCAGCGGTGCGCCAAATACCACGGTCAGCGGCTGCGCCAGGTAAAAAAGTGACAGAATTTTGCTGCGATGGCGCGCCGGTACCCACATGCTGAGATAGAGGATTGCGCCCGGGAAAAAGCCCGCCTCGGCGATGCCCAGCAGCAGGCGCAGGGTATAGAGCCCATTAATGCTGCTGACCCAGGTGAACAGCAGCGACACGATGCCCCAGCTGATCATGATGCGCGCCAGCCATCTGCGGGCACCAAAGCGATGCAGGGCCAGGTTGCTCGGCACTTCCAGCAGGATATAGCCGATGAAAAAGATACCGGAGGCGAGGCCGAACTGTACGGCAGTCAGGCCGAGGTCCTGCGTCATGCCATTCGGCCCGGCGAACGAAATTGCCGTACGGTCGAGGAAGTTGATAAAAAACATCAGGGCGACGAACGGCACCAGTCGCCAGGAGATCTTACGAATCGCGGATTGCTCCACTGCGGTCATTGTGGTTTGGGTCACGACGCACCTCCGGTCCGGGCGCGATGAAAGAGAGTGTCAGGTGTTGGCAACGCACGCGGTGCATTGTCGAAGCAGGTGCAAAAAACAGAGCCTGGGTAATCCATGTGCGAGTCCTCGATGGGTCTTCTTGTACATTGGTATCACTACGCGAACAAATGAACAGTACACGTATAATTGAGCAGCTCTCAACTGCAACAATGAGATCTGTGATCCTCTTCAAACGAATTAAATCTGGTGCACTTTTCAGATAAAACGCCGAAAGCGCCGCGCTGTGCGGCGTGAAGGCCGCCTTTGCCTGCGCTTCACGGTCGAATTGCCTTTCCAAACAAATGAAATAGACTTGAACATATGAACAGAAGTGTGTCAGGCTGATGCTGAACATTTTTGCGCCTGCTGTTGCATGGCGGGCTGAGCGGGTAACTTGCTGGAGAAGACGATGAAAACGATCGCGATTGGCGCCGATGATGCGGCGATTGAGCTGAAAAACCTGATTAAACGTCATCTGGAAGAGAAGCAGTACGAAGTGGTGGATTACAGCAATGACGCCCGTAATGACCGGCCGATGTATCCGGATGTGGCGTTTGCGCTGGCAACCGCTATCCAGCAGGGGAAATATGAGCGTGGAATTCTGCTGTGCGGCACCGGAATCGGGGTGGCGATTGTCGCCAACAAAGTCCCCGGCGTCCGTGCGGCCCAGTGCCACGACACCTTCTCTGCTGAGCGCGCCCGTAAAAGTAACAATGCCCAGGTGATGACGATGGGCGCACGCGTGGTCGGGCCGGAGCTGGCGAAAAGTATCGTCAACGCCTGGCTGGCGTCAGAATTTGAAGCCGGCGGCTCGAGCGCTAAAGTCGATAAAATTGAGTACTACGAGCAGGCCAGCCTGAATAAGTAAGCCGCCTTTGCTGTGCGGGCGAAGTCAGTCAACTCAGGGCTTCGCCCGATCCCCCTTACCGACACCACCAGAAATGCGACGCTGCTTTCGCAGGGAAAAGTGTGCCCGCCATGGCGCTGCAGACCTGATTATGGAGTGAAAAATGAACCCCTTAGAGGCGTTGAAACAGTACACCACCGTGGTCGCCGACAGCGGCGATATCGAGGCGATACGTCGCTATCATCCGCAGGATGCCACCACTAATCCGTCACTGATTCTGAAAGCGGCGACCCTGAGCCGCTACCAGCCACTGATTGAAGAGGCGGTGAATTACGCCAGAACACAGGGCGGCAGTAAACAGACGCAGATCATTAATGCCTGCGATCGGGTGGCGGTCAATCTGGGCGTGGAGATCCTGAAAAGCGTGCCGGGCCGGGTTTCGACCGAGGTCGATGCGCGGCTCTCATTTGACCGCGGCATGTGCGTCACCCGGGCTGAAAAGCTGGTGCGGATGTATGAACAGCAAGGCGTCGACCGCTCACGTATTCTGATTAAGCTGGCATCAACCTGGGAAGGGATCCGCGCGGCTGAAACGCTGGAGCGCAACGGCATTCAGTGCAACCTGACGCTGCTGTTTTCCTTCGCTCAGGCGCAGGCCTGTGCCGAAGCCGGGGTGTTCCTGATTTCGCCGTTTGTCGGACGCATCTCTGACTGGCATCACAGCCGCAATCCGCAGGCGGAATACACAGCGCAGCACGATCCGGGCGTGGTATCGGTTCGCAATATTTACCACTACTACAAATCTCACCGCTATCAGACGGTGATTATGGGGGCCAGCTTTCGTAAAACCGAACAGATCCTGGCCCTGGCCGGTTGCGATCGGCTGACCATCTCGCCTGAGCTGCTGCAGAGCCTGGAAAACAGTAATTTGCCGGTGACGCGCCAGCTGACGCCTTCGACTGCGGTGTCGAATCCGCCCTCGCCTCTGACGGAAGCGCAATTTCGCTGGCTGCATAATCAGGACGCGATGGCGGTCGATAAGCTGGCAGAAGGCATCCGCCAGTTCGCACTCGATCAGCAAAAGCTGGAAGATATGCTCGCGTCACAGCTCTGATCGCGGCCAGGCGGAGGATCGCTCCGCCTGGCTATCCGACATAAAAGTAAATCGCGCAGAAGTGACAGACACAGCCGCCCAGTACAAACCCGTGCCAGATAGCATGATTGAATGGAATGCGGCGCGCGACGTAGAAAATGACCCCAAGCGAATAGATGATGCCGCCGATTGCCAGCAGCCAGATACCGCCGGGTGCCAGCGTCATCGCCAGCTGATACACCACGATCAGCGACAGCCAACCCATGCAGAGATAGGTTACCAGCGACAGCACTTTAAAGCGGTGCGCAATGGTCAGCTTAAAGATGATGCCGGCCAGTGCCAGGCTCCAGATCACCACCATCAGACCGTAGGCCAGCGGCGACCTCAGGCCCACCAGCAGGAAAGGCGTATAGGTGCCGGCAATCAACAGGTAGATAGCGCAGTGGTCCAGCTTTTTCAGCCAGGGTCTGGCCCGTCCGTTGGGAATGGCGTGATAGAGCGTTGAGGCCAGGAACAGCAAAATCATGCTGCCGCCGTACAGGCTGTAGCTGGTGATCGCCATGGCATCTGCGCCCGTATCCCTCGCCTGGTTAAGCATTAATACCAGTGCGACAACGCCAAACAGACAGCCCAGCCCATGACTGATGCTATTGGCAATTTCCTCGGTCAGTGAGTAGCCCGTTGAGGGTAAACGCGTGGTGGTCATAAGGTGTCCTGAAAGTGAAGCGATACAAAAAAAACCTTATCCAGAGTAGCCAACATCGGTTTCGGTGTACACATGTACGCTGAAATTAATCTGTGAAACCTTGTAACGGGCAAACCAGCCGATGAATCTGGTAAACTGCGGGCTGGTCAACTGTACAATGAGCCACCCATGTTTTCGCACCGCGATCTCGCCCGCCTTAACGACCTGGAAATGCAGGTTTATCAGTTCATCATCAAACATCGTGAACGTGTCAGCTATATGACCATTCGCGAGCTGGCCGAGCAGGCCGCGGTCTCCACCACTACCGTGCTGCGATTTTGCCGCAAGATGCACTGTGAAGGCTGGTCGGAATTCCGTATCCGGCTACGGTTAACCGAGCAGCAGACTGCGCCGCAGGTTAATACCGCCAGCGTCAATGAGATGCTGAGTTTTTTTAAAAGTATTAATAACCCGGAGTTCGAGCAGATCATTGCCCAGGCGGCGCAAAAGATTAATCGGGCGGAGCGGGTATTTTTTATTGGCGTCGGCACCTCAGGCAGCCTGGCAAAATATGGCGCCCGTTTCTTTTCCAATTTGGGTAAATTCAGCCACGCGATTGACGATCCCTATTATCCGGTCAGCCCTGATCTGTATGAAAATGCGATTGCGATTATTTTATCCGTCTCCGGCGAGACCGAAGAGATCCTGCGCATTGCCAGCCAGTTCAGCCTCAACAAGTGCAAAATCATTGCCATCACTAACACCGAGAGCTGCTCGCTGGCGAAAATGAGTGATTTCAGCCTCTGCTATCACGTCCCGATTATTCGGATGGCTGATAATTCAGACATTACGACGCAGGTGCCGGTCACCTATATTATTGAAGCGATTGGCCGCCAACTGGGTAAATAAAACAGCCTGTTTTTCTGATGTAACAGATCACATTACTGGCGCGCTGTTATATCGTGACTTTCATTATTGCCTTGCTAAACTCATTCCAATTTCAATATCCGTAATGGGGTGAAGCATGAGTGCAGAATTGCAGTTACCAAAAGGGTTTCTTTGGGGCGGAGCGGTGGCAGCGCATCAGGTTGAAGGCGGCTGGGATCAGGGCGGCAAAGGCGTCAGCATCGCTGATGTGCTGACCGGCGGTTCACACGGCGTCGATCGGGTGATTACCGACGGTGTCCAGCCCGGCAATTTCTATCCTAACCATCAGGCCGTTGAGTTCTACTCACACTATAAACAGGATGTCGCGCTGTTTGCCGAAATGGGCTTCAAATGCTTCCGCACCTCAATTGCCTGGACCCGCATCTTCCCGAATGGCGACGAGCAACAGCCAAACGAGGCTGGCCTGCAATTCTACGACGATCTGTTTGATGAACTGCTGAAGTACGGCATTGAACCGGTCATCACCCTCTCCCACTTCGAAATGCCCTATCACCTGGTGAAACAGTACGGCGGCTGGCACAACCGCAAAGTGGTCGATTTCTTTGTGCGTTTCAGCGAAGTAGTGCTGAATCGCTATAAAAACAAAGTGAAATACTGGATGACCTTTAACGAGATCAATAACCAGCGCAACTGGCAATATCCGCTGTTTGGTTACTGCTGCTCTGGGGTGATCTTTACCGAGCATGAGAAGCCTGAGCAGGCGATGTATCAGGTAATGCACCACCAGTTTGTCGCCAGCGCTAAGGTGGTCAAACTCGGTCATGCTATTAATCCTGACTTCCGGATTGGCTGTATGATCGCCATGGTGCCGGTCTACCCATTCTCCTGTCATCCTGATGATGTGGTGCTGGCGCAGGAAGCGATGCATCAGCGTTACGTGTTCAGTGATGTGCAGATGCGCGGCTACTATCCGACCTACACGCTGAAAGAGTGGGCGCGTAAAGGCTATGAGATCCAGATGGAAGCGGAGGACGCCGACACGCTGCGTGAAGGCTGTGCGGACTACGTCGGTTTCAGCTATTACATGAGTAATGCCGTGAAGACTGATGCCAGCGGCGTGGACGATCCGATCACCGGTTTCGAAGGCGTGGTAAAAAATCCACACGTTAAAGCGTCAGACTGGGGCTGGCAGATTGACCCGGTCGGCCTGCGTTACGCGCTTAACGAGCTGTATGAGCGTTATCAGAAACCGCTGTTTATCGTAGAAAACGGTTTTGGCGCAATCGACAAGCCAAACGACGCGGGCGTGATTGAAGATGATTACCGTATCGATTATCTGCGCGCCCACATCGAAGAGATGAAAAAGGCGGTGACGCACGACGGCGTGGAATTAATGGGCTATACGCCGTGGGGCTGCCTGGATTGCGTCTCCTTTACCACCGGCCAGTACGATAAGCGTTACGGCTTTATTCACGTCAATAAAAACGACGACGGCAGCGGCGATTTCTCCCGTTCGAAGAAGAAAAGCTTTAACTGGTATCAGCAGGTCATCGCCAGCAACGGCGAAAACCTGTAACGGATGACGCCGCGGCTGAAAAGCGGCGGCGCTGTCGGTTAGCGTCCGCCGGCGGCATCAATGATGCTGCCGGTGACATAAGAGGCCGCCTCGCTGGCCAGCCAGACGATCGCTTCTGCCACCTCCTCTGCCTGCCCGCCGCGGCCCATCGGGATTACACTGGCGAGGCGATCAACCCGGCCTGCTTCACCCCCGTCGGCATGCATCTCGGTATAAATGAATCCCGGACGAACCCCATTTACCCGAATCCCCTGCTGCGCGACTTCCAGCGATAACCCTTTGGTCAGCGTATCCATCGCCCCTTTAGAGGCGGCGTAATCGACGTACTCTCCCGGTGCGCCAAGCCGTGAGGCGGCTGACGAGACGTTAACAATCGCGCCGCCCTGACCGCCGTGATGGGTGCCCATACGTTTTACTGCTTCGCGGCTGCAGAGAAAGGTGCCGATGACGTTAGTGGCAAACACTTTGTGCAGGCGTGCTGCATCCAGCTGCTCGACCCGGCACTGCTGAAACAGAATCCCGGCGTTATTGACCAGCAGCGTCAGCGGCGCTGGCTGTTGATCGAGCTGCGCAAACATCGCCATCACCTGGGCTTCATCAGCAATATCTGCCTGCAGCGCAAAGGCCTCGCCGCCCTGCTGCTGAATCTCTGTCACCACCTGCTGTGCTTCTGCCTCGCGCTGGCGATAATTGACCGCCACCCGATAGCCTCTGGCCGCCAGTAATAACGCCGTGGCGCGTCCGATACCGCGGCTGCCGCCGGTAACCAGTGCTAATTTCATTTCGCCTCCAGATAAAAAAGGGCCGACGAATCGGCCCTGCTCAGATTTGCTTAGCGGCTATGCGATTGGCGTGAGTTACTGATAGTCGCTCATTGGTACGCAGGAGCAGAACAGATTGCGGTCACCAAACACATCATCCAGACGTTTTACCGTCGGCCAGTATTTGTTGTGGCTGCCCGCCGGGAAAACCGCCAGTTCACGGCTGTAAGGATGCGTCCACTCGCTGACGATTTCCAGTTGGGTATGCGGCGCATTCACCAGTGGGTTGTCTTCCAGCGGCCATTCGCCCGCCGCGACCCGATCGATCTCCATACGAATAGAGAGCATCGCATCAATAAAGCGGTCCAGCTCGATTTTGCTTTCCGATTCGGTCGGCTCCACCATCAGCGTGCCCGCGACCGGGAACGACATGGTTGGCGCATGGAAACCGTAGTCGATCAGGCGTTTGGCAATATCCAGTTCGCTGATGCCGGTCTGCTCTTTCAGTGGCCGGATATCAAGAATACATTCGTGCGCCACCCGACCATCACGGCCGGTATAGAGCACCGGATAGGCGGACTGCAAACGACTGGCAATATAGTTGGCATTCAGGATCGCGACTGAACTGGCCTGCTTCAGCCCTTCTGCTCCCATCATGCGGATGTACATCCAGCTGATCGGCAGAATAGAGGCGCTGCCAAACGGGGCCGCTGACACCGCTCCCTGCTGGGTTAATACGCCATCGATCTGCACCACGCTATGGCCCGGAACAAACGGTGCCAGATGCGCTTTTACGCCAATCGGCCCCATTCCCGGTCCGCCGCCGCCGTGTGGGATACAGAAGGTTTTATGCAGGTTAAGGTGCGAGACATCCGCGCCAATATAGCCTGGCGTGGTGATACCGACCTGGGCATTCATGTTTGCGCCGTCGAGATAAACCTGACCGCCGTACTGATGCACAATCTGGCAGACTTCGCGGATGGTCTCTTCATAAACGCCGTGTGTTGACGGATAGGTCACCATGATGCAGGAGAGTTTATCGCCCGCCTGTGCCGCTTTCTCACGCAGATCGCCGAGGTCGATGTTGCCCTGTTTGTCACAGGCCACCACTACCACATCCATGCCGGCCATCTGGGCCGACGCCGGATTGGTGCCGTGCGCCGAGCTGGGGATCAGGCAGAGGTGACGGTCGCCCTGATTGCGGCTTTCATGATAACGACGAATTGCCAGCAGACCGGCATATTCGCCCTGTGCACCAGAGTTCGGCTGCATGCAAAGCGCATCGTAACCGGTGAGCTGCACCAGCCACTGTGACAGCTGACCGATCATCTGCAGATAACCGCTGGCCTGTTCTGCCGGGCAGAACGGGTGCAGTTCGGCAAATTCCGGCCAGGTAATCGGGATCATTTCTGCCGCGGCGTTGAGCTTCATGGTGCAGGAGCCCAGAGGGATCATCGCCTGATTCAGCGCCAGATCCTTTTTCTCCAGGCTGTGCATGTAGCGCATCATCTCTGTTTCACTGTGATGACGGTTGAACACCGGATGGGTCAGAATATCGCTGTGGCGCTGCAAACCGGCTGGAATCGACTGGCTCTCCAGTGCGACTTCGCTGTCGAGCTTATCCAGATCCAGGCCGTGCGCATCGCCCAGCAGAATGGCGAACAGCGCCAGAATATCTTCACGACGGGTGGTTTCATCCAGCGTGATGCCAACAGCATGGTGAATATCGCTTCGCAGGTTGACGCCAAAGCTCTGAGCGCGGTTCAGGACCGCCGCTTTGTCTGTTACTTCAACCGTCAGCGTATCGAACCAGTGCTGATGACGCAGCGTCAGGCCGCCTTGTCGCAAGCCCGCCGCCAGAATGTTGGTAAAACGATGAATACGTGAGGCAATGCGTTTCAGTCCGGCCGGACCGTGGAATACCGCATACAGGCCAGCGATATTCGCCAGCAGCACCTGTGAGGTACAGATGTTGGAGTTGGCCTTTTCACGACGGATATGCTGTTCACGGGTCTGCATCGCCATGCGCAGCGCGGTATTACCGGCGGCATCGCGGGAGACGCCGATGATGCGCCCCGGCATTGAACGTTTATGCTCATCGCGGCTGGCGAAGAAGGCCGCATGAGGGCCACCGTACCCCATCGGCACGCCGAAGCGTTGTGCGGAGCCAAAGACAATATCGGCACCCTGCTTGCCTGGCGCTTCCAGCAGGACCAGCGACATGAAATCCGCTGCGACGCTGACCACCACTTTGCGGGCTTTCAGTCCGGCAATCAGCGCGCTGTAATCGTGCGCTTCACCGGTGGTGCCAACCTGTTGCAGCAGCACGCCAAACAGATCGTCATGATCCTGCGCTTTTTCAGCCCGATCGATAATCAGTTCAAAGCCAAAAGTTTCGGCACGGGTCCGCACCACATCCAGCGTTTGCGGATGAATATCATCGGCAATAAAGAATTTGTTGGCATTTTTCAGCTTGCTGACGCGTCTGGCCATCGCCATCGCTTCTGCCGCAGCGGTCGCTTCGTCCAGCAGCGAGGCCGAGGCGATATCCATGCCGGTCAGATCGAGGGTCACCTGCTGGAAGTTTAACAACGCCTCCAGTCGTCCCTGCGAAACTTCCGGCTGATACGGAGTATACGCGGTGTACCAGCCTGGGTTTTCCAGCATATTGCGCAGGATAACCGGTGGGGTGATCACCGCGCTATATCCCATCCCGATCCAGGATTTGTAACGCAGATTCTGGCTGGCAATCGCTTTCAGTTCAGCCAGCGCCTGTTGTTCCGTCGCCGCTTCACCCACGGCTGGCGGGCCGGGCAACTGAATGTCGGCCGGGACAATCGTGCCGATTAACGCCTCCAGCGAGGGGGCGCCAATCGCCTCAAGCATCATCGCTTGCTGCTCGGGTGAAGGACCGATATGGCGCTCAATGAATGCACCGTTGTGTTCAAGCTGGCTGAGAGTCTGAGTCATTAGCAGTAAATCCTGAATCGGGCTGGGGAACAGAGAGTGCAAACAGAAATCTGCGGCCTCTGCGCGAGGCCGCCTGACGATTACTCGTCGATAGAGGCTTTGTAAGCATCCGCGTCCAGCAGCGTGTCAATTTCAGACTCGTCGCTGGCTTTGATTTTGAATAACCAGCCGCCGTCATAAGGTTCGCTGTTGACCTGCTCTGGCGAATCGGACAGAAGATCGTTAACCGCAACAATCTCACCGCTGATCGGTGCATAGATGTCGGAGGCCGCTTTGACTGATTCGGCGACTGCACACTCTTCACCAGCAGCAAAGGTTGCGCCGACTTCAGGCAGATCGACAAACACCATGTCACCCAGCAGTTCCTGCGCATGTTCGGTGATGCCTACGGTATAAGAACCATCTTCTTCTTTGCGCACCCACTCGTGGCTGTCGCGGTACTTCAACGTATTTGGCACATTGCTCATTGGCCATTTCTCCTGAATAAAATTTACTGGGCGACCGGTTTACCGGCGCGGACAAAAATCGGTCGGGTAACCTTTACCGGCATCTGGCGGTTACGGATCTCAACGATGGCGGTGTCGCCGATACTGGCTGGCACGCGTGCCAGGGCAATGCTGTAACCCAGAGTGGGCGAAAACGAACCGCTGGTGATGATCCCTTCCTGTGGCTCGCCCTGATCGTCGGTAAAGCGCACGGGCAAGCCGTTACGCAGCACGCCTTTTTCGGTCAGGATCAGCCCGACCAGTTTTTCGGTGCCGCGTTCACGCTGTAACGTCAGCGCTTCACGTCCGATGAAGGCCCGATCGGCCGGCTCCCAGCTCACCGTCCAGCCCATGTTGGCAGCCAGCGGTGAAACGCTTTCATCCATTTCCTGACCGTACAGGTTCATGCCGGCTTCCAGCCGCAGCGTGTCACGTGCACCGAGACCCGCAGGTTTTACTCCGGCGGCCAGCAACCGCTGCCAGAAATCGGCCGCCTCGTCTGCCGGTAACGCAATCTCATATCCCGCTTCGCCGGTGTAGCCGGTGGTGGCAATAAACAGCGCCTCCGCCTGTACGCCGAAGAACGGCTTCATCCCGGATACCGCCTGCCGTTGTGTCTCGCTGAACAGCGTCTGCGCTTTCTGCTGGGCCTGCGGCCCCTGTACGGCAATCAGCGCCAGATCGTCACGTTCGGTCAGCGTAATGCCGTAGCCCTGCGCATGTTCAGCGATCCAGGCGAGGTCTTTCTCCCGCGTTGCGGAATTCACCACCAGCCGGAAAAAGTCTTCGCTCATAAAGTAAACAATCAAATCATCAATGACGCCACCTGATGCATTCAGCATGCCGGTATAGAGCGCCTTGCCGGGCTGAGTCAGTTTTGCCACGTCATTTGCCAGCAGGTAGCGCAGAAATTCGCGGGTACGCGGGCCTTTCAGGTCAACAATGGTCATGTGGGAGACATCAAACATGCCGGCGTCATTACGCACCGCATGATGCTCATCCATCTGGGAGCCATAGTGCAGCGGCATCATCCAGCCATGAAAATCCACCATGCGAGCGCCGCAGGCCTGATGCTGTTCAAACAGAGGTGTTTGCTGAGTCATAACCATCCTGTGCAGAAGCGAGTGAGTACCAAAGCGCGCCGCAAACCCTGCCGACGCAAACGTTCTCTTTAGGCTGACGTTACCACCGAATCTGGCGATTAACCATAAGCAAACCGGGGTCGAAAGCTGATGCACAGCCTAACCAGGATTAATCACCGACAGGATAAAAAACTGCAATTTTGTGATTAATCACGCAATAAATGTAGGAAGGTTAAATAAACGCAGCAAATTTATGCGAGAAGCCGTTCAGGATGTTAAAAAAATGCGGTGTTCGCCGATGCGTCGAATAAGAAAAAGTAATGCGAATTGAGCGGCAAAATTAGAATAAATCAAACGAGGGGCGATAGTGGTGCGGCGCTGCCTTGTGATGGTGCAGAGTGGGTTTCGGACAGAAAAAAAGCCAGCAAATGCTGGCTCGGGAGCGGGTCAGTGCGGGTTCAGCGTAGCCACGCCGGCAGGTCATTCAGGCCCATCGCCTGCTTCAGCATCAGCGGTTTAACGCCCGGCAGGCTGTCTGCCAGCTTCAGGCCGACATCGCGCAGCAGTTTTTTTGCCGGGTTGTTACCGGCAAACATCTCACGGAAGCCCTGCATGCCGGCCAGCATCAGCGCGGCGCTGTGCTTACGGCTGCGTTCGTAGCGGCGCAGATAGAGGTGCTGTCCGATATCTTTGCCTTGCTGATGCAGCCGGCGAATTTCACCGATCAGTTCAGCCGCGTCCATAAAGCCCAGGTTCACGCCCTGTCCTGCCAGCGGATGAATGGTGTGGGCCGCATCCCCGACCAGCGCCAGGCGGTGCGCGGCAAAATTTCGGGCATAGCGCGCCGTCAGAGGAAACGATTTGCGCTCGCTTTCCAGCTGGCACAGACCAAGCCGCATATCAAACGCCACCGACAGCTGCTGATTGAATAACGCTTCCGGCATACTTTCCAGCCGGCTCGCCTCCTGCGGTGACAGCGACCAGACAATCGAACTCAGATGCGGGTCCTGCATCGGCAGGAAAGCCAGAATACCGTCGCCATGGAACACCTGACGCGCTACCGCATCGTGCGGCATCCCGGTGCGGACGTTAGCGACCAGCGCGTGATGATCGTAATCCCAGAAAGTCAGCGGGATATCGGCTTTGTTACGCAGCCAGGAGTTGGCTCCGTCAGCCGCAATCATCAGACGCGCGGTTAACATATTGCCATCCTGCAGGGTAATAAAGGCTTCGTTATCGCCAAACGCCACCTGCTGCAGCTCGGCGGATGCCATCAGCGTCACGTCGCTGCAGGCGCTGGCGCGTTGCCACAGGGCGCGATGAATCACCGGATTTTCGATAATATGGCCCAGGTGAGACAGCCCCTGCTGCTGATCGTCAAAGGCGATGGTACCGAAACTGTCCTTATCCCACACTTCCATACCGTGATACGCACTGGCACGCAGCGAGAGAATGGTCGACCAGACATCCAGCTTCTGTAGCAGACGCTCACTGGCCGCATTGATAGCCGAGACGCGAATCGAGGGTGTATCACTCAGGCTGACTGGCGGCTCGGGAGATTTTTCCAGTACCGCGATGCGCAGTCCGCTGCCCTGCAGGCCACAAGCCACTGCCAGTCCGACCATACCGCCACCGGCAATCACCACATCAAAAGTTTGCATCAAAGCCTCTTTATTAACGCTTAACCCAGCCAAGCGTGCGCTCAGCCAGTTGATTTCGTAGCCACGGCAGATGATCCATCGCCAGCAGACCCAGATTACGCCCGATGACCAACGGCGTATGACGGTTGGCAAAGATACGCACTAAGCCGTCGGTAATACCGATGGTCGCGGCGCGATCCTGCTCACGGCGCTGCTGATAATGTTGCAGTACCGCATAGCTGCCGGGATCCTGTTGCTGTTGATGGGCTGACGCCAGCGTCTCGGCCAGCGACATTACGTCACGCAGGCCAAGGTTAAAGCCCTGTCCGGCAATCGGGTGCAGCGTCTGCGCCGCATTGCCGACCACCGCCACACGATGTGTGACCGGCTGCACCGCCCGTTGCAGCGCCAGCGGGTAGTATTCCCGCTGACCGGCATGGGTAAATTTGCCCAGCCGCCAGCCAAACGCCCGCTGCAGTTCACTGAGGAATTCGGCTTCGCTCCAGCGCGTGAGCGCGTCACGCTGTGACAGCGGATGGCACCACACCAGCGACAGGCGATGATCTGACATCGGCAACAGGGCCAGCGGACCGTGCTCGGTGAAGCGTTCAAACGCCTGCCCCTGATGTGGCAACGCCGTAGTGACGTTGGCAATCAACGCCAGCTGCTGATAGTCATCGGTTTGCCACTGAATGCCGCAGGAGGCGGCCAGCGCAGAGCGTGAGCCGTCTGCCGCCACCAGCAGATCGCCATTTAGCTGCTCGCCATTATCAAGCGTTACCGTTACCTGTTGCTCGCTGCGGCTGGCCTGAGTAACGCGAGCCGGACAGCGCAGAGTGATGCCCGGCGCTTTCTTCAGTTCAGTAAACAGACGCTGTCCGACATCAAACAGCTCTACCACCTGCCCCAGCGCCGGAATGTCGTAATCAGCTGCCGCCAGCGAAACAAAGCCCGCATGACCGCGATCGGAAACATGAATCCGGGTAATTGGCGTGGCGCAGCCGGCAATACGCTGCCACAGGTTGATATCGGCCAGTTGCTGGCAGGTGCCCGCCGCCAGCGCAATGGCGCGACCATCATAGCCGGGGTGTGCCCGGCTGGCGGGTTCGCTGCTTTCAATCAGCGTCACCGGCAACCGGCCCTGGGTCAGATGGGATATTGCCAGCGCCAGCGTCGCGCCGGTCATGCCGCCACCGGCAATCAGAATGCTCATGCTGTTTTTGCCGCCGCCATTAATGCTTCGATCGCTGCAGCATCCTTCACCACGCTGTCGGTAAGATTTTCATTGCCGGTTTCGGTGATCAGAATGTCATCTTCGATACGAATACCAATGCCGCGATATTCTGCCGGTACATCGGCATCCGGGCCGATGTAAAGCCCTGGCTCAATGGTCAGGACCATGCCTGGCTCAAGCACGCGATCGCGGCTGGGCGTGCCATAGTGACCGACATCATGCACATCTAACCCCAGCCAGTGGCTGAGGCCATGCATATAGAACTGACGATGGGCCTCTTCGGCAATCAGTGTGTCGACCTCCCCCTGCAGTACACCCAGCTCTACCAGACCGCTGACCATAATCTGCACCACTTCATCATTCACTTCGCGGATGCTGATCCCCGGCCGGAACAGGCTGAGCGCGGTATACAACGATGTCAGTACGATGTCATAGAGTGCGCGCTGCGGGGCACTGAATTTGCCGTTAACCGGGAAGGTGCGGGTAATGTCACCGGCATAGCCGTGGAATTCGCAGCCAGCGTCGATCAGCACCAAATCGCCATCACGCAGTTCGCTTTCATTCTCGGTGTAGTGCAGGATGCAGCCGTTTTCACCGGCGCCAACGATGGTGTTGTAGGCGGGAAAGCGCGCCCCGTGGCGATTAAATTCGTGATGGATTTCGCCTTCGAGCTGATATTCAAACATCCCTGGGCGGCAGGCCTGCATCGCGCGGGTATGGGCCAGCGCGCTGATTTCGCCAGCACGGCGTAACAGCGCAATCTCATCCGCATCTTTGAACAGGCGCATCTCATGCACCCATGGACGCCAGTCTGTCACCGTGGCCGGTGCGCTAAGATTCTGGCGGAAACCGCGGCGCAGTTTATCCAGCGCGTTAAACACCAGCGTGTCAGCTTCCCCATATTCACCCTGCGCGTGGTAAACCACATCCAGACCGTTGAGCAGCAGGTGCAGTTGCTCGCCAATATCGTTCCACGGCAGGGCGCGATCGACACCCAACGTTGCCGGTGCCGCATCCTGACCCAGACGACGCCCGAACCAGACTTCTGCTGTCAGATCGCGCACCCGGTTAAACAGGACGCTATGGTTGTGCGTTTCATCACTTTTAATCAGCACCAGCAGCGCCTGCGGCTCGTTGAAGCCGGTGAAATACCAGAAGTCGCTGTTTTGACGGAATGAGTATTCAGTGTCGTTGCTGCGCGTCACTTCAGGCGCGGCAAACAGCAACGCGGCACTGCCAGGAACCATTTTCGCTAACAGCGCCTGTCGACGCTGCTGGAATCTGTCCAGTGAAATCATCTCTGCACTCCCTGTAATCTGACCTGTTTAAACTGACCGGGTGACCCGTTATCGTAAGCTTAGTGTAGCGTCGGTTTCTGGACTTCTGGCGCGGTCGGCTGTGGACGGGTAAAGGTATCGTGGCACAGCAGCGCTGCAACACGGACATACTCAATCACCTCTTCCAGCGACTGCTCCAGCTCTTCCTGATCTTCATCTTCTTCGTAACCCAACTGGGCGATGGTGCGTAAATCATCAATCGCCTCACCGGTTTCGCCAGTGACTTTATCCAGTTTAGGCTGTGTCACGCCAAGGCCGAGCAGAAAATGATTCACCCAGCCGGCCAGCGCGTCGGCGCGATCGAATACCGTGATGTCATCATCGCTGGGTAACAGCAGCTGAAACAGGAATCCCTCATCTTCCAGGGTGGTGGCGATATTTTCATGCAGTGCCTGTAACGGCATCGACAGGCTTTGTGAAAACGCCATGCCTTCATTGGCCAGATCGTGCACCAGAGTCTTCCAGCTGGGGTCCTGATTGCCGCCGCACAGGATGCCGCTCAGCAAGCCATGCATTTCTGCGGGGGTCATTCCTACGCCCTGCTGTGAGAGCGCCGCCGCCAGCGCGTTGTAATCGGGGGTTGCGTTCTGTAAGGACATAAGTTTTCATCGTCGTTGGCAGAATAAGTTCGTGTTATGCTACCACTAGCTGCCTCAAGGTTTCCAGAAAAGGGGTTGTAACTTATTTCGCGGGTCTATATAGTTGCCCGCCTCCCAAGCCATTGACTGCTAAGGGAGTTGCGGGCGAAGTAATCAGTCAGGAAGGTGGCATGTCTGCACAACCGGTAGATTTACAAATTTTTGGTCGTTCGTTGAGAGTGAATTGTCCGCCTGAACAGCAAGATGCGCTGAATGCAGCGGCTGAAGATCTCAATCAACGGTTGCAAGATCTAAAAGTTCGCACTAGAGTCACCAATACAGAACAACTGGTGTTCATCGCCGCGTTAAACGTCTGCCACGAGCTGGCGCAAGAGAAAGTGAAAACGCGCGATTATGCTGCTAATATGGAACAGCGTATCCGTATGTTGCAGCAGACGATTGAACAGGCACTGGTTGAGCAAGGTCGCATCTCTGAGCGTGAGGGTGCGAAGTTCGAATAAAACTTCATGGTTGCTATAATCAGGTAACGGTGAGGTAAATTTTCTCTGAGATGTTTGCATGTGGGCCAGTCCCCTGAGCCGATATTTCGAAAAAACAGAATGTGACGCTCTGTAACCTGTGTGCATGCTCGGTTCGTCCGAGAAGCCTGATGGTTACGACGGCATGTTCACCTTGAACCAAGGGTTCAAGGGTTACAGCCTACGGCGGCATCTCGGAGATCTCTCTTCTGTAGTTCCCAGCGCGTCCTCTTGTGGTCCCGGTATTTTTCCCCAACTGTCATGTTATAGTTGCTTCAACAGCGACTTATCCGGCGGGGAAACCATGTCTGACTCTTCTCAGCTCCAGCTTCAAGGCCAGCGCCAGGCGATTCGCCAGCACGTCCGTCATCTGCGGCACGCACTGACCGATGAGCAGCAGGAACAGGCGGCAGAGCAACTCGCTGAACACGCCCTCAATTACGCCCCGATCACTGCCGCACAAAACGTGGCGTTGTTTCTGTCGGTCGATGGCGAACTCAACACCCGCCCGCTGATTGCCCGACTGTGGCAGCAGAAAAAGCAGGTCTTCCTGCCGGTTTTACACCCTTTCTCGCCCGGCAACTTACTGTTTCTGCGCTACTCAACCGAAACCCAACTGGTGCGCAATAAGCTGCGCATTCCCGAGCCGCCGCTGGACATCCGGCAGTTGATTACCCTGGATCAGCTTGATGTGATGATGGTGCCGCTGGTGGCTTTCGACCAGTATGGACAGCGCCTGGGGATGGGTGGCGGTTTTTACGATCGCACCCTGCAAAACTGGCGGCGGCACGGTTTCCTGCCGGTGGGCCTGGCGCACGACTGTCAGCGCGTCGATAGCCTGCCGGTGGCCGACTGGGATGTGCCTTTGCCAGCGATAATGACGCCGTCAAAACTCTGGCAGTGGGAGTAGACGTTTGGAATGAAGGAGGCGCAATGAAGCGCCTGATATTTCTGGCAAAGTCTGTCCGATGAGTGGTGAGATCGGGCCAGCGCAGGGAACACGGCCAGATCGGAAAGACGCAAAAGCTGCCATCCATGACACGCCCGGTCCACGCGATTACGCACCTCATCCCTGAGGTACGCCCGTAGCCGTGCCAACGCGTTGCGTTACCTGCGGTGCAGTTTGCTTAGTAAAGCAGACGGGCGCGGATGGTGCCCGGAATCGCTTTCATCAGCTGTAACGCTTTGTCAGCCAGCTCTGGCTCAGCATCGATATCAATCACCACGTAGCCCATAAATGGCGATGTCTGCAGATACTGCGCCGCAATGTTGATGCCCTGCTCAGCAAAAATCTGGTTGATCGCCGTCAGCACGCCAGGACGGTTTTCATGGATGTGCAGCAGACGGCTGGCGCTGACGCCATGCATCGGCAGTGACACTTCCGGGAAGTTAACCGCTGACAGCGTGGAGCCGTTATCGGAGTATTTCGCCAGCTTACCGGCCACTTCAATACCGATATTCTCCTGCGCTTCTTCCGTCGATCCGCCAATGTGCGGCGTCAGGATCACGTTATCAAACTCACTAAGCGGCGAGATGAACGGATCGCTGTTAGTCGCAGGCTCAACCGGGAAGACGTCGATCGCGGCACCGCCAACCTGTTTACTGGCCAGCGCCTCGCACAGCGCCGGAATATCCACCACCGTACCGCGTGAGGCGTTAATCAGCAGTGCGCCAGGCTTCATCTGCGCCAGCTGCTCAGCACCGATCATATTCTGGGTGGAGACCGTCTCCGGCACGTGCAGGCTGACCACATCGCTCATGTTAAGCAGATCCGCCATATGGCGTACCTGAGTCGCATTACCCAGCGGCAGTTTGTTTTCGATATCGTAGAAGAAAACGTGCATCCCCAGGCTTTCAGCCAGCACGCCCAGCTGCATGCCGATATGGCCGTAACCGATGATGCCCAGCTTTTTGCCACGCGCTTCAAACGAGCCTTTGGCGTTCTTGTTCCAGATACCGCGGTGGGCTTTGGCATTGGCTTCCGGGATGCCGCGCAGCATCAGCAGCATTTCGCCAATCACCAGTTCCGCCACCGAGCGGGTGTTGGAGAACGGGGCGTTAAACACCGGGATACCACGGCTGGCAGCAGCCTGCAGATCAACCTGGTTAGTCCCGATGCAGAAACAGCCGACCGCGACCAGCTTCTCAGCTGCGGCAAAGATCTCTTCGGTGAGTTGGGAGCGGGAACGGATACCAATAAAGTGTGCATCACGGATCGATGCTTTTAACGCGTCGGAGTCCAGCGCGCCCTTGTGGAATTCGATGTTGGTGTAGCCTGCAGCCCGCAGGTTTTCCACCGCGCTCTGATGGACACCTTCCACCAGCAGGAACTTAATCTTGTCTTTTTCCAGTGATACCTTTGCCATTTCCCGACCCTATTCAGAATTCATTGAGGACTGCCATAAGCCAGCCTTCTGTCAAAATATCAAAAAATACGCGTCCGGCAATACAAACGATTGCCTGCCCGACAGCACGGCAAGGCTCAGCAACAGCACATTGCCGTACAAAATCGTGATGTCTGCGATGAAGGGAGAACGAACCCGCTGTGGATGACGCTAATGTGACATAAGTCACCAAATTTCACCCTGGCGAGAAAAGATGTTTTGCGGGCAGAAATAACCGGCGCCGTAATGACGCCGGACAGATCATTTTTTGATGGTTTTAACCCCGTCAGGCCCGCCAATCAGTGCGATATCGGCACCCCGAGCGGCAAAAAGACCGACGGTGACCACGCCGGGCAAGGCGTTGATGGTTTTTTCCAGCGCTATAGGATCGAGAATGCGCAGATTATGCACGTCGAGAATAATGTTACCGTTATCGGTGACCACGTTCTGACGGTATTCCGGTAATCCTCCGAGTTTAACCAGCTGACGCGCCACGTAGCTGCGCGCCATCGGGATCACTTCAACCGGCAGCGGGAAACGGCCCAGCACGTCGACCTCTTTGGAGGCGTCAGCAATGCAGATAAAGGTTTCAGCCACCGCGGCGACGATTTTCTCACGCGTCAGCGCGGCTCCCCCGCCTTTGATCATCTGCATCTGCGGATTGATCTCATCGGCACCGTCGACGTAAACCGACAGAATGTCGATCTCATTCAGATCGAACACCTGAATCCCCAGGCTTTTCAGCTTCTGGGTTGAGGCGTCGGAACTGGAGACCGCGCCCTCAATCTGATGCCTGACCGTCGCGAGCGCATCAATAAAGTGGGCCGCGGTCGATCCGGTGCCAACGCCGACAACCGTACCAGGCTGCACATAATCGAGTGCAGCCCAGCCTACGGCTTTTTTCAGTTCATCCTGGGTCATGGTATGTTTAAAACCTGTGCGACAACGAAGTGCGCGTAGTATAAAACAAGGCTGACTGAAAATGCTCGGGTGACAGACGCGGATTTATCGCTTTGGAAGCCAGACCACAAAAAACACGCGGTCGCTCACAGGTGACACTTTTGTGGCATAGTAACGTCCACCCTGAAGGAGAGAAAATAACAATGAAACGCCCGGATTATCGTACGCTTCAGGCGCTGGATTCAGTGATTCGTGAACGCGGTTTCGAACGCGCCGCACAGAAATTATGTATCACGCAGTCGGCGGTTTCACAGCGTATCAAGCAGCTGGAGAATCTGTTTGGTCAGCCACTGCTGGTGCGTACCGTCCCGCCTCGCCCGACCGAACAGGGCCAGAAACTGCTGGCGCTGTTGCATCAGGTAGAGCTGCTGGAAGAGGAGTGGCTGGGCGATGAAAACAGCGGTACTACGCCGCTGCTGTTGTCGCTGGCGGTCAACGCCGACAGTCTGGCAACCTGGCTGCTGCCTGCGCTGAAAGATGTGCTGGCCGACTCACCGGTACGGCTGAATTTGCAGGTAGAAGATGAAACCCGTACCCAGGAGCGTTTACGCCGTGGTGAAGTGGTCGGTGCCGTGAGTATTCAGCCCCAGCCGTTACCGAGTTGCCTGGTGGATCAACTGGGTGCGCTCGACTATCTGTTCGTCGCATCACGTGACTTTGCCGACCGCTTCTTCCCGAACGGCGTCACCCGTTCTGCCCTGCTGAAAGCGCCTGCCGTGGCGTTTGACCATCTGGATGATATGCATCAGGCGTTTCTGCAGCAAAACTTCGATCTGTCGCCGGGCAGCGTGCCCTGCCATATCGTCAATTCATCGGAAGCTTTTGTGCAGATGGCGCGACAGGGTTCGACCTGCTGTATGATCCCGCACTTGCAGATTGAGCGCGAGCTGGCGAGCGGTGAGCTGATTGATTTGACGCCCGGCCTCTATCAGCGCCGGATGCTCTACTGGCATCGCTTCGCGCCGGAGAGCCGTCTGATGCGGCGGGTGACCGATGCGCTGATCGCGCACGGACATCGCGTGCTGCGTCAGGATGACGTCGCCGCGTAACCACAAAAGAAAACGGGGCGCAGGCCCCGTTTTTCATTATGGCGTGTTCGGTTTGATCTCAAACACCACATCGACCTGATCGTCAAAGTTGATGCTTTGCTGATCGTAGGTTTCCTGAGCCGACGTATCGGCAGCAGCGGCGGCCTTATACATACGGTTCATCGGCATCGGCTGGTAGTTGGCGACCTGATAGCGAATGCTGTAGATCGAGCCCAGCTGGGCGTTGAAACCGGCTGCCAGCTCTGAAGCTTGCTGAGTAGCATTTTTGATTGCCGCTTTGCGGGCCTGCTGCTTATAACTCTCCGGATTGGCCACGCCTAACTCAACGCTGCGAACCTCATTCAGGCCGGACTTCAGCGCGCCATCCAGCAGATCGTTGAGTTTGTCCAGCTGACGCAGAGTCACCTGCACCTGACGCACGGCACGATAGCCTTTCAGTACCGATTTACCCTCTTTGGTGTAATCGTATTCTGGCTGGGTACTCAGGTTAGCAGCATCGATATCTTTCTTCTCAATGCCATTTTTCTGCAGAAAATCGAAATACTGCGCAACCCGGCTATCGGCCTGCTTTTTCGCATCGGCGGCATCTTTTGATGACACGTTAACCACGATGGATAAGGTAGCGATGTCCGGACGGGCATCGACCGTTGCCTTACCCGAGGTCACGACGTGCGGCCCATTCGGCAACTCATCAGCTTGTACGCCGGGCAGTGCCCCTGCGCTCATTATTGCGGCCAAAGCCAATGCTTTCAGTTTCATGAAAGTCCTCCTTGAAAAGGTCAATATGACGGCTTCCAACCGGCGAAGCCCAAAAGCGCATCGGTATGCGCCATGCTTTGAGTGGTCATTATGGCAAAAGTTCGCCCTCAGCGCGGCAATTACCGCAGCCTGTTCGGGTGAAGTTTAAAAACCGGCGAGTCCCTGACGCGCCAGTTGCAGGGCAATAAACCACATCACCACCCCGACCAGCAGGTTAATAATGCGCTGTGCTCTGGCGGTGCGCAGCCGTGGTGATAGCCAGGCGGCCAGCAGCGCCAGGCCAAAAAACCACAGGATAGAGGCGCTGATGGTGCCCATGGCGAACCACTGGCGGGCGGTCGTGGTGGGTAGCTGACCGCCCAGACTTCCCAGTACCACGAAGGTATCGAGATAGACGTGCGGATTCAGCCAGGTCACTGCCAGCAGCGTGGCGATAATCCGCGCCCTTCCCTGCTTCAGCGGCTGGCCGTCGGCTAAATCAACGCTGCCGCTAAAAGCAGTACGCAGCGCGCCCCAGCCATACCACAGCAGAAAAGCCACCCCGGCCCAGGTGATCAGCATCAACAGCAATGGCGACTGGTTCAGCAAGGCGCTGCCGCCGAAGATACCACCGCAGATCAGCACAATATCGCTCAGTGCGCACAGTGAGGCGGTCATCAAATGATACTGGCGTTTTACGCCCTGATTCATCACGAACGCGTTTTGAGGTCCCAGCGGCAGGATAAGCGCAGCACCAAGAGCAAGCCCTTGAAAATAGAGAGTCAGCACCGGATTAAGTCCCGAGAAAGTTAAGATGGGACGCAGTATAAAGAGGCTGGATGATTAGCGGAAATTGAAATAATTAATCTGTAATTAGAGAAATTAATGGGCAACGGTTGCCGCCCATTGAGAGAGATTACTGTGGCTGAGCCGGAGATGACACTGCGTCAGATGGTGTTTGCTGATGCAGATGCACATCCAGCTGCGGATAAGGAATGCCGATCTCTTTGGCATCCAGCGCCCGCTTGAAGTTCTTCAGCAGGTCCCAGTAGACGTTCTGCAGATCGCCGCTGTTGCTCCAGCAACGCACCACAAAGTTCATTGAAGAGGCAGCCAGCTCGTTCAGGCCAATCTGAATGCCCATCTCTTTCAGCACCCGGCTATCGGCTTCAACTACCTGCTGCAGTAATGCGATCACCTCATCAACATCCGCATCGTAAGCAACGCCAATGATGAACTCATTACGGCGGATCGGTTCACGAGAGAAGTTGACGATGTTCCCACTGATAATCTTGCCGTTCGGCACCACCACCACTTTGCCATCGGCCGTTTTCAGGGTGGTTGAGAAGATCTGCACCTGCTGTACCGTGCCCATTACGCCGCCCAGATCGACGAACTCGCCGGTGCGGAACGGACGGAAAGTCACCAGCAATACGCCGGCTGCCAGGTTAGAGAGCGATCCCTGCAGCGCCAGACCAACGGCCAGACCCGCCGCACCCAGTACCGCAATCACCGAAGCGGTCTGGACCCCAATCCGTCCCAATGCCGCGATAATGGTGAAGGCAATCACCCCGTAGCGAACCAGCGCAGAGAGGAAGTCAGCCACGGTGGCATCAATGTGTCGTGCGCGCAGCAGACGGTTTACGGTGTTAGAAATGATGCGGGCGATGATCATCCCGACGATAATGATGGCGATAGCCGCCACAATATTGACGGCATAGCTGAGGATCAGCGCCTGATTGCGCACCAGCCAGCTGCCTGCGTTCGTTAAGCCATCGACGACGTGTAAATCTTCCATTAATAAGCCCTGTAATTGGATTCCCGCCGGGAATAAACAAAAACTGCCAGATGTAATCCGACACCCCGTGATCTAGGGTAATCAATTATTGTTTGAAGCGCCAAACAGCGGGTCGTTTAACCGCAATTTTCTGCCGCAGATGCATAAAAAAAGGCCCTTTCGGGCCTTTTTTGTACGCTAACTCACTGACTATTACAGTACGTCGACAGCGTTAAGCTCTTTGAAAGCCTGCTCCAGACGGACCACCATAGAGGCCTGGGCTGAACGCAGCCAGACGCGTGGGTCGTAGTATTTTTTGTTCGGCTTGTCAGCGCCTTCCGGGTTACCCAGCTGCGACTGCAGATAGCCTTCGTTCTTTTTGTAATACTGCAGGATGCCGTCCCAGGTCGCCCATTGGGTATCGGTATCGATGTTCATCTTGATCACACCGTAGCTGATAGACTCTTCGATTTCTGCAGCAGAAGAACCTGAACCACCGTGGAAAACGAAGTCCAGCGCGTTGTGCGGCAGACCGTGTTTTTCACACACGTATTTCTGCGAATCGCGCAGAATGGTTGGGGTCAGTTTCACGTTGCCTGGCTTGTAAACGCCGTGCACGTTACCGAATGATGCCGCGATGGTGAAGCGCGGGCTGATGGCATTCAGTTTTTCGTAGGCGTAGTTAACATCTTCTGGCTGGGTGTAAAGTGCAGACGCGTCCATGTGGCTGTTGTCGACGCCATCTTCTTCGCCACCGGTGCAGCCCAGTTCGATTTCCAGCGTCATGTCGATTTTCGCCATGCGCGCCAGGTACTTGCTGCTGATTTCGATGTTTTCTTCCAGTGATTCTTCAGACAGGTCGATCATGTGAGAAGAGAACAGTGGCTTACCGGTTTTCTTGAAGTGCTCTTCGCCTGCGTCCAGCAGACCGTCGATCCACGGCAGCAGTTTCTTGGCACAGTGGTCAGTATGCAGGATAACCGGCACGCCGTACTGTTCTGCCATCAGGTGCACGTGGTGTGCGCCAGCGATAGCACCGAAAATGGCTGCGCCCTGTGGCTTGTCGGTTTTGAAACCTTTACCGGCGATAAACGCGGCACCGCCGTTAGAGAACTGGATGATGATCGGCGCTTTCACTTTCGCCGCTGCTTCCAGTGCCGCATTGATTGAGTCGCTACCGACGCAGTTTACCGCTGGCAGTGCGAATTTGTTCTCTTTCGCAACTTTGAAGATCTTCTGTACGTCATCACCAGTGACAACGCCGGGTTTTACGAAATCAAAAATTTTAGACATGATTGTGTCCTGTTTCGTGACCGTTGATCCCCTGTGGGGACCTCGATTTAAACGCCCTGACGGGCAAGACTTCAGGCGATGCCACCCGGCATCGCCCCCAAAGGATTACTGCTTCGCACGCTCTTCCAGCATGGCAACGGCTGGCAGTTTTTTGCCTTCCACGAACTCGAGGAACGCGCCGCCGCCGGTCGAGATGTAGGAAATTTTATCTTCGATACCGAACAGGTCGATGGCCGCTAAGGTGTCACCGCCGCCTGCGACAGAGAACGCTTCGCTGTCGGCAATCGCGTTCGCCACGATTTCGGTGCCTTTACGGAAGTTCGGGAACTCAAAGACGCCAACCGGACCGTTCCACAGGATGGTTTTTGCCTCCTTCAGAATGGCGGCCATTGCCTGAGCGGTTTCATCACCGAAGTCCATAATCTCTTCGTTATCCGCCACTTCCGAAACCTTTTTCACGGTTGCCGGGGCAGTTTCAGAGAATTCCGTGCCAACGCGTGAATCGGTTGGAACCGGGATGCCGTACTGGTCACGCAGGCCTTTAGCCGCTTCAACGAAGTCTGGCTCATACAGCGATTTACCGACGTTGTTGTCGATAGCCACGAAGGTGTTAGCGATGCCGCCACCGACGATGACGGTGTCAGCAATTTTCACCAGCGACTGCAGTACGTCGAATTTAGTCGACACTTTAGAACCGCCCACTACAGCGACCAGCGGACGCTCCGGGTTGCTCATCACTTTACCCAGTGCTTCCAGTTCTGCAGACAGCAGCGGACCGGCACAGGCGATTGGGGCAAATTTGCCGACGCCGTGGGTAGAAGCCTGCGCACGGTGTGCGGTACCGAACGCATCCATCACGAACACGTCGCACAGGGCTGCGTATTTTTTAGACAGCGCTTCGTCATCTTTCTTTTCGCCTTTGTTAAAGCGAACGTTTTCCAGCACCACCAGTTCGCCAGCGCCGACTTCAACGCCGTCGAGGTAATCTTTTGCCAGGGTCACATTGGTGCCGCTCAGCTTCTCTTTCAGGTAGTTAACTACCGGCAGCAGCGAGAACTCTTCAGTGTATTCACCTTCGGTCGGACGACCCAGGTGAGAGGTAACCATCACTTTCGCGCCCTGTTTCAACGCCGCTTCGATGGTAGGCAGAGAAGCACGGATACGTGCATCTGACGTCACTTTCCCTTCTTTCACTGGTACGTTGAGATCGGCGCGGATCAGAACGCGTTTGCCAGCAAGATCCAGATCGGTCATCTTAATTACAGACATGGTGAACCCTCTCGTTGATTCTCATAAGTTTTGCCAGGCGCAAACCGCGCCCTACCTGAAACCGCTTGCGGCCATTGCTAACGTCGTGTCGAGCATTCGGTTAGCAAAGCCCCATTCGTTATCACACCAGACCAGGGTCTTGATCAGGTGTTGACCACTGACCCGCGTTTGGGTGCCGTCCACAATGGCACTGTGCGGATCATGATTAAAATCGACTGAGACTAACGGTAATTCCGTATAGTCAACTATACCACGAAATGCCCCTTCTGCCGCGCTTTGCAACAAGGCGTTAACTTCGCACGCCCTGACCGACTGGCGTACAGAAACGCTGAGATCAATCGCCGTCACGTTAATCGTTGGCACGCGCACGGCAATCGCCTCAAAGCGATCGTTGAATTTCGGAAAAATACGGGTAATGCCGGCCGCCAGACGGGTATCCACCGGAATGATCGATTGGCTGGCAGCCCGGGTACGACGCAGATCGCTGTGATAGGCATCGATCACCTGCTGATCGTGCATCGCTGAATGGATGGTAGTCACGGTGCCGGACTCAATGCCAAACGCGTCATCCAGCAGTTTGATCACCGGAATAATACAGTTGGTGGTGCAGGAGGCGTTCGAGACGATGCAGTCAGTCGCTTTCAGCCACTGCTGGTTAACGCCATACACCACCGTGGCATCGAGATCGTTGCCGCCCGGATGCGAGAACAGCACTTTCTTCGCGCCCGCCTGCAGATGCGCTTCGCCATCGGCGCGCGAACCGTAGACACCAGTACAATCCAGCACCACGTCGACGTCGAGTTCGCGCCACGGCAGATCGGCAATCTCAGCACGGTGTAAAATGCGCAGGGTATCGCCGCCGACCCACATCACGTCGCGTTCCTGCCGCACATCAAAGGCAAAACGGCCGTGGCTGGTGTCATATTTCAGCAGATGCGCCATACCGGTCGCTTCGGCCAGCTCATTGATGGCAACGACGGTGATCTCAGCACGACGGCCGGTTTCATACAGCGCACGCAATACGTTGCGTCCAATACGGCCAAAACCATTTATTGCTACCCGTATGGTCATCTCTCTCCTGCCACGTCAGACGGAAAAAACGTGCCGTTAGCCTGAGCGCTTCGCTGTAGTTTGTACAGGAGATTCTTACCCGGCATTGTCTGAAACCGGGGCGATCTGCCCGGCAACTGAAACGGTTCAGCCACAATAAAGGATGGGAGGAATAACAGGAATGATTGTGATCAATCGGACTGCGTATATTTGGATCTGTGTCACAAAACGACGCAAAAGATAGTTATTACTACAGGAATAAAAACGAAAGGGACGCCTGAGGCGTCCTCTGATTTTAATCAGGCGGGTGTGAACCCGCCTGACTGATGTTACGCCAGCAGCGCTTTCGCTTTGGCGACAACGTTATCGACGGTGAAGCCGAACATTTCGAACAGCTGATCGGCCGGTGCTGATTCGCCGAAGCTGGTCATGCCGACGATAGCGCCGTTCAGACCGGTATATTTGAACCAGTAATCAGCGATACCCGCTTCGATAGCTACGCGTGCGCTGACCGCTTTCGGCAGCACAGATTCACGGTAAGCATCGCTCTGCTTGTCGAACGCATCGGTTGATGGCATAGAGACCACGCGCACCTGACGACCTTCGCTGGTGAGTTTATCCCAGGCACCGACCGCCAGTTCAACTTCTGAACCGGTAGCGATCAGGATCAGTTCAGGCGTCGCGTCGCAATCTTTCAGTACGTAGCCACCGCGCGCCACGTTAGCCAGTTGCTCAGTGCTGCGCTCCTGCTGCGCCAGATTCTGACGCGAGAAGATCAGCGCTGTCGGGCCATCTTTACGCTCAATGGCATATTTCCATGCCACCGCCGATTCAACCTGGTCACACGGACGCCACAGGCTCATGTTCGGCGTGGTGCGCAGGCTGGCCATCTGCTCTACCGGCTGGTGAGTCGGGCCATCTTCGCCCAGACCGATTGAGTCGTGGGTGTAAACCATGATCTGACGGATCTTCATCAGTGCCGCCATACGCGCCGCGTTACGCGCATATTCAACGAACATCAGGAAAGTAGCGGTGTACGGCAGGAAACCGCCGTGCAGTGCCAGACCGTTAGCAATCGCGGTCATACCGAATTCACGCACGCCGTAGTGGATGTAGTTACCCGCGGCGTCTTCGTTGATCGGCTTAGAACCAGACCAGATGGTCAGGTTGCTTGGCGCCAGATCGGCTGATCCACCCAGATATTCTGGCAGGATTTTACCAAAGGCTTCGATGGCATTCTGTGACGCTTTACGGCTGGCGATTTTAGCCGGGTTAGCCTGCAGTTGTTCGATAAAATTCTGCGACTCCTGCTGCCAGTTAGCCGGCAGCTCATTGCTGACGCGACGTTTGAACTCGGCAGCCAGCTCAGGGTGTGCCTGAGCGTAAGCGGCGAATTTCTTATCCCAGGCCGCTTCTTTTGCCTGGCCCGCTTCTTTAGCGTCCCACTCGGCGTAGATATCAGAGGGAATAACGAAAGGAGCATGTTCCCAGCCCAGCTGTTTGCGGGTCAGTGCCACTTCATCATCGCCCAGCGGGGCACCGTGCGAGTCATGGGTGCCCGCTTTGTTCGGTGAACCGAAACCGATAACGGTTTTGCACATCAGCAGCGACGGCTTATCGCTGACGCTTTTCGCTTCGTCGATCGCTTTAGCAATCGCATCAGCATCGTGACCATCTACGCCACGCACCACGTGCCAGCCGTAGGCTTCAAAGCGTTTTGCCGTGTCATCAGTGAACCAGCCATCAATATGACCGTCGATAGAGATACCGTTGTCATCATAAAACGCCACCAGTTTGCCCAGTTTAAGGGTACCGGCCAGTGAGCAGACTTCGTGTGAAATACCTTCCATCATGCAGCCATCACCCATGAAGACATAGGTATTGTGGTCTACGATGTCATGGCCCGGACGGTTGAACTGTGCCGCCAGCGTGCGCTCAGCAATGGCGAAACCGACCGCGTTAGCGATGCCCTGCCCCAGCGGACCGGTGGTAGTTTCAACGCCTGCGGTGTAGCCATATTCTGGATGACCTGGAGTTTTTGAGTGCAGCTGACGGAAGTTTTCCAGCTCGCTGATCGGCAGATCGTAGCCGGTGAGGTGCAGCAGGCTATAAATCAGCATGGAGCCGTGACCGTTGGAGAGCACGAAGCGGTCGCGGTCGGCCCACAGCGGATTAGTTGGGTTGTGATTCAGGTAGCCGCGCCACAGAACTTCAGCGATGTCCGCCATGCCCATCGGGGCACCCGGATGTCCCGATTTAGCTTTCTGTACTGCATCCATACTTAACGCGCGAATGGCGTTGGCAAGCTCTTTACGAGAGGGCATTTTCTACTCCAGGTCGGATTAATGCTTCGCGCCTTAACTTATTGTTATTAATCAGTTATCGGGCAAAACAAGGAAAAAGTTGCAGATCAATGTACATGAAAAACATGGCAAAAGTACATGCTGTAAAACGCTAAATGTGCCCGCTTCGTCTGGCTTTTCCGGCGATGTCTGCTAGCAAAGCGCTGAGTGGCGCGCTATAACCGAAGGGTTTAATCACCTGGCAGTGTTTCAGGTGTTTGTTTTTCTTACCTTGTTATGAATGGGATACGGAATGAAAATCCAAAAAACGGTAGTAGCTCTTGGGCTGGCAACGCTGCTGAGTGGCTGTCAGGGTTTAGATAATAACGCGTTGATGCAGTCGGGCGCCCAGGCCTATCAGGCCTACACCCTGAGCGATGATCAGGTGAAGCAGCTGAGCGATCAATCCTGTGAGCAGATGGACAAAGAGAATCAGGTTGCACCCGCCAACAGTGAATATCAGCAGCGTCTGAATAAAATTGCCGCCGCGCTGGGCGATAACATCAATGGCGTGCCGGCTAACTACAAGGTTTATCAGACCAAAGACGTTAACGCCTGGGCGATGGCCAATGGCTGTATTCGCGTCTATAGCGGCCTGATGGATATGATGGATGATAATGAAGTGGAAGGCGTGCTGGGCCATGAGATGGGCCACGTGGCGCTGGGCCATACCCGCAAAGCGATGCAGCTGGCGTATGCCACCACCGCCGCCCGCACGGCTGCGGCCTCTGTCGGTGGTGTGATCGGTTCGCTGTCGCAGTCGCAGCTCGGCGAACTGGGCGAAAAACTGGTCAATGCTCAGTTCTCACAGACGCAGGAAAGCCAGGCTGATGATTACTCTTATGATCTGATGAAGAAGCGCAACATCGATCCAATGGGTCTGGCGACCAGTTTCGAGAAGCTGGCAAAACTTGAGCAGGGACGCCAGAGCTCGATGTTTGATTCGCACCCGGCGTCTGAGGCACGCGCCCAGCACATCCGCGAGCGCATTGCAGCAGACAGCAAATAATCTTCACCTGCGGAGCGCGTACCCGGTGCGCGCTTTCGCCCGCTGAGTCAGGCAGATCGCTAACGCTTGAATATCTGATCCACCATCGAGCCTAAATCCAGCTTATTGTCGTGCAGCGCCTGCTCATCCATCCGTCCCTGCGGCGACATTTTATCGATCAACTGTGGCAGCAGCGCCGCCAGCGTGCCCGATGCGCCTTTGACGTCGGTGCCAAGCTTATCCGCCAGTGACTGCAGTTCCTCCTGACCAAAGGCCGACTGAATCTCGCTGTGGCCCACCGGATGATTATCGCCGGTGCCGATCCACGAGCTGAATATCTCGCCTAATCCCCCCTGCTGGAACTTATGCAGCAGTACCTCAATACCGCCCTGCTCCTGCACCCAGTGCCAGACCGCCTGCAACTGCCCGGGCGGGTGCCCTTCACTCTGACCGCCGTCCAGTGCGCCTGCCAGTTCATCAAGAAAGCCCATGATCATCTCCACTCTGCGATTTTTACGCTGTAAGTTTAGTTGCAGATAGCGGTTCGCGCCTGGCGGACCTGAAGGAGATAATCGGGGTTTAAAGCGGGGGATGGTGCAGAGGGCGTGACGTGTGGTGACGATCAAAGCGGCGTCCACCCGACAGGCAGAACGCCGCTTTCAGTGCTGACAAGCTGGCCGGGCTTACGCAGTCCGGCCAGCGTGGCGCATCAGCCTTTATTTACCGCCTGCACGTGCAGCATATCCAGTGCCAGAGTGGCCGCGGCCAGCGCAGTCAGGTCGGCGTGATCGTAGCCTGGCGCCACTTCCACCAGATCCATACCGACGATGTTCATGCCCTGCAGACCGCGAATCAGCTTGGTGGCTTTATCGGTGGTCAGTCCGCCAATGACCGGCGTACCGGTGCCCGGCGCGTGTGCCGGATCGAGGCAGTCGATATCGAAGGTCAGATAGACCGGCAGATCGCCCACGGTGCGTTTCACTTCGGCCAGAATGTCATCGACACTGCGATCGTTAACCTGCGCCGCATCCAGCACGTTGAAGCCAAGGCTCTTATCAAACTCGGTACGGATACCGATCTGAACTGAGTGTTGTGGATCGATCAGACCTTCTTTCGGCGCGGTGAAGAACATGGTGCCGTGGTCAAAGGTCGGGCCGTTGGAATAGGTATCGGTATGCGCATCAAAGTGAACCAGCGCCATCTTACCGAAGTGCTTCGCATGCGCGCGCAGCAGCGGCAACGTCACGTAGTGGTCGCCGCCAAAGGTCATCATGCGTTTGCCGTTCGCCAGCAGTTTTTCGGCATGCGCCTGCAGTTTGTCAGAAAGATCCTGCGAGTCACCAAAGGCATAGACCAGATCGCCACAGTCAACCACCTTCAGGCGCTGACGCAGATCGAAATCCCACGGCCAGCGGCAGCCTTCCCACGCAAGGTTGGTTGAGATCTGACGGATAGCGCCCGGGCCCAGACGGCTGCCTGGACGGCCCGATGTGGCGGCGTCAAATGGAACGCCGGTGATCACCCACTCTGCATCGCTGTCGTAAGGCTGGAAGTTGAGCGGGAAGCGCATGAAACCAAAGGCGTTTGAGACCAGGGAGTTGTCGTACTGGTTGCCGAGGGTATTGTACATAGATCGTCCTCTCTGTTGGCATCAGTCGGGCCAGGCCCGCGAGCCATTAAGCTATAGATGAAAAAAATCCCCTCCGCGTCGTTAGGCCCGACGAGGAAGGGATTGTATGCGTCAGATTATCGACATTTCACCGGCAACTGCAATATGAGATTGCCGGCGATCTGAGCCGATTACTCGTCTTCCAGATAGGTGTAACCGTACAGGCCGCTCTCGAATTCTTCGAGGAACTGCGCACGCAACTCGTCATCCAGATCGGAGGCCTGCACCTGATGACGGAACAGTGCCATCAGTTCGTTCGGATCGAGCTGCACGTAGCGCAGCATATCCGCCACGGTGTCGCCTTCGTCCGACAGCTGAACTTCGACGTCGCCATTCTCACGGGCATAGACATCCACCGCTTCGGTATCACCGAACAGATTGTGCATGTTGCCCAGAATTTCCTGGTAAGCGCCGACCATAAAGAAGCCCAGCATCGGCGGATTATCCACGTCATATTCTGGCATCGGCATGGTGGTGGCGATGCCGTCACCATCAACGTAGTGATCGATGGTGCCATCGGAATCACAGGTGATGTCGAGCAGCACGGCGCGGCGCTCCGGCTTCTTGTTCAGCCCTTCCAGCGGCAGTACCGGGAACAGCTGATCGATACCCCAGGCATCCGGCATCGACTGGAACAGCGAGAAGTTAACGTAGATCTTATCCGCCATCCGTTCCTGCAGTTCGTCGATGATCGGACGGTGCGCGCGGTTGCTCGGATCAAGATGCTGCTGAATGTAGTGGCAGATGCTCAGATAGAGCTGCTCAGCCCAGGCGCGCTGTTTCAGATCGTAGGTGCCGGACGAATAACCGGTATGGATATCAAACAGATCCATCTGGCTGTCGTGCAGCCATTCACGCAGCGAACGACGGGTGTTCGGCTCGTGCATCTCCTGCCAGGTTTCCCACATGCTGACAATCGGGCGCGGTGCATCAGCATCCGGCGTTTCCGGGTTACTGAACTCGTTACGCTCAACACCGATGATGTTAGAAACCAGAACCGTGTGGTGCGCGGTTACCGCACGTCCCGACTCGGTGATCACCGTAGGATGCTCCAGGCCGTGCTCATCACAGGCATCACCAATCGCCCAGATGACGTTGTTGGCATACTCGTTCAGGCCGTAGTTGACTGAGCAGTCAGACTGCGAGCGCGTTCCTTCGTAATCCACGCCGAGACCGCCGCCCACGTCGAAACACTTGATGTTAACGCCGAGCTTCGCCAGCTCCACGTAGAAGCGCGCCGACTCACGCACGCCTGTGGCGATGTCGCGAATGTTGGCCATCTGCGAACCGAGATGGAAGTGCAGCAGCTGCAGGCTGTCGATGCGGCCGGCTTCACGCATAATCTCTACCAGCTTCAGTACCTGGGTCGCCGACAGGCCGAATTTCGACTTTTCGCCGCCGCTCGACTGCCATTTACCCGAGCCCTGAGAGGCCAGACGGGCGCGGATGCCAAGACGCGGCACCACGTTCAGACGCTCCGCCTCTTCCAGCACCAGCCGGACTTCGGTCATTTTTTCCAGCACCAGATAGACCTTGTGGCCCATCTTCTCGCCGATCAGCGCCAGACGAATGTACTCGCGATCTTTATAGCCGTTACAGACGATCACGGTACGGGTCTGACCAGCGTGCGCCAGTACCGCCATCAGCTCAGCTTTCGAGCCTGCTTCCAGTCCCAGCGGTTCGCCAGAGTGGATCAGCGATTCGATCACGCGTTTGTGCTGGTTCACCTTGATCGGATAAACCAGGAAGTAATCACCGGTGTAGCCGTAGGATTCACGCGCACGCTTAAACGCGGCGTTAATTGAGCGCAGACGGTGTTGCAGGATCTGCGGGAAACAAAACAGTGCAGGCAGACGCTGGCCCTGCGCTTCGCGCTCTTTGACCAGCCTGGCTAAATCGACGCGCACGTCCGGGCGATCCGGATCGGGGCAGACACTGATGTGGCCCAGTTCGTTGACGTCGTAATAGTTGTTGCCCCACCAGGCAATGTTGTAGGTACGCAACATTTTGCTCGCATCCTGATCGTTCATTGCTACCTCCTGCATTGAGCGGAGTGCACCCTGTTCGCCAGCTGACGAACCCTTGATATTCTTTATGTCGTCAGACATCGCGAACCTCAATTTTCCGTTGAAAGATGAAACTGTTAACCGGCTTTCTGGCCGCTAATCTGGAAATTCGTTGCCACATTAAACGCAATGTCCTGTTCACCTGACGTTGCCGTCAGCGCGATTCACGCATGAGAGTTAAGTGTAAAACACCCTGGCCATATCCGTTGAAACCGAACGCATTTAACAGATTTGTATAAGAGGACCACGGATAACGTGCGTCGTTCAGCTGCGCACGCGCAGAGAAGAGACAAAACCGTAAGGATAGTGGTACAGATTAACCGGCGCTCGTGTCGGTAAAATTACCGCATCGAACATATTGTCGGCAGGACAGAGAAAGAGATGGGAGGCAGGAGACAGCCAGCGCAGCGCCGCAGCGCGCAGAACCGCAAGAAGAGAAAACGTGGTTCATTACTCGTATCACCTCCACACATGCCAGCGGCACATGGAACACAACTGGGTGAAAGCCAGACGCGAGTCTGACGGGCGCGACGCGATCTGTGGCGTCATCCTGATTGCTGCTACCAAAGCAGCGGCGTTTTATACAGTTTACAGCTGCAAAAAGCAAAAAGATTATCGGGGAAATGCGTGGAGTGTCAGGAAATTATGCCGATAGGCCTAACAGGTAAAATGCTGAAACAGAAAAAGGGCTGGTAATTCGCTCATCCTGTAACCTAAAATAGCCGTCCAGATGGTTTTCCATCTAAACAGGTTAATATCCAGGCGGTGTTGGCCTGCTGTGCTGACACAACCTCACTGCTCGCGGCTTTGCCTGAAGGGGCGTTAAGTCAGATGATACTCACTTGCGCTATGCAGTCGAATTCAAACCATTTGTAAGGTAAAGAACAGAATGGCTAAACACCTTTTTACGTCTGAGTCCGTATCAGAAGGACATCCTGATAAAATCGCCGACCAAATCTCCGATGCGGTGCTGGATGCGATCCTCGAACAGGATCCTAAAGCACGCGTGGCCTGCGAAACTTACGTTAAAACCGGTATGGTTCTGGTTGGCGGTGAAATCACCACCAGCGCCTGGGTCGATATCGAAGAGATCACCCGTAACACCGTACGTGAAATCGGCTATGTTCATTCCGATATGGGCTTTGATGCCAACTCCTGCGCAGTATTAAGCGCGATTGGTAAACAGTCTCAGGATATCAACCAGGGCGTCGACCGCAGCGATCCGCTGGAGCAAGGCGCCGGTGACCAGGGTCTGATGTTCGGTTACGCCACCAATGAAACCGACGTGCTGATGCCTGCGCCGGTGACCTATGCGCACCGTCTGGTGCAGCGTCAGGCTGAAGTGCGTAAAAACGGCACCCTGCCGTGGCTGCGTCCGGATGCTAAGAGCCAGGTCACTTTCCAGTATGACGACGGCAAAATTGTGGGCATCGATGCGGTGGTGCTTTCGACTCAGCACGCCGAATCCATCAGCCAGAAAGATCTGCAGGAAGCGGTGATGGAAGAGATCATCAAGCCGGTTCTGCCTGCAGAATGGCTGAGCGCCTCGACCAAATATCACATCAACCCGACTGGCCGTTTTGTTATCGGTGGCCCGATGGGCGATTGCGGCCTGACCGGTCGTAAAATCATCGTTGATACCTACGGCGGCATGGCACGTCACGGCGGCGGCGCGTTCTCAGGCAAAGACCCGTCAAAAGTGGACCGTTCAGCAGCCTACGCAGCCCGTTACGTCGCGAAGAACATCGTGGCGGCCGGTCTGGCAGATCGTTGTGAAATCCAGGTCTCTTACGCGATTGGCGTGGCGGAACCTACTTCCATCATGGTTGAAACCTTCGGCACTGAGAAAGTTTCAACTGAGCAGCTGACTCTGCTGGTGCGTGAGTTCTTCGATCTGCGTCCGTATGGTCTGATTCAGATGCTCGACCTGCTGCACCCAATCTACAAAGAGACCGCTGCTTACGGTCACTTTGGTCGTGAACATTTCCCATGGGAAAAAACCGACAAAGCGGCACAGCTGCGCGAAGCCGCTGGCCTCTGATTTAAGCCGGAATGATCAAAACCCTGCCGCCGTGGCAGGGTTTTTTTTATGCCTGATGCCGTTCAGTCAGCCTCAAATCCACTGTTACGCGCCCTGCCTGCAGCAAATTTTCTGATCTCAGCTACACTTCTTTTCGCCTTTTCTGACAACAAAATGTTAACGATTACAATTTGAAACGCTTTGTTTATCTGCTATTTAGGATTTACTCTACGTAGTTATTCTGCTGAAAATGCGTTATTTTCAGCGTCGTCTGATAGCCAATAAATAGAGCCTTGTCAGAAACTTAATGAGTGCTATACCTCACTGGTTAATTAACCTTTCCGGGCAAAAAATGCTGAATTTCAGGGTTTCAGCGTGTGTAAACGATTACACTGATGTGATCGGACTCACTTTTTTCGCGCAAAGAGTTTTTTAACATTGATAAAAACAATGATGGATAAACCTGGAGGCTAAAATGCCTGGCAATACACACAAGAGCAGAACATCAAATAAGGCGATGACCTTATTTGTCTGCTTTCTGGCGGCCCTTGCGGGTCTGCTGTTCGGTCTGGATATCGGCGTGATTGCCGGTGCACTGCCGTTTATCGCAAAAGACTTTAACGTTACCGCCCATCAGCAGGAGTGGATCGTCAGTTCCATGATGTTTGGTGCCGCGGTGGGTGCTATCGGCAGCGGCTGGATGTCCTCCCGCCTGGGCCGTAAAAAAAGCCTGATGGCCGGTGCGATTTTGTTCGTGATTGGTTCACTCTGGTCGGCAATGTCACCTAACCCGGAAATGCTGATCAGCGCCCGCGTCCTGCTGGGTCTGGCTGTCGGTATCGCGTCTTACACCGCCCCGCTTTACCTTTCTGAAATTGCACCAGAAAAAATTCGCGGCAGTATGATTTCGCTTTATCAGCTGATGATCACTATCGGTATCCTGGGCGCTTACCTGTCCGATACCGCATTCAGCTTTACCGGCAACTGGCGCTGGATGCTGGGCATCATCACCATTCCTGCTCTGCTGCTGCTGGTTGGCGTCTTCTTCCTGCCAAACAGCCCACGCTGGCTGGCGGCGAAAGGCAATTTCCGCGATGCGCAACGGGTGCTGGATCGTCTGCGTGATACCAGCGAACAGGCGAAGCGTGAACTGGACGAGATTCGTGAAAGCCTGAAGATTAAGCAGTCTGGCTGGGGTCTGTTTACCAGCAGCAGCCACTTCCGTCGTGCGGTCTACCTCGGCATTCTGTTGCAGGTCATGCAGCAGTTTACCGGCATGAACGTCATCATGTATTACGCACCGAAAATCTTCGAAATCGCCGGCTTTACCAATACCACTGAGCAGATGTGGGGCACGGTAATTGTTGGTCTGATCAACGTACTGGCAACCTTTATCGCTATCGGTCTGGTCGATCGCTGGGGTCGTAAACCAACCCTGATCCTCGGCTTTATGGTGATGGCAGCCGGTATGGGCGTGCTGGGTACCATGTTGCATTTCGGCATCCATTCACCGGGCGCGCAGTACTTCGCCGTGGGTATGCTGCTGATGTTTATCATTGGTTTTGCGATGTCAGCCGGTCCGCTGATTTGGGTGCTGTGTTCCGAAATTCAGCCGCTGAAAGGCCGCGACTTCGGTATCACCGTTTCCACCACCACCAACTGGATCGCTAACATGATTGTCGGTGCGACCTTCCTGACAATGCTGAACACGCTGGGCAACGCCAATACCTTCTGGGTCTACGCGCTGCTGAACCTGTTCTTCATTCTGCTGACGGTGATGCTGATTCCTGAGACCAAAAACGTCTCGCTGGAGCACATCGAACGTAACCTGATGGCCGGTAAAAAACTGCGCGACATCGGTTCACAGAATTAATCATCAAGCGTAAAAAAAACGGCGGGGTTTCTCTGGAAACCCCGCCGTTTTTATTTTATCCCTCGCCGCACGCTAGATCCGCGATGGTGCTACTGGTAGCCGTATACAGCAGAGCGCCAGCGCCATAATGAAAATGGTGGCGGTCTGGTTATAGGGCAGCACCGAATCGGTCAGTCCGGCGACAAACAGCGCCAGCAGCGGCAGCGCCACCCCACGCAGATCGCAGCGCTTTAATCCCCCCGCCAGTGCCACCAGGTACAGCAACGCCAGCGACGCGGTCCCGAGCCATCCCTGCAAGGTGGTAACTTCCAGGAACTCGTTGTGCATGTTGTATTTAACGTTGGTGTAGCCTTCAAGGTTATTCGGGTAGTGCGCGGTAATAAACTGACGCGCCTGAGTAGTCCGCTCATCCGGGGTCGCAAAACCGGAATGATGCTGAATAAAGTTAACTGCCCCGCCCCAGATCGCGACCCGCGCGCCCAGCGACGTTGAACTATTGGAACCGTAGTTCTCAATATCCTGCACCCCTTCCACCCAGCGATTGCTGGTCATCAGCACCAGAACAGCCAGCAAACCCACCACCAGCACGCTGATGCGCCAGTTTTTCAGCATCGACAGACGATAGGTCTGTAACAGGAACAGCAGGCCAACCGCCACCAGGGCGATAATGGTGACCCGGGTGCCGCACAGATAGAGCAACGCAAAGGTGACGAGTAAGGCGGCCACGTCAGTAATCTTCCAGTAAGCCTGGGTCTCAAAGCGACTCAGCCAGAGCCAGGCGCAGTAGATAAACAGAATCATGTAGGAGGACATTGACGCCGCTTCGGTGGTGAGCTTAATCCGCACGTTGGCGGTATAGAGATGCTCATGAATGCCGAAGCCCAGGGAGATCAGCAATCCCAGCAGGATCAAAACTTTCCCTGCCCGCAGCGTATTGAGCGACACCTGCTGGCCGTAAATCGCCAGGCTCAACAGGACAAATGCGCCAAGCAGCAGGCGCTTAGCGCCCAGCAGATAGTTGCTGATGTTGGTGATACTGTCGCCCGAAGGGGCTGTCTCAATCGCTTTGACCTGAATCGCCCAGACCAGGCGAATCAGTGAAAAGATAATCAGCACGATAAACAGGGCGATAAAAAAGCGGTTTGGCTGAAAAGCGATTTTCCGGCGCACCAGGCCATAGGCTATCGACGCCACGGACAGGTAAGAGACAATGTAGAAGATTTTTTGTGGCAGGCCGGTGACGAACATATTCAGCGCCAGCGCCAGGCAGAGCGCGATGACAGAAAAATTCACCGCTAAAGACAATCCGTTGAGTTCGGTCTTATTCGTCATGCTTAACCTCTGAGAGGCGGTTAAGCACGTCCTTCAGATGCTTCATATAATTCTCCTCATAAAAACCGGTAATGCTCTGTTTAATAAGCTGTTGATCGGGAAAGTGAACCTCCCCGCTCAGGGCACTGAGAATGGCAGCCAGCGCTACGCTGTCATTTTTTTGGTACAGTTGACCGTTGATGCCTGGCTTAATGATTTCCGCCGGTCCACTGACGCAGTCAGAGGAGACGCAGTAAACGCCGCGTGACATCGCTTCCAGCAGGATCAGCGGGAAGCCTTCGAAGTTGGAGGTCATCACCAGGCAGGTGACCTGTTTAATCTCGCGGATCACGTAATCCCAGGCATTCTCCTGCCAGCCATGCCAGGTGATGCGATCCTGAATTCCCCGCTGCGCCACATACGCCTGGCAACGCGCCAGATCCTCTCCGTCGCCGACAATCTCCAGCGTCCACGGCACCTCAAGCAGGCTGAGCGCATCAAACAGATCTTTAAGCTGCTTCTGACGCTCGAAATGGACCCGGCCGATATATAAAAATTTCAGTGCCGCCGGCCTGCCGATCACGCTGTCGTTGCGTTTTACCGGGTTATAAATCACGTCAATATCCGCCGCGCTGGCACCCAGCTCGACCAGCTGCTGCCGGATCTGCTGACTGATGGCAAAATGGTGATCGGCGCGCAACAGATAGTGAGGACGATAACGCTCACGCGGCGGCAGGTGCATCCAGCTCGACAGCACGATTTTGCGGCCGGAGAGGGTAATCGCCCGGCGCGTCATCAGGCAGGGAATGGTGTTTAAGGTAATGACGTGATCGGGCTGGTAGCGACGAAAAAAAGCCGCCATTCGCAGCGTATGAATGAAGTTCTTTATTTTTTTATTACGCAGGGTGCAGATGCTTTCCTGTAACACCGCATTGGCGGTCCAGGCGCGTGAATGACTTTCTTCGCCGCTGTTGATGATAAACAGCCCGGCTTCGCATTCCGCGTCGGCATTCAGTGCCGTAATCAGCTGACCGGTCACGTTCTCCATCCCACCGCGTCCCGCCATCAAATCAGTGACCAGCACAATCCGTTGTTTCTTTAGGTTATTATTATCTTTCATCGCTTTATCCGTGCCCTGTGCCTTTCACCTGACCTCCATCCACCCTGCGGCGAATTTTAACCATAGGATATTCTAAAAAAGAGCATAACAATATTTAAACCAAAATTATCACCTGACAGCCGATGCGGGCGGTAGCGCCGGTTTCAGCCCGGCCGTCGCGGTGCGCACAGGCCTGACGAAGCAGAATCCGTCTACCGGCCGCCGGTGCATAAACGGCATCGGTAAGCGGCGATCTGTTCTGCCCGGTTGAGTTCCCGCGTGACGCCGATTATTCTGAGCGCCATGAAAACACCTCGTCTCCCCATTGCTCTGCAACAGGCCGTGATGCGCGCGCTGCGTCAGGCGCTGGAGCGCGCCAATCTGGCACTGAAAACGAACTATCCTGAACCGACGTTGCTCTATCAGCAGCGCGGCACCGCTGCGGGCACCGCCTGGCTGGAGCCGTGGGAAATCCGCCTTAATCCGATCCTGCTGCTGGAAAACCAGCAGGCGTTCATTGAGGAGGTGATTCCGCACGAACTGGCGCATCTGCTGGTGTGGAAGAAATTCGGTCGCGTGGCGCCGCATGGCAAAGAGTGGAAGTGGATGATGGAGCAGGTGCTGGGCGTACCGGCGCGACGTACCCATCAGTTCGAGGTGCAGTCCGTCCGTAGCCGCACCTTTGCTTATCGCTGCCAGTGCCAGCAGCATCAGCTCACGGTACGCCGTCACAATCGGATACTGCGCGGCGAGAGCGAATATCGCTGCGTTCACTGCGGCAGCCTGCTGAAAGCCGGTGAGTTTGTGCCCGCCTGAGCCGATTTCCCATTCCGCGTTATTCCGCATTCTGTTACCCTGCCGCCCTTTTTAGAGCACTGAGTAGAAATCTGGAATATGTCTCGCATAATTAGTCTGGCCGTTGCGCTGTTATGGGTTCCTTTTGCGGCTGACGCCCTGAACCTGAATAATTACCATCAAAACAATTTCCAGCAGGCCAAAGCCTTTGCCGCTGAAATCAACGCCGATGCGCCGGGATCCTTTTACTGCGGCTGTAAAATTAACTGGCAGGGAAAAAAAGGCGTGCCGGACCTGAACAGCTGCGGCTATCAGGCGCGTAAAAACGCCAATCGTGCGGCGCGCATTGAGTGGGAACACGTTATGCCGGCGTGGGAATTTGGTCATCAGCGTCAATGCTGGCAAAACGGCGGCCGTAAAAATTGCAGTAAAGATCCGGACTATCGTCGCATCGAAACCGATCTGCACAACCTGCAACCGGCTATCGGCGAAGTGAATGGCGACCGCGGTAACTTCGCCTACAGTCAATGGAACGGCAGTGAAAAGCAGTATGGTCAGTGTGAGATGAAGGTGGATTTTAAACTTAAGCAGGCAGAGCCACCGGCGCACGCACGCGGCGCCATTGCCCGCACCTACTTCTATATGCGTGACCAGTATCATCTGCGAATTTCGCGCCAGCAAACCCAGCTGTTTACCGCCTGGGATAAGCTCTATCCGGTGACGAAATGGGAGTGTGAACGTGACCAGCGTATCGCGCGGGTACAAGGCAATCACAATCCTTATGTGCAGCAGGCTTGCCAGCGCTAAAAAGCCTGCCCTAAACTAGCTCTTTTCCCGATGACGCCGTGTCATTCCACACGGCGCTTAGTTCCAGGAACCTTATGCGCATACCTCGCATCTATCACGCCGGGCCGTTGAGCGTTGGCAGTGACATTACGCTGGATGAAGATGCATCCAATCACGTCGGCCGGGTGCTTCGCATGTCGCCGGGACAGCATCTGGAACTCTTTGATGGCACTAATCTGACTTTTGCAGCAGAGATCACGCATGTTGATAAAAAGCGTGTAAAAGTATCGGTCACAGAGAGCCAGCCGGACGATCGCGAGTCGCCGTTGCACCTGCATTTGGGTCAGGTGATGTCGCGCGGTGAAAAAATGGAGTTCACTATCCAGAAATCAATTGAGCTGGGAGTGAACGTCATTACGCCGCTATTTTCCGAGCGCTGTGGCGTGAAGCTGGACGCTGAACGCCTGGCTAAAAAGATTCAGCAGTGGCAGAAGATTGCTATTGCCGCCTGCGAGCAGTGCGGCCGTAATCGCGTGCCGGAAATCCGTCCGGCGATGACGCTGGAAGCCTGGTGCGCTGAAGCGGAGAGCGGATTGAAGCTTAATCTGCATCCGCGCGCCAGCCACAGTATCAATACGCTGCCGCAGCCGGTTGAACGGGTGCGGTTGCTGATTGGTCCTGAAGGCGGGCTTTCCGCTGACGAAATCGCCATGACGGCGCAGCACGAATTTACTGACATCCTGCTTGGCCCACGGGTTTTGCGTACCGAAACCACCGCGCTGACCGCCATTACGGCACTTCAGGTGAGGTTTGGCGACCTGGGTTAAGCGATACTGCCAGCGGGCAGTCACAGACGCCAGTTCTCTGACGTGCTGACTGAACGGCCCACTGCTGACCGAACGAGACGAGACGGTAACCGCCGCCTCCCTGAGGAGATAATAATGATTAAACTTGGCATCGTGATGGACCCCATTTCGTCCATCAATATTAAAAAAGACACCAGCTTCGCCATGTTGCTGGAAGCACAGCGCCGTGGTTATGAAATTCACTACATGGAGATGCGCGATCTCTCCCTGCGCGGTGGTGTGGCGTTTGCCCGCACCCGTCTGTTAAGCGTTGAGCAGAATCCGGATAGCTGGTATCAGTTTGGCAGCGAGCAGGAGATCCCCCTCGCCGACCTGAACGTAGTACTGATGCGTAAAGATCCGCCATTCGATACCGAATTCATCTACGCGACCTACATTCTGGAGCGCGCAGAAGAGCTGGGCACGCTGATCGTGAACAAACCGCAGAGCCTGCGCGACTGTAACGAAAAGCTTTATACCGCCTGGTTTGCAGAGTTCACGCCGGACACGCTGGTGACCCGCAGCAAAGAGAAACTGCGTGCCTTCTGGCAGGAGCATGGCGACATCATCATGAAGCCGCTGGACGGCATGGGTGGCGCCTCTATTTTCCGCGTGAAGAAAGACGATCCGAACTTTGGCGTCATCACCGAAACCCTGACCGAGCATGAAAGCCTGTTTTGCATGGCGCAGAACTATATTCCGGCGATCAAAGAAGGCGACAAACGCGTGCTGGTGGTGGATGGCGAACCGGTGCCTTACTGCCTGGCCCGTATTCCGCAGGGCGGTGAAACCCGGGGTAACCTGGCAGCAGGTGGCCGCGGTGAAGCCCGTCCGCTGAGTGAGAGTGACTGGGAAATCGCCCGTCGCGTCGGCCCGACCCTGAAAGCAAAAGGGCTGATTTTTGTCGGACTGGACATCATCGGTGATAAACTGACAGAAGTTAACGTGACCAGCCCGACCTGCGTGCGTGAAATTGAGGCAGCCTTCCCCATCTCCATCACCGGCATGTTGATGGATGCCATTGAGAAGCGCCTGGGCTGAGCATGACGCCGGGGCCATGCTCCGAGATCAACCCAATACCGGTGCGGCCGTCGCGTGCCGGTTATTTTTTTGGTACATC
>Ga0308167_1000697_pt1 | contig 52350 bp, 40 predicted proteins | sample PhyCR1_2_FD_202138 | JGI IMG/M metagenome (GOLD analysis project Ga0308167, IMG submission 202138) | Phyllosphere microbial communities from UC Gill Tract Community Farm, Albany, California, United States - DLSLRC.R1 | ecosystem: Host-associated > Plants > Phyllosphere > Unclassified | place... | reverse complement strand
GAGAGGCCACCGTGGCAACAGACACGACCACAACCGGAACGACCGGACTGGCGACCAAGCCCGTCCGTGTCGCGATCGTCGACGACCACGAGTCCGTGCGGCTCGGGATCCAGGCAGCGTGCCAGAACGAGGGGTTCGAGGTGGTCCTCACCGCCGCGAGCGTCCCCGAGTACATCGAGCACCTCGACGGGCGTGAGGTCGACGTCGTCGTCCTCGACCTGTCGCTCGGCGACGGCTCCACCGTGACCGCGAACGTGAAGGGTGTGCAGGGCACCGGTTCCGCGGTCCTCGTGCACTCGATCGCCGACCGGGTCGCGAACGTCCGGGAAGCCCTGGCGGCAGGGGCCGCCGGCGTCATCCCGAAGTCCTCCGCGACGAAGACCGTGATGGCCGCCGTGGCGACCGTCGCCCGCGGGGACGTCCTCAACAACCTCGAGTGGGCCAGCGCGATCGACGCCGACCGGGACTTCGCGAAGGCGCAGCTCGGCCGTCGTGAGCGCGAGATCCTGCACCTGTACGCCTCGGGTCTGCCGCTCAAGCTTGCGGCCCAGCAGCTCGGCATCGGGTACTCCACGGCGCGTGAGTACCTCGACCGCATCCGCGTGAAGTACGTCGAGGTCGGTCGCCCGGCACCGACGAAGGTCGACCTCCTCCGCCGTGCGGTCGAGGACGGCATCCTGCCGGGGCTCGACTCCGGCATCGACCCCGACGGCGACGGCCGCTGAGACGGATGGCTGCGGCTGACGCGGTGCCGACGGGCGGCTCGGCACGGGCTGCCGGTCCGGGTCGGGCCGGTGGTGCGAGCCGCCCCGCCGACGCACCGCGCGCGCCGGGCACTGCGCCGGCCGGTGGGCAGGCCCCGTTCGGCGCCGATCCCGCACGGAGCGTCCGTGCGTCCATCACCCAGGCGTCGGTCGAACGCGCCTTCGCGATCCTCATCGCGGTGGCCGCGCTCGGCTTCGGTGCCACCACCGTGCCGGCCGTGCTCGACCAGCTGCCCTACCTCGACCCCGTGTGGGGGCCGGTGGTGGTCTGCGGGCTCGCGGCGTCGTTCCTGTTCGTCGGCGCCTCCGTGTTCGTCCGGCGGCTCGCACAGGTCGCGCAGATCGTCTGCGCGCTGCTGTTCCTCGTCGCGCTCGTGACCTGGCCGCTGACCGTCCGCGAACCCATCCCCACCGACCAGGTGCCGTGGCCGTGGTGGCTCTGCACGGTCGGGTCGACGGCCGCCGCGATGGGCTTCGCGCCCTGGCGTGCGACGGTCTACACCGCGCTGGTCCCCGCCGTGTACGTGGTCATCCGTCTCACGCCGGTCGGTGGCGACGCGGGCATGCGTGCGCTTCTCGACGGGGTCTACACGGCGATCCTCAGCGGCGCCGTCCTCGTCATCGCCGTCGTGCTCCGGCGCGCGGCCACCGCGGTCGACGCAGCACAGGCCACGGCGGTCCGGCGCTACTCGCACGCGATCCGGGAGCACGCCACCGAGGTCGAACGGGTGCAGGTCGACGCGATCGTGCACGACAGCGTCCTCACGACCCTGCTGTCGGCGGCGCGTGCCGAGACCGCCGACGCGGAGATGCTCGCGGCGCGGATGGCCCGGAACGCGATCGACCACCTCGAGGCCGCCGCCTCGGACGGCCCCGGTGACGCTCCGCCCGTGTCGCTCGTCGACCTGCGCGCCCGGATCACGGACGCGGTCGGTGCACTGGCCGCACCGGTGTGCGTCCAGCCCGGCGAGCTCGGCAGCATACGGGTCCCGGCGACCGTCGCCGACGCCCTGGCCTCGGCAGCCCTGCAGGCGGCCGTGAACAGCGTGCAGCACGCCGGCGGGGCCTCGGTCGACCGGTGGATCCGCGTCGAGCAGCGTGGCGTGGGCGTGCACGTCGAGGTCGGCGACGACGGCGCCGGGTTCGACATCGAGGCGATCCCCGCGGAACGGCTCGGCGTCCGTCGGTCCATCGTCGAGCGGGTCCAGGCGGTCGACGGCACGGCCGAGATCCTCACCGCCCCCGGCTCCGGCACGCGCGTGCTGCTCGGTTGGGCACCCCAGCAGGAGGTGCGGCGATGAAGGTGTCGATCCCGGCCGGCGTCGCCATCGGCCTCGCCGCGCTGTTCTCCGTGTACCACCTGCTGCTCGCCGCGACGACACTGCCCCGTGTGCTCGACGCCGGACCGGTCATCGCGTGCATGGTCCTCTACGCCGCGGCGACCGGCCTGGCGGTGTTCCTGCCCGGGCGGACCCTGCCGGTCTGGGCGACGTGCTTCTCACTCGGGACGGCCATCGTCATGCCGATCGTCGCCTCGCCGGTCGTCGAGCTGCGGTCCGGTCCGAACTACACGACCTGGTGGATCGCCGCCGTCGGCACGCTCATGGTCGTGCTCGTGGTGCGTGGCCGTGGTCCGTTCGCGTGGATCGGCGTGGGCTTCCTGGCCGTGCACACCGTGGCGTGGGCCGGGCTCGGGGCGCTCGGCTCCCTCGGCGTGCTCGGCAGCGTGTCGTGGGTCGCGATCGCCACCGGGTTCGCCGCGGCCATGAACCGCGCCACCCGGGTCACCCGTGACTTCGTCCGTGCGGAGCAGGAGACCGTGGACTGGCAGGCGGCCCAGGACGCGCACGTGTTCGAGCGGCAGTTCCGCCTGAGCCAGACGACCCGGATGGCGCTGCCGATGCTCCAGCGGATCATCGACACCGGGGGAGACCTCGACGCTGCCGAACGGGCCGAGTGCCTGCACCTCGAGCAGGCGATCCGTGACGAGATCCGCGGCCGGTCCCTGCTGTCCGACGACGTCCGCGACGAGGTCATGCGCCTGCGCCGACGGGGTGCGACCGTGCAGCTGCACGACGATGGCGGCCTCGACGACCTCGAGATCGAGGACCTCCGGCGGGTGCACGCCCGGATCGCCGAGGCGTTGCGTCAGGCTCGCGAGGCCGACAACGTCATCGTCCGCACCGTCTCCGAGGGCTCCGACTCCGCGGTGACGATCGTCGGACTGCGGTTGGACCTCGCAGCGAGCGAGTCCGCGGCGCTCGGCGCGGGCATGGACGACGAGGACGGCGACGAGGACGACTCCGTGGTCCTGTGGCTGGAGATCCCGCGGCACGTGGCCGCGTAGCGGCCCCGCCCGGCGCCGGTCGCGAAAGCGACGGTCTGGCGCCGTCGGGGCGTGTCCTTCCCGCGAAGGCGACAGCCGTGCGCGTGGATCTCGCGGGATCGTGTCGCTTTCGCGGCGGTGGCGCGTGACGCCGTCCTGGAGGCGCGTGGCGGGCCCGCACCGTGCCTCCCGGCCGCCTGATGCGCATGCATCCTGCGACGCGACACGCGTCGTTCCCGCGGTGCGGTGTCGGAAGATGCGCCCGGAAACGGGGAACGGGCCGGTCGGGATCCGACCGGCCCGTTCACGACCCGAGTCTGAGCGACAACCCGAATATCGCCCTGACTCGTAGCTGGTGGTGGCTTCGTACCCTAGTCGGCCACCGCCTGCGATGTTCTTCCATGAAGGACACCGAACACGAACTACTATGCCCGCAGTCAACCCCGGTGTCAGTCGTCATTATGGGGGACAAATCCTGCGTTTTCCGACCTGTTCTGGCCGGCGTGCCCCCCGAGTGAGGGGAGACCGACCGGGAAGTGCACGGTGCAACGTGCCCCCCGTGCTCGAACCCCAGGGGTACATGGTCGCCCGTTGCCCGCCGGTCCTGCAAGACCCGAGTGGATCAGCGGAGCGATCGGGGCCAGACGCCGACGCCGTGCTCGAGCGGACGGCGGAGGCCCCGCGCGGAGGCCTCCCAGCCGGAGCGCGGTGACACGGTGACCTCGGGACGGCCGTTCGCTGCGGCCTCGTCCGCCTGTCGCTGCAGGACGGCGATGACGGCGGCGAGTTCCTCCGGGGAGGGCTCGCCGGACACCACCCGCACGTCGGCAGCAGCCGAGACGGCGGCGTCGACGGGCACGGGTGGGACGACTGCTGCGTGGCGACCCATCAGAGCGGGATGTTCCCGTGCTTCTTGGGCGGCAGCGTCGCGCGCTTGCCCCGGAGCGCCCGGAGCGCCTTGACGACCGAGACGCGGGTGGCGTGCGGCTGGATGATGCCGTCGAGCTCACCGCGCTCGGCGGCCAGGTACGGGGACGCCACGTTGTACGTGTACTCGTTCGCGAGCTTCGCGCGGACCGCGGCGACGTCCTCGCCGGACTCCTCGGCACGCTTGATCTCGGCGCGGTACAGGATGTTCACGGCGCCCTGGCCGCCCATGACGGCGATCTCGGCGGTGGGCCACGCCAGGTTGATGTCGGCGCCGAGCTGCTTCGAGCCCATGACGATGTACGCCCCGCCGTACGCCTTGCGCGTGATGACGGTGACGAGCGGCACGGTGGCCTCGGCGTAGGCGTACAGGAGCTTCGCGCCGCGGCGGATGACGCCGGTCCACTCCTGGTCGGTGCCGGGCAGGTAGCCGGGGACGTCGACGAGCGTGAGGATCGGGATGCCGAACGCGTCGCAGAACCGCACGAAGCGGGCGGCCTTCTCGCCGGCGTCGATGTTCAGCGTGCCGGCCATGGCCTGCGGCTGGTTCGCGATGATGCCGACCGTGCGGCCCTCGACCCGGCCGAACCCGATGAGGATGTTGGGCGCGAAGAGCGGCTGGACCTCGAGGAACTCGCCGTCGTCGACGATGTGCTCGATGATCGTCGTCACGTCGTACGGCTGGTTCGTGGAGTCCGGGATGACGACGTCGAGCTCGTGGTCGGCGTCGGTGGTCTCGAGCTCGGGGGCGACGTCGTACGCGGGGGCGTCGGACAGGTTGTTGTCCGGCAGGAAACCGATCAGCGACCGGGCGTAGTCGAGCGCGTCGGATTCGTCCTCGGCGAGGTAGTGCGCGACGCCGGAGACCGCGTTGTGCGTCTGGGCGCCGCCGAGCTCCTCGAAGCCGACGTCCTCGCCGGTGACCGTCTTGATGACGTCCGGGCCGGTGACGAACATGTGGCTGGTCTTGTCGACCATGATCACGAAGTCGGTGAGCGCGGGGGAGTAGACCGCCCCGCCGGCCGCCGGACCCATCACGATCGAGATCTGCGGGATGACACCGGACGCCTGGGTGTTCAGGCGGAAGATCTCGCCGTACTTGCCGAGGGCGACGACGCCTTCCTGGATCCGGGCGCCGCCGGAGTCGAGGATGCCGATGATCGGCACACCGGTCTTGAGGGCGTGCTCCATCACCTTGATGATCTTCTCGCCCGCGACCTCGCCCAGCGAGCCGCCGAAGACGGTGAAGTCCTGCGCGTACACGGCGACGTTCCGGCCGTGGATGGTGCCGAAGCCGGTGACGACCGCGTCGCCGTAGGGCCGCTTCGACTCCATGCCGAAGGCGTGGGTGCGGTGTCGGACGAACTCGTCGAGCTCCACGAAGGAGTTCTCGTCGAGCAGCTGCTCGATGCGTTCGCGCGCCGTGGTCTTGCCCTTGGCGTGCTGCTTCGCGATCGCGGCCTCGCCCGCGGCGGTCACTGCTTCGTGGTACCGCTCGCGGAGGTCGGCGAGCCGGCCGGCCGTCGTCGAGAGATCGGGGGTGTCTCCTGAAGTCACCCGCTCACCCTACCGGCGGCGACCACGGGGTCGGTTGGAGGACCCCCACGGTTCCTGCCCGTAGATTTGCGTGCATGTCCACACCCGCGTCCCCGTCGATGTCCCTGCCGTTCACGAGCAGTCGCGCAGCCGTCGAGTCCGCGGGGGCCGTGTTCACCGCGCCGGAGACGACCGGGTCGACGAACACCGACCTGCTCGACGTCGCTGTCGATCAGCCCCACGGAAGCGTGCTCGCCACCCTGCACCAGACCGCGGGGCGCGGCCGTCTCGACCGCACCTGGGCGGCACCGGCCGGTGAGACCCTGGCCGTCAGCGTGCTCGTCCGCGCGGACCTCGGCGAGCGCGACCGCGGCTGGTTGCCCCTCGTCGCCGGCACCGCGATGCGGGACGCGATCGGCCGGGTGCTGGCGTTCCGCGGCCCGTCCGTCTGCGGCGACGGCCCGGCCGCGGACGCTCGAGCCCTGCTGGTGAAGTGGCCGAACGACGTCCAGATCGGTGGACGGAAGGTCTGCGGGATCCTCTGTCAGGTTGCCGCCGACGGCAGCGTCGTCGTGGGCGCCGGCGTGAACCTCACGATCCCCGCGGACCGGCTCCCGACGCCGACGTCGACGTCGCTGGCGGTCGCCGGCGCGCACGGGGACGCGGCAGACCTGGCCGACGAGGTGCTCGTCGCCTTCCACGGAGCCGTCCTGGAGGCAGTGGCCGGCCTGGTCGCGGGCGGTGCGGCCGCCGAGACGGTCCGGTCCCGCGTCCGGTCGGCCTGCGGCACGATCGGCCAGCACGTCCGCCTCGAGCTGCCGGACGGCACGGTCGAGGAGGCCGAGGCGACCGGCATCGACGACGACGGGCGCATCACGATCCGGGATCGACAGGGCGTCACCAGGGGCGTCGCCGTGGGCGACATCACCCACCTGCGGTATGCATGACGCCATGACCGACGAGCCGCCGCCCGAACGCGTGGTCGCGCGCCTGCGACCGCACGCGCGCCGGCTCGTCCGCCCGGCGGTGTTCACCGTGCTCGTCACGATCGCGGGCGGGTTCGGGTTCGGTGTCTTCCAGGCGCAGCTCGCGTGGCTGAACGCCGTGGTCGCCGGCCTCGTGCTGCTCCTCGTCTTCCTCGGCGGTGCGCTGCCCCTCTTCCGGTGGATGTCCCAGCGGTACGTGGTCACCACCCGGCGGCTCGTCGTCGTCCACGGCCTCGGGACGCGTACCCGCCGGGAGCTCCTGCACTCGCGCGGCTACGACGTGACCGTCCGCCGTCGCGGCCTGCAGGGGGTGTTCCGCTCCGGGGACGTGCTCGTCTTCCCGGGTGACGAACCCGCCGTGGTGCTCGGCGACGTCCCGCACGCCGACCTGGTCGTCGCCGTCCTGCACGACATGGTCGAGGCGTACGAAGCCCGGCGGCGGCACCGGGAGCCGGACTGGGACGAGATCGTCGGCGGCGCCGAACGGCCGCAGTGGGGCGACGTCCGCCCCTGACGGGCCCGCGCCCGACACGGGTGCTATCGCACTCGGTGGAAGTTCGACGAGAACCCGGTAGCGTCTTCGGCGTGCGTATCTCTGTCATCGGCTGCGGTTACCTCGGTGCCGTGCACGCCGCCTCCATGGCCAAGCTCGGACACGACGTCGTCGCGGTCGACGTCGACCCCGTCAAGATCGAGCGGCTCGCCGCGGGCGAGGCCCCGTTCTTCGAACCCGGGCTCCCCGAGATCCTGACCGAGGCCGTCGAGTCCGGCCGCATCCGCTTCACCACCGACATGGCCGAGGTCGCGGGTGCCCAGGTGCACTTCCTCGCCGTCGGCACCCCGCAGGGCCCGACCGGTGCCGCGGACCTCACCTACGTCGACGCCGCCGTCGCCGCGCTCACGCCGCACCTGGGCGCGGGCGAGTTCGTCGTCGGCAAGTCCACCGTCCCGGTCGGCACCGCTGCCCGCCTCGCGGCCGAGGTCGAGGCGGCCGTCCCCGGTGCCTCGCTCGTCTGGAACCCCGAGTTCCTGCGCGAGGGCTTCGCCGTGCAGGACACGATCTCGCCGGACCGCCTCGTCTACGGCGTGCCCGCCGGGGAGACCGGTGAGCGCGCGGTGGCCCTCCTCGACGAGGTCTACGCGACCACCCTGGCCGAGGGCACCCCGCGCCTCGTCGTCGACCTGCCCACCGCTGAGCTCGTCAAGGTCAGCGCGAACGCGTTCCTCGCGACGAAGATCTCCTTCATCAACGCGATGGCGGAGATCGCCGAGGTCGTCGGCGCCGACGTCACGGCGCTCGCCGACGCCATCGGGCACGACGCCCGGATCGGCCGCAAGTTCCTCAACGCCGGCCTCGGCTTCGGCGGCGGCTGCCTCCCGAAGGACATCCGTGCCTTCCAGGCGCGCGCGAACGAGCTCGGCGTGCCGGACTCGCTGGCGTTCCTGGCCGACGTCGACGCCATCAACCTGCGTCGTCGTGACCACGTGGTCGAGCTCGCGCAGGAGGTCCTCGGCGGTGCCGTCACCGGCAAGCGGATCGCGGTGCTCGGTCTCGCGTTCAAGCCGAACTCGGACGACGTCCGCGACTCCCCGGCACTCGACATCGCGGCACGGCTGCTCGGCCACGGTGCCGCGGTCGCCGCGTACGACCCCGAGGCCGTCGTCACCGCCCGTCGTCTGCACCCGGAGCTCGAGTACGTCGAGAGCGCCACGGACGCGCTCCGCGACGCCGACCTCGTGCTCGTCCTCACCGAGTGGAACGAGTTCCGCGAGCTGGACCCCACGGTCGCCGCCTCGCTCGTGGCGAACCCCGTCGTCATCGACGGCCGCAACTGCCTCGACCGCGACGCCTGGACGGCCGCGGGATTCACCTACCGGGGGATGGGTCGCTAGCGACCCGGTTGCTCCACCCGCTCGTCGGCGTCGGCGTCGTGCTCCCGCACGGTGCCGGCGCCGATCTGCGTCCGGCGGGGCACCTGGACCAGGGCGACGAGGAGCCCGACGGCGGTCGCGACGACGAGGACGGCGACCGACCACACCGGGACCGGACCGAACGCGGCGAAGCGGGTGAGGCCCTCGGCCGTCACCGGGCCGCGGGCGGCGTTCCAGAACCACGACGCCACCACGGCGAGGCCGTACCACCCGATGACGACGGAACCGACCGCGAGCAGCGTGGCGAGCACCCGACGACCGCCGGCGGTGCGCGGGATCCGACGCCACGCGACCGCGCTGATCGCGATGAGGCCGACGATCGCGGGGAAGTAGTAGCGGCCCTGGGTGGCCGACACGAACGTCGTCGTCAGGTAGGCGTTCGCGCTCGTCCAGGTCTGCCCGGCGACGAGCAGGGCGGGGAACACCGCCAGGCACACCACAGCGCGTCGTTCCGGACCGCGTCGGAAGCCCCACACCAGGACGACGCCGAGCGCGACGATCGTGAGGACGGCCGTGAGCACCGCACCGATCGTCACCTGGGCGCTCCCGCCCGGGCTGCCCCAGAACGTCCGCGTGATCGTGCCCCAGCTGACGTCGAGGAAGCGCAGCAGGCTCGGGCCCTCGCCCGGCGGGAACGGCATCGGCGGGTGGTACTGCTCGTAGCCGTTCGGCTGGAGCTGGTGGTACGTGACGAGGTTGTGCAGCCACCACCAGGCACCGACGAGCGCGGCGATGCCGAGCGTCACCACCGTCCGGACCGCCCGGCGGAGGAACGGGACGACGCCGGTCCCGGCGACCAGCACGACCACGGCGACGAAGGGGATCGCCGGCAGTCCGGTGCCCTTCATCCAGATCAGGGCGCCGAGCGCGATGCCGAGACCGACGAGGGTGCGTCGCCGCAGGTCGCCGGTGAGCATCCGCGTCGCCAGCCACGTGACCACGGCCCCGAACAGCATCACGGGTGCGTCGTTCGAGACTGACGACGCGATCGACGCGAGCTGCGGCGTCGCGAACAGCGCGAGGGCACCGACGAGGGCCGCGCGCGCGGAACGCGTCAGCCGGCGGACGGTCGCCCACACCAGCAGCGGCAGCGCCGTCGCCCAGAGGACGTCGACCAGCCGCAGGACCTCGACGGCACGGTCCCAGCGCAGGTCGCCGTAGTGCGCGAGTCGCAGGGCGGCGGCCCCGACGAGGTACGCCGTCGGCGGGTGCTGCGTCATCTGGTCGACGGTCTCCGACGTCCCCGGCGCGGCCTGCAGGAGCTCCGAGACGGTGGATCGGGAGGCCGCGGGCCGGGCGGCCTCCTGCTGCTGGGCGACCATCACGGCGTTCAGGATCCGCAGGTCACCGGGCGGCGCCCAGGCGTTGCCGAGGGCCACCTGCACGGTCGCGTCGACGTGGGCACGCTCGTCCGGCGCCTGGAACACGGGGACGACGAGCGCCCAGACCACGAGCCAGAGGGCGAAGGCGGCGGTGACGATCGCGATCGTCACTCGCTCCCACACCGCGACCCGGGCACGGACGTCGACGGGCTCGGTGTGCATGCGTGGTGCTCCTGGGTCGGGGGACGCGACCCGACGATCCTACGGGGCGGTGACCCGCCGGCCGTCCGCGCTCGTCGCTCCGGAGTCGGCTGCGTCTGCGCCGGTCGGGTTCGCGGGACGACGGCCGCCGCGCTCGGGGTGGTAGACCCACACCTTGTACAGCCAGAACCGGAAGACCGTCCCGAGCACCAGGCCGATCACGTTGCCCGAGATGTTGTCCGCCAGCGCCGACGTGAGCCCCAGCACGTAGTGGGAGATCCCGAGGCAGCCGAGCGAGATGACCATGCCGCCCAGGGAGACGATCACGAACTCCACGCCCTCGCGGGTGGCGACGTTCCGGCGCTGGTCGCGGAAGGTCCAGTAGCGGTTGCCCATCCAGTTGACGAAGATCGCGACGACGGTCGAGACCACCTTCGCCCAGAACGGGCCGGAGTGGACCTCGTCCGGGCTCAGGACCGTCGCCCGCAGGATGTTGAAGATCGTCGTGTCGACGACGAAGCCGACCGCGCCGACGACGCCGAAGCGAGCCAGCTGGGCAATCAGTCGCCGCACGGTGTCTCCATGGTCCGTAGAGTTGTCGCTGGTCGGGCTCCGTTCGCCCGACCGGTGGTCGCGTACTGGCGACCCGAACAGCGATTGTAGACAGCGCGTTCTCACCGGGCGGTGTGAACGACGGAAGGAACACACAGCATGGCGTTGCGCGTCGGGGTCATCGGTGGAGGACAGCTGGCACGGATGATGGTGCCCGCAGCGGTCGAGCTCGGGCTCGACATCCGGGTGCTCGCCGAGGGGCCGGGCATGTCGGCGTCGATCGCGGCCACTGCCGAGGGTGACTACCACGACGTCGAGACGGTGCTGGCGTTCGCGCGGGACGTCGACGTCGTCACCTTCGACCACGAGCACGTGCCGCAGGACGTCCTCCGCGCCCTCGTCGACGCCGGGGTCGCCGTGCGCCCCGGTCCGGAGGCGCTCGCCGTCGCGCAGGACAAGATCACCATGCGCACGCGCCTGTCCGAACTGGGACTGCCGGTGCCCGACTGGGCCGCGGTGCAGGACCCCGACGAGCTGCAGGCCTTCCTCGACGACCACGGCGGCCGGGCGGTCGTCAAGACCGCCCGCGGCGGCTACGACGGCAAGGGGGTGCGCGTGGTCTCCGACCCCGCCGACGTCTCCGACTGGTTCATCGCGGTCGCCGAGGCCGGTGGTGGGCAGGCCCTGCTCGTCGAGGAACTCGTGCCGTTCACCCGGGAGCTCGCCCAGTCCGTCGCCCGGCGCCCCTCCGGCGAGGTCGTCGCCTGGCCGCTCGTCGAGACCGTGCAGCGGGACGGTGTCTGCGCCGAGGTGTTCGCCCCCGCCCGGGACAGCGCTGGCCGGATCGCCGACGTGGCCGAGGACATCGCCGTGCGCGTCGCGACCGAGCTCGGCGTGACCGGGGTGCTCGCGGTCGAACTGTTCCAGACCGACGACGAGCGGATCCTCATCAACGAGCTCGCCATGCGGCCGCACAACACCGGGCACTGGTCGATCGACGGGGCGACGACGAGTCAGTTCGAGCAGCACCTCCGTGCCGTCCTCGACCTGCCGCTCGGCGCGACCGGGATGCACGCGCCCTCGGCCGTCATGATCAACGTGCTCGGGGGCCCTGCGGACGGCGACCTCGCGTCCCGCTACCCGGGTGCGCTCGAGGCCTTCCCCGAGGCGAAGTACCACTTCTACGGCAAGGCCCCGCGGCCCGGCCGGAAGATCGGGCACGTCACGGTGATCGGTGACGACGTCGACGACGTCACCTACCGCGCGCGGTCCGCCGCAGCGCACTTCGACGACTGACGCCGCTCGGCGCCGGTCCGCCGAAGCGCGGACACCCGGTCGGGTGGCACCCGATCTGGCGTGTGGACGCCGTCGTGACCGGCGTGCTCCCATGGACGGGTCAGAGGCCGTCCAGTCGCGGGAGTCCGTCATGCGCCGCACCACCCTGCTCGGCACGACCGGCGCGCTCAGCGCGCTCCTCGCGCTCACCGCAGCGGCACTGACGCCCACCCCCGCATCCGCGGTGGTCACCGCCGCGACGATCCGGTCCGCGTCGGCAGCCACGCTCTACGGCGCCGGCCCGTACCGCTCGGACACCAGCGAGGCCGCGAAGCAGGCCACCGCGCTCGCCGGGAGTGACCCGGCCGGAGCCGCCGCGGCGCGCACCATCGCCCAGTACCCGGTGGCCACCTGGCTCGGCGACTGGACCCAGGGCGCCACGCTCACGAAGACGATCGACGCCGCCGTCACCGGTGCTGAGCGCGCCGGGACGACCCCGGTCTTCGTCACCTACGCGATCCCGCAGCGTGACTGCGGCGGGTACTCGGCCGGCGGGTTCGACGAGGCCACCTACGACGCCTGGGTCGACCAGATCGCGGCACGGCTCACCGGACACCGGGCCGTCGTCGTCGTCGAACCGGACTCCCTCGCGATGCTCAGCAACGCCGCGTGCAGCGCGACGCTCGACCAGCAGCGGTACCGGGTACTCTCGCGGGCGGTCGACGCCTTCACGGCCGCCGGGATCGCCGCGTACCTCGACGCCGGCAACTCGAACTGGGTGCCGCCCGCGGTCATGGCCGCGCGGCTCGACAGTGCCGGCGTGCGCCGGGCGCGTGGCTTCTTCACGAACGTCGCGAACTACTACCCGACGGCGCAGGAGCAGGCCTACGCCGAGAAGGTCTCCGCCCTGACCGGGGGCTCGCACTACGTCATCGACACCTCCCGGAACGGCCGGGGATGGCGCGGGACCTGGTGCAACGGGCCCGGCTCCGGCCTCGGGACCTCGCCGCGTGTCGTCGCGGACGGCACGGGGCTCGACGCGCTGCTGTGGGTGAAGACGCCCGGCGCGAGCGACGGGACCTGCAACGGCGGCCCGGCAGCGGGGAAGTGGTGGTCCGCGTTCGCACAGGCACTCGTCGCGAACGCGCAGCTCGGCGCCCCGGCGACGTCACCGACGGCGACTCCGGTCACCCCCGCGCCGGCGGTCGCCCCGGTCGCGCACCGCGACCGCATCGCCTCGGGATCGGCCCGTCGCGTCACCGTCTCGGGCTGGGCGTTCGACCGCGACGACCTCGGCAAGGCGGTGACGATGCGCGTCATCGTCGCCGGCAAGGTGGTCGGCACAGTGGCTGCGAGCGCGTCGCGACCGGACCTCGACCGCGTGTACGGAGTCGGCCCGGCGCACGGTTTCACCGTGACGGTCGCCGTCCCGAGCGGCCGCCGGAGCGTGTGCCTGACCGCCGTCGGGATCGGCCGCGGGGGAGACACGTCGCTCGGCTGCGCGACCGTCGTCGTGCGCTGACCGGTCGGCGCGCGGTGTGTCCTGTCCGTTCGGTGGGTGGGGCCGGGGCGGGTCCGACCGGAGGCGCGTGGCGGCCCGCACCGTGCCTCCCGTCCGATCCCGCTCACCCGAGCGGGCCGTTCTCGTCTCGTTCGGCGCGTGCGACCGGCCGGTTCCGCCCGCTCGGCGGCCCACGCGCGGCGTGCGTGCCGTGCACCCCGGTACGGGAGAATGGCCGCATGCCGCGTGATCTCGCCCGCCGCGCCGTCAGGCGTCTCCGCCGTGTCCTCGGTGGCACCCCGCCGACCACGGCCCCGGCTGCGCCGGTCCCCGTGGTCGGCTACGTCGTCGCCGGGGGCGGGGGCGCCCACCCGGCGTCCGCACACGTCCGGGTCGTCCGGCGGACCGAACGCCTCGCCGGCAGCGGGCGGGCCGCGGTCCGGCAGGTCGACCCGGTGGCGTTCGTCGACGGGAGCGACGCGACCGACTACCGGGCCGTGCTGGTGCAGCGGGACATCCTGCCCGTCGCGTTGGTCGCGCCGTTCCTGGCCGCCGCCGGGGCCCGCGGGATCCGCGTGGTCGCCGAGGTCGACGACGACTTCTTCACCGAGTCCGGGCGGGCACGTCTCGCCCGCGCCGAGTACGACCCGGACCGACTCGCGTCCATCGACGCCCTCGTCCGGGGCGCGGACGTGGTCGTCGTCAGCACGGCAGAGCTCGCGGAGGTGGTCCGGCCGCTCGCGCGCCGGGTCGAGGTGGTCCCGAACGCGCTGGACCCCGGCATCTGGACACCGGGCGACCCCGTCGTCGACGACGACCTGCGCACCGACGAACACCGCGTCCTCTACATGGGCACGATGACCCACGCCGCCGACCTCGAGCTGCTCCGCGACGTGTTCACCGACCTCGCCGCGTCGGACGGCCGACCGGTCCGGCTCGAGGTGATCGGCGTCACCGACGACGCTCCCGCCGACTGGTACCGACGGGTGGAGGTGCCGGACGGGCACTACCCGGCGTTCGCGCGCTGGCTCGTCGACCACCGCACCCGGTGGCGTGCGGGGGTGGCTCCGCTGCGGGACGAGGAGTTCAACCGGGCGAAGAGCGACCTCAAGGCCATCGAGTACACCGCGCTCGGCCTGCCCGCAGTGGTCTCGGACCGACCGTCCTACCGGATCGCACGAGACCACGGGATCGCGGCCGTGCCGGACGACGTCACCGCGTGGCGGACCGCGGTGCGCGCGGCAGTGGATGCCGGTGTCGCCGACGACGCCACCGTGCGCTGGGTCCGCACCGACCGGACGATCGGCACCGACGGGGACACCTGGCGGGCCGTGCTGCTCGACTAGGCTCGTGCCGTGACCGACACCGCCGCGCCCGTCCAGCCGCTCGTCTCGATCATCATGGGGTCCGACTCGGACTGGCCCACCATGCGTGCCGCCGCGGAGACGCTCGACGAACTCGGGATCCCCTACGAAGCCGACGTCGTCTCGGCGCACCGGACACCCGACAAGATGGTCCGCTTCGCCCGCGCCGCTGCCGGACGGGGGATCCGCGTGGTGATCGCGGGAGCCGGCGGCGCCGCACACCTGCCGGGCATGGTCGCCTCGATGACGACGCTCCCGGTGATCGGTGTGCCGGTGCAGCTCGCGCGCCTGGACGGTCTCGACTCACTGCTGTCGATCGTGCAGATGCCGGCGGGCATCCCGGTCGCGACGGTGGCGATCAACGGAGCGGCGAACGCCGGGCTGCTCGCGGCGCGCATCATCGGCTCGGCGGACGCCGCCGTGGCCGAACGGCTGGCGGCCCACGCCGCCGCGCTCGAGCAGGTCGTCGAGGAGAAGGCGGCGCGCCTGCGCGACGCGCTCTGACCGCCGTCTGCGCGGTCGCGCGGGCTCAGAGGTCGGCGTGCAGCTGCCAGGTCTCGTTGGCCGAGTCGGTCCAGTCGAACATCCGCGCGCGGTCCGGTCCCGCGACGGCGAGCTGCCCCGCGAGCAGCGGGTCGTTGACGACCTGGTAGACGGCCTGCGCCAGACGCTCCGGGTAGGAGTCGCGCGGGTCCCGAGCCACCGTCACGCCGGCGTCGGAAGCGACCTCGCGCACGGCGGCGTCATCGGAGTGGATCACCGGCGTGCCGAAGCTCATCGCCTCGATCACCGGGAGCCCGAAGCCCTCGGCGAAGCTCGGGAACACGAAGACGGTCGCGCGGTCGTACGCCACGGCGAGGTCGGCGTCGTCGACCCGCCCGAGGATCTTGACGCGGTCGCGGGAGAGACCCGCGCGTTCGGCGGCGTCGTACACGTCGACGTCGCCCCAGCCGTCGGGGCCGGCGATCACGAGCGGGATGTCGGCGGGCGCGTCCGGGTGCGCCATCGCCTCGATGAGTGCCCCGAGGCCCTTGCGCGGCTCGAGCGTGCCGACCGCGAGGACGTACCGGTCCGGCAACCCGAGGCGGTCCGCGCGCAGGTCGGCGTCCACCGGGGTGCGGAGCCGGCCGCTCGGCGCGCCGCCGATGACCCGGAGCCGGTCGTCGAAGCGGTGGATCTCGTTGAGGGCCCCGGCGACCGCGTGGGTCGGGACGACGACGGCGTCCGCGTGCTTCCAGGCGCGCTTGACCATCGCACGGTGGAACTGCACCCCGCGGGGAGTCAGGGTCTCCGGGTTGGTCCACGGCACCACGTCGTGCACCGTGACGACGGTCTGGCGTCCCGGTTCGCTGAACCGGTTGTGCTTGACGAGGGGAGCCAGAACGCTCGGCGCGTGCACCATGCCGTGCGCGAGACCGCCGACGAAGCCGCCCTGCCACGCGAGCGAGAGCTCCCGCCGGGGCAGTGCCGTCTTCTCCAGGTCGGCGAGGCCCGGGAGGAGGGTGCGGACGTGGTCGAGTTCGTCCTTGCCGACCGCGGAGACGACACCGACGACGTCGCAACCGGACGGCGCGGTCGCGACGAGGTGCCTGGCGAGTTCCTCCGCGTAGCGGCCGATACCACCCGGGACGGGGGCGACCACCTGGTCCACGATCACGCGGAGCGTCGTCATTGCGAGGCGGTCCTTCCGTCGGTCGCGGACGGTGGGGCGGTCCGCGGAGGACCCGACCATACCAGGGCCGACCGGGAGCCCAGCGTGCGCACCGCACCCCGGTAGGCTGGTCCGATGCCTCGCTCTCTCCGCATCGTCATCGTCGGACCGACGCACCCCTACTCCGGCGGGATCGCCGCGCACACCACCACTGTGGCGCACCGTCTGCGGGCGGCCGGGCACCAGGTGCACCTGATGTCGTGGAAGGCGCAGTACCCGTCCTTCCTCCGCGGCGGCACGACCCGGGTGCCCGGGTCGGAGCCCGAGGTCGCGCCCTTCCCGACGACCACGGAGCGGTTGACCTGGTACAACCCGCTCACCTGGATCCGGGCCGGCTTCGGGATGCGGAAGGCTGACGTCGTGCTGGTGACCGGTGTCACGCCGTACCACGCGGTGCCCTACGCGGCGATGCGCGTCGCAGCCGGTCGTCGTCCCCGCAGCGTCGTGCTCGCGCACAACGTCCTGCCGCACGAACCCGGACGGTTCGACGAGCGCCTCGTCCGCGCCATGTACCGCCAGTACGGCGCCGTCCTCGTGCACAGCGACGACCAGGCGGCTCTCGCACGCCAGGTCGTCGGCGAAGGTGGCGACGTGGACGTCCGCGTGGCGCGGCTCCCGCTGCCGGACTTCGTGGCCGGCGACGACGCACCGGTGACGCCGGGCGCCCGCACCGACGCGGACCTCGTGACCGTCGGGTTCTTCGGGATGGTCCGGCACTACAAGGGCGTCGACCAGTTGATCGCGGCAGCCGCTCGTGTCCCCGGCGTCCGCGTGGTCGTGCGCGGCGAGTTCTGGCAGCCGGTCGAGGAGTACCGCGAGCAGGTCCGCTCGCTCGGGGTCGAGGACCGCGTCGAGATCGTCGACGAGTACGTCGCGATGGCGGAGATGGGGTCGATGATCCGCGGGTTCGACGTCGTCGCGCTGCCGTACCGCACCGGGTCGTCGTCGTTCAACGTCGCGCTCGCCAACCGCTTCGGCACCCCGGTGCTGGCGTCGGACGCCGGCACACTGGCGCTCGACGTCCACGACGGGGTCGACGGCCTGGTGGTCCCCGCGGACGACGTGGACGCCCTCGCGGCGGCGCTCGAACGCATCGTCCGCCCCGGCGAGCTGGAGCGTCTGCGCGCGGGCGTCGACCAGCACGCGTCGGACCGGATGTGGACGGACTACACGGACACGGTCGCGGGGTTCAGCGAGCGCTGACCGCGCGCGGTCACGGCCCTGGCCTGGAGGCACGGATCACGTGAGCCGATCGGCGCACGTGATCCGTGCCTCCAGGCCGACGACACGTGGCTGATCGCGAAGGCGGGCTGAGGCGTCGACGCGCCGTTGCGTCTGCGCGCTACGCGCGCCTGCGGATCGCGGCGGCGATGCCCGCGACGGCGAAGTCCGCGACCGCGTAGAGCAGGCGCGACAGGATCGCCGCGGTCACCGCGACGCCCGCACCGGTCACGGACGCGAGCACCGCGGTGAGCACGAACTCACGGACACCGATGCCGGCCGGGAACGGGATGAGCAGCACGCCGAGCGCGAAGGCCAGCGCCATCGCGGCGATCGACGGCACGAAGCTGCGAGCCGGGTCGACGCCGAGGCCGATCAGGACCAGCCAGAGCTGCACGCCCGCGAACAGCCAGTTCGCCGCCTGGAGTCCCGAGCTCGACCCGGCGACCCGCCAGCCGTAGGTGAACTGCGCGTCCGGTCGCCGGAGGATGCGGAGCGCGAGCCGCACGCCGAAGCGCATCACCGGCGGCGTGAGGCAGACGAGGAACGCGACGCCGACGATCGGCAGCCACCAGTAGTCCTCGAGCAGGTGCACGTCGATGAAGGGGACGAGGACCGCACCGAGCCCGAGGCCCGTCGCGATCGACACGAGCATCGAGATCAGCGAGAGCACGATGGACGACGACTTGGCGAGTCCGACCTCACCGGCCATCTGTGCCTGCGCAGCGATCGGCCACACCGAACCCGGCAGGTACTTGCCGAGCTGACTGACGAAGAACACCCGCCCACCGCGGAGCACGGGCAGCCTGATGCCGAACGCGGGCCAGACGACGATCCACGACAGCATCGAGAGGACGAGCGCGACGATCACCGCGAGGAACGCCAGCACGAGCCACACCGGGTTCATCGACGCGACCGCGTCGGAGACCTCGGTCCACTTGCCGGCGACGTACAGGACGCCCGCGACGACCACCGCGACCAGGAACGCGATCTTGATGCCGTTGACGGCCCAGCGTCGCCACCCGCGGGTGGCGACGGCCGGTTCGTCGTCGGTGGTGGGCGTGGCCGGTCGGTCCTGCGGATCGGTCACGCTGTGAGCGCCCCCGCCTGCACCGCCGCAGCCAGGGCGTCACGCCAGTCGCGCATCGGTGCGAGCCCTGCGCGCGACCAGCCGTCGTGCCCGAGCACGCTGTACGCCGGCCGGGGAGCGGGGCGGACGAACGCGGCACTGTCCGTCGGCAGGACACGCTCCGGGTCGAGCCCCATCTCGGCGTAGATCGCGCGCGTGAAGTCGTACCAGGACGCCTGCCCGGAGTTCGTGCCGTGGTAGGTGCCCGCCGGGGCGTCCGACTCGACCAGCTCGACGATGCGCGCGGCGAGGTCACCCGTCCAGGTCGGCTGTCCGACCTGGTCGGTGACGACGCTCACGGTCTCGTGCGATCCGGCCAGACGGAGCATCGTGGCCGCGAAGTTCGGGCCGTGCGCGCCGTAGATCCACGCGGTCCGGACGACGTACGAGGAGTCCGGGGCGATCGCACGCACGAGCGCCTCGCCCGCGGCCTTGGTCCGGCCGTACGCGTTGATCGGGTCCGTCGGGGCGTCCTCGGCGTACGGCGCGGTGCCGTGCCCGTCGAAGACGTAGTCCGTCGAGACCGTGACGAGCTTGGCGCCGTGCCGGACCGCGGCCCGGGCGAGCAGCTCCGGCCCCGTGGCGTTCACGGCGTGGGCTTCGTCCTCGTGGGTCTCGGCGTCGTCGACCTTCGTGTAGGCGGCCGAGTTGATGACCACGTCGTGTCCCGCGACCGCCGCGTCGACGGCCGCCGGGTCGGTGATGTCGAGGTCCGCTCGCCCGAGCGCCGTGACGGTGGCGTCGCGCAGGGCGTGCTGGAGGTCCTGGCCGAGCATGCCGCTCGCGCCGGTGATCAGGTAGCGCGTCATGGTGTCCGGGCTCCTCAGGAGAGGGCCGCACGCTCCTTGAGCGGTTCCCACCACGCACGGTTGTCGCGGTACCACTGCACGACGTCGGCGAGACCCTGGGCGAACGGCACCTGGGGCTCGTAGCCGAGTTCGGCCTGGATCTTCGAGATGTCGACCGAGTACCGCAGGTCGTGGCCGAGGCGGTCGGCGACGCGGTCGACGTACGACCAGTCCTTGCCGGTGGCCTCGAGCAGCATCTCGGTGAGCTCCTTGTTCGTGAGCTCGGTGCCGCCGCCGATGTTGTAGATCTCGCCCGCGCGGCCCTTGGTGAGGACCATCGCGATGCCGCGGGTGTGGTCGTCGACGTGCAGCCAGTCCCGGATGTTGTTGCCCTCGCCGTACAGCGGGACGTGCTTGTCGTCGATGAGGTTCGTGACGAACAGCGGGATGACCTTCTCGGGGAAGTGGTACGGCCCGTAGTTGTTCGAGCAGCGCGTGATCGAGAGGTTCAGCCCGTGGGTGCGGTGGTAGCTGCGGGCGAGCAGGTCGCTGCCGGCCTTCGACGCCGAGTACGGCGAGTTCGGCTCGAGCGGGCGGTCCTCGGCCCAGGAGCCCTCGCTGATCGACCCGTAGACCTCGTCGGTGGACACGTGCACGAAGCGCTCGGTGCCGTGGCGGAGTGCGGCGTCGAGGAGACGCTGGGTGCCCACGACGTTCGTCTCGACGAAGATGCCGGAGTCGCGCACGGAACGGTCGACGTGCGACTCGGCGGCGAAGTGCACGATCGCGTCGACGCCCGGGACGACCTCGTCGAGCTTCGCGGCGTCGGTGATGTCGCCTTGCACGAACGAGTACCGGGGAGAGTCCGCGACCGGTGCCAGGTTCTCGAGGTTGCCCGAGTAGGTCAGGGCATCGTAGACCACGACGTCGGCGCCCTCGAGGCCGGGGTAGGCGTCCTGCAGGGTCCGGCGGACGAAGTTGGAACCGATGAAGCCGGCTCCTCCGGTGACGAGGATCTTCACGGGGTCTCCCTTGTGGAGTCGGTGGACGGAACGAGTGACGATTGTAGGGGACGGGGTCCTGTGCGGGTTCCCGACGGTTCAGCGGAGCCGACGTCGGCGACGACGGATCAGCACGAACGCGCAGACCAGCGCGGCCACGAAACCGGACGCTGCGCTGAGCAGGATGCCGTCTCGCAGCCCCGGCGTGTGGTACCGGAGCTCGACGGTGTGCTTCCCCGCCGGTACCCAGACCGCCGCGCCGACGCTGTCCGCACGGACCATGTCGGTGGCCGTGCCGTCGACGGTGGCGGTCCACCCCTTGCGCTGCAACGAGTCCGCGACCACGACCCACCCGCCGCCGGTCGCATTGACCTCTGCGACCGTGGAGTTGACGTCGCTCGGCTGCAGCGACACCGTCGCCGTACCGTCCGGGTCGGCCCGGTGGTCCGGGTCCGCGCTCAGGACCACGGTGTCGTCCGGGAGGGACTGGTCGGCGAGCTTGCGGACCAGGCCGGTCGTCGTCTTCTCGACCACCGCGCTCGATGCCCAGCGGACGCGGGGGAGCGCCTTGCTCCGCTCGTAGATCGTGGCGTCGCCGGTGTGCACGACCGAGACGCCGTCGCCGGCGACCGGGCGCGTGACGCTGATCACCGCACGGCCGTCGTCGTCGGTCCCGATCGGGACGACCGAGTTCTGGCCGGTGACGGTGATCGTGAGGTGCCAGGCGGTGTCCGCCGGGATGTCGGAGCCCTCGAGCGCGACGTTCCGCGGACCGCCGAGGCCGGGCACCCAGCTCTTCGTCGACGCGAGGGTCTCACCCGAGCCGTCGGCGATCGCGGAGACCGTCAGCTCCATGCCGCCCGGCGCGAGCGTGGTGGCCGGGGGGCCGGTGAACGTGATGCCGTTGACCGGGCCGGTCTCCGAGGCGGACTCGACCGTGGACCGGTCGGCCGTGAGGTCCGTCCAGGTCGTGCGGGTCGGTGCGGCGTCCGTCGTGCCGGCGACGACCGCGGACGGGTCCGCGATCATGTACTTCGTCGCGAGCCGGTCGAGGATGCCGGACTCGGCGAGCTCCGGCATACGGTTCGGGCTCAGCGTGAGGTAGGTCGCCGTCGGGTACGTGTCCGGGTCGACGGCGCGCATGAGCTGCTTCCACTCCGCCGTCTGGAACGTGTGACCGGTGACGGACCGGATCCGGAAGTACGAGGCCGCACCGAGGATCGTCGCGTTGCCGGTGGTCGTGTACCGGTCCTGGTCGGACACGTGGTCCTTGAGGTAGTCGATGGCCGGCGCGTCCGGGTAGAACGTGGATGCCGGTGCGATCGGCCACCAGGGCTTCGTGGCGACGACGGCCGGGGCGGCGACCATGGCGGCGACCGCGCAGGCTGCGACGACCATGACGACGCGCGAGCGCAGCAGCCAGACGAGGCCGACGGCGATGACGGTCGCGATCCCGACGACCCCGATGACGAGGATCTCGAGCTTCACCTGGTGGACGTAGCCCTCCGGCACGTGACCGAGGGCGTTGAAGGTGAACGCGCTGGCGCCCACCGCGGCGAAGAGCACGACGGCGATCGCGGCGATCCGACCGGTGCGGCGGAGCGGCGAAGCCGTCCGGAACCGCGCGAGCTCGGCCCGCAGGTTGTCGCCGTCCACGAGCCGACCGAAGCCGACACCGGCGAGGGCGGCACCGATGAACAGCACCACGCAACGCGCACGGCCGATCGGGTTGCTGTTGAACACCGGGAGCTCACGGATGGCCGAGAGCACCGGACCGCCGAGGTAGACGACGACGATCGCGAACGCGAGGAGCGCCGTGACGATGGCCACGATGCCGACCGTGCGTCGGGCGACCAGCGGCGTGGGCACACGGTCCGTGACCGGGCGCACCGCGGGTCGGATGAGCACTGCGGCGGCGACGAGGACGACCGCGGCGATGCCGAAGTACGAGTACTCCTCGACGGGGTTGCGGACGCCCCACGACGCCCCCGAGGCCTGTGCGAACGAGATGTCCTGCACCCAGGCGGTCACCAGCGGGAACGCACCGAGGCCGTTGGGGCCGCGCTGTGCACGACCCGAGAAGTCGACGACGCTCAGGGCGTTGAGCGCGAACGGGACGAGTTGCCAAGCGGAGAACAGCACCCCGACGACGATGCCGCCGACCGCGATCCCGGCGCTGCCCAGCACACCTCGCCAGTTCCGGTGCGCGACGATCGTGCGGACGACGAAGAACACGCCCGCGAAGAAGAGCGTGTACCCGACGACCGCCGGGAACCCGCCGAGCAGCATGGCGGCGAGCGTGCCGCCGACGCTCAGGAGGTCACGCTTCCGCAGCTCGACCGCCGCGCGGTCCACCGCCCAGAAGACGAGCGGGATGAACGCGGCGACACGGGTCTGCGGCCAGTTCGACCAAGCGACCATGAAGCCGGACGACGCGTACACGAGCGAGGCGATCGGCCAGCCGGCACGGGTGACGCCCCAGCGGCGGAGCAGGAGCGACATGCCCACCGTGACGGCGACGATCTCGAGGAACTTGACCGCCCCGGGTGCGTACGACAGCGGCAGGATCCACCAGGGGAGCGACAGGGGTGAGAACTGCCCGGAGTCGGGGACGCCCCCGAGGGCGGTGCCACCGGCGACGTAGGGGTCCCACGCCGCGAAGACGCCCTGGTGTGCCAGGGTCGCGAGCAGCGACGTCTGCGGCGCGTTCGAGTCGAGCGGGTCGCTCGTGTAGATGTTCGTCGACGTGACGCTGTCGCCGAGGGTCTGCGCCCACGGCGTGTACCGGCTGAGGAGTCCGGTGTTGAGGAAGGTCCCGTGCCCCGTGAGCGCCGGCCCGATCGTGAAGACCACGAAGGCGGCGAGGGCTGCCCACGCCGCGATCTCGACCCAGGACCGCGGCCGGCGGATCCACAGGGCGAACCGGGTCCCCGGCGCCAGTCGGTCCGTGTGTGCGCTGCGCTCAGTCGCCATAGCGCTGGAGCTTCTGCAGGTCGAGCTGTTCCTCGGCGAGCGTGCGGTTGAGCCTGGTGAGGTCGGCGACCACGCCGATCACGACCGAGAGCACCGCGGTGATGAGGAGGACGACGCCGAGGATGATCGACTGCAGGTGGTTCCCGCCGGTGTCCGTCGCGAGGAGCACCAGGTACCGGATCAGCGGCCAGAGACCGAGCGCGCCGAGCACGGCGGCGACCCAGAGGAAGAGCGCCATCGGGCGGTACATCAGGTAGACGCGGGCGATCGCCGACCCGGACTGGAACATGTGCTGCCAGATGTTGCTGAACAGGCGGGACTCGCGGGTCTTCGGGTTCGTGGTGATCGGCACGGAGGCGATCGCCAGGCGCTTGTACCCGGCCTGCACGATCGTCTCCATGCAGTAGCTGAAGCGCGTGACGATGTTCAGCCGGATGAGCGAGTACTTCGAGTACGCGCGGAACCCGCTCGCCGCGTCGGGCAGGTCGAGGCCGGCGGCACGTGACGCGACCCAGGAACCGAAGCGCTGCATGAGCTTCTTGAAGCCGGAGAAGTGCTCGATCGTCCGCGTCTGGCGGTCGCCGATGACGATCTCGGCCTCCTTCCGGAGGATCGGCTGGACCAGCTCCGCGATCTGCGCCTGCGGGTACTGGTTGTCGCCGTCGGTGTTCACGACGATGTCGGCGCCGTGCAGGAGCGCGTAGTCGACGCCGTCACGGAACGACCGCGCGAGGCCCATGTTGGTGGTGTGGTGCACGAAGTGCCGGACACCGTGCTCCTTGGCGACCTCGACCGTCCGGTCGGTGCTGCCGTCGTTGATGACCAGGATCTCGATCTCGTCGATGCCGTCGATCTCCCTCGGGATCGAGTCGATGACGGTGGCGAGGGTGTTCTCCTCGTTGAGGCAGGGGATCTGGACGAATAGCTTCACAGGCTCGCTTGGTCTCGTTTCGGGCGGTCGCGGGGCGCGGAACCAGAACAGCCTATGCGACGGGGGCAAGCGGCGCGTGACGTCCATGAGGGCGAGTCGGTTCCCTGGAGTGTGGTGTACCAGACGGCTTGCTAGGCTGCCCCGGTGCAGATCCGCGAACTGAAGATCCCCGGCGCGTGGGAGTTCACGCCCGTCCAGCACGGCGACGCACGAGGAGCATTCCTCGAGGCGTACCGCGCCGACGTCCTCGAAGAGACGGTCGGCCACCCGCTGGACCTCCGGCAGGTGAACATGTCGATCTCGGCGGCCGGTGTGGCCCGCGGGATCCACTACGCCCTCGTCGCGCCGAGCCAGGCCAAGTACGTGACCGCCGTCCGCGGCGCGTTCATCGACTACATCGTCGACATCCGCGTCGGCTCCCCGACCTTCGGGCAGTGGGACTCCGTCCGGATCGACGACGTCGACCGCAAGGCCGTCTACCTCTCCGAGGGCCTCGGCCACGCGATCGTCGCGCTCGAGGACCAGTCGACCGTGAACTACCTGGTCAGCGCCCACTACAACCCGGAGCGTGAGAAGGGGATCACGATCCTCGACCCGACCGTGGGGCTGACGCTGCCTGACGGCCTCGGTGAGCCCGTGCTCTCCGAGAAGGACACCAGCGCGCCGACGCTCGAGCAGGCCGCCGAGCAGGGGCTGCTGCCGACGTACGACGAGTGCGTGGCCTACACCGAGTCCCTCCGAACGAAGAAGTAAGGGAAAGACCGTGAAGGGCATCATCCTCGCCGGGGGTTCCGGCACCCGTCTCTGGCCGATCACCAAGGGCATCAGCAAGCAGCTCATGCCGATCTACGACAAGCCGATGGTCTACTACCCGCTGTCGACCCTGATGATGGCCGGCATCCGCGAAGTGCTCGTCATCACGACGCCGGAGTACAACGACCAGTTCCGCGCCCTGCTCGGCGACGGTTCGGCGCTCGGCATGGACATCCAGTACGCGGTGCAGCCCAGCCCGGACGGCCTCGCCCAGGCGTTCGTCATCGGCGAGGACTTCATCGGGGACGACAGCGTGGCGCTCGTGCTCGGTGACAACATCTTCCACGGCACCGGCCTCGGCACGAACCTCCGGAAGAACACCGATGTCGAGGGCGCGACGATCTTCGCGTACCACGTGGCCGACCCGAAGGCGTACGGCGTCGTCGAGTTCGACGACGCCTTCACCGCCGTCTCCATCGAGGAGAAGCCGGCCGAGCCGAAGTCGAACTACGCCGTCCCCGGCCTGTACTTCTACGACAACAAGGTCATCGAGATCGCGAAGACGATCGAGCCGAGCGCGCGTGGCGAGCTCGAGATCTCGACGGTGAACGAGCGCTACCTCGAAGCAGGGGAGCTCGGCGTGCAGGTCCTCGACCGCGGCACCGCCTGGCTCGACACCGGGACTTTCGAGTCGATGATGCAGGCGTCGGAGTACGTGAAGGTCATCGAGGACCGTCAGGGCTTCAAGATCGGCTGCATCGAGGAGATCGCCTGGCGCAACGGCTGGATCGACGACACGCAGCTCGCCGAGCTCGCCGCGCCGCTGGTCAAGGGTGGCTACGGGGTCTACCTGCAGCGGCTCCTCTCCGCGTAGTCGCTCTCGTGGCGATCTTCAGACGCCGCCGACGCGACGCGACGCCCTCCCGCTCCGGCCTGGAGGCGCGACCCGCGTCCGCGACGGCGGCGTCGCCCGTTCCCGTGGCCGCGTTCGACGGCATCCTGCCGCACCTGGACCGCGGGGTCACCGTGGTCCTGGTGAGCCGGTCGGACCGGTACGAGCGTCTTCCGGCGATGGTGGCGGCGGCCCGACGTGCGTTCGGCCCCGAGGCCGACGTCCGTGCCGTCGGGTACGTGGCCGACGCCTCGCCACGGGACGCCCCGCAGCGCGGCGTCCCGTGGGTGCGCACCGACCCGGTGGACGGCATCGGGTCCGCGATCAACGCCGGGGTGTCCGGTGGGGTCGGTCGCGTCCTGCTCGTCGTCGACTCCACCGTCGGCGTCACCGACCAGGACCTGCAGGTGCTCGCCACGGCGGGCCACGACCGTGTCGCCCAGGCGCGCGTCTGGTCGTCCGACGGTGAGCGTCGGCACGGAGTGCGGCTCCTCCGTCCAGGAGCGCTTCCCTGGACGGACGACGATCCGGGTGCCCTCTCGTCACCGGACGCGGCCGCCGCGATCTCGGAAGCGCGCCTCCGCAACGGGATCCGGACGCTGCCGGTGTTCGCGGCGGACCAACCCGTGGTCGCGGTGCCGGGTGCGGCGCTGGTGCCGGCGCCGTGCCTCCCGGACGAGCGCATGACCCTCACGGCCTGGACCCGCGCGATCGCGGACCGGACCGGGGAAGACCCCGTCGTGACGTGGGCGGTCGAACGGTCGGCCGAGGCGGGGCGCACCATCGACCACACCGTCGTCGACGCGTTCGCTGCCTGGCACGACCGCGAGCCGGACTCCGGCGGCTCGGGCGTCGTCGCGGGTCCGCCGTTGCCGCCCTGGGGTGCCCGTCCGGTCGCGCCCGCGCCGCAGCGGACAGCGTCGACCGACCAGCTCGCGTGGTCGCTCAAGATCGCCGCCCCTGCCGGACCCGAGGGCGACGGCTGGGGCGACGTCCACTTCGCCGCCGAGCTCGCCGGGGCCCTCGAACGGCTCGGACAGCGGGTCCGCGTCGACCGGCGGGACGCCCACGTCCGCGACGACGACGGGGCGGACGACGTCACGCTCGTGGTGCGGGGCCTCGACCGGGTGCCGCCGAACCCGGCGTCCGTGAACCTGCTCTGGGTCATCAGCCACCCGGACGACGTAGCCGACACCGAGCTGCGGTCCTTCGACGCGGCGTTCGCGGCCGGTCCCGTCTGGGCAGCGGCCGCGGCGGAGCGTTCGGGTGTCCCCGTCCGGACGCTGTTGCAGGCCACCGACCCGACGGTCTTCCGCCCGTCCCTGCCCACGGGCCCCGATGCGGGCCGGGTGGTCTTCGTCGGCTCGACCCGGGGGACGTCACGCCCGGTGGTGTCCGATGCGGTCGCGCTCGGCGCCGATCTGCGTGTGCACGGTCCCGGGTGGGAGTCCGTCGTGCCGGAGCCGATGCGCGGGGCGTCGGTGTTGACCCGGGCCGAGGTCGCCGCGTCCTACGCCGCCGCACGGGTGGTGCTGAACGACCACTGGCCGGACATGGCGGCGGGGGGCTTCGTGTCGAACCGGGTGTTCGACGTGCTGGCGTCCGGGGGAGTCGTGGTGACGGACGAGGTCGCCGGCCTGCGGGACGTGCTCGACGTCCCGACCCTGATGGTCACGCGGTCGCGGGACGACCTCGCGGCACTGCTCGACCCGGCACACCGGTGGCCGACGCCCGCCGAACGAGCCGAGGTCGCCGCAGGCATCGCCGCCGAGCACTCGTTCGACGCCCGCGCCGAGGTCCTGTTGGACGCCGCACGCGCCGAGCGCGCCCGCCTGCGGCGCTGACCGGGCCCGAGCACGTGCGGCGGCCCGCGCTACTTGCGGGTCACCCAGCGGGCGCGCACGGCGAGCCCGACGCGCAGCACGAGCCGGAGCGGCCACAGCCACCACGCCCGGTACTTCCGCGACAGGAACCGGTACGCGCTGCGGTGGTGCTCGATCTCCATGCGGCGCCGGTTCGACGACGTCGAGTGCGCCCCGGTGTGCGTCACGACCGCGGTGGGCACGTAGACGTTCGCCCGCCCGGAAAGCCCGACGCGCTGCCCGAGGTCGACGTCCTCGAAGTACATGAAGTACGACTCGTCGAAGCCCCCGAGCTGCCGGAACAGGTCGGTACGGATGAGGAAGCACGCGCCGGACAACCAGCCGGCCTCGCGCTCGACGACCTGCGTGGTGGACCAGTACCGCTGGCTCCACGGGTTCGCCGGCCAGAAGCGCGAGAACGCCGCGTGGCCGAGACCGGTCCGGAGCGAGGGGAGTCGCCGGGCGGACGGGTAGGTGTCCCCTTGGTCGTCGAGGATCTGCGGTCCGAACGACCCACCGTGCGGCAGCCGGTCGGCCGCGGCGACGAGTTCGTCGATCGACCCGGGCTCGAGCACGACGTCGGGGTTGGTGACGAGCAGGAAGTCCGGGCGGACGTCGGGCAGGACGTCGTCGAGCGCGGCGAGGGCAGCGTCGATCCCGCCGCCGTACCCGCGGTTCCCACCGGACGACACCACGACGGCCCCGTAGGACTCGCCGATCGCCCGGAGCGCGTCGAGGTCGGTGGACCCGTTGTCGGCGATGACGACGGCGACCGGTGACGTCGAGGCGGCCCCGATGCTCGCGAGGAAGGGCCGGATCGTCTCACCGGTGTTGTAGGTGACCGTCAGGACGGCGACGCGGATCATCGTGCACCCCCGACGGCCTCGTACGCACCGACGTGGACGGCGGCCGTGGCGTCCCACGTGAAGTCGTCGGCCCGCCGGAGCGCGGCGGCCCGGTGCGACGCGACGAGTGCGGGATCGTCGAGCAGCGATGACATCGCGGTCGCGAGGTCACCCGCGGAGGGCTCGGTGTACACCGCGGCGTCGCCTCCGACCTCGGGCAGCGACAGCCGCCGGGTGGTGAGGACGCACGCCCCGGTGGCCATCGCCTCGACCACGGGCAGGCCGAAGCCCTCGCCGAGCGACGGGTACACCACGAACTCTGCACCGCCGAGGAAGCCGGCGAGGTCCTCGAGCGGGAGGTACCCGGCCTCGACGACGTGGTCGGCGTCCTGCAGCGAGTTGAGCCGTTCGATCGCTGCGTCGTCCCAGCCGCGGGCGCCGGAGAGCACGAGCCACGGCGTCGGTGACCCGGTGGCGTCGCGCGCACCGCGGACGGCGGCGTACGCGTCGAGCAGGGCGGTGACGTTCTTGCGCGGCTCGATCGTGCCGAGGAACGCGATCCACCGGGCGTCGTCGGGCAGCCCCGCGGCGATGCGGGCGTCCTCGACCTCGGCGGTGGTCGGCTCGTGGAACCGGGTGCGGTCGACCCCGAGCGGTGCGACCCGGACGTCGGCGCGGATGCCGGTGACGACGCGCGCGGCCTCGGTCGCGGTGGCGGCGCTCGGGACGACCACGACCGGACGGGTCCGCAGCGAGCGACGGCTCCACCAGGTGAAGAACGTGCGCTTCAGGCGCGAGTGCCACTCGGGGTTGGAGAAGAACGTCGCGTCGTGCAGGGTCACGACCGACCCGCGTCGCCACGAGAACGGGAAGGTGTAGTGCGGCGAGTGCAGCACGGTCGCGCCGAGTCGGCGGCCGAGTGCCGGCAGGCCGGTCTGCTCCCAGAGGAACCGCAGCGGCACCGAGTCGGTCCACGCCGGAGCAGTGTGCAGGGTGACGTGGGGCGCGATCGACGCGAAGTGCGACGCGTGCACCGGACGGACGACCAGGTGCACGTCGAGCCCGGGATCGGTGAGGTGCGACGCGACCCCCTCGACGTAGCGTCCGACGCCGCCGAGGTTCCGCGGTACCGCCGTCCCGTCGATCAGGACGGTGAGCTGCGGCACGCGTGGTTCCTTCCATGCGGGAACGCCGCGGCCGGTGCCGTCGACGGGGGAGTGTCCAGGATAGCCCGACCCGCTCATGCGCTCGGGTCCACGCTGCTCCGCGGGACGGACGCGACCCGCGTCTGGCGGAGCCGGTGGGCGAGGTGCGCGGGGAGGTGCCCCGTGACGTCGGCCAGTGCTGCCAGGACGAGCCGTGCCTCCCGTCGGGTGCTGCCGGCGGCCAGTCCGCGCAGGCCGCGCACGAGGGTCCGCGCGCTCGCGCGCAGGACCGTTGACCACGGCGCGTGCCAGAGCGCGACGACGATGCGGTTCCGGGCGTTGCGGAAGACGAACAGGTCGCTCTGCACGCCCGACGAGGCCGAGTGGTCGTGCTCGACGACCGCGTCGCCGGCGTACTCGACACGCCAGCCGCGTCGGCGCAGCCGCCACGCGAGCTCGGTGTCCTCGTAGTACATGAACAGGGACTCGTCGAGGAGTCCGACGTCGTCCAGCGCGGCCCGTCGGAGCGCGGAGGCGCCGCCGGAGAACCCGAAGACGTCGCGGTCGGCGGCCCGGTCGACCGGGCCGAACCAGTCGCGGTCCATGCCGTTGCCGTCGCGGTCGACGCGGACGCCGGTCGAGTTGAGGCGGACCTCGCCGTCCGGCGACGGCACCCACAGGTGGCCGTCGTGGTCGCGGAGCGCGCGTCCGGTGGGCACGGGGGAACCGGCCTGGAGGCGCGACCAGCGTCCGGCGAGCACGATGCGGCCGGTCACGGCCGCCACGTCCGCAGGGGCGGCGTCCAGGTGGCCGCGGAGGGCGGCGACGAAGCCCGGCGCGGGCTCGGCGTCGTTGTTCAGGAGGACCACGACGTCGGCGTCCGTGTGTCGGATGCCCGTGTTGGCACCCGCGGCGAATCCACCGTTCGTGTCGCGGACGAGCACCATGGCGTCGGGCAGGTCCTGCCGGAGCGCGGCGACGGAGTCGTCGGTCGAGCCGTTGTCGACGACGATGACCTGGTCGGCAGCGCCGTCGTCGAGGACGGCACGCACCGCCCGCGTCGTGAGGTCGGCGCGGTTCCAGTTGACGACGACGACCGCGGTGCGGCTCGCGCCGTCGGTCGGGGTCAGCCGAGCTCCTCGATCGAGGGCTTCGCGTAGACGGTGCCGACGGCGTCGCCGAACGACGGGACCTCGAACGAGTCGCACTCGGGCAGGTCGTGCAGGTGCCGTCCGGCGGAGTCCATCATCGACACGTTGATGAAGTACTTGCCGGTGCCGAAGTTCGTGTCCGCGATGCGGAGGCGGAGCTTCCGGCGACCGTGCAGCGGTTCGAGGTGGATGCCCATGATGCCCGTGGTGGTGCCGTAGACGACCTGGCCGGCGGTGTTGTTGATCTGGACCGCGGCCTCCCAGTCCTCGACACGGTCGAGGTGCTCGAACTCCATGTCCACGATGAGGTCGTCGCCGGGGACGATCGGAGCGCGGTGCTCCTTGCCCTCGGCGGTCACGGTGGCGCCGAGGACGGTGCCGCGACCGACCGCCACGTCCGCGCTGAGCTCGCCGGAGCGGCGCTCCTCGAGGACGTCACGGAACTTGCTGACCGCCTGCACCGCGTCGCCGTCGTGCAGGACCTTGCCCTTGTTGAGCAGCACGACGCGGTCGCACATCTCCTGCACCTGGCTGAGCGAGTGCGTGACGATGATGATGGTCTTGCCCTGCTCCTGGAACGAGCGGATGCGGTCGAGGCACTTGCGCTGGAACGCTTCGTCACCGACGGCCAGGACCTCGTCGACGAGCAGCACGTCGGGGTCGGTGTGCACGGCCACCGCGAACGCGAGCCGCACGTACATGCCGGATGAGTAGAACTTCACCTGGGTGTCGATGAAGTCGCCGATCCCGGAGAACGCGAGGATGTCGTCGAAGCGCTCCTCGGTCTCCTTGCGGCTCAGTCCGAGCAGGGACGCGTTCAGGAAGACGTTCTCGCGGCCGGACAGGTCCGGGTGGAAGCCCGCTCCGAGCTCGAGCAGCGCGGCGAGACGCCCGCGGCGGGAGACCGTGCCGGACGTCGGCTGGATGATGCCGCCGATGGCCTTGAGCAGCGTCGACTTGCCGGAGCCGTTCTGACCGATGAGCCCGACGGTGGTGCCGGCCTGGATCGACACGGTGACGTCGTCGAGTGCCCAGAAGTCCTGGCGGTGCTTCCGGCCGGCTCGGCCGAGCGTGACGATGCGCTCGCGGATCGTGTTGTCCTTGCGGACGACGAACCGCTTGCGGACGTGGTCGATCACGATGACGTCGGGGCGGTCGGCGGTGTCCTGCCGGGTGGTCGGGGAGACGGGGGTGCTGATGGCCATGGTCTAGAGCTCCTGCGCGAAGTTGCCCTGCAGGCGGGAGAACACCCGCTGCGCTCCGAGCAGGCAGAAGAGCCCGATCACGAAGGCGATGCCGAGTCGCAGCATGAGGTGGTCGGGGTAGACCACCTTGGCCGGGTCGTGGATCCAGATCGCGTTCTGCAGGCCGAGCACGGACAGGGTGAGGGGGTTGTTCGTGTAGACCGTCAGGAGCCAGCCCACCTTGAGGTTCGCGAGGACCATCGAGTACGAGTACACGATCGGGGACGCCCAGAGCAGCACCATGAGGCCGACGTCGATGACGAACTGGACGTCGCGCAGGTACACGTTGAGGGCACTGAGCACGAGGCCGATCGCAGCGCCGTAGACCAGGATCACCAGGAGCGACGGGATGAGGTAGACCAGACCGCCGTGCCAGGGGAACGCCCCGAGGATGAGGGTGAAGACCAGCAGGATCGCGAACTGGATCGCGAAGTTGACCAGGGCAGCACCGACGCTCGCCAGCGGGAAGACCTCGCGCGGGACGTAGACCTTCTTGATCAGCCCGCTGTTGCCGACGATCGAGCTGGTCGACCCGGCGACGATCTCGCTGAACAGCGTGTAGGCGCTCAGGCCCGTGAAGACGTAGATCGCGAAGTTGTCGATGCCGTGGGCGGCTCCGAGCACCTTGCCGATGACGAAGTAGTAGATGAGCAGCTGGGTCAGCGGACGCACCAGCGTCCACACGAACCCGAGCGCCGAGTCCTTGTACCGGGCCTTGAGGTCGCGGCGGATGAGCATCCCGAGCATCTCGCGCTGCCGGAACACGTCGCGGAGTTCTCGCCAGGTTCCTCGGATCGCACTCGTCGGGGCGCCGACGACGACGAGGGGTTCCTTCGCGAGCGCCGCCATGCGGGCTTGATCGACCATTCGTCTCTTCGTTCGTGGGGGCAGGACCGGAACAGCATACTCACCGCACCGACGGGGAACCGGAGTGCGGCGAACACCGGACGACACCTGTCGTCCGACCCCTGTGCGGGGGTGAATGTGCGCGATGGCAACCCTCAACCTTCACTTTGGGGTTACCGTTGACGCAACCCGGACCCTTGTCAACATCCACAGGACGGCCCGTCAGCATGCAGCTTGCTCCACGGCCGATCGCTGCGCTCGCGGTGGTCGGTGCTCTCAGTCTCCTCGCGGCGGGTTGTTCCGCCGGCGGAGACACCGATCCCACGCCGAGCGCCACGCGGTCCGCCAGCGCCACGATGACACCGTCGCCGACCCCGACGGTGACAGCAGGTACCGGTGCGCCGTCGTCCGGTGCCACCCCGGGGGACGACGACGTCCCGACGGCCTTCCCCGGCTCCGGACAGACGACCGAGCCCGACGTCGACCCGTCGGACTTCCCGGCCACCGCCGTCGTGACGTTCTCCGGCTGGGACGCCGGCAGCAAGACCCTGCAGGCGGGCGGCCTGGTCTCCGGGACGACGAACACGTCCGGCACCTGCACGTTCACGGCGAAGAAGGGCACGGTGTCGCGGACCGCCACGAGCAAGGCCGAGGCGAGTGCCTCGTCCGTGAACTGCGCCCAGGTGTCGTTCCCCGCGAACCAGGTGTCGACCGGCACGTGGTCGATCACCCTGAAGTACACGGTCGGGTCGAAGTCGACCACGTCCGACCCGATGACGGCGGAGGTGCCGTGATGCGATCCATCCGAACGAAGGACGGGCGACGCCGCCCGTTCCGCGCGACCCTGGCGCTCGTCGCCTCGTTGGCGGTCGCCGCCGGCGGCCTGACGATCGGCACGATCGCGGCGGGGAACGACGGCTCCGAGTCGGCTTCGGCCGCGGTCGCCGCGAACTTCGACCCCGGCTACATCATCAGTGACGCGAACTTCTACAACGGGGCCGCGATGAGCGCCACCAGCGTGCAGTCGTTCCTGAACAGCGTCGCCCCGAACTGCAGGCAGCAGTCCGGGGGCCCGGCGTGCCTGAAGAACTTCGTGCAGAGCATGAGCGCGATCCCGGCCGTCTCCGGACGGTGCGCGGCGATCCCCGCCGGCTCGAAGTCGGCGGCGACGATGATCGCCCAGGTCGGCGCGGCCTGCGGGATCAGCCAGAAGGTGCTCCTCGTGCTCCTGCAGAAGGAGCAGGGCATCGTCGCGACGAACGCCCCGACGAACTACATGTACCTGCACGCCACGGGCTTCGCGTGCCCGGACACGGCACCGTGCGACCCGAAGTACTTCGGGTTCGGCCAGCAGGTCTACGCCGCGGCGCTGCAGTTCAAGCGCTACCAGGCGTCGCCGACCTCGTGGGCGTACCAGGCGGGCCGGAACAACTCGATCCTGTACAACCCGAACGCCGCCTGCGGCCGGAAGACCGTGTACATCCAGAACGCGGCCACCGCCGGGCTGTACATCTACACGCCGTACACGCCGAACGCTGCCGCGATGGCCAACCTCTACGGCACCGGCGACAGCTGCTCGGCGTACGGCAACCGCAACTTCTGGCGGATGTACACCGACTGGTTCGGCTCGCCCACGGGCGGTTCCTCGCCGATCGGCAGCGTCGACACCGTCAAGGCCGGCTTCCAGCAGATCGTCGTGAGCGGTTGGACCGCCGATCCCGACACCACCGCGCCGATCAAGGCCCAGATCTACGTGGACGGCAAGGGCAAGGCGTCGATCCTGGCGGACACGAAGCGTGCCGACCTCGCTGCCAGCCTGGGTTCGAACAACACCGCGCACGGGTACTCGACGACGCTGACCGGGATCACCGCGGGGACGCACAACGTGTGCGTCTTCGGGATCAACACCGGACCGGGGTCGAACACCCTGCTGGAGTGCAAGAACGTCACCGTCTCCGGTGGGGTGCCGACGGGGGTCATCGACGCCGCTTCCGCGGTCGCCGGGTCGCTCTCGATCCGCGGCTGGGCCATCGACCGGGACAGCCAGGCGGCCACCCAGGTGCAGGTCCGCGTGGGGAGCACGGTGCTCGGGACCCTGGACGCCGGGGACGCCAAGGCGGGGTTGAACGCCGCGATGCCCGGCTACGGCGACGGCCACGGGTACAGCGGGACGCTGAAGGGCTTCCCCGGCGGCACGCAGACCGTGACCGTGTACGGCAAGGACCTGTCGACCGGCGGATGGGTGAAGATCGCCTCGAAGTCGGTGACCCAGCCGACCGGGTACCCCTGGCTCGCGATCGACGAGGTCTCGTCGAAGTCGCCCGGCGCCCTCCGTGTGCGGGGCTGGGCGATCGATCCCGACACCACGGACACCGTCCGGGTGCACCTGTACCTCGACGGCCAGGCACTGGCGTCGATCGGGGCCGACCAGACCAAGACGGGCCTGAACGCGGCACGGCCGGGCTACGGCGACGACCACGCCTTCCTCTACGAGCGGAGCGGGCTGTCGGCGGGGACGCACAAGCTGTGCTTCATCGCGATCAACCAGGGCCCGGCGACCGTGAACGCGAGCATCTGCAAGTCGTTCTCGACGCCGACCGGACCGCCGAAGCTCAACTTCGACCAGGCCGAGGCGTCCGGGCTGGGCAGCATCCTCGTCCGCGGCTGGGCCATCGACCCGGACGTCACCGCGCCGGTCGCGATGACCTACACGGTCGACGGCAAGCAGGTGGCGACCGGCTCGGCGAACATCGCGAAGGCGTCGCTCGACACGGCGTTCCCGGGCTACGGCGACGAGCACCAGTTCCAGCAGACCCTGACCGGCATCGGTCCGGGCAAGCACACGGTGTGTGCGATCGGCAAGAACGTCGGTGGCGGATCGGACACGAGCCTCTGCCGCACGGTGTCCGCGGCGACCGGCAACCCGACGCTGCTGCTCGACGAGGTCTCCTCGCCCGCGGCCGGCCAGGTGCGGGTCCGTGGCTGGGCGATCGACCCGGACACGACGGCTGCGCTGCGGGTGCACGTGTACTTCGACGGGGCGAGCGGTGTCTCGATCGGGGCCGACCAGGCGAAGCCGTCCCTCGCGACGGTGTACGGCGCATTCGGCGGTGACCACGCGTTCTCGTCCACGTTCACCCGGCCGGCCGGCACCACGAACGTCTGCGTGTACGCCATCAACCAGGGTGCGGGACAGAACACCCAGGTCTGCAAGACGGTGACCGTCAAGTAGTCGACGCCACCACCGGACGGACGGGAGGCGCGGTGCCAGCTGGCACCGCGCCTCCCGTCCGTCCGTTCGTCGGTCCGGACGTCTGCGTCAGCCGCGTCGGCGGAGCGCGCGAGCCGCGCGGGCTGCGCCGCCCAGCCGGTGGAGCACCCGGTACTCGGCGGAGCGCGTGAGTGCCTCGTAGCGCAGCGCGATGGCGTCGCGTTCGGACTCGGCCGCCTGACGGGCCGCGTCCGCGTCGCGGCGGCCTCGGTCGAGGACGGCGACCGCCTCCTCCGAGACGATCAGCCGTTCGTTGATCTGGTGGACCCCGGAGCGGTGCACGTCGCGCTCGTGCGCGGTCTCGCGGAGTTCCTCGCGCTGCAGCGTCGCCCAGCGCAGGAGTGGCGCACGATCGCCGGTGCGGCCGCTCGCGACGTCGACCGCCGCGTCGAGGGACGACCGGACCTGTTCGGCGCGGGCGGCGTACGAGTGCCGCTCGACGACCACGGCGTGCAGCCGCTCGACGAGGGCGTCGCGCTCCGCAGCGGGCATCGCGATCGCGCGCTCGAGCGAGGCCGCGTCCGTGAACACCGGCACGTCACCGAGCCCGAGCTCGTCGAGTCCGAGCGCGCAGTCGGTGACCGGGAGGGCGCCACAGGCGAGCGACTCGTACAGCCGAGAGTTGAGCGTGCCGAACTCGGCGGCCGGCGCGATCACGTCGTCCACCACGAACGCGGCCGCACGGTAGACCTCCGGCAGGGCGAAGTACGGCACCGCGGCGCGCAGTTCGACACCGGGGGAGGGTTCGACGTGCTCGACGTTCGCGGCGAACCACACGACGGGCTCAGCGGGCGCGATCTCGAGCAGGACGTCCTGGACCCGGCGGCGGGCACCCCAGAAGTTGACGGTCGTCACGGTCCGGTCGCTGCGCGGCATCCGGGTGCCCGCGGTGTCGGCGGTGTCGGTCGGTTCGGTCGTGAAGAGGTCGAGGTCGACGCCGATCGGCACGACCTCGATCGGGCCGTCGTACGCCGCGGCGAGGGCGTCCCGCGCGATCGAGGACGACGCCCACACGGTGTCGTACTCGGCGAGGTAGGGGAGCGAGGCCCACTGCGCGGTCCAGTTGCGCACCCACGCCACCGTCGCGGTGCCGGCCGGCACGAGGCCGGGGACGAACGACTCGATCATGCTCACGAGCACCGTCGTGTCCGCCGGGACCTCCTCGGTCCAGCGGCTGATCGGCCAGAAGTCGACACCCCAGCCCGCGGTCCGGAGCGCCCGCGCCAGCCCGAGCGCGACGAACAGGTCGCCCTTGCCCTCGGTCGGGTCGTCCGTCGAGACCGCGAAGCGGATCGTGCCCCTGGCACCCGACGCGTGGTCGCCGCGTGCGATCGCGGCGTACTCCTCGGCGAGCGGGGACGATGCGGGGGAGGACGGGATGGAGTGGTGCGACACGAGTGCCATTGTGCACGACCCGGACCGGACCTCAGCCGAGCGCCGTGCTGCGCCTTGTAGGGTGATGTCGGCCGACGGGCATCCCCGACGGTTGCATCACCGATCCCTGCCGCTGGCGCGGCAGCCGCTGGAGGAACCCGCCGTGACAGAGCGCAAGCCGGGAGTCGTGTCCGTCGTCCTCGTGAACTACAAGGGCACGGACGACACCCTGACGAGCATCGCCGAGCTCCGCAAGCAGGACTGGCCGCAGGACAAGCTCGAGGTCATCGTCGTCGACAACGGCTCCGGTCCGGAGCACGTCGGACGGCTGAAGGCCTCCGACCTCGACTTCACCTTCATCGACTCCGGCGCCAACCTCGGGTTCACGGGGGGCTGCAACCTCGGTGTCGAGCACTCCTCCGGTGAGATCGTCGCGTTCCTCAACAACGACGCCCGTCCGGACACCGGCTGGGTGCGCGAGGCGATGGCGACGTTCGCCTCCGGGGCGGACATCGGTGCCGTGGCGTCGAAGGTCCTCGACTGGGAAGGCGTCAACGTCGACTTCACCGAGGCCGCGATGACCTGGTACGGCATGGGCTACAAGCCCTTCGCCGGCTCGCCGGACACCGGCCGCTGGGAGTCCGAGACCGACGTCCTGTTCGGCACCGGCGCGGCGATGTTCATCCGCGCGGAGCTCTTCGAGCAGCTCGGCGGGTTCGACGACCGCTACTTCATGTTCTACGAGGACGTCGACCTCGGTTGGCGCCTCAACCTGCTCGGCTGGCGCTTCCGGTACCAGCCCAAGTCCGTCGCGTTCCACAAGCACCACGCGTCGATGAACAAGTTCGGCGACTTCCGCGAGACGTACCTGCTCGAGCGGAACGCCCTCTTCACGCTCTACAAGAACCTCGGCGACGAACAGCTCGCGGCGGCCCTCCCCGGGTCCCTCGCCCTCGTCGTCCGCCGGGCGATCGGTCGCGGCGAGCTCGACTCGACCGAGCTCGACCTCCGCAACCCCGGCGACGACAGCGTCCCGACGATCCCCGTGCCGAAGACGAGCATGGCGGGCATCTACGGCGTCGACCAGTTCGTCGAGCAGCTGCCGTCGATGACCGAGTCGCGCCGCGAGATCCAGGCGACCCGCGTCCGCAGCGACCGCGAACTCCTCCGCCTGTTCGGCAACCGCGACGAGCCCGCGTACCCGATCGAGAACTACCTCGCCGGCTACGACAAGATCGTGCACTCCCTCGGCGTGCTCGAGGTCGGCACCCGTCGCCGTGTGCTCATCATCACGGGCGACTCCATCGGCGAGAAGATGGCCGGCCCGGCGATCCGTGCGACCCAGATGGCGAAGGAGCTCGCCAAGGAGCACGACGTCCGGGTGATCAGCCTCACCCGCTCGACGCCGATCGACCCGTCGTACGAGGTCGTCACGGTCCCGCACCGCCACCCGCGTCAGATGGTCGAGCACGAGGCCTGGGCCGACGTCATCGTCGTGCAGGGACACGCGCTCCGCCTGTTCCCGGTGCTCGAATCGACGCGCAAGATCCTCGTGGTCGACGTCTACGACCCGCTGCACCTCGAGCAGCTCGAGCAGGGCCGCAGCGACGACGTCGACCAGTGGAACCGCCAGATCCTCGACGCCTCGGACACGCTGAACCACCAGCTCGAGCTCGGCGACTACTTCATCTGCGCCTCCGAGCGGCAGCGCATGTTCTGGCTCGGGCAGTTGGCCGGGTCGGGCCGGGTGAACGCGCGGACGTACTCGCGCGACCCCGACCTCCGCTCGCTCATCGGCGTCGTGCCGTTCGGGCTGTCCTCTACCCCGCCGGTGCACGACCAGCCGCGGGTCAAGGGCGTCGTCCCGGGCATCGGCAAGAACGACAAGCTCGTCGTCTGGGGCGGTGGCATCTACGACTGGTTCGACCCGATCACCCTCGTGCGCTCGATCGCCCAGCTCGCCCAGCGTCGTCCGAACGTCAAGCTCTTCTTCATGGGCGTGCAGCACCCGAACCCCGACGTCCCCGAGATGGACATCGTCGCCAAGGTCCGCGCCGAGGCCGACGAGCTCGGGCTGACCGGCAAGAACGTCTTCTTCAACGACGCCTGGATCCCCTACGAGGAGCGCGGCGCCTACCTGCTCGAGGCCGACGCCGGTGTCTCGACGCACTACGAGCACCTCGAGACGACGTTCTCGTTCCGCACCCGCATCCTCGACTACCTGTGGGCGCGTCTGCCCATCGTGACGACCGCGGGCGACTCCTTCGGTGACCTCGTCGCCGCGGAGAAGCTCGGGGTCGCCGTGCACGAGCAGGACGTCGACGGCCTGGCCGCAGCGCTGGAGACGGCGATCTACGACAAGAAGGCGCGCACCGAGTTCATCGGGAACGTCGACCGGATCCGCGAGCAGTTCACGTGGGAGAACGTCCTCGCGCCGCTCGTGGAGTTCTGCCGGAACCCCGTCCGCGCAGCTGATAAGTCCGTGCGGGAGACCGCGGCCCAGGTCGAGGCGCACCAGATGCGCGTCCGCGTGCCGGACCGCAAGAAGCTCTACGGGATCCGCCACGACGTCGGCCGCGCGGTGCACTACTTCCGGACCGAGGGTCCGCGCAGCGTCGCGGGCAAGATCAAGCGGCGCCTGCAGAACCGGTGACCGGAGCGTCCTCGACGGCGCTCGTCGTCATCCCGACGTACGACGAGGCCGAGAACATCCGGAGTGCCGTCCGAGCGATCCTCGAGGCGGTCCCGACGGTGCACGTGCTCGTGGTCGACGACGGCAGCCCCGACGGCACGGCCGACATCGTCCGGACACTGGCCGGTGACGACGATCGCGTGCACCTCATCGAGCGCAGCGGCAAGCTCGGCCTCGGAACGGCGTACGTCGCCGGGTTCCGCTGGGGGCTCGAACGGGGGTACCCGGTGCTGGTCGAGATGGACGCCGACGGATCGCACCCGGCCGATCGGCTCGCCGCGCTGATCGGCGCCGTGCAGGACGACGAGACCGTCGCGCTCGCCATCGGGTCCCGCTGGGTGCCCGGGGGATCCGTGGTCGACTGGCCGCTCCGGCGTGAGGTCCTCAGCCGCGGCGCGAACACCTACGCCCGGATCGCGCTCGGCGTCGGCGTGCGCGACGTCACGGCGGGGTTCCGGGCCTACCGTGCGGACACCGTCGCGCGCATGGACCTGGCGTCCGTCGACTCGAAGGGCTACTGCTTCCAGGTCGACATGACCCTGCGCGTCGACGACCTCGGCGGACGCATCGTCGAGGTGCCGATCCGGTTCCGGGACCGCGTGCACGGCATCTCGAAGATGAGCGGTTCGGTCGTCGGCGAGGCGATGCTGCGCGTCACGCAGTGGGGCTTCCAGCGCCGGTTCCGCCGCCGCTGACGGGGCACCCGTTCGTCGGCCCGCCGTCGGACTGTCGGCGCGGTGCGGTCGGCAGTGCGGAGACCCCGGCCGGCGTCTCACCCGTGCGGTGCCGGCGGCGGTGGGGCTCTCGACCTCGACGTTCACCATGACAGCCGTAGCGCCGGCCGGCACACCCGTGCGGCCGCCGGGCAGCACGGTCGTCGCCCTCGTGCCGACGGCCCCGACGGCCACCGCCGTTGCGGACAGGATGATCGCGATCCGGTGGGCCAGGCGCATGGAGGTCCTTCTCGTGCCTGGGCCGTCCCCCTGGCGGCGATCGCAGTCTCGGGGGGAGACCTCGATCGCATCGACGCAACCTGTGCGGATGTGCGTCTCCGGATACACCGGCGCAGCGCGCTTCGTGTGCAGGAATGGTCGGGTCCGCGCACCGGACCCGACGTCCTGTGCTCACGATCCACCGGCCTGGAGGCGCGTGGCGGGGCCGCCCCGTGCCTCCAGGCAGACGAGACGCCGCCTGACCCGCGAGACGCCGCCGAACGCGCGAGACACCGCCGGATTCGGCGGTGTCTCGCTGACATGGAGGCGTTTCGCTGACGGGGCGGCGCCTCGCAGCCCCACGGCGGCGCGCTCAGGTGCGCGGCAGGTGCCGCCGCCAGGACCGCCGCCGGGCGGCGATCACCAGCACGGCGACGAAGACCATGAGACCGGCGCCGTGCAGCAGGTAGCTCTCCGCAGCGCTCGTCACGCCGAGGAGCACGAGCACCGCGGCCGGCCACACGTACGCGACCCCCGGGAACGTCGTCGCGGTGACCCAGGCCCGGGCGAACGCGAGCAGGGCCGTCACCCCGAGGATGATCGTGCCGGCGAGGCCGATCTGCAGCCAGGCGTCGACGAACGCGTTCAGACCGGACGTGAACCGGGTGCCGGCGGGGTCGATGAAGGTGACGTAGGGCACGACGGCCTCGTGCGGCCAGGTGCCGACCCATCCCCATCCCTGGATCGGGAACTGGCCGACGAACACGCGGATCTGCGACCAGAGGTCGACCCGCGTCGCGGTGCCGCCGGCGGCTCCGATCTCGGCGAGCACCCGGTGCCGGGCGAGGACGCCGACGACGAGCATGAGCAGCACGAACCCGCCGAGCACGCCGTTCACCACCGGACGGGTGGACGGCCGTGCGTGCCGCAGTGACCAGAGCGCGAGGGCGGCCACGGCGAGGGCGATCATCGCGAGACCGGTGATGGGGGACTGCACGAGCATGAGGGCGATCACGGCGAGGGCGGTGGACCCGATCGCACGCCACATCGTGACCGAGCGGGTGAGGAACTCTACGACGAAGGTCACGAGCGCCATCGCGGCGATGAAGCCCATGAAGTTCCGCGTGCCGCCGATGCCCTGGATCGGCCCGCCGTACGCGATGTTGCCCTGGATGCCGAAGGCGGGGATCGGGGTGTCGAGGACGAGACCGGACAGGACCTCGAGCCCGAGGGCGGCGACGAGCAGGATCCGGAAGGCGTCACCCGACGCCCGGATCACCTGCACGAGGTCACGGCCCAGGGCGAGGTACAGCCCGAGCCCGATGAAGCAGACGGTGCCGACGAGCCCGCGGAGCGCCACCCAGGAGTACTCGCTCCAGAGCACGCTCAGGGCGCAGTACCCGACGAAGGCCAGGAGCGACAGGGGGAGCACCCCGTGCCACTCGATCCGGTACCGCTGGCCGAGCAGGCTGAGTCCGGCGAGCACGAAGAGCGTCACGAGCACGGCCCACACACCGGCACGGCCGACGAGGGCCTGGACGGTGGGTTGTCCGAACGCGAACAGGACGATGACGGTGGCGAGCGCTTGGCTGAACCGACCGCCGGCGGAGAACCCGATCCAGGCCGACAGGTAGCGCCTGGCGAGCACGCGCTTCGTCAGCCGTCCGTCCGTCACCCGTCCATCTTGGCGTACGCGCCTCGGAGCCGGGCCATCGCAGAGCGCGAATATCGACGATACGCGATGACTCGGTTACGGTCGGCGGACGATGGACGACGAAGCGATCCCGAGGGCACGGCCGGTCACCGGCGCCGTCAGGGTGCTCGTCGGGGTGCTCGGGCCGGTCCTCGTCGGTGCCGGTGTCACCGCGCTCACGTCGTGGCGACTCGGCCCGGTCACCCGCGCGACGGTCTGGGCGGAGGACGGCGGCGTCTTCCTGCGCGAGCGTGTGGCGCTCGGGCCCGTCGACTCGCTCCTGCACCCCTACGCCGGGTACCTGCACCTCCTGCCGCGGCTGCTCGTGGACATCGGGTGGGCACTGCCCGTCGCGGACTACGCGCTGGTGCTGTCCCTGGGTTCGTGCACCGTGGTCGGTGTGGTCGCAGCGGTCGTCTTCGTCCTGGCGCGCGACGTCGTGCCGTCGTGGCCGTTCCGGCTGGTGCTCGCGGCGATCCCCGCGATCCTGCCGCTTGCGCCGTACGAGATCGCCGGCAACGCCGCCAACCTGCACTGGTTCCTGCTCTTCGCCGCACCGTGGTGCTTCGCGTACCGTGCCCGCAGCTGGTGGGGGAGCGCCGCCGTGGCCGTCCTGACCGGGTTCGTCGTCCTCTCCGAGCTGCAGACGGTGTTCTTCCTGCCGCTCCTGCTGCTCGCGTGGTTCCCCCTGCGTGACGCGTCCGGCGCGCGTGCCTGGCCGCGCGCGGTCCCGGTGACGCTCGTCGCGGTGCTCGGCACCGTCGCACAGGTGTCCACTGCTCTGACCGACCACCGGGATTCGCGTCCGGGGTCGCCCGCGTTCGCGGACGTCGTCGCCGGGTGGGTCCTCCAGCCGTTCGCAGGCGCCTGGGACGCCGACGTGGGCGCGACCGTGCGGTTCGTCGGCGTGCACGGTTGGGCGGGGCTGCTCGTGCCGTTGGTGCTGCTCGTGCTCGTGGTCGTCGCGGCGGTCCTGGTCGGATCGTGGCGGGCCCGGTGGACGATCCTCGCGCTCGCACTCGCGTCGGGCGGTGTCTGGTGGGCGGCGCTCCTCGCGAACGGCGGGGCCGCCCATGGCTGGTCGCACCCGGTGGCAGCGCTCGAGGCCGTCCCGCCGCAGCGCTACGCGGCGGCGTCCGGGCTGCTGCTCGTCGCGGCGTCGGTCGTGTCGGCGAGCGTCCTCGTCGGCTGGCGGACGCACGTTGCGCCCGCGACGGGGCAGCGAGGACGGACTGGAGGCGCGGCTCGCCTCGTCGGGGCGGTGGCCGGTTGGTGCGTGGTCGCGCTGGTCGTCGCCGCGGCGGTGGGCAACGCCCCACCCGGTGCCACACGGCGGAGCGGCGGGCCGGTCTGGGCAGGGGAGATCCCGTCGGCCGTCGAGGCGTGCGACGGCGATCCGACGAAGGTCGTCTCGGTGCGGACCGCCCCGTGGGCCGCGGACGTGCCGTGCAGCAGGCTGCTCGGCGGCTCGTACTTCAGCGGTTCGGACTTCAGCGGTTCGGTCCTCAGCGGTTGACGGTGCGGCGGAACTCGCGTCTGGCGGGCGGAGTGCGCGGGCCGTCGCCGGTGGAGTGCGGTTCCTCGCCGACGAGGACGATGCGGGTCTTGATCGCGATGAGCGCGAAGAGCACCCAGTTGCCCTGGTAGAGCAGGCGGGACTCGGCGACCGACTGCACGAGCAGCGCCACGACGACGAGGAGCGGCAGCAGCGACACCGGGTCGAACGCCCGCGGCGACAGGGTCTGGTCGTAGCCGATCCGCGTCGCGGAGGACCACGAGCGGTTCAGGGTCGTGACGACGTACAGCGCGAAGAGCAGCAGGCCGACGATCCCGGTCTGCATCCACACGTCGAGGTACGCGTCGTGCGCCTGGAGGTACGTCACGCCCTTGCGGTGCGCGAGGTCCGCGAGGGTCGGGATGTCCGGCCACCAGTAGCCGATCCAGCCCCACCCGACGACGGGGTGCTGGTCGATGAGGCCGATGACCCGCTTCCAGATCTCGCCGCGGCCGGTCGCGTCGGCGCCCTTGCCGAGCAGCTCGGACACGGCGCCCCTGGCCAGGAACGCGACGACCGCGACCACGACGGCCCCGACCAGCACGACGAGGTACCGCGGCGTCCGGCGCTCGGTCGGGACCTGTCGGATCCAGAGCGCGACGGCGAGGGCGACGACGACCACGACAGCGGCGGCCAGCACGGTCGACGAGCGGGTCAGCAGCAGGACGGCGCCGGCCACCACGAGCCACCCGGTGGTGCGGTTCCGACCCATCCGACCCTCGGCGAACTGGATCGCCACCGCGATCGCGGCGAGCAGCGCGACCATCGCGAGCAGGTTCGCGTTGCCGGGCAGGCCCTGGATGCGGCCCCCGGTGAACAGCTCCGCGCGGGAGAAGTAGAACGCGTCCGGGATCTTCCCGTCGCCGTAGTCGGTCCAGATCGGCGCGATCGGGTGCCGGACGACCACGGCGACGAACGCCTCGAAGACGAGCGACAGCATGAGGACCCAGCGCATCGCGAGGCTGATCGCGTCGAGGATGCGCCGCCAGGTCAGGGTCGACGCGATGGCGAACGCGATCGCGGCGCAGATCACCTGGACCGTGATGCTCGCGATCGTCGCCGGCCGCCAGTGCGACCAGACCACCGACAGCAGGCACCACCCGAGGAAGAACCACAGGGACCGGGGCGTCCGTGCGATCGGCGGACGGGCGCGGACGAGGACGGCGATGCCCCACGCGGCGACCGCTGCCCAGAGGATGCCGGCGCCGACCCAGGTCAGGGTGTTCGGCACCGCGTCGCCGGCGAACAGGACGAACAGCGCGGTGGCGCCGAGGGCGAACGCCTCGCGCTCGGGTACGGTCCCGCGCGACAGCGGCCAGGTGTTCGTCACGACGCCAGAGTACCGGCGACCGCCGGTAGGCTCGATCCATGTTCCTCGGCATCACGAACACGCCCCGCGACTACGCCTGGGGGTCCGTCACCGCGATCCCCGAGCTCCTCGGCCGCACCGTCACCGGGGCCCCGCAGGCCGAACTCTGGCTCGGCGCCCACCCCGGCAGCCCGAGCGTGGTCGTGAACCCCGCGATGGTGGGCGGCGCCGACACCCTGCTCGACTGGATCGCCGCGGAGCCGCAGGACGCCCTCGGAGCCGACCGGTCCGGCCTGCCCTTCCTGCTCAAGGTCCTGGCCGCCGCGGCCCCGCTCTCCCTGCAGGCGCACCCGACGCCGGAGCAGGCGCGCGAGGGCTTCGAGCGCGAGGAAGCAGCGGGCATCCCGATCGACGACCCTGCCCGGAACTACAAGGACCCGTTCCCGAAGCCGGAGCTCGTCGTCGCGCTGAGCGAGCGGTTCGAGGCGTTGAGCGGGTTCCGTCCGGTCGCCGAGACGCTCGCCGAGGTCGAGGCGCTCGACGCCGGGTCCGGTCGGCTCGGTCCGCTCGCGGTGCACCTGCAGCACGGACTCGAAGACACCGTCCGCTGGCTCGAGACCGCGGACTCCTCGGCGCTCGCGATCGTGCAGGCCGTCAGCGACCTCGCGCTCGCGCTGCCGGACGACGCGCTGACGCCGAACACCGCGACGGTGCGTGACCTCACCGCGAGCTACCCGGGCGACCCCGGCATCGTGGTGTCGCTGCTGATGCACCGCGTCACCCTGGCCGCCGGCGAGGCGATGTACCTGCCCGCCGGCAACATCCACGCCTACCTCGACGGGCTCGGCATCGAGCTGATGGCGCCGTCGGACAACGTGCTGCGCGGCGGCCTTACGCCGAAGCACGTCGACGTGCCGGAACTCCTGCACGTCCTCGACTTCACCGCGTACCCGGCGCCGGTGCTCACCCCCGAGCGGGTCGACGCGGGCGTGGAACGCTTCGCTCCGGACGGGGTCGGTTTCGCCCTGCTGCGCGTCTCGGGCGACGGTCGCCCGGTGGGCCTCGCCACCGGTGGGGTCGCCCCGCTCGTGGGTCCCTCGATCGCGATCTGCACGGCCGGTGCGGTGACGCTCGTCGGGGCGACGTCGGCGACGCTGCTCCGGCAGGGGGAGTCCTGCTTCATCACGCCCGACGAGGGTGACGTCACGGTCGAGGCGGACAACGGCAGCGGCCAGGCGTCGACGGTGTTCATCGCGACCGGAGCGTGAGCACGAGGACCGGCAACACCGTCCGCTAGCGTGGCCAGCATGAGTTGGCTGGTCACCGGCGGTGCCGGGTACATCGGGTCCCACGTCGTCCGAGCGTTGCGGACGGCGGGCATCGACACCGTCGCGTTCGACGACCTCTCGAGCGGCTTCCGCGCGTTCGTGCCGGAGGACGTCCCGTTCGTCGAGGGCACGATCCTCGACGGCGACCTGGTCGGCCGGACGATCCGCGACCACGGGGTCACCGGCGTCGTGCACGTCGCCGGGTTCAAGTACGCCGGCGTCTCGGTCGAGCGGCCCCTGCACACCTACGAGCAGAACGTCACGGGCATGGCGACGCTGCTCCGCGCGATGGCGGAGAACGACGTCCGGAAGGCCGTGTTCTCGTCGAGCGCCGCGGTCTACGGCACCCCGGACGTCGAGACGGTCGTGGAGTCCACCCCGAAGGCCCCGGAGTCCCCGTACGGCGAGTCGAAGCTCATCGGCGAGTGGCTGCTCCGTGACATGGAGGTCGCCGCCGGGTTCACCACGACGTCACTGCGCTACTTCAACGTCGTCGGGTCGGGGGAGCCGGACCTGTACGACGCCAGCCCGCACAACCTGTTCCCGCTCGTGTTCGACGCGCTGCTGGCCGGTCGGACGCCGCGGATCAACGGCGACGACTACGACACGCCCGACGGTACGTGCGTCCGCGACTACGTGCACGTCGCCGACCTGGCGCACTCGCACGCCGTCGCCGCGCAGAAGCTCGAGGCCGGCGAGACCCTCGAGCGCGCGTACAACCTCGGCAGCGGCGACGGCGTGAGCGTCCGCCAGATCATGGACGCCATGGCCGCCGCCACCGGGATCGCGTTCGAGCCGGAGATCGCCCCGCGACGCGCCGGCGACCCCGCGCGGATCGTGGCGACCGGCGAAGCCGCGGCGCGTGACCTCGAGTGGTCGATGCGCCACACGCTCGACGAGATGGTCACCAGCGCGTGGGAGGCCCGCCGCAACGTCTCCTGAGCGCTCGAGGGGCCGTCAGCTGTCCCCCGAAGCCCGGACAGACCGGCCGCGACACGCCCGTACGGGGGACATGACACGCCGGAACGGTCAGAGCCTTCTATGATCCGCGACTTGACTCTCGCGAATGACACCGCTGTAATTACAGGCAACGACAGCGATCGTTGTGGTCCCGTTATCGAGACGTCAGGGGTGATCAGGGTGAACGGTTCCGACTTCCACGCCGGAGTACCGGAGGACTGGCACGTCGACCCCGTGTCGCTCGGCGTCCCGGGTGTCCGGCGTCCGGAGACCGACGACGAGGAGAACCCGCTCTCGTGGCAGGTCGACTCGCTCTGCGCGCAGACCGACCCCGAGGCGTTCTTCCCCGAGAAGGGCGGATCCACGCGCGAGGCGAAGAAGATCTGCACCTCGTGCGAGGTCCGGGCACAGTGCCTCGAGTACGCGCTCGAGAACGACGAGCGCTTCGGCATCTGGGGCGGCCTCTCCGAGCGCGAGCGCCGCAAGCTGCGGAAAAGGGCGTAGCCCTGGAGGCACGGTGCACGCCCGGCGCACACCGTGCAGTGATCGTCTCCACAGGTTCACGGCGCGCCGCCGTCCGCAGGCCGCGCCGCGCCTCCAGACCGTAGAGTGACGCCCGTCATGCAGCCCAGAGTCACCGCGATCCTCGTCGCCGCCAACGGGGCGGACCACCTCGACCGGACCCTGGACGCGCTCGCCGCCCAGACCCGCCACCCCGAGAACCTCGTCGTCGTCGACCTCGGGTCGACCGACGGCTCCACCAAGGACCTGTCGTTCGGCGGCTCCGCCGAACTGCTGCGGCTGCCGGCTGGTCGGCCGTTCGGCGAAGCGGTCGCCCGCGGTGAGCGCGAAGCGCCGCCGGCCGTGGCTGACGAGCCCGTCGACGAGTGGCTCTGGCTGCTCGGGCACGACAACGCGCCGTCGCCCTCGGCGCTCGCCGACCTGCTGTCCGCGGTCGAGATCGCCCCGTCCGTCGTCGTCGCCGGGCCGAAGTCGGTGTCGGTCGACGACCCGTCGGTGATCCGCGCGTTCGGCGAGAGCATGACCCGCTTCGGTCGGTCCCTCGTGCTCGTGCAGGACGAACTCGACCAGGGCCAGCACGACCGGAACACGGACGTCATGGCCGTCGCGGCGGGCGGCATGCTCGTCCGTCGGTCGATCTGGAACGAGCTCGGCGGCTTCGACCCGGCGCTGCCCGACGTCGACGCCGCGCTCGACTTCTGCGTGCGGGTCCGCCTCGCCGGTCACCGCGTCGCCGTCGTGCCGGAAGCACGCGTCACGAGCGCCGGGCCCATCGAGGAGTTCGGCCGGAAGCGCGTCTCCGAGCGTCGGCGCGTCCGGATGCACCGCCAGGCGCAACTCCACCGTCGCATGACGTACGCCTCGGCCGGGGTGCTCTGGATCCACTGGCTGACGCTCGTGCCGTTCGCGATCGGCCGGGCCGTCGGGCACCTCGTCGCGAAGCACCCCGCAGCGGTCAGTGCCGAGCTCTCCGCCGCGTTCGCCGTGGCCTTCGGTGGCGGCGTCGGACGGTCGCGTCGGGCCCTGGCGCGGAACAAGAAGCTCGGCTGGGCCGCGGTCGAACCGCTCCGTGTGAGCTGGCGGCGCGTGCACGAGCGGCGGACGACCTCCCGGGACGTCGAGCTCGCCCGGGTCGAGGACGCCCCGATCGCACGGGCGTCGTTCCTCGGCGACGGCGGCATCTGGGTGGTCCTGGCGGCGGCCGTCCTCAGCGTCGTGACGCTGTACCCGCTCCTCGGCTCCCCGGCGCTGACCGGCGGGGGGCTCCTGCCGCTCAGCGCCGACGTCGCCCGGCTGTGGCAGAACGTCGGCTACGGCTGGCACTCGATCGGCACCGGGTTCACGGGCCCGTCCGACCCGTTCGCGGCCGTCGTCGCGGTCCTCGGGTCCATCACGTTCTGGTCGCCGTCCACCTCGGTCGTGCTGGTCATGCTCGTCGCGTTCCCGGTGGCCGCGCTCGGCGCCTGGTTCGCCGTCCGCAAGGTCACGACCCGGACCTGGGTCCCGGTCGTCGGCGCGGCGCTGTACACGATCGCCCCGACGCTCGTCGGTGCCGTCACCAGCGGGCACCTCGGCGCCGTCATCGCGCACGTCCTGCTGCCGTGGCTGTTCCTCGCCGTGCTCGAGGCGCACCGGTCCTGGGCCTGGGCGTCCGGCGCCTCGCTGCTGTTCGCGGTCGTCGCCGCCTCGGCACCGTCGCTGCTGCCCGTGCTGCTCGTCGCGTGGATCGTCTCGCTCGTCGTCGGCTGGCGCCGTGCGCACCGCCGCGTGTTCATCCCGGTGCCCGCCGCCGTGCTCTTCCTGCCCCTCGTGCTCGCGCAGGTGGCCCGTGGGAACGTGCTCGCCGTCTTCGCCGACCCCGGGGTGCCGTCCGCGACCCGCGCACCGTCCGCGTTCCAGCTCGCCATCGGCCAGCCGGTGCCGGACTGGAGCGGCTGGTTGCCCACGACCTCGGGCCTCGCGCTCGCCGCGTGGATCCTCCCCGTCCTGATGGCCGTCCTCGCGTTGCCGGTCGCGGTCGCAGCGATCGGTGCGATGCTCGGACACCGGTGGGCCGTCGCCGGCGGAGCCCTCGTCGTCGCGCTGCTCGGGTTCGCCACGGCGTTCGCGGCGACCCAGGTCACCGTCACCGGCGTGGGGTCCACCACCACGATCGTCTGGCCGGGCAGCGGCCTGTCCGTGTACTGGCTCGGGATCGTCGCCGCCGCGTGCATCGGCATCGACGTCCTGCCCCGGCTCGCCCCCGTCGCGGGCCTCGTCACGACCCTCCTCGCCGCCGTCACCGTGGCACCGGCGTTCGGGGCGTTCTACCTCGGCAACGCCGTCATCCAGCCCACCACCGGCCGGGTCCTCAGCGCCTACGTGAACGCCGAGGCGCAGGCGAACCCGGACGTCGGCACGCTCGTCGTCCAGCCGCAGACCGACGGCTCGCTCGCGGTGTCGCTCGAGCGCGGTCAGGGTTCCACGCTCGACGACCAGACGACGCTCGACTCCACGGCGCTGACGCTGAGCCGGTCGGGCGCGCAGCTCGCGACCCTCGCGGGCAACCTCGCGAGCCGGAGCGGCTACGACCCCGAACCGGCGCTCAGGCAGCTCGGCATCAGCTTCGTCCTGCTCGACGACGCCTCGGACGACCAGGCCTCCCGTGACGTCCACGACCGCGCGGCCGGCGCGATCGGCCAGAACGCGTTGTTCACCAGCATCGGTGAGACGAACAGCGGCCAGCTGTTCCACTACGAGGGTGACGTCGACCGGCCCTCCAGCGGATCGGCCGCTGCGCAGACCACGCACGTGCTCTACCTCATCGTGCTCGGCGTCGTCTTCGGTGCCGCGGCCCTGCTCGCCGTGCCGACCGCACCCCGGCGTCGCCGGGCCACCTCGAACGTGATCGAGGCCGAGGAACCCGCCACCACCTTCGACGAGGAGCGCGACGAATGAGCACCACCACCGCCTCCGTCCGCCGCTGGGTCGTCCGGGGCACCGCGACGGCGATCGCCGTGGTCGTGGCCGCCGGTGCCGTCACCGCGGCGCACGCCCTCGGCACCGAGTCCGACCCGGGACGCCCTGCGGGCAAGACCGTCACCCCGGTGCCCGCCGACGCCGAGCGCGTCTGCGCCGGGAGCGCCCTGCGGCTGTCCGACGACGCCGGCAACGACGCGACGAAGGCCAGCACCGTCGGGTCCGCCACGGTCGCGACGGCGACCACCGGGTCGACGGTCGAGCGCTCCTCGCTCGACCCCTCGTCGACGGGCGGCAGCGACCCGCGGCTCCTCACGGCACCCGCCGGCAAGACCACCCCCCAGGTCGCCGGCAGCAGCTACCAGAGCGTCTCCAGCGGCGACCTGGTGGGCGTCGGTGCGGCGTCGTGCGACGACCCGAGCCAGTCCACCTGGCTGGTCGGCGGGTCCACCGAGACCGGGCGGACCAGCCTCGTCACGCTCTCGAACCCGACCGACGTCAACGCCACCGTCGACCTGTCGATCTACGACGGCACCGGCACCGTGAGCGCTCCCGGCACGACCGGCATCGTCGTCGCC
>Ga0308167_1000694_pt1 | contig 52758 bp, 46 predicted proteins | sample PhyCR1_2_FD_202138 | JGI IMG/M metagenome (GOLD analysis project Ga0308167, IMG submission 202138) | Phyllosphere microbial communities from UC Gill Tract Community Farm, Albany, California, United States - DLSLRC.R1 | ecosystem: Host-associated > Plants > Phyllosphere > Unclassified | place... | reverse complement strand
ATCGGCGAGTAGCGCAGCTTGGTAGCGCAACTGGTTTGGGACCAGTGGGTCGGAGGTTCGAATCCTCTCTCGCCGACCATTTTAGAAACCTGTCTGAAAAGACAGGTTTTTTTTCGTCTGTAGCAAAAGAGGATGAGAACCTCCGAAGGAGGTTTGAGCCGAGCGCAGCGAGACAACGTTGCTTCAGCAACGGCCCGCAGGGCAGGCTCGCAGAGCCCGGTAATCCTCTCTCGCCGACCATTTTAGAAACCTGTCTGAAAAGACAGGTTTTTTTTTGTCTGTAGCAAAAGAGGATGAGAACCTCCGAAGGAGGTTTGAGCCGAGCGCAGCGAGACAACGTTGCTTCAGCAACGTCCCGCAGGGCAGGCTCGCAGAGCCCGGTAATCCTCTCTCGCCGACCATTTTAGAAACCTGTCTGAAAAGACAGGTTTTTTTTCGTCTGTCGGTTAGCGAAAGACCGGCCGCGTCGCTATTCTGCGACAGTTAACCTGTTGATTTTATAAGGATGTCCGACAGTTTCTCGTGGCTGTCTCCAGAGAGAGACAGCGAAGCGGACCGGTGTCGCTGAATACCGACACTCGCGGCAGGCTGTTTACGTCACCTTATTCCGTATTTTTATTAAGTAGCTGATTTAAAAGGCTTTGAAAATAAAATCTAAGCTGGCATGAATTATGCAATAATAAACCTGTAGATGCTCATTCCACCTCTTATGTTTGCTGATGCAACATAAACCTGGGAATGATGCAGAGCCAATTTTTAGGTACCTGTTGTCTGCCTGCCTGTATCGCGAAAGTCTTACAGGGTTAACAGACACCACGTTGAGTCAGGTACCTCCCGGTTGTCTTACCGACCTGATCTTGCACCTGCCTATGGCAGGTGTTTTTTTATCTGCGGTTTACTGCCGGCTGGCGGTAAATGTCGGGCACAAAAAAGCCGGGCAAGCCCGGCTTTTATCTTTCTCTCCGGCCAATCAGGCGCCGGGATTGTTCTTCAGCGTCAGCAATAAGCCTTCACGACGCATCTTTGCCGCTTCTTCCGGGCGACGCAGGCGATCGTATACATCCGCCAGCCAGGCATAGTCGAACGCATCAGGACGCTGTGCCAGCGCCTGCTGCAGCGCTTCGGCCGCCTGTTGCCATTCACCATGACGCATCAATAGCTGACCCAGCGTACTGTGCAGCAGCGGCGTAGCACCATGCTGTTTAATCTGCTGGCGTAACGCTTTCTCCAGCGCTTCCGGATTCCCGCTCTTGATGCGTGGCATCAGCAGCACCAGCCGATCGTCATAGTGGCGTTTCAGCCCCTCCAGGACGATTGACTGCGCGGTATCGTGATCGTCACACTCAATCAGGTGGTCAGCCATCGCGACCTGCAGCGTGGTTTCCTGACGGGTTTTGCGGCTCAGATTGCCCCACCAGCGCTTCAGTCCGTCGCTACCCTGATCGGCCATCGCCTGACTCATCAGGCCCAGCCAGGCCTGTTGCTGCAGGGCAGCGCGGTGATCGTCATCGCCAACCTGTGCTTTCTGCATCGCTGGCAGAATATCCAGCAGGGCGCTCCAGGCGCCGGTACGGATATAAGCCTGCTCGGCCAGGCGCAGCACTTCAGGATGGCGCGGCGCAACTTCCAGTAAACGATCGATGCTGTGACGCGCGGCGTGATCTTCATTACGCGCCAGCTGAATACGCGCACGGGCAATTTCCACCGGAATGGTGTTGCTGTCTGACAGTTCAGCCGCCCGCTCCAGATGCTGATTGGCGCGGACTTCATCGCCACGCTGTTGAGCTGCTTCCGCCGCCAGCAGGTAGTTGGCGACCGGCACATCGGCATGATCGGCATCTTTAGACAGCAGTTTTTCAACCTGACGATGGTCGCCTTCCGCCAGCTTCATCAGCGCGGACTGGGTATGACGCTGGGCGCGACGACGTTTACGACCGGTAAACCAGCCGCGGGTACGGGCACCGGTATGCAGCACGCGACGCAGCAGCCATTCCACGGCCAGAATCACCAGCAGGCTGATGATCAGGATAATCACCAGCCCGGTCACGCTGGTCTCGATATTCCAGTTATCGGTCTGAATCAGCACGTAGCCCTGATGACCCGCGATCATCGGTCCCAGCACCACGCCAGCAATCAGCAGGATAAAGAGGATAAATACCTTAAGCATGCTTAGCCTCCCTGCTGATTAGCAGCGGCAGAGGGTTGCGCTAACAGGTTCCGCACGCGGGTTTGCATCAGCTGCTCAAGTAACGGCTGGCTTTCGAGGTTGTCCGGCAGATCCATATTGATGCTCTGCTGGCTCAGCTCATCCAGCTGGGCGAGAAACGCTTTGGTGGCGGCATCATTGGTATCGTACCAGGCGCGAACCCAGGCGGAGACGGTGTCGATCGACTGTTTGTAGATCTCATCCTGATGACGCGGAACCGCCTGAGCGGCAATCAGCAGACGGGAACGAATGTTCTCACGCAGATAAACATCCTGATTAGGTGCCAGCAGCGGTTGTGCGGTGTTATCACGGCGACGGATGGTAATAAAGTCATCCATAAAGTTGTGCCAGCTTTTCACCAGATTCTGTCGCCATTCGCGCACTGAACCTGACAGCTCACCACCGTCGCTGTCCATCGGCGCATCATCGCTGTCGTTATCGGCCAGACGCAGATTGTCGACATTGTTCGACAGCTGATTCAGCTTCAGGATCACGCCATCATAGTCGACCTGGCTGACCGATGAGAGGGTGCTGATATCCTGGGTTAACGCGCGACGGACATTCATCACGCTCGGGTCGTTCATGTCAGCCAGGCTGGCATCGGCGCTTTTCAGCAACGCGGCGGCGGTGGTGACATCCTGATCGCTCCACAGTTTGCGACCCGCCAGTTTCACCAGGTAATCCGCCTGCGCCAGCAACCAGCTGCGCACGTCGTTGCCTGAAATCACAGCCACTTTCTCACGCAGCGTTTCCAGCTCTTTGGCAGAGGCGCCCTGTTGGGCTTCCGCCTTCTGCAGCGCGGTTTCGGTGCTACTCAGCTGCTGCGTTAGCTGCTGTTTGTCGTTGCTGGCCTGCTGCTGAAGCGCGCTAAGCTGTTCGCTCAGACGCTGGTTGGTTTGTGCCTGTAAATCAGCCTGATGTTTCCCATTAAGGTATAAACCTGCACCAATCGCCAGCGCAATGACGATCGCAACCGCACCCAGCACCATGCCACCGTTTTTTGCTTTACGGGGTGGTGTGGCGTTGCTGGCAGCAGAGCGGTCGACCGCTGGGGTGGTTTCTTCAACCATGGCGGAGGAGTCTTTTTGTTCCGTCATATGTGGCACATCCCATTGTTAAAGTTCAGCGTAACGCGCGCAATAGCGCATCGTTATCGGCACCATCGGCTACCTGAATATCCTGCCAACCCAATCCTGCGGCCAGGGTAGCCAAACGTTCACTGACGACAATCAGTCGGCAGTTGAGCAGCCATTCCTCGCGATCGATCGCGGGGAACAGCGAAAAAAGCTGTTGTAACATTTCTCCACTGGTCACCACCAGCACCGAGACGCCGCGATCGCGCCATCGCCGGCCTTCTGTCGCACCGTTATAGTGTTTCTGACAGCGCTGGTAGCAGGCGGCAAACGACACCTCTGCGCCGCGTTGCGTTAAGGTCTCCGCCAGTAGCTCCCGGCCGGGGTTACCGCGCAAAATCAGCGCACGCTTATGGGCAACCTGCTGCAGCGTATTTAACTGAATTAACTCTTCACTGGTTTCATGTGCATGCGGCCAGGTCACCTGCTGACCACTGACGGTATGGAACGCCAGCGCAGTGGATCGACCAATTGCATAATAGTCCAGCCCGGCGGGCCACGCTGTGACAGCGTGTTGAGCGTAGTGGATAACCTGCTGCGACAGGATAAAAACCAGATCGCCAGGTTGCAAATCGGCTAACTTTTGCGGCAGATGAGGCAGGTCGACGCCCGGCGCGAATTCAATCAGCGGCAGGCTCCATGCCTGCTTACCCAGCGCATGCAGGCGTGATACCAGCTCTGCTGCTGCGGGTTCCGGACGCGTCACCAGAATGGTCATGCCGGCGGCTGCCCCTGGTAAACTTCACGCAGGATTTCACGCGCGCCGCCGTTAAGCAGCTCATCGGCAAGTGAAATGCCCATCTGTTCTGCCTGATCGCGCGGCCCGCGGCGCTCGCCGCTGACCATCACGCTGCCATCCGGCGCGCCGACCATGCCACGTAGCCAGAGCTCATCGCCTTCCAGCACCGCAAAGCTGCCGATGGGCACCTGACAACCGCCTTCTAAGCGGGTATTCATGGCGCGTTCTGCTTTGACGCAGACGGCGGTATCATCGTGGTTTAACGCCTGCAACAGGCTGATTAAGTGGCTGTCGTTGAGACGGCACTCAATGCCGACCGCGCCCTGACCGACCGCGGGCAGGGAAACATCTGCCGGCAGCGCCTGACGGATCCGATCCTGCAGTCCGAGGCGCTTCAGTCCGGCGACGGCCAGAATAATGGCGTCATAGTCGCCAACATCGAGTTTACCCAGTCGGGTACCGACGTTGCCACGCAGCGAGCGGATCACCAGATCCGGACGACGGGCGCTGATCTGACACTGACGGCGCAGGCTGGAAGTGCCGACGACCGCGCCATGCGGCAGGGCATCAATGGAGTCATAGTGATGAGAAACGAACGCATCGCGCGGATCATCGCGCTCGCAAATGGTGACCAGACCCAGACCGGCAGGGAAATCGACCGGCACATCTTTCATTGAGTGCACCGCCATGTCGGCCCGGCCATCCAGCATCGCCTGTTCGAGCTCTTTGACAAACAGCCCCTTGCCGCCCACTTTAGCCAGCGGCGTATCAAGGATAATGTCACCTTTGGTGACCATCGGCACCAGCTCAACCTGCAGGCCAGGATGGGCGCTCATCAAGCGTTGCTGTACATAATGTGCCTGCCATAATGCCAGCGGGCTTTGTCTTGTAGCAATTCTGAAAATTTTGTCTAACATGCTGTTAACCATTTTGATCGTTCACTGAATATCCTATCATCTATGAGGGAATGCTGTCAGTTTCAACGGATTGAAAACGGCCTGCTCACGGATTAGGCCCGATTTATCAAGGCTCATTTGATACCGATGCTGAAAAGGCGGGAAGCCAGTAAGAACGTGCTAAACTGTTAAGTAGCGCAACTTTCTTTACGGTCAATCTGCCGAGTGTTAGATTGATCACGTTTCCAGCAATAATCTGCCCACTTTTTCACTTTATAAGCGGCAGATGGTGGAAACAGGGTGCTTAAACACTGGGACAATCAGGCGAAACGTCTTGTACCTCTACATTGAGACACTGAAACAGAGACTGGATGCAATCAACCAGCTGCGCGTCGATCGTGCACTGGCTGCCATGGGACCCGCTTTTCAGCGCGTCTACAGTCTGCTGCCAACCTTATTACATTATCAACATCCGCAGATGCCGGGTTACCTTGAAGGTAACGTTCCACATGGCATCAGCTTCTTCACGCCTGATGAAAATCAGCGTCAGCTACTGGCCGATTTGACCGGCGACAGCGATCTGCGCCTTGCCGATGCGCCAAAAGGCGAAATGCCGATCACCGCGATCTATTCGATGGGCAGCACCTCGTCGGTCGGTCAGAACAGCGTGTCGGATCTCGACATCTGGGTCTGTCATCAATCCTGGCTGGACAATGAAGAGCGCCTCAATCTGCAGCGTAAATGTACCATGCTGCAGAAATGGTGCGTCTCAATGGGCGTGGAAGTGAGCTTCTTCCTGATCGATGAGAACCGTTTCCGGCATAACGAAAGCGGTAATCTGGGCGGTGAAGATTGCGGTTCGACCCAACATATTCTGCTGCTGGACGAGTTTTACCGCACGGCGGTGCGCATGGCGGGTAAACGTATCCTGTGGAACATGGTGCCCGGTGAAGAAGAGCACCATTATGACGACTATGTGATGTCGCTCTACGCCAAGGGTGTGTTGACGCCAAACGAATGGCTCGATCTGGGCGGCCTTGGCACGCTGTCGGCGGAAGAGTACTTCGGTGCCAGCCTGTGGCAGCTGTATAAAAGTATCGACTCGCCGTATAAAGCGGTGCTGAAAACCCTGCTGCTGGAAGCCTACAGCTGGGAATACCCGAATACACAACTGCTGGCGATGGACATCAAACAGCGCCTGCACGACGGCGAAATCATCTGCTTCGGGCTTGATCCCTATTGCATGATGCTGGAACGCGTAACGCATTATCTGACCAGCGTGGACGATCAGCCACGTCTCGATCTGGTGCGCCGCTGTTTCTACCTCAAAGTGTGCGAGAAACTCAGCACCGAAGAACATCAGCATCGCACCGGATGGCGGCGTGAAATTCTGTCGCAGCTGGTGAAAGAGTGGGGCTGGGATGACGAGAAAATAGCCATCCTGGATAACCGCGCAGAGTGGAAAATCGAGCGGGTGCGTGAAGCGCACAATGAACTGCTGGATGCGATGATGCAGAGTTATCGCAACCTGATCCGGTTTGCCCGCCGCAACAATTTAAGCGTCAGCGCGAGTCCGCAGGACATCGGCGTGTTGACCCGTAAACTGTACGCCGCGTTTGAAGCACTGCCAGGCAAGGTTACCCTGGTCAACCCGCAGATTTCGCCCGATCTTTCTGAGCCGAACCTGACCTTTATTCATGTGCCGCCTGGCCGGGCCAACCGCGCTGGCTGGTACCTGTATAATCAGGCACCGGACATGGATTCGATCATCAGCCATCAGCCGCTGGAATATAACCGCTATCTGAATAAGCTGGTGGCGTGGGCGTGGTTTAACGGTCTGCTGACCCGCAAAACCCGGCTGCACATTAAAGGCAATGAGATCTGCGATCTGGCGCGTCTGCAGGAGCTGGTCAATGACGTCTCCAGTCATTTCCCGCTTCGCCTGCCGGCCCCGACGCCAAAAGCGCTCTACAGCCCGTGTGAAATTCGTCACCTCGCGATTATCGTCAACCTCGAGCACGATCCAACCTCGGCGTTCCGTAATCAGGTGGTGCACTTCGACTTCCGTAAGCTCGACGTGTTCAGCTTCGGCCAGCAGCAGCAGTGCCTGATTGGCAGTATCGACCTGCTCTATCGTAACTCGTGGAATGAAGTGCGTACGCTGCACTTCAGCGGCGAACAGGCGATGATCGAAGGGCTGAAAACCATTCTTGGCAAGATGCATCAGGATGCCGCGCCGCCGGATACGGTCGAAGTGTTCTGCTACAGCCAGCATCTGCGCGGGCTGATCCGGACCCGCGTGCAGCAACTGGTGTCGGAATGCATTGAGCTACGGCTTTCCAGTACGCGACAGGAGCCGGGCCGCTTCAAAGCGCTGCGTATGGCCGGCCAGACCTGGGGTCTGTTCTTTGAACGCATGAGCGTTTCGGTACAGAAGCTGGAAAACGCCGTCGAATTTTACGGCGCGATTTCCAATAACAAGTTGCACGGTCTGTCGATCAAGGTGGAAACCAACCAGACGCCGCTGCCGCCGGTGGTTAACGGCTATGCCAGCGAAGGCATCATCCAGTTCTTCTTTGAAAACACCACCGATGAGCGCGGTTTCAACATCTACATTCTTGATGAGACTAACCGGGTTGAGGTTTACCATCACTGCGAAGGCAGCAAAGAGGAGCTGGTGCGAGACGTCAGCCGTTTCTACTCCTCGTCGCACGATCGCTTTACCTACGGCTCAAGTTTTATCAACTTCAACCTGCCGCAGTTCTATCAGATCGTGAATACCGGTGAACGTTTCCAGGTGATTCCGTTCCGCAGCCAGACGCTGACGCAGCTGTGCGCCTCGCCGCCTGATAACGACAACGGCGACTATCAACCGCGCTATCAGGTGCATTGAACCCGATCGGCCGCCTGCCTGCTCAGGTGGCCGTCGTCTTTCCGGCCTGACACTCTGCTCACGCTATTTGCGGGGATTTCCTGTTGCTTTTCCAACTTCAACTGCGATGATAAGCATCCAGGTAAAGGACATGAAGAGCATAAAGAATGAAGAAAGTGATAAGCCTGTTGGCGATGGCGCTGGCCGTGACCAGCCTTGCCGGTTGTGGTCTGAAAGGGCCGCTTTACTTCCCGCCGAAGGACCAGCCGAAGAAGCAACAAGCCCCGACTGAACGCCAGAAAGCAGACGCCTCTAAAGCGGATGTCAACGGTCTGGTGACCGGCGATTCGAGCGCGCAAGCGAACTAATATAATGGCTTATCCGGCGGAGCTAAAAATGCAGTTCTCCAAAATGCACGGTCTCGGCAACGACTTTATGGTGGTCGATGCGGTGACACAAAACGTCTTTTTCTCGCCGGAGTTGATCCGCCGGCTGGCCGATCGTCATTTGGGGATCGGTTTTGATCAATTGCTGATTGTTGAACCGCCTTACGATCCCGATCTCGATTTCCACTATCGCATTTTCAATGCCGATGGCAGCGAAGTCGCGCAGTGCGGCAACGGCGCGCGCTGCTTTGCCCGCTTCGTTCAGCTGAAAGGGCTGACCAACAAAAGTGATATTCGCGTCAGTACCCAGAATGGCCGTATGGTGTTGAGCGTGACGCCGGACGATCAGGTGCGCGTCAACATGGGCGAGCCCAACTTTGAGCCGCAGCAGGTGCCGTTTCGCGCCAATAAAGCCGAGAATCTCTATCTGCTGCGCGTGGCCGAGCAGACGGTGATGCTGGGGGCAGTTTCCATGGGCAATCCCCACTGCGTTATTCAGGTCGAAAGCGTAAAAACCGCGCAGGTTGAACTGCTGGGGCCGATTCTGGAAAGCCATGAGCGCTTCCCGGATCGCGTTAACGTCGGCTTTATGGAAATCATCAATCCGGAACACATTCGTCTGCGCGTGTATGAACGCGGCGCAGGGGAAACGCAGGCGTGCGGCAGCGGAGCCTGTGCTGCCGTTGCGTGCGGCATTCAGCAGGGTATTCTGGCGCCGAAAGTGCGCGTTGATTTGCCCGGCGGAACGCTGCATATCGCCTGGAAGGGGGCGGGTCAGCCACTCTACATGACCGGTCCCGCCACACATGTCTACGATGGGTTTATTCATCTATGAAAAATATCGAAGAGCAGGCGGACAGTACGGTCCTGCTGGACGATCAGGCCGTCAGTGATTATCTGCGGCAAAATCCCGATTTCTTCATCCGCAACGCCCGCCAGATTGAACAGATGGCGGTGCCGCATCCGGTACGCGGCAGCGTGTCACTGGTTGAGTGGCACATGGCGCGGCAGCGTAACCATATCCAGCAGCTGGAAGAAGAGATTACCCTGCTGATGGAACAGGCCACCGCCAATCACGAATTGTTTGATCGCTTGCTGGCGCTGCAAAGCCATCTGGCGGCAGCGGATTCGCTGCAGGAGATGCTGAACCGTCTGCACCGCTGGGCGCGTGAACTCGGCCTGGCCGGGGCCAACGTGCGGCTCTTCAGCGATAAATGGCAGCTCGGCGCGCCTTCGGATTTTTTCCAGCTTAGCCTGTCGCGTCAGGCCTTTGAGCCGCTGCGCATCCAGCGCTTCGGTAATCAGCATCACTATCTGGGCAATATCAATGGCCCGGAATTACTGCTGCTGCTACCGCAGGCGAAAGCGATCGGTTCGGTCGCGATGTCGCTGATGGGCGAAGCCGGCGATCTGGGCGTGCTGATCTTCAGCAGCCGCGACAGCCAGCATTATCAATCTGGCATGGGTACCTTGCTGCTGCAGCACCTGTCACAGATGATGCCTGATTTGCTGACTCGCTGGATCGAACGCGCATGAGCAGCGCGCTGCAGGAGGCCGTCGACGGATTTCTGCGCTACCTCAAGGTGGAGCGCCAGCTCAGTCCGCTGACCCAGAGCAGCTATGCTCGCCAGCTGGCGGCGCTGGTCGCGATTGCCGATGAGATGAAGCTCAGCGCCTGGACGCAGCTTGAACCGGCGCAGGTGCGCAGCATGGCGGCACGCAGTCGTCGCGCCGGTCTGGCCGCCAGCAGTCTTGCCTTACGCCTCTCCGCGCTGCGCAGCTTTCTCGACTGGCAGGTCAGCCAGGGTTTGCTCAGCGCGAACCCGGCGAAAGGGGTAATGACGCCGCGTAAGGCGCGCCATCTGCCGAAAAATATTGATGTCGATGACGTAAACCAGCTGCTGGAGATCGATCCCAGCGATCCGCTGGCGGTGCGCGACCGCACCATGCTGGAAGTGATGTACGGCGGTGGTCTGCGTCTCTCTGAACTGGTGAATCTGGATTGCCGTCATGTCGATCTCGATTCCGGCGAGGTGTGGGTTGTGGGTAAAGGCAGCAAAGAGCGTCGTGTGCCGATTGGCCGTACCGCGGTCAGCTGGATCCAGCAGTGGCTGCCGCTGCGCACCAGCTTTGGCGGCCAGGATGACGCGCTGTTTCTCTCTACGCGCGGCAACCGAATATCGGCGCGCAACGTGCAAAAGCGTTTCGCCGAATGGGGCATTAAGCAGGGCGTGACCAGCCATATTCATCCGCATAAACTGCGGCACTCCTTTGCGACTCACCTGCTGGAATCGAGCGGTGATTTGCGCGCGGTGCAGGAGCTGCTGGGCCATGCCAATCTCTCGACCACCCAGATTTATACCCATCTCGACTTTCAGCATCTGGCTTCGGTCTATGATGCTGCGCATCCCCGGGCCAAACGAGGAAAGAACGAATGAAGTTTTATCGTCCGCTGGCTGCCATCAAAGCGATTACCTTCGACCTTGATGACACGCTGTATGATAACCATCCGGTGATCCGCCGGACCACCGCTGAGTCCCACGCGGCGTTACAGGCTTTTCATCCGGCGCTGCGCGATTTTACGCCGCAGGCTTATCAGGCGCTGCGCGATGAGTTGCTGCTGCGTGAACCGGAGATCTACCACGATGTGTCGGAGTGGCGGCGGCGTTCGGTTGAGCTGGCGATGCTCAATATCGGCTTGTCTGCGGCTGATGCGACGGCCGGAGCGGAGCAGGTCATGGCGGTGTTTCATCAATGGCGTAGTCAGGTTGAGATGCCGGATGAGACCCATCAGACGCTGAAAATCCTGGCGGAGAAAGTCCCGCTGGTGGCGGTCACCAACGGCAATGCCTGCCCGGAAAAAATGGGCATTGCCGATTACTTCCGGTTCACGCTGCGGGCGGGGCCGGATGGACGTGCGAAGCCGTGGCAGGATATGTATCAGCTGGCGGCACAGCGGCTTAACATCGCCCCTCAGCACATTCTGCACGTCGGCGACGACCTCACCACCGATGTGGCTGGCTCGTTGCGTTACGGTATGCAGGCCTGCTGGATTAACCTGCGTCAGGGCAACCTGATGCAGATCGCCGATGCGCGCCTGTTGCCGCATGTCGAAATTTCGCAGTTGGCATCACTCACCTCACTGCTATAATGGCTGTAAATTTATCCAGTCGTCTCCCTTACTTTCGCGCTGCGGCCGTGGCGGCAGCCGGGTTTGTTCCCGCCGCAGGCCGGACACCGGCAGCCGTCGCCTGGCGTCAGGCGTAACAGACCGGGTGACGACCTTTTTTCTTTGGTAAACGGGGCTTATGGACGTTTCTGAACTGCTCGACGGTTTGAATGACAAACAGCGCGAGGCCGTAGCGGCACCGCGCAGTAACCTGCTGGTGCTGGCAGGCGCGGGCAGTGGAAAAACGCGGGTGCTGGTCCATCGCATCGCCTGGCTGCTGTCGGTCGAAAACTGTTCGCCTTACTCGATTATGGCGGTGACCTTTACCAACAAAGCGGCGGCCGAGATGCGTCACCGTATCGAGCAGCTGATCGGCACCAGCCAGGGCGGCATGTGGATCGGTACCTTCCACGGCCTGGCGCACCGCTTGCTGCGTGCCCACCATCTGGATGCCAATCTGCCACAGGACTTTCAGATCCTCGACAGTGAAGATCAGCTGCGGCTGCTAAAACGCCTGATCAAATCGATGAATCTGGATGAGAAGCAGTGGCCGGCTCGCCAGGGCATGTGGTACATCAACGGCAAAAAAGATGAAGGTCTGCGGCCAAAGCACATTGAAAGTTATGGCAATCCGGTTGAGCAGACCTGGCTGCGTATCTATCAGGCCTACCAGGAAGCCTGTGACCGTGCCGGTTTAGTCGACTTTGCTGAACTGCTGCTGCGCGCCCATGAGCTGTGGCTCAATAAGCCACACATTCTGAATCACTACCGCGAACGCTTCACCAACGTGCTGGTGGACGAATTCCAGGATACCAACAACATTCAGTATGCGTGGATCCGCATGCTGGCGGGGGACAGCAGCCGGGTGATCATCGTCGGCGATGACGATCAGTCTATCTATGGCTGGCGTGGGGCGCAGGTCGAGAATATCCAGCGCTTCCTGCAGGATTTCCCCGGCGCGGAAACCATCCGCCTTGAGCAAAACTATCGCTCAACCAACAACATTCTGAAGTCCGCCAACGCCCTGATCGCCAACAACAACGGCCGTCTGGGTAAAGAGCTGTGGACCGACGGCAGCGACGGCGAACCCATCTCCATCTATTGCGCCTTCAATGAGCTGGATGAAGCGCGCTTCGTGGTAAACCGCATCAAGACGTGGATGGAAAACGGCAACGCGCTGAATGATTGCGCCATTCTCTATCGCAGCAACGCCCAGTCACGCGTGCTGGAAGAGGCGCTGCTGCAAAGCAGTATGCCCTACCGTATTTATGGCGGTATGCGCTTCTTCGAACGTCAGGAGATCAAAGATGCGCTCTCCTATCTGCGCCTGATGGCCAACCGCAATGATGATGCAGCATTTGAGCGCGTGGTTAACACCCCGACGCGTGGCGTGGGCGATCGTACGCTCGACGTGGTGCGCCAGACCGCGCGTGAACGACAGATGACGCTGTGGCAGGCAACGCGCGAACTGCTGCAAACCCGCGCGCTGGCTGGCCGGGCCGCGTCGGCGCTGCAACGTTTCTGTGAACTGGTCGATTCGCTGGCGACGGAAACCGCAGAGCTGCCGCTGCACGTCCAGACTGACCGGGTGATCAAAGACTCCGGTCTGTGGCTGATGTATGAGCAGGAGAAAGGTGAAAAAGGTCAGGCGCGAATCGAAAACCTTGAGGAACTGGTAACCGCCACACGCCAGTTCAGCTATCAGGATGAAGATGAAGACTTAATGCCGCTGCAGGCCTTTTTATCGCACGCGGCGCTGGAGGCGGGCGAAGGCCAGGCCGACAAATGGCAGGATGCGGTGCAGCTGATGACGCTGCACTCGGCGAAAGGGCTGGAGTTCAGCCAGGTGTTTATCGTCGGCATGGAAGAGGGGATGTTCCCGAGCCAGATGTCGCTGGACGAAGGCGGCAGGCTGGAAGAGGAACGTCGACTGGCTTACGTTGGTGTGACCCGCGCGATGATCAAGCTGACGCTAACCTACGCCGAAACCCGCCGACTGTATGGTAAAGAAGTGTATCACCGTCCTTCACGTTTTATCGGCGAGCTGCCGGAAGAGTGCATTGAAGAAGTGCGCTTACGCGCCAGCGTCAGCCGTCCGGTGAATCATCAGCGGATGGGTGCGCCGATAAGCAAAAACGACAGCGGTTTCGCGCTGGGCCAGCGGGTGCATCACGCGAAATTTGGTGAAGGCACCATCATTAATCTGGAAGGAAGCGGTGAGCATAGCCGCCTGCAGGTGGCTTTCCAGGGGCAGGGAATCAAGTGGTTAGTGGCGGCTTACGCCAAACTGGAAACCCTGTAGCCTGCGGTTGACGACATTTTCGTCTCAGCGTAACATGCGCCCACTATTATCATGAGAGGACAATGCCTTGGACACGCCCAGTCGATGCTGGCTCACTAACCTGGATAACAGGAATAACATCTAAGGCTACCTCTCTACGCGGGTAGCCTTAGCGGTTATCAGCGACCTCCCTTTTCTAATCCCGTCGCACGAGTCAGCACTGATTTACCCTTGAAACTGTGTTTCCGTGTTCAGGTTGCCCGTTCCGCTTGGTGAACGGCGGACTGCCTTGTCCCATTTAGTCTGCAATGGGGAGTATTGCTATGCTGAGCGCATTTAAACTGGATCACAGCCGCCTGACGCGTCTGGAGCTGGAAGACGAAAACGACAAACTGACCACCTCCGTCTGGGTCGATCTGATCGAACCGGAAGAGGGCGAGCGTGACCGGGTGCAATCCGAACTCGGTCAGAGCCTGGCAACCCGGCCAGAGCTGGAGGATATTGAGGCCTCGGCGCGCTTCTTCGAAGATGAAGATGGCCTGCATATTCACTCCTTCTTCTTCTATGAAGATGCTGAAGATCACGCCGGTAACTCCACCGTGGCGTTCACCATCCGTGAAGGCCGTCTCTATACGCTGCGTGAACGCGAACTGCCGGCCTTTCGGCTCTATCGCATGCGCGCCCGTAATCAGACGCTGATCGACGGCAATGCGTTTGAGCTGCTGCTCGACCTGTTTGAAACCAAAATCGAACAGCTGGCGGATGAGATTGAGAACATCTATAGCGCCCTGGAAAAACTGAGCCGGGTGATCATGGAAGGTCAGCAGGGCGAAGAGTACGATCTGGCGCTGTCGCGTTTAGCCGAACTGGAAGATATCGGCTGGAAGGTGCGTTTGTGCCTGATGGATACCCAGCGCGCGCTCAACTTCCTGGTGCGTAAAGCGCGTTTGCCGGGCAATCAGCTGGAGCAGGCGCGTGAAATCCTGCGCGATATCGAGTCGCTGCTGCCGCATAACGAATCGCTGTTCCAGAAGGTGAACTTCCTGATGCAGGCGGCGATGGGCTTCATCAACATCGAGCAGAACCGCATTATCAAGATCTTCTCGGTGGTTTCGGTGGTGTTCCTGCCGCCGACGCTGGTCGCCTCAAGCTACGGAATGAACTTTGAGTTTATGCCAGAGCTGAAGTGGAGCTTTGGTTATCCCGCCGCGATTGGCCTGATGATTCTGGCCGGACTGGCGCCTTATCTCTACTTTAAACGTAAGAACTGGTTATAAAGCAGGCAGCGGGTCGTCTGAGACGGCCCGTTTTGCTGGTCCCCGTCTGCATTTCTGCGTAATCTTACCCCCTCTTTTTACAAATAATTAACTTCTTATGGATGCACTCTCGTTGCGCGCGCAGTGGACACTGCTGTTATTCAGCTCGGTGCTGTTGGGCGGCGTGCTGCAATTTTTTCATCTGCCCGCCGCGCTGTTGTTGGGACCGATGATTGTCGGTGTGGTGATGGGGCTGTCAGGCGCGACAATGCGCATTGATAAACGGCTGTTTCTGCTGGCGCAGGCGGTACTGGGCTGCATGATTGCGCAGAGCCTTTCGCCCTCTATTCTGACTCCGCTGATTCAGGACTGGCCGGTGGTGCTGGCGGTGCTGCTGCTGACGCTGGCGGCCAGCGGCCTGTCAGGCTTTCTGCTGGTCCGCTTCAGTCATCTGCCCGGCCCGACCGGCGCATGGGGATCGTCACCGGGCGGCGCATCGGCAATGGTCGCAATGGCTGGCGATTTCGGTGCCGACGTGCGGCTGGTGGCATTCATGCAGTATCTGCGGGTGCTGTTTGTCGCCACTGCGGCGGCGCTGGTGGCCCGGATCGGACTGGGCGATGCGGCCCATAGCGTTTCGCTGCTGTGGTTCCCGCCGCTGAATCGCGGTTTTGCGGTAACGCTGGCGGTGATGCTGACTGGAGCATGGCTCGGGACCCGGTTGCGCATTCCTTCCGGTGCCTTATTGCTGCCTGCCCTGGCGGGTGCGGCGTTGAACACCAGCGGGATGGCAATTTTGCAGGTGCCGGAATGGCTGCTGGCACTGGCTTACGCGCTGATTGGCTGGAGCGTCGGCCTGCGCTTCACCCGGCCGGTATTTTTGCTGGCTCTGCGCACGCTGCCGCAGATGCTGGCGTCGATCTTTGGATTGATGCTGCTGTGTGGCGGACTGGCGTGGATGCTGACGCGCGTACTGCACATCGATCTGATGACGGCTTATCTCGCCACCAGCCCAGGCGGACTGGACACGGTGGCGATTATTGCTGCCGGAACCCAGGTCAATATGGCCTTTGTGATGGCATTACAGACGCTGCGGCTGTTTACCATCCTGCTGACCGGTCCGGCAATGGCGCGCTTTATCTCACGCTATGCGCGGCCGGCCACGGAATGAAAATGCCACCGCATCACAGACAAACACCAGCAGTGCCAGCCAGATAAAGCCAAAAGTCACCATTTTGTCTGGCGTGATGGTTTCGCCGTAGAACACCACCGCCAGCACGAACATCAGCGTCGGGCCAAGATACTGAAAGAAGCCGACGGTAGAGAGACGCAGGCGGCTACAGGCGGCAGCGAACAGCATCAGCGGAATGGTGGTGACAATACCTGCCGCCACCAGCTTCAGGTTCAGGCTCAGCGGGTTGGCCGATAGATGGCTGGTGGCGCTGTCGGCAAAAGCAAACAGGTAGATGGCCGCCAGCGGAAACAGCCACAGGGTTTCAATCAGCATTCCGCTCTGCGCATCCACCTGAATCTTTTTGCGTAACAGCCCATAAAAAGCAAAGCTCAGCGCCAGACCCAGCGCGATAATCGGCAGCGAACCGAACTGCCAGAGCTGTACCAGCACACCGACGGTAGCCAGCACCACTGCCAGCCACTGTAAGCGGCGAAAACGCTCGCGCAAAAACAGCATGCCAAATACTACGTTGATCAGCGGGTTAATAAAGTAGCCGAGACTGGCCTCCAGCATATGCTGGTTATTCACCGCCCAGATAAACAGCAGCCAGTTGCCGCCGATAGTGAGCGCGGTAAGTGCCAGCAGCAGCACTTTTTTCGGCTGGCGCAGGACGCTGTGAACGCCTGGCCAGCTGCGCGTCAGGGAGATCAGGATCAGCATAAACAGGGCTGACCAGATTACCCGGTGCGTCATGATTTCGGTTGCCGGAACATTTTTTACCAGCTTGAAATAAGCCGGGGCGATGCCCCAGATAAAGTAAGCGCCCAGTGCAAAGCCAACGCCCTGGCGAGTTTGTTGCGTATCCATGTCTGTCCTGTTGTAAGGCGAAATTAGCCGATCAGATAAGTGGCGGTTGCGGTAGCGATATAATCACCCTGCTGGTTGTGCAATTCGACGCGGGCCACCGCGACTTTGTTACCGGCGCGCAGCAGACTGCTGGTGGCAGTAAAGCGTTCGCCGCGTCCCGGACGCAAATAGTCAACGCGCATATCGATGGTGCCCATGCGGGAGAGGCGCTGACGCAGCTCCTCTTCGCTGATGCTCTCCTGGCGCGTCAGGGCATTGCTGACGCACACCATGCCCGCCGCGACGTCCAGCACGGAAGCGATCACGCCGCCGTGCAGAATCTGCTGGGCAGTGTTGCCGACCAGCATGGTTTGATTGGCGAAACTGATTTCGGCATAGTCGGCATCCAGCCGCGTCAGCTCCAGACCTAGCGCCTGATTAAACGGCATGTGGTAGACGAAAATCTCGCCAACCAGACGGCGGGCATCCTGCTGCGTCAGCACAAGTGATGACATGATGAAGTGTCCTGAAAAATTCGGGCCAGAGGGGCGCGTAATGTTAATGAGATGTGTATTCTATGCCGCTCGCGAGGGGGTTTCCAGTTTAAGAAATCAGCTCTCATCTTCACTGCCATTTGCGTGTAGAATGGCCTGCTTTTTACGACACCCTTTCAGAAATTTTTACTACGCAGCGCTCACCGGAGAATTTTATGCGTAAGCATCGCGCCTTGCTGGCGGCTATGTTATTACTTCCTGCACTGGCGCAGGCGGACGAAGCTCAGGTTAAAGAAGTGCATGACGCGCCGCAGGTTCGTGGCAGCATCATCGCTAACCTGCTGGAGAAGCATGATAATCCGTTCGTCCTCTATCCTTACGAGAACAACTATCTTCTCTACACTTACACCAGCGATCTCAATAAAGAGGCGATCTCCTCCTACAACTGGGCAGAAAACGCCCGTAAGGATGAGGTAAAATTCCAGCTCAGTCTGGCATTCCCGCTGTGGCGCGGTATCCTGGGCGATAACTCGGTGCTGGCTGCCTCATATACGCAGCGTTCCTGGTGGCAGTTGTCGAATCGCGGCGAATCATCACCATTCCGCGAAACCAACTATGAGCCTCAGATTTTCCTCGGCTGGGCAACCGATTATTCCTTTGCTGGCTGGACGCTGCGTGACGTGGAAGTGGGCCTGAACCATGAATCCAATGGCCGAAGCGACCCGACCTCACGTAGCTGGAACCGCGTCTATACCCGCCTGATGGCGGAGAACGGGAATTTCCTGGCGGAAATCAAACCCTGGTACCGGATTCCGGAAGGCGAAAGCAGCGATGATAATCCCGATATCACCAAATATATGGGTTACTACCGCGCCAAAGTTGGCTATAAGCTCGGCGACAGCATCTTTAGCGTCGAAGGCAACTATAACTGGAACAGCGGTTATGGCGGCGCGACCATGGCCTGGAGCTATCCGATCTCGGAGCATGTTCGCTTCTATACCCAGGTGTTTAGCGGCTATGGCGAATCGCTGATCGATTACGACCATCGTCAGACCCGTCTGGGTGTAGGCGTAACGCTTAACGACTTGTTCTAATCAATTACGTAAGACAGGAATAGAGTGGCAACCTCGGCAGTCCTAAATCAGGAAGCGCTGGCGCAGCAGGTATTGCAGGATACCTTCGGCTACCAGCAGTTTCGTCCCGGTCAACAGACGATCATCAACCAGGCGCTGAGCGGGCGTGATTGTCTGGTCGTGATGCCGACCGGCGGCGGTAAATCGCTGTGCTATCAGATCCCGGCGCTGGTGCGCGAGGGGCTGACGCTGGTGGTCTCGCCGCTGATCTCGCTGATGAAAGATCAGGTCGATCAACTGCTGGCCAACGGTGTTGCGGCGGCGTATCTCAATTCGACCATGACGCGTGAGCAACAGCAGGCGGTGATGGCAGATTGCCGTACCGGTCGGGTTAAGCTGCTTTATATCGCGCCAGAACGCCTGATGATGGATAACTTCCTGGAGAATCTGGCGTACTGGCAGCCGGCCATGCTGGCGGTCGACGAAGCGCACTGTATTTCTCAATGGGGTCACGATTTCCGTCCGGAATATGGCGCGCTGGGGCAGATGCGTCAGCGTTTTCCGGATTTGCCGGTGATGGCGCTTACCGCCACCGCCGACGAAACCACCCGTAACGATATCGTTAACCTGCTGCATATGCAGGATCCGCTGATCCAGATCAGCAGCTTTGACCGTCCCAATATTCGCTACACGCTGGTCGAAAAATTTAAACCTACCGAGCAGCTGCTGCGTTACGTGCAGGATCAGCGCGGTAAGTGCGGCATTATCTACTGCAATAGCCGGGCGAAGGTCGAAGATACCGCCGCGCGCCTGCAAAGTCGGGGACTGAGCGTCGGGGCCTACCATGCCGGCATTGACAGCGAGCAGCGCGCCCGGGTTCAGGAAGCATTCCAGCGTGACGATCTGCAAATCGTGGTCGCCACGGTGGCGTTCGGGATGGGCATCAATAAGCCCAACGTCCGCTTCGTGGTGCATTTCGATATCCCGCGCAACATCGAATCCTACTATCAGGAAACCGGGCGAGCGGGGCGTGATGGCCTGCCTGCCGAGGCGATGATGCTCTACGATCCGGCGGATATGGCGTGGCTGCGAAAATGTCTCGAAGAGAAAGCGCCAGGCCCGTTGCAGGACATTGAGCGTCATAAGCTCAACGCGATGGGCGCCTTTGCTGAAGCGCAGACCTGTCGCCGTCTGGTGCTGCTCAACTATTTTGGTGAGGGCCGACAGCAGCCGTGCGGCAACTGCGATATCTGTCTCGATCCGCCCAAGCGTTACGACGGACTGGTCGAGGCGCAGAAAGCGCTGTCCGGTATCTATCGCGTCGGCCAGCGTTTCGGTATGGGCTATATTGTCGAAGTGCTGCGCGGTGCCAATAACCAGCGGATCCGCGAGCACGGTCACGACAAACTGCCGATTTATGGGCTGGGCAAAGACCAGAGCCATGAGCATTGGGTCAGCGTGTTACGTCAGCTGATTCACCTCGGACTGGTGACGCAAAACATCGCGATGCATTCAGCGCTGCAGCTGACCGAAGCGGCACGGCCGGTGCTGCGCGGCGAAGTGCCGCTGATGCTGGCAGTGCCGCGCCTGATTACCGCGAAGCCGAAGAGCAACAGTTCGGCGAAATTTTATGGCGGCAACTACGATCGCAAACTGTTTGCCAAGTTGCGCAAGCTGCGTAAAGCGATCGCTGATGAAGAGAATATTCCGCCTTACGTGGTGTTCAATGACGCCACGCTGATTGAGATGGCAGAACAGATGCCGGTTAGCGCGTCAGAGATGCTCAGCGTCAATGGCGTCGGTCACCGCAAACTGGAGCGCTTTGGCAAACCTTTCCTGGTGATGATCAAAGAGCATCTTGATGATGAAGAGTAAAGGATACTAATAATGCTGATGTTATTCGCCACCGTGGCACTGGTTCATCTGGTCGCACTGATGAGCCCCGGCCCCGATTTCTTTTTCGTTTCGCAAACCGCCGCCAGCCGTTCACGCAAAGAGGCGATGATGGGCGTGCTGGGCATTACACTCGGCATCGTGGTCTGGGCCGGGGTGGCGCTGATGGGGCTGCATCTGATTCTGGAGAAAATGGCCTGGCTGCATCAGATCATTATGGTGGGCGGCGGTCTTTATCTGCTGTGGATGGGCTGGCAGCTGATGTGTTCAGCGCGTCAGCGTCATAAACAGCCGCAGCAGGATGAGCCGGTGGTTGAGCTGCCGAAACGTGGCATGAGTTTCATCAAGGGTCTGCTGACCAACCTGTCCAACCCTAAAGCGATCATCTACTTCGGCAGCGTATTTTCCCTGTTTGTAGGCGATGACGTCGGTGCAGCCGAGCGCTGGGGCCTGTTCTTACTGATTATCGGCGAGACATTTGCCTGGTTTGCGCTGGTTGCCGCTATCTTCGCAATGCCGTGGATGCGTAACAGGTATCAGCGCCTGGCGAAGTGGGTCGATGGCATGGCTGGCGTGTTGTTTGCCGGCTTTGGTATTCATCTGATCATTTCCCGCTAAGGCGGAACGCGTGCGGCCGGTTCATCGCCAGGCCGCGCCACAATCGCCAGAGGGCAGGGCGATTGCGTCTTTTTCACCGGCTGGTAGCTCTCAGGCAATGCGCCGCGCGCTGGCCAGCAGCGCACCCACCGCCATAAACAGCCCGCCAAAAATACGGTTCATCAGCTTCATCTGCTTCGGCCCTTTAATCCAGCCCGCAATGCGCGTCGCTAAGGTGGCGTAGCCAATCATCACGATAATATCGACCACCACGGTGGTCACGCCCAGCACCACGTACTGCATCAATAGCGGCTGATGCGGCTGGATGAACTGCGGAAACAGCGCGGCCAGGAAAACGATACTTTTCGGGTTGGTCAGGTTAACCAGAACGGCGCGTTTGAACAGACGACGACGCGGCATCGCTTTGGCAACCGCATCAAGATCGATGCCGCCAGCCGATCGCCATTGCTGAATGCCAAGCCACACCAGATAGGCAGCGCCGGCCCATTTGAGAATTTCAAACGCCAGCAGCGACTGGGAGAACAGCGCACCCAGACCGATCCCGACCAGCACAATATGCACGGCCAGCCCGACCTGCAAACCGGAGATCGAGGCAACCGTGCCGCGATAACCATGGCTGATGCCGGTACTCATAGTATTAATGGCGCCCGAACCGGGCGACAGGCTAAGAATTGTGGTGGTAAGCAGGTAGGTCAGCCACCATTCAATGGTCATGGGTTGCGCTCTCTTTAGCGGCGGAAATGTGACACAATACGCCAGAAATAAGCGCGGCGCTATGGCCGACACACAGCGTTAAGGACACTTTTTTCCGGTCATCAGGGGGGCGAATGAATCAACACAAAGCCAGTTGGCTGCGACGAGAAAAAGCCTTTGCTGCCTTCGCTACCGGGCCACTGCTCGATTTCTGGCACCGGCGTGAGGAGCGTGAATTTACCGGCGTCGGTAATCTCACTCTGCGTTACGTACGCTTCACCTCACCACAACATAAGCGTGTGGTGCTGATTGTGCCCGGCCGCATCGAGAGCTATATAAAATATCCTGAGCTGGCGTACGATCTGTTCCATTGCGGTTTTGACGTGGTGATCCTCGATCATCGTGGTCAGGGCCGCTCCGATCGTCTGCTGGAAGATTCACACCGCGGCCACGTGGCAGAATTCGCGCATTACGTCGACGATCTGGAGACGCTCTACCTGAAAGAAATTGTCAGCGGCCACTATCAGCAGCGTTATGCGCTGGCCCACTCCATGGGCGGGGCCATTTTAACGCTGTTTCTGGCGCGACAGCCGCAGGCTTTTCATGCGGTTGCGCTGGTGGCACCGATGTTTGGTATCGCGCTGCCGTTGCCCTCATTTCTGGCGCACCGGATCCTCGACTGGGCCGAGAAACGCCCGGCGCTGCGCGACGGTTACGCGCTGGGTACCGGGCGCTGGCGGGCGCATCCGTTTGGCATTAACCGGCTGACGCACAGTGCTGAGCGTTATCGGCGCAGCCTGCGTTTTTATGCCGACGATCCGGCGATTCGCGTCGGTGGCCCGACTTATCATTGGGTGCGCGAAGGCATTCATGCCGGCCGCAACATTATCAGTCAGGCCGATAAAATCACCACCCCGCTGCTGCTGCTGCAGGCCAGCGACGATCAGGTGGTGGATAATCGTTCGCAGGATCTTTTTTGTGCTGCCATGGCGGCGGCGGGTCATCCGTGCGAAGGCAACAAACCGCGGGTGATCAACGGTGCGCGTCATGAGATCCTGTTCGAAAAAGATGACATGCGCGCCGAAGCGCTTAATGCAGTGATCGACTTTTTTTCATCGCATCACTGACGTTCATTATCCGGCTGGCCACGGCCAGCAGAATCAGATACCCGAGGTTTTCATGTACCACATCGTTGCATCCGATCTGGATGGCACGCTGCTTTCTCCCGAACATCGCCTGACGCCTTTTGCACGTGAAACGCTGCAACAACTGGTGGCAAAGGATATCCACTTTGTTTTCGCCACCGGTCGCCATCATATCGATGTCGGACAGATGCGTGACAGCCTGGCTATCCCGGCGTATATGATCACCTCAAACGGCGCGCGGGTACATAACGCCCAGGGCGAGCTGGTGTTCAGCCATAATCTGGATGAGGATATCGCTAACGACCTGTTTGGCCTGCAGTATCATCACAGCGATATTCTGACCCACGTTTACCGTGATGATGAGTGGTTTGTCAGCCGTTCACGTCCCGCTGAGCAGGACTATTTCCGTGAATCGGTATTCAACTATCAGGTTTATGAACCGGGTCTGTTGCCGACGGATAACATCAGTAAGGTCTTTTTTACCTGCGAAGATCCCGAGCATCTGATTCCGATGGAGCAGGCGATTGAAGCGCGCTGGGGCGATCGGGTCAACGTCAGTTTTTCACTGCCTACCTGCCTCGAAGTGATGGCGGGCGGCGTATCGAAGGGGCATGCGCTCGAAGCCGTGGCGAAGCAACTGGGTCATACGCTGCATAATTGCATCGCCTTTGGCGACGGCATGAATGATGTCGAGATGCTGAGCATGGCGGGTAAAGGATTCATCATGCACAACGCGCACCAGCGGTTGAAAGACCGGTTGCCTGAACTGGAAGTGATCGGGTCCAACGCCGACGATGCGGTGCCGCAGACGCTGCGTGACCTCTATCTTTCCTGACAGAACAGCGCAAAAAAGGGCCGGTTAACCGGCCCTTTTTTATTGCCGTCAGGCCAGTTTTTGCTTGTGTTTATGCTCGCTAACCATGGTGAGTAACAACAGGATCACCGCCAGTACACAGCCAGCAATCATCACCAGGAAGCCGCCGTCCCAGCCAAAGTAGTCGACGGTGTAGCCGACAATGGCGCTGGCCGCGACGGAACCGCCCAGATAACCAAACAGACCGGTAAAGCCCGCAGCGGTGCCGGCGGCCTTCTTCGGTGCCAGTTCCAGCGCGTGCAGACCAATCAGCATCACCGGCCCGTAAATCAGGAAGCCAATCACGATCATACAGGCCATATCAACGCCGGGGTTGCCCGCCGGGTTCAGCCAGTAAATCACGGTGGCGATGGTGACCAGCGTCATAAAGAACACCCCGGTCGCACCCCGATTACCCCGGAACACTTTGTCCGACATCCAGCCACACAACAGCGTTCCCGGAATGCCGGCATACTCATACAGGAAGTAGGCCCAGGAGGACTTATCCAGCGTGAAGTGCTTCACCTCTTTCAGGTAGGTCGGTGACCAGTCCAGAATGCCGTAGCGCAGCAGGTAGACAAACACGTTTGCCAGGGCGATGTACCACAGCAGTTTATTGGGCAGTACATATTTCATGAAGATCTGCTTAGCCGTCAGCTCTTCTTCATGGCTGGCATCGTAATCCGGCGGATAGTCGTTTTTGTACTCTTCAATCGGCGGCAGACCACAGGACTGCGGCGTGTCGCGCATCAGGGCAAAGGCGATGAACGCCACCAGGATGGCACCAAAAGCGGGCATGTAGAGCGCCGCTTTCCAGTCGTTGAACCACGCCATACCGAGCAGAAACAGCAGTGGCGGCAGGCCGCCGCCAACGTTATGGGCGCAGTTCCACACTGAGACAATGCTGCCGCGCTCCTTCTGTGACCACCAGTGCACCATGGTCCGTCCGCACGGTGGCCAGCCCATTCCCTGGAACCAGCCACAGATAAACAGCAGGACGAACATCACCATGATGCTGGAAGTGGCCCACGGCACAAATCCCATAAACAGCATCACCGCAGCAGCCAGGATCAGCCCGGCCGGTAAAAAGACGCGCGGATTTGAGCGATCGGACACCGAGCCCATGATGAATTTGGAGAAGCCGTAGGCGATGGAAATGCCTGACAGGGCGAAACCGAGGTCGCCACGTGAAAAGCCTTGCTCCACCAGATACGGCATGGCGAGCGCAAAGTTTTTTCTGACCAGGTAGTAGGCGGCGTAGCCGAAAAAGATCCCGATGAAAATTTGCCAGCGCAGGCGACGGTAGAGCGGATCAACGCGATCCGCTGCCACCTGCGGCTGACGTGGTGCAGGTTTAAAAATACTCAGCATCAGTGAGGCCCTCCAGGGCACTTTATGGTTTTTACATTCCCAGTGGTTGGGTCAAAAAAAAGCAAAGGGAAAATGGCGGTGTGATGTTCCATTTCGCGCAAAGAATAAAATTAGTGACGCGGCGTTACTGTGATGTGTGACACATTTGTTACAGTTTTATTACACTTAAGAGCGAAAGTGATCATCAGATGGTTTATTTCGCGCATTTTGCGCCGCAGGCAGGCGTGAAAAGAGAAGGTGATGCTAACCAGCCGTAACAAAGCTCTTGTCGGTTGTATTTGTTTGCCTGGTAAATAACCAGATGTAAACCAGATAGTGCAGCCGCCTGACAGCACATTGTTTACACTGTCGCTCTGTTAATTTCGGGGTCGTTACCGTGTTCTTATTGATTATTACCACCATTCTGTGGGCTTTTTCGTTTAGCCTGATTGGCGAATATCTTGCCGGTCAGGTGGACAGCTGGTTTTCCGTGCTGATGCGACTGGCGCTGGCCGCGCTGGTCTTTTTGCCGTTCCTGCGCTGGCGCGGCTATCGTCCCTCAACGCTGCTGCTCTATATGCTGGTGGGGATGTTGCAATTAGGGGTGATGTACCTGCTGAGTTTCGAAGCCTACCTCTATCTCAGCGTGTCAGAGTTCCTGCTGTTTACCGTGATGACGCCGCTCTATGTCACCCTGATTTATGATCTGATCAGCCGCCGTCCGCTGCGGGTCGGCTATATCTTCAGCGCCTTGCTGGCGGTAGCGGGTGCGGCCATCATTCGCTACGACAAAGTCAGCGATAACTTCTGGACCGGCCTGTTGCTGGTGCAGCTGGCAAACATCTGCTTTGCTGCCGGTATGGTGGGCTATAAGCGCCTGCAGGAAACCCGTCCGATGCCGCAGCACACCGCCTTCTCCTGGTTCTATCTGGGGGCGGTGGTGATCGCGGTAATCGCCTGGTTTGCCTGGGGCAATCCGCAGAAATTACCCACCACCTCACTGCAGTGGGGCATTCTGGTGTGGCTGGGCGTGGCCGCTTCAGGGCTGGGCTACTTTATGTGGAACTATGGCGCGACCCAGGTTGATGCCGGCACGCTTGGCATCATGAACAACATGCACGTGCCTGCCGGTCTGCTGGTTAATCTGGCTATCTGGCAGGAGAAACCGCACTGGCCGAGCTTCATTGCCGGAGCGCTGGTGATCCTCGCCTCGCTGTGGGTGCATAAGCGCTGGGTGGTGGGGCGCGGTGACCGATCATAAACAGGGCTGTTGCATGGGTGCTGCCTCCCGGGCTGGCGCGTCCGATCGCGAAGGAATCTCACATCCCTGTGGATCGTCCGGGCCAGGGATGGCGAGGCCGTGCTGCATGGATGCAGGCTTTCTTTGCGATCAGGTGCGCCACTTCTGACCACGCAGGTACCCGACGCGATCGGCAACAGAAGTTAAGCTGGCTTTCCACTCTTCGGACGCTGGATCATCGCCAGCCCCTTCAGGAAGTTGCGCAGAATCTGATCACCGCATTCGCGATAGTTCTTATGGTCAGGCTTGCGGAAAATCGCACCAATCTCAGCCTGCGAAACGGTAAAGTTCACGCGTTTCAGTACCTCAGGAATATCGGTGGTTTTCAGATCAAAGGCGATGCGCAACTTCTTCATATAGATGTTGTTATTCATCTTGCGCTCAATGGACGGGGCGGGCATCTCTTCGCTTTTTCCGCGACGGTAAAAAATCAGGCCGTTGAGGAAGTAGCCCATCAGCACATCGGGGCAGGGACGGAACGCCGCATCTTCATCTTTTTTCAGCCACGCCTGAATATCCGTCTGTGGGACTTCACACTGCGCCAGCGCAAAAATTTCCACCATTTTGGCATCGCTCAGATCGAGCATATAGCGCACGCTGCGCAGAATATCGTTGTTAGTCATGGTGAGATCTTCTCATGGTCAGTCGACAGGCTGCGCATTATAGGGGATTTTGCCCACCTCCGCGCAGGTTTGTACCCTCCGACTTAACGCTGCAATATCGCACCGGGCTGTAGCGCATCGCGGACAAAAGGCAGATGTTCACAGGCATGCTGGCGGGCAAAGCGGATAAAGGCTTCCAGCACCGGCTGACGCTGCTCGCCATCGCGCACCGCGGCATAAAGACGGCTCCACAGCCCGTCACCCAGCGTTTTGGTTACCACCAGTCCCTGCTTCTCAAAACTCTCTACCACCCAGTGCGGCAGCGCGGCAATTCCCATGCGGGCCGAGACCATCTGGATCATCAGCAGGGTGTTATCTACGTTTTTCAGCGCCGGGCTGACGCCGGCCGGTTGTAGAAAGTGACGCCAGATATCAAGGCGCTGACGCTGCACCGGATAGATCATCAGCACCTCGTCGGCCAGATCCTCAGGGGCAATATGTTCAACCTGCGCCAGCGGATGATCCGGTGCCAGCACCAGTCGCACTTCAAAATCAAACATCGGCGAATAGAACAGCCCGGAGCGCGCCAGGATGTCGGAGGTCAGCACCACATCCAGCTCGCCCTGCTGCAGCGCAGGCTGAGGATCAAAGGTGACGCCTGATTTGAAATCCATCACCACCTGCGGCCAGCTCTGACGAAAATTATCCAGTGCCGGCGTCAGCCACTGGATGCAGCTGTGGCACTCAATCGCCACCCGCAGGGTGGTCTGCTGCGGCTCATGACAGGCCTGCAACGCTTGCTGGATCTGCGGCAGCACCTGTTCGGCCAACTGCAGCAGGATGTCGCCCTGTGGCGTGAAGCGCAGCGGCTGACTTTTACGCACGAACAGGCGGAATCCCAGCCGCTGTTCCAGATCGCTGAACTGGTGGGACAACGCCGATTGCGTCTGATGAAGCTGGGATGCCGCCGCCGCCAGCGAACCCGTATTACGCAGAGCCTGAAGCGTCCGCAGGTGCTTGAGTTCGATCATGAGAGTCCTTCACATCGAAAGTGAACATATTGCGCTTGAGGAACATACAGTACCCGCAGATTATAGCGGTGTAAACATCTGGACGGCTAAACATCTTTGGCTGTCAGCCAAAGTGAAAGATTATCTGGAGAACAGCGAATGACAATCCTTAACCATACCCTTGGTTTTCCGCGTGTCGGCCTGCGCCGTGAACTGAAAAAAGCCCAGGAGAGCTACTGGGCCGGTGACTGCAGCCAGCAGGAATTACTGGCGGTGGGCCGTGAATTGCGTGCACGTCACTGGCAACAACAAAAAGAGGCTGGGGTCGATCTGCTGCCGGTGGGTGACTTTGCCTGGTACGATCATGTGCTGACCACCAGCCTGATGCTGGGCAACGTGCCGGCACGTCATCAGAATAAAGAGGGTTCGGTTGATCTGGATACGCTGTTCCGTCTGGGCCGAGGCCGCGCGCCGACCGGCGAACCTGCGGCGGCGGCGGAAATGACCAAGTGGTTTAACACCAACTATCACTACATGGTGCCAGAATTTACGCCGGGCCAGACCTTCCGGCTGGCCTGGACTCAGTTGCTGGATGAAGTCGACGAGGCGCTGGCACTGGGCCACAACATCAAGCCGGTGCTGCTGGGGCCGGTGACTTATCTGTGGCTGGGTAAGGTCAAAGGGGAAGCGTTTGATCGTCTGTCGCTGCTGAAAGCGATCCTGCCGGTTTACCAGCAGGTGCTGGCCGAGCTGGCAAAACGCGATATCGAATGGGTGCAGATTGATGAACCTGCGCTGGCGCTGGAGCTGCCGCACGCGTGGCGTGAGGCGTTTAAGCCCGCCTACGATGCGTTGCAGGGACAAAGTAAACTGCTGCTCACCACCTATTTCGACAGCATCGGTCAGAACATTGAGGTGATTCGCCAGCTGCCGGTGCAGGGGCTGCATGTCGATCTGGTGCATGGCCGGGATGATATTCAGCAACTGAATCAGCAATTGCCCGCCAGCTGGCTGCTGTCGCTGGGGGTGATCAACGGGCGTAACGTCTGGCGCGCCGATCTGAGCCGCTGGTTTGAGCGCCTGCAGCCGCTGGTCGCTCAGCGCGCGCAGCTGTGGATCGGCTCCTCCTGCTCGCTGCTGCACAGCCCTATCGATCTGAGCGTTGAGACCCGGCTGGATGAGGAAGTGAAAAGCTGGTTCGCCTTCGCGCTGCAGAAATGCACCGAACTTTCGCTGTTGACCCAGGCGCTCAACCACAACGATGCCGCGTCACTGGCGGCCTGGAGCGCGCCGGTTCACGCCCGTGCTCACTCCAGCCGCGTACATAACGCCGCGGTCGCTCAGCGCCTGCTGGCTATCACGCCGCAGGACAGCGAACGACACAGCCGCTACAGCGAGCGGGCTAAGGCACAGCGTCAGCGCTTTAATCTGCCCGCCTGGCCGACCACCACGATTGGCTCTTTCCCACAAACCCCGGAAATTCGCGGTCTGCGCCTCGATTTCAAACAGGGTCGCCTCGACAGCAATCATTACCGTACCGGCATCGCTGAACATATCAAACAGGCGATTACTGAGCAGGAGCGGCTGGGGCTGGATGTGCTGGTGCACGGCGAAGCGGAACGTAACGACATGGTTGAATATTTCGGCGAGCATCTGGATGGATTCGTCTTCACCCAGAACGGCTGGGTACAGAGCTATGGCTCACGCTGCGTGAAACCCCCGGTGATTATCGGCGACGTCAGCCGGCCTGAAGCGATCACCGTTGAGTGGGCGAAGTATGCCCAGTCGCTAACGGACAAACCGGTGAAAGGGATGCTGACCGGTCCGGTGACCATTCTCTGCTGGTCATTCCCGCGTGAAGATGTGTCACGTGAAACCATCGCAAAACAGATTGCGCTGGCGCTGCGTGATGAAGTGGCCGATCTGGAAAAAGCCGGTATTGGCATTATCCAGATTGATGAACCCGCGCTGCGCGAAGGGCTGCCGCTGCATCAGTCCGACTGGGCTGCCTATCTGAACTGGGCGGTCGATGCTTTCCGCCTGAATGCCGCTGTGGCGCAGGATGACACCCAGATCCACACCCATATGTGTTACTGCGAGTTTAACGACATCATGGATTCCATCGCTGCGCTGGATGCCGATGTGATTACCATCGAAACCTCGCGCTCTGACATGGAGTTGCTGGCGTCGTTTGAACACTTTGACTATCCGAATGAGATTGGCCCAGGCGTCTACGATATTCACTCGCCTAATGTACCGGACGTCGAATGGATTGAAGCGCTGTTGCTGAAAGCGGCGAAGCGTATTCCGCCGCAACGGCTGTGGGTAAATCCGGACTGCGGGCTGAAAACGCGTGGCTGGACCGAAACGCGGCAGGCGCTGGCTAACATGGTCACTGCGGCAAAAAACCTGCGGGCTAAAACGGCGTAAACGGGCGTCTGGCAGGGAATGAGAAATAATCGGGGCGCGCAGGCACCCCTTTTTTCGCTTACTGTGAGGCTACGCCATACTGCCTGAACCAGGCCAGCATCCGCGCCCAGCCATCGCTGGCCGATTCGGCATGATAGCTCGGACGGTAGTCAGCATTAAACGCATGTCCGGCTTCGGGATAGACGATGATTTCCGCGGTGGCATTGGCGGCGTGCAGCGCCTGACGCATCTGCTCAACGCTCTCCAGCGGAATTCCGTCATCCTGACCGCCGTATAAGCCTAATACCGGGGCGCTGAGATCGACGGCGACATCAATAGGGTGCTTTTGCTGCTTCATGGTCCGATCGCCGGTCAGCCGTCCATACCAGGCGACGGCGGCACGCAGCTGTGGATTGTGCGCCGCATAGAGCCAGCTAATGCGGCCGCCCCAGCAGAAACCGGTAATGCCCATCCGCCGGATATCACCGCCGTTACGCGCTGCCCAGTTGGCGGCATGATCAAGGTCGGACAGCACCTGGCTGTCGGGCACCTTACTCACCAGCTCGCTGAATAGCGTCGGAATATCGTGGTAATCGTTGGGATCGCCTTCACGGAAGTAAAGTTCCGGGGCGATGGCCAGATAGCCTTCCAGCGCCAGCCGGCGGCAGATATCACGGATGTGCTCATGCACCCCGAAAATTTCCTGTACCACCAGCACCACTGGCAGCGGACCCTCTGCGGATTTCGGTCGGGCAAAAAACGCGGGCATATTTTCGCCCTGGCTTGGCACTGAGGTCTCACCCGACTGAATCGCCGGGCTGTCGGTAATAATGGTGGTGGAAGCGGTCGGCTGAACGGCAGGCGCAAAGGTCCCTGCCGCGGCTTTTTGTGTCATATTATCACTGGTTTTCATTATTCTCTCCGTGCGAGCAATTGCGCAATCACGTAACTATAGCCTGGCCGGAAACGGTGCGAGCCAGACGTCGGGTAACAGAGTCAGCAGCGGACAATATCACCCAACTCTTTAACACTGCGATGACCCCGACACAGCCCCGCCGATCGCAATGACGGCGAACCCGATGTGATATTGTGATAATCATCACATTGTTTTTAGTGAAAAATGTAACTTTCATTTTCTTAAGTGAATTTTGTCACATATTTATCGGGCGTGCTGACGTAGAGTGACGCGCTACCTTCCCTTAACAGGAGTCTGAAATGACACAGTCTGACGTTTTCCATCTTGGCCTGACTAAAGCCGATCTGCAGGGCGCTACCCTGGCGATTGTGCCCGGCGATCCGGAGCGCGTGAAGAAAATTGCCGGACTGATGGAGGATGCCACGCATCTGGCCTCACACCGTGAATTCACCAGCTGGCTGGCAAAACTCGACGGTAAGCCGGTGGTGGTCTGTTCAACCGGTATCGGCGGTCCTTCTACCTCCATTGCGGTTGAGGAACTGGCACAGCTTGGCGTACGCACTTTTCTGCGCGTTGGCACCACCGGCGCTATCCAGCCGCACATCAACGTTGGCGATGTGCTGGTGACTACCGGTTCCGTGCGGCTCGACGGTGCCAGCCTGCATTTCGCACCGATGGAGTTTCCGGCAGTGGCCGATTTTGCCTGTACCACGGCGCTGGTGGCTGCGGCAGAAGCCTGTGGCGCGAAGACCCATATCGGCATTACTGCCTCTTCTGATACCTTCTATCCGGGACAGGAACGCTACGATACCTTCTCTGGTCGGGTGGTGAATCGCTTCCAGGGATCGATGAAAGAGTGGCAGGAGATGGGCGTACTCAACTATGAGATGGAATCCGCTACACTGTTAACCATGTGTGCCAGCCAGGGCCTGCGCGCCGGCATGGTGGCTGGTGTGATCGTTAACCGTACCCAGAAAGAGATCCCGGATGCGGTGACGATGAAACAGACCGAAAGCGATGCGGTAAAAATTGTGGTTGAAGCGGCACGCCGCTTGTTATAACCCTCACAGCCAGGCAGCAGGTTAACGGGCCGCTATGAGGCCTGCCTGCTGCCGGATAACCCCGGCGCAGCCTTTCAACGGACTCTGAGAGTGCCCGATGCGCAAAACTATTCCCGTTCGTCGTCCCGTCGTTAACCCGAATTCCGCCGCGCTCAATGCCCGTCTGGAGAGCAGTGCCGCCCGGTTCCGCGCCGCCATGCAGCAGGGTGATTATGCGCAGGCCGTCCGCTCTTGCGAAGAGGTGTTGCGTTATCAGCCTCACCAGATGCAGGTGCTGAGTGACTATGCGCTCTGCCTGATGCGTCTCGGTCAGCATCACAAAGCGTACAAAATCTACCAGAAAATTTACCAGTCGCCGCCGGCCGTGCGCGCCACCGCGTCAGAAACCTGGCTGGATGGCCTGACCGAAGTGTGTGGCTGGCTGGATAAGCAGGATGAGGTGGCGCGTTACGGCCTGGAATCGCTGATGCAGTCAGACGCCCGCTTTCGTCAGGGGCCGCGGGTCGCCTTTCCCGCTGCGCAGCCTGAGCCAATCGATCTCAGCCAGCCGCGGCAGAACGTGATCGCGTTCAGCCTGTATGGCGACCAGCCGCGCTACTGTGAAACCCTGATTAAAAATGTTGAGGTGGCACCGCAGCTCTTTCCCGGCTGGATCTGCCGCATCTATCTGGATGACAGCGTGCCGCAGCATGTCTGGCAACGGCTCGATCAGCCCCACGTTGAGCGGGTTGATATGTCGCAGGAAAAAACGCTGTTCCCGACGCTGTGGCGCTTTCTGGTGATGGACGATCCCAGCGTTAAACGCTTTATTGTCCGTGATGCCGACTCGCTGCTTTCCGAGCGCGAAGCGGCGGCGGTCAACGCCTGGCTGGCATCGCCGTACTGGTTCCACCACATGCGCGACTATTTTTCCCACACCGAGTTACTGCTGGCCGGCATGTGGGGCGGCTGCCATGGCGTTTTCCAGCAGGTTGAACAAACGATGCGCGAATTTATTGCGCAGTACCGTGGCAGCGAACGCTTTACCGATCAGTACTTCCTCAAGACGGCGCTGTGGCCAACGGTGCGTGAAAGCATTCTCAATCATGATGAGTTGTTTCATTTCCATCAGGCTCAGCCGTGGCCAGCGCATCCGCCGGTACGCTGGCAGATGCCCCGATTTCACGTTGGCAGCAACGTGGGCTTTGCCAGCCTGACCGGACAGTCCGCCGCCGCCGACGGCACCCGGCAGGTGGTGGACATCAGCGCGGGCGGCAAAAGCTGGCAATATCCGGCCCAGGTGAAAAGTGGCCAATGGCTGCTGCCGATGCCGTTCTTCCTGATTGAAGACTGGCAGGCCGGAAAGCTGACGGTGACCGTGCGGTAAGTGATTGAGTGCAGGTAAATATATCTGGACATTCATACAGTGCGACTCTACCTTTTCCCTCAGCAGCTTGAGTCGCGGGGAAATCATGGATCAGCACATCATTATCAGCGTCTGTCTGGCACTCGCCGGCGCAGGAATTGGCTGGATGCTGGCACAGTTACGTGTCGGGCATCAGGCCGCCAGTTTCTTAACCGAGCGCCGTCTGCTGGAAGAGGCACAACAGCGCCAGCAGCAGCAGATTGAACAGCTTCAGCAGCAGGCGCAGCAGCGTGAGCAGGAACTGCGCCAGCTTCATGGTGCGCTGAGTGGTGCCAATGAACGTCTGCAACAGCTCGATTACTGGCGCAACGAGAGCGAACAGCTTAACCGGGAACTGCGCAACCAGCTGGAGGTCAACAGCGCTCAGGAAGCGGAGCTGCGTGAGGTAACCATCCGTCTTGAAGAGACCCGTTTCGCCGCCGAAGAGAAGCAGCGTCTGCTGACCAACAGCGAGCAACGCCTCAGCGCCCAGTTTGAAAACCTCGCCAACCGTATTTTCGAAAATAGCGGCCGCCGCGTCGATGAACAGAATCGCCAGAGCCTCGACAGCCTGATCGGCCCGTTGCGTGAACAGCTGGATGGTTTCCGTCGTCAGGTGCATGAGAGCTTTGGCGCGGAAGCGCGTGAGCGGCACACCCTGACCCACGAAATCCGTCAGTTACAGCAGCTTAATGCGCAAATGGCGCAGGAAGCGCTCAACCTTACCAAAGCGCTGAAAGGCGACAATAAAATCCAGGGCAACTGGGGCGAAGTGGTGCTCAGCCGGGTGCTGGAAGCGTCCGGGCTGCGTGAAGGCTATGAGTATGAAACCCAGGTCAGCATTCAGTCGGAGCAGCAGGGCAGGATGCAGCCGGATGTCATTGTGCGTCTGCCGCAGGGCAAAGATGTGGTGGTGGACGCCAAAATGACGCTGGTCGCCTATGAGCGTTACTTCAATGCCGAAGATGAGGTTGAGCGTGAACAGGCGATTCAGGAACATGTCAGCGCGATGCGCAGCCATATTCGTCTGCTGGGACGTAAAGATTATCAACAATTGCCCGGTTTACGCTCGCTTGATTATGTGTTGATGTTTATTCCGGTCGAACCGGCGTTTTTGCTGGCGATCGATCGCCAGCCAGAGCTGATTGGCGAGGCGCTGCAGCAGAATATCATGCTGGTCAGTCCCACCACGCTGCTGGTAGCGCTGCGTACCATCAATAACCTGTGGCGTTACGAGCACCAAAGCCGCAATGCACAGCGTATCGCTGACCGCGCCACCCGGCTGTATGACAAAATGCGGCTGTTCGTTGATGACATGAGTGGTATTGGTCACAGCCTGGATAAGGCGCAAATCAGCTACCGCGAGGCGATGAAAAAACTGGCCGAAGGACGCGGCAACCTGATTGCGCAGACGGAAGGTTTCCGTGCGCTGGGGGTTGAAGTGAAACGGTCGATTAATCCTCAACTGGTGGAGCGGGCGATGCCGGAAAATCCGGCTGATGAAGAGCAGGACGACGATGATGATGCGGATGACAGAGCCATGCGTGTGAGACGCCTCCACGAATAGTATGGGCGCAGCGTGCCTGACTTCCGTGACTCTGATACACTTCGGGAAGTATTGTTTGTGGAGCAGGTAAAACCGATGGCAGATGAATCACAGCAGGAAACCACCCATTTTGGCTTTCAGACGGTCGCCAAAAGCGAAAAAGCCGACAAAGTTGCGGATGTGTTTCACTCCGTAGCGGCAAAATATGACCTGATGAACGATTTGATGTCCTTTGGCGTCCATCGTGTCTGGAAGCGTTTTACCATTGACAGCAGCGGCGTACGTCGCGGTCAACGCGTGTTAGATCTGGCCGGCGGAACCGGCGATCTGACGGCTAAATTTTCTCGCCTGGTGGGCGAAACGGGTCAGGTAGTGCTGGCCGATATCAACAGTTCGATGCTGAAGATGGGCCGTGAAAAGCTGCGCAATCTCGGCGTGGTCGGCAACGTGAGCTACGTGCAGGCCAACGCAGAAGCCCTGCCGTTCCCGGATAACTACTTCGATTGCATCACCATCTCCTTCGGCTTACGCAACGTAACGGAAAAAGAGAAGGCGCTGGCCTCTATGTTCCGTGTGCTGAAGCCGGGCGGACGGTTACTGGTACTGGAGTTCTCCAAACCGGTGATTGATCCGCTGAGCAAAGCCTATGACGCTTACTCGTTCCATATTCTGCCGCGTATCGGGCAACTGGTGGCGCAGGACGCCGAGAGCTATCGCTATCTGGCCGAATCGATCCGCATGCATCCCGATCAGGAAACGCTGAAAGCGATGATGAACGACGTCGGTTTTGAAAATACCACTTACTCCAATATGACCGGCGGCATTGTGGCCTTACACCGTGGATTTAAGTTCTGAGTGAGATGGTGATGAACCTAACGCCCTTGATTACCGCGGGCCTGGAAACAGCGCTGAACCGCATGTTGTATCGCGATCGCGGCCTGAAGGCGGCACGGCAGCGTCTGACCGGTAAGGTCCTGACGCTGCGTCTGAGCGAGTTTTCCCATCCGCTGGTGCTGGTATTCAGTGAGCAGCAGCTGGATGTGGTGGCTGACTGGCAGGATACCAGCGACTGCACGGTGATTACTTCACTGAAAACCTTGCCGAAGCTGCGCGATCGCCAGCAGCTGACGCCGCTGATTCGCAGCGGTGAGTTGCAGGTAGAAGGTGATTTGCAGGTAGTGCAGCAGTTTTCCGCGCTGATGGATCTGGCCGAGCTGGATCCGGCGGAATACCTGGCGCCGTGGGTCGGCGATATTGCGGCACAGGGCATCAGTCAGGGCGCACAACGGGTCTTTCGCCGGATAAAAGGCGAAGTCGGGCGTCGGCAGGATTACCTCGGTCAGGCACTGACCGAAGAGTGGCGTGTCGCGCCAGGCTCGCTCGAATTAGCCTGGTTTTCCGAGGAGGTCGACGCGATGGAACGTTCGCTTGAGGCGCTTAATGCGCGTCTGGCGCAGCTGGAGGCAAAATGAGTTTTGGAGAGATCCGCCGCTTATATTTGATCATGAAGGTGTTTTTGACTTACGGCCTTGATGAACTGATTCCTAACACGCGCCTTACCCTTCCGCTTCGCCTGTGGCGTCGCTGTATTTTCTGGTTACCCAATCTGCATCAGAATGAACCGACCGGCGCCCGCATGCGCATGGCGATGGAGCAGCTGGGGCCGGTATGGATTAAGTTCGGTCAGATGCTGTCGACCCGCCGTGACCTGTTCCCGCCGATGATCGCCGATCAGCTGGCCATTCTGCAGGACCGGGTTGCACCGTTTGATGGCGTTAAAGCGAAAGCGCAGATCGAAGCCTCAATGGGCGCACCGATCGAAACCTGGTTTGATGATTTTGACATTAAGCCGCTGGCATCAGCGTCGATTGCCCAGGTTCACACGGCAACGCTGAAGTCGACCGGCAAGAAAGTGGTGATCAAAGTCATTCGTCCGGATATTTTGCCGGTGATCAAAGCTGACATGAAGCTGATCTATCGCCTGGCGCGCTGGGTGCCGCGTTTACTGCCTGATGGCCGTCGTCTGCGTCCGGTTGAAGTGGTGCGCGACTACGAAAAAACCCTGCTTGATGAGCTGAACCTGTTACGCGAAGCCGCGAACGCCATTCAGTTACGCCGCAATTTTGAAGACAGCCGGATGCTTTATGTACCGGAAGTCTATTCCGACTACTGCAGCGAAACCATGATGGTGATGGAGCGTATTTACGGCATTCCGATTTCGGACGTCGCCACGCTGGAGCGACACGGGGTCAACATGAAGCTGCTGGCAGAGCGTGGCGTGCAGGTGTTCTTCACCCAGGTATTCCGCGACAGTTTCTTCCATGCTGATATGCATCCCGGCAATATTTTTGTCAGCTATGAGCATCCGGAAGATCCGCAATACATCGGCATCGACTGCGGTATTGTCGGGTCGCTCAACAAAGAAGATAAGCGCTATCTGGCTGAAAACTTTATCGCCTTTTTTAACCGCGACTACCGCAAGGTGGCGGAGCTGCACGTTGACTCTGGCTGGGTGCCGCCCGATACCAACGTCGAAGATTTTGAATTTGCGATTCGCACCGTCTGTGAGCCGATTTTTGAAAAGCCGCTGGCTGAAATTTCCTTCGGTCACGTGCTGCTGAATCTGTTCAATACCGCGCGTCGGTTTAATATGGAAGTCCAGCCGCAGCTGGTGCTGCTGCAAAAGACTCTGCTGTATGTGGAAGGTATTGGTCGTCAGCTCTATCCGCAGCTTGACCTGTGGAAGACCGCCAAGCCGTTCCTCGAAGAGTGGATCAAGGATCAGGTCGGTCTGCCCGCCATCATTCGCGCGGTTAAAGAGAAAGCACCGTTCTGGGCCGAGAAGTTACCGGAACTGCCGGAACTGTTTTATGACAGCATGCGCCAGCATAAACTTTTGCGGCATAGCGTTGACAAATTAGTGGGCGATCTCAATGCGCAGCGTACCCGGCATCACCAGGCACGCTATCTGTTTGGCGTTGGCGCAACCCTGCTGCTCAGCGGCACGGCAGTGCTGCTTTCGCGACCGGACTGGGACCTGTTTCCGGCGGTATTAATGGCAGCGGGCATCGTCTCATGGTTAATCGGCTGGCGTAAGACAAACTGATTGTCACTTCAGCCAAAAACACGGTAATGTCGCTGGCTCAGGCCCGGGTTGATAAGGGCGCTCTGTGGTGCATTACCCCATCGTTTTTCACAGAATATTAGAGGCTATCTCATGGGCGGTATCAGTATTTGGCAATTGTTAATTATTGCCGTGATTGTTGTACTTCTGTTCGGTACCAATAAATTACGTAATCTGGGTTCGGATTTGGGTTCCTCGATTCGTGGCTTCAAAAAAGCCATGGGCGATGAGGACGACAAAAAGGATCAACCGAAAGAGCAGGACGCTGACTTCAGCGCCAAAACGCTGGCGGACAAACAGCAAACTTCGGCTACTAAAGAAGAAGTTAAGAACGACAAGCAGGTGTAAACCGTGTTCGACATTGGTTTTAGTGAACTGGTATTGGTGTTCGTTATCGGGCTGATTGTACTCGGCCCACAACGTTTACCGGTTGCGGTGAAAACCGTGGTCGGCTGGATCAGGGCGATTCGTTCGCTGGCAGCCAATGTGCAAAACGAACTGGCGCAGGAGCTGAAACTGCAGGAGTTGCAGGACAGTCTGAAAAAGGTGGAAGAAGCGGGCCGCGGGACACTGTCGCCGGAGCTGAAAGAGTCAATGGAAGAGCTGCGTAAGACTGCGGATTCAATGAAGCGCTCGGTCAGCCAGAGCATCGACATTGAAAAAGAGGAAGACGAAGCCAACACTATTCACTCGCCACAGCACCGATCGGCGCCGCCTCTGGCGGACCAGCCGGAAGTGCATCCGGCAGCGGCCGGCACTGCGTCGCCGTCAGGCACGCCTGCGGCGGCTGATCATCAGGCCAGCGCGCCAGTTCAGGCACCGTCTGTGGAAACGGCATCAGCCGGGCAGCCGGCAGCGACTGTAGCCAGCGCGCCCGCTCAGGCACCGTCTGTGGAAACGGCATCAGCCGGGCAGTCAGCAGCGACTGTAGCCAGCGCGCCCGCTCAGGCACCAGCCCGTGCTGACACGGCATTAGCCAGCAAACCTGACGCCGCCACTACGCGCACTTCCGCTTCCCCCTCTTCTGCAAGTGATGAACGATAATGGCCGTTGAAGATACCCAACCGCTCATCAGTCATCTGATTGAGCTGCGTAAGCGACTGCTGAACTGCATCATCGCCGTTTTAGTGATATTCCTGGCGCTGGTTTATTTTGCCAATGATATCTATCAACTGGTGGCGGCACCGCTCATCAGTCAGATGCCAATCGGCTCCAGCATGATCGCCACCGATGTGGCTTCGCCGTTTTTCACCCCGATTAAACTGACGATTATTGTGTCGGTATTTCTGGCGGTGCCGGTGATCCTCTATCAGGTCTGGGCGTTCATTGCGCCTGCGCTCTATCGCCATGAACGCAGACTGGTAATGCCGCTGCTGTTTTCCAGCACCTTTCTGTTCTATATCGGTGTGGCATTTGCCTACTTTGTCGTCTTCCCGCTGGCGTTTGGTTTCTTTACCAAAACCGCGCCGATTGGCGTCACCATGGCGACCGACATTACCAAATACCTCGATTTTGTCATGACGTTGTTTATGGCGTTTGGCGTGGCGTTTGAAGTACCGGTAGCGATTGTACTGTTGTGCTGGACTGGTATCACCAGCCCGGACGATCTGAAAAAGAAACGTCCCTATATTCTGGTCGGGGCCTTCGTGGTCGGCATGTTACTGACGCCGCCGGACGTTTTTTCCCAAACTTTGCTCGCTATTCCGATGTACTGCCTGTTTGAAGTCGGCGTATTCTTTTCCCGATACTATGTGGGCAAAGGCCGCCGGGCACAGGATGAGGAACATAACACCGAATCCTGACGCGATCTTCAGGTCCCGCTCTGGCGGGCAGAGATCAATCCGAACCGCCCTCCGGGGCGGTTTTTGTTTAGTAAAACTGTGGGAAAAATTATGTTTGATATCGGTGTAAACCTGACCAGCACGCAATTCGCCTCCGACCGGCCAAAGGTGGTAAAACGCGCGCGTGAAGCGGGCGTCACCGGCATGCTGATTACCGGCACCAATGCGCTGGAGAGCCAGCAGGCGCAGAAACTGGCTGAAGATCAGCCGGGCTTCTGCTGGTCTACCGCGGGCGTGCATCCGCACCACGCCAGCGAATGGTCAACGGAGATCGCCAGCACGCTGCGTCGGCTGGCGGAGAAACCGGAAGTGGTGGCTATCGGCGAATGCGGGCTCGATTTTAACCGCAACCTGTCAGCCCATGAGCAGCAGGAATATGCGTTTGAAGCACAGCTGGCGCTGGCAGCCGAACTGAATATGCCGGTGTTTCTGCACTGCCGCGAAGCCCATGCGCGCTTTGCGGCCATCGTGGCGCCCTGGCTGCCAAAATTGCCGGGTGCGGTGATTCACTGCTTTACCGGCACGCGCGATGAACTGGAAGCGTGCCTGGCGCTGGGATTATCGATAGGAATTACTGGCTGGGTGTGTGATGAACGTCGCGGGCTTGAACTGCGTGAAATGCTGCCGCTGATCCCGGCCGATAAGTTGCTGCTGGAAACCGACTCGCCCTATTTATTGCCGCGCGATATGCGACCGCGTCCGACTTCACGTCGTAACGAGCCCTGCTTCTTACCGCATATTGTGCAACAGGTGGCGACATGGCGTGGCGAGAGCAGCGAGGCGCTGGCGGCCTGCGTTGATAACAATGCGCGGACGCTGTTCCGACTGGTTTAGATCTTACGGAACTGTTTGTTATCCACGCTGCGCATCACCTGTTTATTCAGCAGGTTGAGCAACAGAATCGAACGGGTTTCGCCATCCGGCTCGGCAAAGATGGCGCGTAGCCCTTCAAACGTCCCTTCGGTGATGACAACTTCATCGCCGATTTGTGGCGTTTCAGGATCGAGCAGAATTTGCGGGACATCGGTTTCCAGCGCTTCAATCACCGCAGGCGGCACCGTAGCGGGCGTAGTGCCAAAGCGCACAAAGTGGCTGACGCCGCGCGTGCTGCTGATGGTGGTGGTATGAATCGCTTCCGGATCGAATTCGATGAACAGATAGTTAGGAAACAGCGGCTCACTCACCGTGGTGCGTTTACCGCGCACGATCTTTTCCAGAGCGATCATCGGGCTGAGGCAATTCACTTCTTGCCGCTCCAGATGCTCCTTCGCGCGCAATAGCTGACCACGTTTGCAATAGAGTAAATACCAGGATTCCATAACCGCTCCCATCGAATGGACGCTAAGAATAGCAAACCTGCTGCCAGAGTTATAGCGCATCGGGCAGGGGAAAAGCGCAGCGCGCAGAAAATAAACTGAGACTTTTCTTAAGATGCCGGATAGTGACAGAAAAGGCGATTGGAAATTGACGTTTCACCCTGCTCTGTATCAGACTCGGTGGCCATCATACCGGCGAAAAGGATCATCTGATGGAACTCTTTTTGTTAAGCAACGGCAAGCTGGCGGATGATGCGCCGTTACTGGGTTATGCTCAGCCGCAGTTACACGCCATGATTGCCAGACGTGCTATCCGTTCAGCGGTGCTGATTCCTTACGCCATTATCCGGGGCGATCATGCGCAGCGCGCCGCCGATCTCAGTGCGTCACTGGGCATTGCGGTGCGCACCGTTGACGCTTTTACCTCACCGGCTGAGGCAATCGCCCAGGCGGAGCTGATTTTAGTCAGCGGCGGTAATACCTGGTTGCTGAACCAGATGCTGCATGAGCAGGGCTTAATCGTGGCGATACAGCGCGCGGTGCGTGAACGGCAGGTGCCGTATGTCGGCTGGAGTGCTGGCTGTAATGTGGCGACGCCGTCGATTCGCACCACCAATGATATGCCGGTGCGTAGTAGCGTGGTGCTGCCTGCGCTGGGGCTGTTCCCGGTGCAGATCAATCCTCACTATCTGGATGCCAGCGTCAGCGGTCATATGGGCGAAACACGTGACGAGCGGCTGGCTGAATTCTGTGCCGTCAATCCGTCCGAGTCGGTGATTGCGCTGCGTGAAGGCAGCTTTCTGCATCTGCATGACGATCGGCTACGCTATCACAGTGTGCGCAACGAAGACTTTAAGGTGTTCCGCCACGGCGAGCCGATTCAGGCTTATCACGATACCCGCGCGCTTCAGCCGCTGGTGCCTTTTCGCTGTGATTAAGGTTGCCGCATAAACCTCAACACAACCGCATAATCAGCCCTATAATGGCCGATTCACTCTGGCCGGAAAGCTAAAGCCGCATGAAATATCACGATTTACGCGACTTTCTCGCGCTGCTCGAACAGCGCGGTGAGTTAAAAAGAATTAAGCAATCGATTGATCCCGTCCTGGAAATGACCGAAATCGCCGACCGCACGCTGCGTGCCGGCGGGCCCGCGCTGCTGTTTGAAAACCCGAAAGGGTATGACATGCCAGTGCTGTGTAACCTGTTTGGCACGCCAAAGCGCGTCGCCATGGGGATGGGTCAGGAAGAGGTGAGTGCACTGCGGGAAGTAGGCAAACTGCTGGCGTTTCTGAAAGAGCCGGAGCCACCAAAAGGCTTTCGCGATCTGTTCGATAAGATGCCGCAGTTTAAGCAGGTGCTCAACATGCCGACTAAACGCCTGCGCAATGCGCCCTGCCAGGAAGTGGTGTTCAGCGGTGATGAGGTCGATCTGTCGCGCATTCCGGTGATGAAATGCTGGCCGGGCGATGCCGCGCCGCTGATTACCTGGGGTCTGACCGTCACCCGCGGTCCGCATAAAGAGCGACAGAATCTCGGCATTTACCGCCAACAGGTGATCGGCAAAAACCGGCTGATTATGCGCTGGCTGTCGCACCGTGGCGGCGCGCTCGATTTTCAGGAGTGGAGCAAAGCGCATCCGGGCGAGCGTTTTCCGGTCTCGGTGGCGCTCGGTGCTGACCCTGCGACTATTCTCGGTGCGGTAACGCCGGTGCCGGATACGCTGTCAGAATATGCGTTTGCTGGTCTGCTACGCGGCAATAAAACCGAAGTGGTGAAATGCCTGTCGAACGATCTGGAAGTGCCAGCCAGCGCGGAGATCGTGCTGGAGGGTTACATCGAGGCAGGCGACATGGCACCTGAAGGGCCTTACGGCGACCACACCGGCTACTACAATGAAGTAGATAGCTTCCCGGTTTTTACCGTGACGCACATTACCCAGCGGCATCAGGCAATTTATCACTCGACCTATACCGGCCGTCCGCCGGATGAGCCCGCCGTACTGGGTGTGGCGTTGAATGAAGTGCTGGTGCCGATTCTGATCAAGCAGTTCCCGGAAATTGTCGATTTCTATCTGCCGCCGGAAGGATGTTCCTACCGGCTGGCGGTGGTAACCATCAAAAAGCAGTATGCCGGGCATGCCAAACGGGTAATGTTTGGCGTCTGGTCATTTCTGCGGCAGTTCATGTACACCAAATTTGTTATTGTGTGTGACGATGATGTTAATGCGCGTGACTGGAATGATGTGATCTGGGCGATTACCACCCGCATGGATCCGGCGCGTGACACGGTATTAGTGGAAAATACGCCGATCGACTATCTCGATTTCGCCTCACCGGTTTCCGGGCTGGGGTCGAAGATGGGGATGGATGCGACCAACAAATGGCCGGGCGAAACGCAGCGCGAATGGGGCACACCTATCGTGAAAGATCCTGCGATTACCGCGCGCATTGATGCTATCTGGGATGAGTTAGGTATTTTTGATCAGCCGCCACAGCGTTGATGGCGAGCACAACCATAAAGACGACCCGACAGAGGGAACGCATGACAACGTTAAGCTGTAAAGTAACTTCAGTTGAAGCGATTACCGACACGGTGTATCGCGTTCGCCTGATTCCGGAAGCGGATTTCAGTTTTCGCGCGGGACAGTATCTGATGGTGGTGATGGATGAGCGTGATAAGCGCCCGTTTTCACTGGCCTCAACGCCAATGGAAAAGGATATCATTGAGCTGCACATCGGTGCGTCCGATCTCAACCTGTACGCCATGGCGGTGATGGATCGTATTCGTGACGATCGCCAGATCACCGTCGACATGCCGCACGGTGATGCCTGGCTGCGCGAAGAGAGCAGCAAACCGTTGATCCTGATCGCTGGCGGTACCGGCTTCTCCTATGCCCGTTCCATTCTGCTGACCGCGTTAGCGCAGCAGCCGGATCGTGATATCGCCATTTACTGGGGCGGACGTGAGCTGAAGCATCTGTACGATCTGGATGAGCTGGATGCGCTGGCGGTGAAACACCCCAACCTGAAGGTGATCCCGGTGGTCGAGCAGCCGGAAGCGGGCTGGCAGGGACGTTCGGGTACGGTATTAACCGCGGTAATGCAGGATTTCAGCACGCTGAGCGAGCATGAGATCTATATTGCTGGCCGTTTCGAGATGGCCAAGATCGCACGCGATCGCTTCTGCGCCGAACGCGGTGCGCTGGAATCGCAGATGTATGGTGATGCTTTCGCCTTCATCTGATCGACGACAAGCCAAAAGAAAAAACCCGCCCATCACGGGCGGGTAAATCGGACAAAGAAGTGACCCAACGTATTACAGACGCTCGAATATGGTGGCGATGCCCTGACCTAAACCGATGCACATGGTCGCCAGACCAAACTGCGCATCGCGTCGCGCCATGATGTTAAGCAATGTGGTACTGATACGTGCCCCGGAACAGCCCAGCGGGTGACCCAGCGCAATCGCACCACCATTCAGATTGACCTTTTCATCCAGCCGATCCAGCAAACCCAAATCCTTTATGCATGGCAGGGTTTGTGCTGCAAACGCCTCATTGAGTTCAAACACGTCAATATCATTGACGCTCAGACCGGCACGTTTCAGCGCCAGCCTGCTGGCCGGCACCGGGCCGTAGCCCATGATTGACGGATCGCAGCCGACCACCGCCATACTTCTGATGCGGGCACGCGGGGTCAGCCCCAGTTCACGGGCGCGGGATTCGCTCATCACCAACATCGCGGCCGCGCCATCAGACAGAGCTGACGAGGTGCCCGCCGTTACCGTGCCATTGACCGGATCAAACGCCGGCCGCAGTGCCGCCAGACCTTCGGCGCTGGTCTCTTCACGGATGACCTCATCGTAATCGTAGCGTTTGAGAATGCCGTCGCTGTCGTGACCGGCAGTGGCGACGATCTCCGCTTTGAAATCACCGCGCTGAGTTGCCTGCCAGGCGCGCTGGTGCGAACGCAGGGCAAACGCATCCTGCTGCTCGCGGCTGATATGATGCATACGCGCCAGCATTTCAGCGGTCAGACCCATCATCCCCGCCGCTTTGGCCACGGTGCGGCCGAGGCCCGGATGAAAGTCGACGCCGTGATTCATCGGCACGTGTCCCATATGTTCCACTCCGCCAATCAGGCAGCTGTGCGCATCGCCGACCATAATGGCACGGGCGGCATCATGCAGTGCCTGCATCGATGAGCCGCACAGGCGGTTGACAGTGGTTGCCGGTACCGAGTGCGGTATTTCAGCCAGCAGGGCGGCGTTACGCGCAATGTTAAACCCCTGTTCCAGCGTCTGCTGCACGCAGCCCCAGACAATGTCATCCAGCGAGGCTGGATTGACCGCCGGGTTGCGGCTCAGTAGCTCACGCATCAGGTGGGCGGAAAGATCCTCGGCACGTACATGACGAAAAGCACCGCCTTTTGAACGACCCATCGGCGTACGTACCGCATCGATAATCACCACATTTTCCATATTCTTGCCCTCAGGCGCTTTTCAGCGCGGCTTCGTCAATTGGTTTGGCGGCGGGATACCAGCTTTGATGCTGATGCGCTTTTTGCACCAGCAGTTCAGGCAATTCATACAGGCCACCGAGTGCGCTGTAGCGCCGGGCCTGATCGACCACATTGCTGTTGCCCAGGGTATCGAGGTAGCGGAAGGCGCCGCCGCGGAAAGGCGGGAAGCCGAGACCGTATACCAACGCCATATCTGCTTCGGCCGGCGAGGCGATGATTTTCTCCTCCAGGCAGCGCACCACTTCATTCAGCATTGGCAGCATCATGCGATTAAGGATCTCTTCGTCGCTGAAGACACGCTTAGGCTGGCAGACCTGTTGCAGCAGCGTATCGACCTCGCTGTCTGCCACTTTTTTCTGTTTGCCCTTTTTGTCGGTTTCCCAACGCCAGAAGCCTTTGCCATTTTTTTGACCGAAACGACCGGCCTCAAACAGCAGATCGATCGCATCGCGATAATCGTGTTTCATGCGTTGTGGAAAACCTTCCGCCATTACGCTTTGCGCATGATGCGCGGTATCGATGCCGACTACATCCAGCAACCACGATGGTCCCATTGGCCAGCCAAACTGTTTTTCCATTACTTTATCAATCTGACGGAAGTCAGCACCGTCGCGCAGCAGCAGGCTGAAGGCGGCGAAGTAGGGGAACAGCACCCGGTTGACGAAGAAGCCGGGGCAATCATTGACCACAATCGGGGTTTTACCCATTTTGCTGGCCCAGGCCACTACTTTGCTCAGGGTCGCTTCACTGGTTTTCTCGCCACGCACCACTTCTACCAGCGGCATACGCGGCACCGGATTGAAGAAGTGCATGCCGCAGAAATTTTCCGGACGTTGCAGCGCCTGTGCCAGTTGACTGATGGGAATGGTGGAGGTATTGGAGGCCAGGATGGCGTCGTCCCGCAGGTGCTGCTCGGTTTCGGCCAGCACTTTAGCTTTAATCAGAGGATTCTCGACCACCGCTTCGACCACCACGTCGGCGTGTTCAAAACCGGCGTAATCCAGCGTTGGCTGAATGGTCGCAATCACGCTGGCCAGCTTATTGCCGTCAATTTTGCCGCGCTCCAGCAGCTTATTAAGCAACTTGCTGGCTTCGTTCATCCCGAGCGTCAGGGCCTGTGGATTGATGTCTTTCATTTTGACCGGCACGCCTTTCCAGGCTGACTGGTAGCTGATGCCGCCACCCATAATACCGGCACCCAGTACGGCCGCCTGCGTTGGCGCGCCGCTTTCGCGGCCGCGTTTTTTAGCCAGCCCTTTAACGTATTGATCGTTGAGGAAGATGCCGACCAGCGCCCGCGCTTCGTCAGACTGCGCCAGCGGAACAAAAGCGGCATTTTCCAGTTTCAGCGCATCTTCACGGCCAAGACCGGCAGCCGCTTCAATGGTTTTCACCGCCATCAGTGGCGCTGGGTAATGTTTGCCTGCGGTCTGCATCACCATACTTTTGGCAAGGGTGAAGCTCATCGCCGCTTCAATCGGGCTCAGTTTCAGCGGTGCCAGTTTCGGTGCCCGGCGCGCACGCCAGCTACCATCGAGCGCCACAGCTTTAAGCATGGTGATGCCCGCCTCGCGCAGTTTATCGCGTTCCACCACCGCATCGACCAGACCGAGTTTAAGTGCCGCGTTTCCGTCGACGTCTTTACCAGCGGCAATGATCTCCATTGCGCTATCGGCTCCTAACAGACGCGGCAGACGGACGCTGCCGCCGAAGCCTGGCATGATCCCGAGTTTCGTTTCCGGCAGGCCAATGCGGGCATCGGCAGTGGCAACGCGCAGGTCGGTTGCCAGTACGCATTCACATCCACCACCCAGCGCATAGCCATCGATGGCGGCCAGCGTCGGTACCGGTAAATCTTCCAGCCGGTTAAAAATGCTGTTGGCGTAGCTCAGCCACTGACTCAGTTTTTCGGTCGGTGCATCAAACAGTGAGAGGAATTCGGTGATGTCAGCACCGACAATGAAGGCTGGTTTAGCCGAGCTGAGCAGCACACCGCGCAGGTCAGACTGCTGCTCCAGCACTGCAATGGCTTCGCCCAGGCTGGCGACGGTTTGCGTATCAAGCTTATTGACCGAGCCAGGGGCATCAAAAACCAGCTCGACGATGCCATCGTCCAGCCAGTGAAGAGAAAGGTTAGCGCCTTGGTAGAGCATGTGCGTCTCCTGAAACCGCGGAAAAGTGATCTGGTCATACCAGATGATCGAGAGTGTGGGAGTGATGTTAATTTTTTGCAAACGGGTCTTTGCTTATTTGCTAACAAGATCACAGCCGCTCTCAACACGGCATCCGCTTAAGGGGTATGCTAAACTGCGGCCATTTCGCGACACTGGAGAGACGTCAATGGATTCCCTGAAGACCTTGTATCACGCGCATATCGCCACGTTGCAGCAACGGGCGCAGCAGGTGCTGGCACACAATAAACTGGATGCGATGCTGATCCATTCCGGTGAGTTGTTGACGGTGTTTCTGGATGACCACACCTATCCGTTCAAGGTGAATCCACAGTTTAAAGCCTGGGTGCCGGTAACGCAGGTGCCGAACTGCTGGCTGTGGGTTGATGGGGTCAGTAAACCAAAGTTGTGGTTTTACTCTCCGGTTGACTACTGGCATAACGTTGAGCCGCTGCCGGACAGCTTCTGGACCGCTGAGATTGAGGTCATCGGCCTGAAAAATGCGGATGAGATTGCGCAGCTGTTGCCGGCTCAACGTGAGAATGTCGCCTATATTGGCCCGGTAAATGCGCGGGCAGCGCAGCTCGGTATCAGTTCTGGCAATATCAATCCCAAAGCGGTGATCGATTTCCTGCATTACCATCGCAGCATCAAAACCGAGTATGAGCTGGCCTGTATGCGCCAGGCGCAGAAGCTGGCCGTGGCCGGACATCGCGCCGCCAAAGAGGCTTTTTCTGCCGGGTTAAGTGAGTTCGACATCAATCAGGCTTATCTGACAGCCACCGGTCATCGCGATACCGACGTACCTTACGGCAACATCATTGCGCTGAATGAACACGCGGCGGTGCTGCATTACACCCGTCTGGATCATCAGCCACCGGCAAAGCGCCACAGCTTTCTAATTGACGCGGGTGCCGAATATCTTGGCTATGCCGCTGATTTAACCCGCAGCTATGCGGCGCAGAGCAGCTCGCTGTATGCCCGGATGGTCGAGGCGATGAATGCAGAAGAGCTGGCGCTGATCGCGACCCTGAAGCCAGGCGTGCGTTACACCGATTATCATCTGCAGATGCATCAGCGTATCGCCAGATTGCTGCTGAAGTTCGAGCTGGTGCAGGGCATCAGTGAAGAGGCGCTGGTGGCGGAAGATCTGACCGGTCCGTTCATGCCGCATGGATTAGGGCATCCGCTCGGCCTGCAGGTACATGACGTCGCCGGGTTTATGCAGGATGAGCAGGGCACCCATCTTGCGGCGCCAGCGCAGTATCCTTATCTGCGCTGCACTCGCGTGCTGCAACCCGGCATGGTATTAACCATCGAGCCTGGCTTCTATATTATTGACTCGCTGCTGACGCCACTGCGTGAAGGCCGGTTCAGCCAGCATTTTAACTGGCAGGCCATTGATGCGCTCAGGCCTTACGGCGGTATTCGCATTGAGGATAACGTGGTGATCCATGCGCATCGCGTTGAAAATATGACCCGCGATCTGCACCTGGCCTGATGGACGCCTTTGATATTCCCGCGGTGGCGTTAAGCGTCAGCGAGGAGACCATCAAAAAGAGCCGCTTTATCACGCTGTTGGCTCACACCGACGGCACGGAAGCGGCACGGGCGTTTGTTCAACAGGTCAGGCATGAACATCCTGCTGCGCGTCACCACTGCTGGGCCTGGGTGGCTGGCGCGCCAGATGATTCACAACAGCTGGGTTTCTCTGACGATGGTGAGCCGTCCGGCACCGCCGGTAAACCGATGCTGGCGCAGCTGATGGGCGCCGGTATCGGTGAAATCACCGCGGTTGTGGTGCGCTATTACGGTGGCATCATGCTGGGCACGGGCGGCTTAGTGAAAGCGTATGGCGGCGGGGTGCAGCAGGGGCTTAAGCAACTGGCGCGCCAGCGTAAAGTGCCGATGAAACTGTTCACTTTGCAATGCGACTACGCGCAGCTCAGCGATATCGAACGGCTGGTGCAGCGCTTTGAAGGCAAGGTCACCGACAGCCAGTATCAGGACCGCATTGCACTGACGCTGGCCGTGCCTTATGGACAAATCGACGGATTCCAGAAAAATCTGTCAGACTTTAGTCGGGGCGCGTTAGCGCTTATCCCGCTCATACCTTGATGTTCTTCTCTTTTATTTAAAGGAACGGCTGAATGCACTTTCGCGCCATTACCCGCATAGTCGGTCTGCTGGTGATCCTCTTTTCAGTGACGATGATTTTGCCCGGCCTGGTCGCATTAATTTATCGCGACGGTGCCGGTCGGGCCTTTAGCCAGACATTTATGATGGCGCTGGTGATCGGCTCGCTGCTGTGGTGGCCAAACCGCAAACAGAAGACAGAGCTCAAGCCACGCGAAGGGTTTTTGATTGTGGTGCTGTTCTGGACGGTGCTGGGCAGCGTGGGGGCAATGCCGTTTATCTTTGCCGAACAGCCGCACCTGTCGGTTACCGACGCGTTCTTCGAATCGTTCTCTGGCCTGACGACCACCGGTGCCACTACCCTGGTCGGACTGGATTCACTGCCAAAGGCGATTCTGTTCTATCGGCAAATGCTGCAATGGCTCGGCGGTATGGGGATCATCGTCTTAGCGGTGGCGATATTACCGATACTGGGCGTGGGGGGGATGCAGCTCTATCGCGCTGAGATGCCTGGCCCGCTGAAAGATAACAAAATGCGGCCGCGCATTGCTGAAACAGCCAAGACTCTGTGGTTGATCTATGTGCTGCTGACGGTGGCCTGTGCGCTGGCCTTGTGGCTGGCGGGGATGCCGGCCTTTGATGCGATTGGCCACAGCTTCTCGACCATCGCCATCGGCGGATTTTCCACCCATGATGCCAGTATCGGCTATTTTAATAGCGGCACCATCAATACCATCGTGGCGGTGTTTCTGCTGATCTCCGGCTGTAACTACGGTCTGCACTTTGCCATGCTGAGTGGCCGTAATCTGCGCGTCTACTGGCGTGACCCGGAGTTACGGATGTTTATCGGCGTCCAGCTGACGCTGGTGTTGATCTGCACGCTGGTGCTCTGGTTCCACAATGTCTACGCCGGTGGCTGGCAGACCCTGAACCAGGCGTTCTTCCAGGTCGTTTCTATGGCGACTACTGCCGGTTTTACTACCGACAGCATCGCGCGCTGGCCGCTGTTCCTGCCGGTTCTGCTGCTGTGCTCCGCCTTTATTGGTGGCTGCGCCGGTTCAACCGGCGGTGGCCTGAAGGTGATCCGCATCCTGCTGTTGTGCAAGCAGGGTAACCGGGAGCTTAAACGGCTGGTCCACCCGAATGCGGTTTACACTATCAAGCTGGGCAACCGGGCGCTGCCGGAGCGTATCCTCGAAGCGGTCTGGGGATTCTTCTCGGCCTATGCGCTGGTGTTCCTGATCAGCATGCTGGCAATCATCGCCACCGGGGTAGATGACTTCTCGGCCTTTGCTGCCGTCGCCGCCACGCTGAACAACCTCGGACCCGGTCTGGGGGTGGTCGCGGATAACTTCACCTCAATGAATGATGTGGCGAAGTGGATATTGATCTCCACCATGCTATTCGGGCGTCTCGAAGTCTTTACCTTGCTGGTGCTGTTCACGCCGACGTTCTGGCGTGAGTAATTAATAAGGATGCTGAAATGAAAGCGCTAATTCTCTACTCGACCCGTGACGGACAAACGCAAAAAATCGCCTCTTATATAGCTGAGCAGATCGGTCAGCAGCAAAACTGTGATGTGATGAATATACAGCATGCCACTTCGCCTGACTGGGCACAGTATGATCGGGTGCTGATTGGTGCCTCGATTCGTTACGGCCATTTCCAGCCGGTGGTCGATGCATTTGTTAAGCAGCATTTGCACCAATTGCAGCAGCGTACCAGTGGTTTCTTCTCGGTGAACCTGACGGCGCGTAAACCCGAGAAGCGCTCCCCGGAAACCAATGCCTATACCCAGAAGTTCTTATCACAGTCGCCGTGGCGGCCAGATTGCTGTGCGGTGTTTGCTGGTGCGCTCTATTACCCGCGTTATCGCTGGTTTGATCGCATCATGATTCAGCTGATTATGCGAATGACCGGTGGCGAGACCGATTCTACTAAAGAAGTGGAGTACACCGATTGGCAACAGGTCAGCCGTTTTGCCAATGATTTTGCACAGTTACCAGGCAAATCGTAGCGAAATAACGCGATTTGATGAAAATTACTTCGAACGGTAATCTTTTTGCAATAAACGCTTGTCAGCCCGCGCGAACTCCCTATAATGCGCCTCCATCGACACGGAACAACGGCTTACCGGCCGCCGGGTTGAGAGGCACAGGAGACTGCGCCGCCGGAGAAAAATTTCTGAAAAAGAAGTTGACTCTGAGGGAGGAAGGCGTAATATACGCCACCTCGCGACAGACGGTTAACCCGCTGCTCGCACTGCTCTTTAACAATTTATCAGACAATCTGTGTGGGCACTCGCAGGATTGATATCAGCGTCTCCGGACGTAAAAAATATC